>Ga0208793_1000109_pt1 | contig 54083 bp, 71 predicted proteins | sample 17_taG_FD_184092 | JGI IMG/M metagenome (GOLD analysis project Ga0208793, IMG submission 184092) | Marine viral communities from the Subarctic Pacific Ocean - 17_ETSP_OMZ_AT15314 metaG (SPAdes) (version 2) | ecosystem: Environmental > Aquatic > Marine > Oceanic | place: Pacific Ocean | collected... | reverse complement strand
AGCACACAGCCACAAAAAATTGGAAACAAAGTATATTTTGACGGCACTCACATATTGCAAATGGCTACAATAAATTTGCAAAAGTTTACTATGTTTTTAGTAATAGATCCTGATGAGTCAAAAACATTGTCTAATGACGGTGTAATTGGTAGGGCTTTAAATGACTTAATAAAAGTATATAGAGGATCAAGTCCAACAAGAATTAGTTTTAGGTTTAATGGTGTTAATTATGACATTAATCCTTTATCACAATCTTATCCTAGTGGAGAGTTTGTTATGACTGTATTTAGAGATGGTGCAGGAACTATAACTGTAAGGTTTAATAAAACGCAAGTTGGCACTAGAAGTTCTTTAATATCAAGTATTTTTGATGTTAATCAAATAGGGAGTGGTACTTACAGCGGTGTACAATACAATGGTTACATAAATGAATTATTAATATACAATGGAGATTTATCTAGTAGCGATATATCTGACATTGAAGACTTTTTAATAAGTAGAATATAATGGCTACTGATAAAGAAATAGCAATAATGCAAATGCGCATGGATGAAATAGATAAAAAGCTAGATAAGATGGATCAAAAATTAGATATGCTTACTGAGCATTTATTAAATCCAGACAATGGTGTAACCGCAAGAGTAAATAAAAATACATCTGCTAGGAAAGTACTAGTAAAAGCTATATGGGTTTTATATGGTATAGTAGCAGCTGCTTTAGCTAAAATGTTTTTTGGCTCATGATGCAGAAAGATTTTACTATATCTATTGGTAATATAATATGGATAATTGGTATTATATTTACTATGGGTATAGCGTATAGTCAAATAGGCCAATTAGAAGAAGACATTGCAATATTAGAAAGAAGATTAGAAAAGAAAATAAAACTTATTAATGAAAACGACGATAGAATAAATGACTTGGAAAAAGAGTTAGCTAGACTAGAGTCTTGTAAACGTAAATGATATGGCTAAAAAAGGATTATACGCTAACATACATGCAAAAAGAAAAAGAATAAAAGCTGGTTCTGGTGAAAAAATGAGAAAGCCAGGTAGTAAAGGGGCTCCTACAGCTAAACAATTTAAAAAAGCAGCTAAAACAGCAAAAAAGAAAAGAAGTGGTAAAAAGAAGTAAATATTATTACGATTATACAAGGAATATGAGTGTTGAACAAGAATTAAATTTTTGTAAAAAAGAAAATTGTGACAAGTCTAAATGCAATTGTGCTAACAGCACATTAACTCAAGAGGTAGCAGATGCCTTCGAGGATTGGATGATAGACCTCACTAATAAAGAACAGCCTGAGTCTTGCGATATAGATGATGCTGATTGTGAAAATTGTGGAAGTTAAATAATTAGTTATGTATAAAAAATCATATAAAAAAAGCGCAAAGAAAAGCGTAAAAAAAGCTAAACCTGTAAAAAAGGCTAAAGTTAAGAAGTCAAAAAAATACTAATATGCTACAAAACATATTAGGAAATATTTTTGGTAAAGTTGTAGATAATGCACAAGGCATACTTGATGAGGTTATTACAACTGATGAAGAAAGAGAAAAAGCTAAAATAGCATTGCAAAAACTTTTGTTAGATGCAGAGCGTGAAGCTTTTGCTAAAGAAGTAGAAGACAGAAAGTCTGCAAGAGATTTATATAAAGACGATGCTATTATACAAAAAGTATTAGCAACTCTTTTTACTGTAGCGTATTTTGGCATAAGCTTTGTTATGTTTCAGCATTTTGTAAATGGGTCTATTAGTTTAGGTGAATTTGAAATAAGCTTTATATCTACAATATTTGGAGCTATGTCAGCTAAGGTAAATACTATTATAGATTTCTTTTTTGGAGGTAGTTCTAAAAAAAATAGTACTAGTAATAATTAGTAGTATTATTTTAGTAACTTTGTAATCAGATTAAATTTAATTAAAAATGGCACAAAATTATACATTTAATGGTAGTTTAAATATGACTGCTACATCTGGCACAGGATATAGTCAGGCTCAAGCTGCTAGTTTCTCGTTAAATATCACTGGTGTTGATCAAATTGCATCAGGACGTATTGATGTACCAACAGGTTCAGACGCAACAATCATGTCTTCTCCTGGTTATGGTAAAATAATTTACGTTAAAAACATGGATGATACTAATTACGTAACAGTATACGATGGTGCGTCTAGTGATAATGATATTATTGGAGTTTTAGAGCCAGGTGAATTTTTATTTACTATTATTAGAGGAGCAGGAGCAACAACAGCTCGTGCAAACACAGGAGTTGTAACAGTTGAATATTTTGCTGTAGAAATAGATTCAGCAGCATAATTTTAAAAATTATATAAAATGGCGACACAAGCACTAAACGTACAGGTATCAGGATCTTTCACATTGACAGATCAAAACGGTAGTATTGTATTTTCTTTCAATCCTAGTTTTATATCACAATCTCATACTACAGGAGAATCTTTAACTACAGGTGAGGTTTTAGTAGGCACAGGTGATGATCAAATAAATTTAGCTAATTTAACAAATAAAGATAGACTATATACTTTTGTTAAAAATGTAGATACAGACTATGCTATATCTGTTAAACCTGACGGCGACATCATTGCAACTTTAAAACCAGGAGAAGGATTCTTTTCACCAGTTAAAATTGATGGTGCAGGAGATGCTTCTAATAATTTGGATTTAGATGCTGCAACAGCTGCACAAAAAGCGCAGTTTTTACTTTGCGATGCGCTAGACGCATAATATGAAACTTAAAGTATTAAGGTATAACTCAGAAGCAGACTCTACTAACGGTCTGCTTTTTGAGGTTAATGATTTGGGTAATCAGTTTTTATGTTATACTTTAGAGGACGAACATAGAGTTCTAAAAGTTAAAGGTGATACAAGAATACCAGCGGGTATTTATAATATTGAATTAAGAAAAGAAGGAGGATTTCATGAAAGATATACTAAAAAATATCCTAATATACACATCGGTATGCTTCATATCATTGACGTGCCTGGTTTTGAGTTTATTCTTATACATACTGGAAATACTGATGAACATACTAGTGGCTGTCTTATTCTTGGAGATTCCCAAGAAAACAATACCATTATTAAAGACGGATTTGTTGGAAAAAGTGTCAATGCGTATAGACGAGTTTATCCAAAAATTGCAAAAGCTCTAAAAAACGGAGAAAGTGTTACAATAGAATATATAGATTACGATGGCATTAAGTAGAGAAGAATACGATAAATTATTAAGAACTGATTACGAGTCAGAGTCTATCAAATCTGCTAGAAAATCATCTACAATAACTACGTCTTCTGGTAATGTAATACAAGCTGAGTCTAAAGTTGTGTCACAGGTTTCTTCTAAGAACTTTGTGTTGCCTTATAAAAATATATCTTATTTAACTAATACCTCAACAAATAAGTATACTAAAATATACGATAGTAATACACATGGACAGCTACAAGATATACTTTTTGTAAACGCTAGTACATCAGAAACATTAACTTTTAATTTGCTTCTATCACAATACAACTTAGATCAAGATAGTAGCAAGCTACCTAATCAAACATTAGAAAATCATCCTACTACAGTATATTTAATGAGACAAAAAGGTATAGCTGCTGCAACAGCTTTTGCTGCTAATGCTAAGCAACACTCTTTGTCTGGTGTTATTGGTACAGAAAAACAATTTACAAGTGGTACAAGTCCTTTTTATTTATATATTTACAAACAAAATGACCAAGGTCAATTGGATGTAACTGTATTATTATGAAAGAAAAGGTTCCTATTTGGCTTACCGATTGGGTATTCCAGGACAAGAAAAAAAACAAAATTAAAATCAAAGATGTTTTTATTAAATTCCATGATGGTGAGGACGTTATTAACAATGACATGTTAGTAAATATAGCTATGTCTAAGGTTAAGAAATGGAGAAAGAATCATACTTTTAAACCTGTTCAAATCGATGTAAAATCACAACACGATTTCGGACCACCTTATGAAAAAAAATAATACAGACGAGATTAAATCGTATTTGTTAGCTAATCCAGAAAAATTAAACAAGGATTACCAGCAAACAGCAACGCTTTTCAATTGTTCTTATGAAAAAGTTAGAAGTATAGCAAGAGGACTTAGAAAAAAAATAGTAAATCCAACAAGTAAAGAAAAAACAAATTTTTATGAAAGCAAAGATTCTGCTACGGCTACTTGTGAAGATAGTAAAAGAGTTAAGTCGTTAGACGACCTTTTAAAGGCTTGTAATGTAGATATAGATGTTTGGGAGGTAGACAAGTACGATATAGGTACTTATGAGGTTACAGGCTTTGATAAAGCTAAAAGACCCATAACAATACCAATGTTTAGAACTAAAGCTTGGTTAAAAAAGATAAACCCTTTAGAAAACATAAAGAAAATTAGAGAGGAGCTAGTCGAAGACTTGACTCCTCTTTTTAGTTTTGTGCCTAAACAAGTAATTAGACCTTCTAGTTATAAAGATGATGATCCGCATCTATTAGAAATAAACGCTTTTGATTTACATCTTGGTAAGATAGGTATAGATGGTGATGAATACAGCTTAGATATAGCTAGAGGCAGAATGATTGATGCATTAACACACTTAGTCCAAAGAGCTAGTGGGTTTTATATAAACCAAATACTTTTTGTAGTAGGTAATGACTTTTTAAATTCTGACGGCGATTGGCCTATAGTTAGTACAACTAAAGGCACACCACAGTACAATACTGATAAAGGTATAGAAATATATAGAGCGGGAAGAAAGTTAATAGTAGAATGTATACAAATGCTTGTAGAGTATGCAGATGTACACGTTTGCGTTATACCAGGTAATCACGATAGAGAATCTATGATGCACATAGGTGATGCTTTAGAAATGTTTTATGAAAACAACAAAAACGTTACGGTAGACAATGGCAACTCTATGATGAAATCTTTTGTTTATGGTAAATGTTTAATAATAAACGACCATGGTGATGGTCCTAAACTAAATGACTTGCCAGGAATAGTTTCACAGCGTTATAGAGAAATTTGGAGCGACGTTCGCTATGTTGAGGTACATAGAGGTCATTTACATACTAATAAAGCTTACAAGATGCAAGCAGTAGAAGAGTTAAACGGTTTGACTGTTCGTAATCTGTCATCTATGTCTGCTACAGATGAGTGGCACGATCAAAAAGGTTATGTAGGTAACATTAAAAAAGCTAGCGCCTTTGTATGGAGCGCTTATAACGGGGTACAAGCTAAGTTAAACTATAACGTTAAAATTAACTAGGCCATATTACAACCAATATATGAAGATCCATTCGTTATCTTCTGTATTGTGCGTTGAGTGCGTCATCAACTTTCTTTATTTGTTTAACTAACCACCTTCTGTATCTTCTTAGTTTTTCTGGATATGTCATAAATTGCTTACGTCTGGATATGATTTCAACGTATTGTCTGAACTTCTTCTAGTTTTTTTTGGCATAGTAAATCCAAACTGTAGTTGAAATGATATATCTGTGTTTATTATTTTTGGTACAACAATCTTTTTAGTTGTTGAATCACCTTTCTTTTCGTAAAATATTACTTGCTGTATATGTACTCCCATTAATTTAAAAATTCATCATCGTCTCTATTGTACTTATAAGCATCTAAAGGATTTATATCTTGTTCATCGTAGACAAATATTAATTCAGGTATTTCTTTACCAGTCAACCAATCGTCGCATTTGTTATATAATCTTTCGACCAATATTTGTTCTGCGTTTTCTTTTTCTGATTCTCTTTTGGTTAGTTCTACCTCAATTAATAGTTTCATTACAAATCTTCTTTTAAAATGTTATATATTTTAGGATCTAAATCTTTTATTTCTTTATAAAGTTTTCTAGCCTCTCTTTTAGCTTCATCCATTTTGTATTTAGGTACATCTACTCCTGTAGCTTCATTTATTAAAAGATGTGCTTTATACAATAGTTTACTTGTTTTCTTCTTCATCAACACTTTTACTGTCTTTAATTGCTATTTTCAAAAGTACGAAATATCCTATTAAATCGTCAACAGTATCTAAAGTATTTTTATCAATACCTCTGTTTTTAATTCTAGCAAGCTTATCGTCTATCCTAGCACACAGGCTTTGTACAGCGTTTCCTTTACTAAAAATGTTTAATGGTTTGGTTGCTGAATCGCCGTAACTTTTATTTTTTGCTACTAAAAACTCTTTTATAGAGTCGCATGTTTTTCTGATTTTGAATGTTGTTTCGTCTACTTTCATGATTAAAATTTAATTGATTCATAGTCAACTTGTATTATTTTATTGTTGACTTTTTCTTTAGTTCTTACTCTGTTAGTTATTACTTCTCTATCCATAGCGGGTAAACTTTCTATGTATCTGTGCAGCCAATAGTAAACATCAGCTGTTTCAAATATAACTTGATCGTATAAGTTTTTTGATTTGTTTCTTTCTTGAACTATTGTAGTAGAAAGCTCTAACAGTTCTTCTAGTAATTTTGATTTTTCTTCTTTCATTGTTTTAAAATATATATCTAATTTTATTCCACGGTATTATTTGGTCATGTAATTTAGTAAATTCTTTGATAAAATGTGATTTTAAATTTACTTTATACCGTAAGTTTTCACCACCATATTGTGAATTTTTAGTTTCTTGTATATCAGGCCTCCATAAATGTGACTCTACATCTACAATTCTTTTTAAATTTTCAATATGCTTATTTTTGTTGTGAGTTAAAAATATAACCTCAGCTTTGACAATTTCTTTGTATTCCACATTATTGTTTAACATAGTAAACAAGTGCTTGTAGTCTTCTAGCCATCCATCATAAACTATAACAGGGCTAAAGTTTACATGTACATCATAACCAGCCTCAATAAAAGCGTCAATAGCTTTAATGCGATTAATTATTTTAGATGTATTAGGCTCGTGTATGTCAGCCATATGTTGTGGCATCAAGCTAAATCTTATACGTATTTTACCTTCAGGATCATACGTAGCAAAATCGGGATTTACATATTTAGTTGCAAAACTACCCATAGCTAATGGATGTTCTTTGAAAAAATCAAATATATATGTCCAATCGTGATATTTAGCGTGTAATGCAAAGTCCTCGTTACAGCTTATGTCATAAGTTATGAACTCAGGGTGTGTTTGATTAGGCTTGTCTACGTCAGCAAAATAAACATGGTTATTTATACTAGTTAATATATCGTTAGGGTTTTGAGCGATACTTAATCCTGTAGGCTTATGACGTTTCATATAACAATAACTACAATCATATAAGCAGCCGTGACCAAAGCTAGGACTAATGTAGTCAGTAGACCTACCAGAATACCTAATTTTAAAAGTCTTTCTAGTATCCTTAGTAATCATTTTTTTAAATATTGGTATATTCTGCTCTCAGATAATTCAAATCTAAATGCAATTTCTTTTACACTAACACCTAGCTTGTATAATAATTTGGCGTAAAAAGCTCTTAATACAATATTGATGTTTTTAATTTTAGTGTATTTTTTTGTAATACTGTTGTAATTCATCCTAATTTAGTTTTAAAGTGGTTAATTAATTCGTTCATTTTACGTTTGTAGAATAAATCAAAATCTACATACTCTGTTATACCTTCTGAGTTTTTGTCTTTAGGTGATGTTTGTTCCCATATTCTGTATAGAACATTACGCAATCTTTGTGCTGGTGTTTTTGTATCAAACTCCATATCAATACTTGCAGATTCTACTGCATCTATTTGCTTTTGCGTTATAGGTTGTGTTGATAATACTACAAATCCAGGTTGTTTTAATACGCTATATAAATCACCTACAGTTTGTGGTGATAGTTCTGGTGTACCTAAAGATACTCTTAGGCTGTTGTCTGCTAAGGTGCGTATATTGTCTACGCCTCCCTCAAATACTATTGTTGTTTTACTCATTTTAAATTTCTTTTTTAGCTTCTATTAATAAGTCCATAAATTGATCGTAGATTTCTTCTACTTCTTTTGAGTTTTCTACCCATTTATTTATGTCCCTTTCGTATTGTCTTGCGACCTTTACTAATCTATTGAATTTTTGTTTTGTAACTTTACTATGCTTGCCCTTCATGCTGTATAGCATTTCGTGAAAAGCTTTAAATAAGATAATTATAAATATAATATCTACTTGCTCATCTCTTTTCATATTAAAGTATTTAGATAAAGCATTTTTAATAACTGATCCTTAGGATCTCTGGGTATGTGATCAAACCACAGTTTGTTTAATAAAATGTCTGCTTCGTTTTTTGTAGATGGTTTATTATTTATTATATCATCAACCATCCATTGTGGGTATGGACAAAGTTCTATAATTTGATCTATTTTGTCTTCTTGCCACCATTCTATAGGTTGTTCTATAGGTTCTTTGTTGTCTGAAAAAATGTCGTCTAGCTCCATAATAGTATACGCCCAAGGCCTGCTTTAACAAGCCCTGGGAACAACCAATCAAAAAAACAATGAAATCTGAACATGGAAAGTTCAGTCAGAAAGATGTACAAAGATACTAATTAATGTCTGTATCTTCTACAACCTCTAAATTATTTTCTTGTTTAGCATCTTGTTCTTTAAAATGCTCTATCATTTCTTTGATTTCTGGTATACTTTCGTTAATAAAACTAGCTATTTCGTGATCAATAGACTTATCACTATTCTCATCATAACTTTTGTACATCCATAATGCTAGTACGTGATTATAATAATGTATAGACTTTCTTTGATCCTCTAGTAGTCTTTTAACCAATAATGGTATTGTAATTTTTACTCCGTCAATAGTTACTTCTACTGTTCCTTCATCTGTTTTTTTCTTGTTTTTTGCCATATTAATGTGTTTTAATTTGAGATTTTAAAATTAAGTAATTTCTTTTTAAAGTTTTGTGTTCTTCAACAATATTTTTTAATTTTTTAGTTTTATCAATTAATTTCTTTCTAAGCGTTTTATTAGAATACATAAATGTATTTACTAATTCTAGAGAATCGTTACTTTTTGGATTATTATCTATCATATTATAAATACTTATACCTGCGTAATAAAGCTTTTCTATTTCAGGTATATAAGATAAAGTATCGTAATTTTTATTATGATGTATAACACTTGCGTGATCTCTGTTTATAGCTTTACCAATCTCAGAATATGTATATGGACCGTTCTTTCTAAGTACAGTACATATTATCATTCTGTGATCAACTAAGTCTCTAGTCCTTTTGCTAGACATAAACAAATCTTTATCCATATTATAATGGTCTAGATAAGTATCAATAAATTCTTTTATCATATAATTTTTATTATAACACCAGGGTTTTCTTTGTCATAACTGTATTGCTCAAAATGCGGTATAATAAACTCTGCGTTATCGTCTTCTATCCAATGATTTTTAACCATTAAATCTTGTACGGTTTGTGCTGGATTTATATAATCAAACTTATGTCGACTACCTCTTATAAACGTAAATGATACAGTTACAGGAAATTTCTTGTTTTCTATCATTTTTTTAAACTTAGGTTTATTTATAAGATAGTCTGCTTGTGTTTTCTTTATATAATTCATAACAGTTTTTGAATTGATTAGCATTTTACCTGTCCATCTTTTTGAGTTTTTAGATGAAGGTACATTACCTGGTATGAATATTTCCATATATTTAGGGATGTTGAGTCCCCAAATATACGGTTTTTAATTAAAACGGTAAGTTGTCGTCGTCTTCTACAGTTGTTTTTGTTTCAGACCACAATTTATGCAACTCATTGTATTGCATAGTTTGCTCAGGACTTAACGTTCTGTTGTATTTAGCATCATACTTTATAGTTTCTCCTACTTTTTTAGAGAATTTATATTGTAGTGATGTTCTTACAACAGGCTCGTTAGTTTCTCTATCTGTACCAATGTACTCTTGTGTAGTAAAACAAACTTGCAGCCTTTTACCAATTACTTGATCTAACGCATCAGACATATTTGTAAAGTCTTTTACACCACAGTTAATCATAAACTCTTTTAGTAGTTTACGTTTAAAATCTGCAGTTTTTGGTGCGTCAGTTTCTTTTGGTGTCCAAAATCTAGCTTTAGTTTTTTTACCATCTGATGTGTACAAAATAAAGTCTAAAAATGGTGACCCTGTATAGCCTTCCATTTCTTTTTCAGAGAGTTGTCCATTTACTGTACATGTGTACGATCCAGGAGTTCTTAAGTAATCTACTTTTTTGTACTCTTTTTTTTCTGTTTTTTGTGAGGTGCTTACCTCGTTTAAATTCCAATTTGACATATTAATTTTTGTTTAAAGTGTTTTTGATTTTATTGTTATGTAATGTGATCATCATCCATATTTGACTATAAATAACGTCATCTTTATCAGAGTTTTGATTTATATCTAATTTATGTCTTAGATAGTCCATAATCTCGTTTGTTAACTCGTCGGTATAATTTTGATTAGTGTAGGCATATGTAGCTTCTAAAGCCGCTATGTCTAATAGTGTTTTACTTTCCATTTTTTACTTTCCAATTTATATATTTAGTTAGTGTGTCACCATCAAAAATAATTTTATCTTTTTCAGGTGCATAAGGATATTCTTTACCCTTATAATCTTTGGTTTGTAATGTTTGTATGTCCAGTCTGTATAAGAATCTACCTATACCCCAGGATACACAAGCACGTTTAAATGCATCAGATGCATGTCCTTTGTCTTTTTCTACATTGGATTCAGAGCCTGTGTCTGATTTCCATACCCAATGTCCATTGACAAGTATACCTACTCTACACATTAAAAGTCCGTTAGCGTCGTAGTATTCTGTAGACCAATTGCCTGGCCCTACTACATCATCCAACAAATCTTGTGCGTCACGTGCATCTATATATGCTACGCAGTTCGCTTTACCATATCTAGAAGATTGTACTCTCCATTTGTACGGCAGTTCTTTTTGCAAATCTTTTAAATTAATTGCTTCTTGTTTCATAATCATTATAATTTTTTTGGGTTGATTTTGTCTGTCGTGATGCTTTTACAATTTTTATATATTTACGTATCATCACAGGTGTGTTTTGTATTAAACTTGCACCTATTTTTACAAACAAACTTTTTATTACATTTTGTACTACAGACTTTTTTATGCCTGTGTCATATGCAATTTCTTCATATATTTTATCTAATTTTGACTTGTTTTTCATTGTAAAATAGTATTTAAAAATACGAAATTTTTACCAATTTAACAAAATTTTTGCAGTTTTATATACTACATATCCTACTAGACACATACCTAAAATAGGAAATAAAAATACCAAGGTTGTTGTTGTTATTACGCCTATAACGCAATACAATAAAATGCTAAATATTTTCATAATCTTCAAATTTAGTTTGTTCAGCTACAAATCTTAGATTTATTTCTCCTACACCAATGTTACGTCCTTTAGCAAATATTACTTTTGCAAGTCCTTTTGTTGGGTTACCTGTCTCATCTTCGTGCAAACCATAATATTCAGGCCTGTATATTAAAGCTACAATATCTGCAGCTTGTTCTATCTCGCCTGACTCACGTAGATCTGACATTGTAGGTTTAGAATCTGCTCTAAAGCTTACGCCACGATTAAGTTGTGACAATGCTATAATAGCTATATCTAATTCTTTAGCTAGATTTTTTAATGCACGTGCTACTGCACTAACCTCTTGCTCACGACTTGACCTTTTGCAGGTAACTAATTGTAAGTAATCTACAAGTACAAGTTTGATTTTGTTAGTGTGCACGTACTGTTTTATTTTTGATAATAAATAGCTTAAATCTGTATTATTACAGTCATCTATTATTAACGGTAAATTTTCTATGTAACCGACAGCTTTATTAACTTTTTTAATTTCTTGTTCATCTAATGCGCCTTTTCTAAGCCAATGACTACTTACGCCAGACTGAATGCTAACCATTCTTTGTAGTAGTTGTATAGATGACATTTCGTAACTAAATATTGCAATAGGATTTTTAGCTCTAGCTGCATTAAATGCAGTTGTTACAGCAAAACTCGTTTTACCCATAGATGACGCACCACCGACTATAATTAAGTCAGTGGGTTGCCATCCATTCGTAAAATCATCAAGAGATTTAAAGCCTGTGGTAATTCCTGTTATACCTTCTGTATTAATTTTAACAGCAAGGTCTTCAGTAAATTCTACCAATTGTTTTATAAGAGTTTTATCTTTATCCTCGTGGTTATCAACTAACCTGTTTTGTAAATCATTAATCTTGTCGCTAATAACAGCTATGTCAGATTGATTTTGTACATGGTTATTGATTTCTTGTAAATATTCATTTACTATTTTTCTTTTAGACGATTCAACCAAACTTTGTAATGCTGAGTCAAACTCTCTTGGCATAAGTGTAGATGTACTAGTCAATTGTACAACTTTTACTGATAATTTACTTTTAGTACCTAATTCTTTGCCTATGTTTACAATGTCTGGTTCTTTGCCTTTTTTTATAATTTTTGTAAACGCTTTGTATATCAATATATTGCTTGGATCATCAAACATGTGTATATTGAACAACTGTGCGTTTTGGTGATACAATTTAGTGTCTACTATTATATTACCTAATATTATGTTTTCTAGCTCATAATACATAAATTTTATATTTTTTGATTGTGAATACTATTTAATTCATTCATTTTTACTTCGTAGGTTTCTTCATTTAATCCATATACATGTCCTACAGAGCCGTGTGTATTTTGACATACTTTGTTGCCGCCTAGATTTTTATGAGTTGTTAGATAACCCTTGTCAAAATCTGCATATTTAAACGTATCTAGCCAAGGAACATATGGTACACTCATATCTTCTCTGTTTTCAAGATTTTTTGGATCAAATTTTACATAACATGCGCCTATACCGCCTTTACCGTTAGGTTGTATTAATGCATTGTTTCTGTAAGAGTTTAGTTTTTTGCGAATATAACCATTTTCTTTAGCATATACATGGAAAAATATTTCTAAAGCATTGTATTCTGTATACACACGATCCATAACTACAAAATGTGTTTTACGCCTTCTGTTATAACATTTATTCCATAACAAAGCCCTGCCTATTATTAAATCGTCATTGTTATATAACACTAAACATTGTACTACATCTTTACCTAATGATTTGTAAAAATCTAATAACCTTTGATTTTCTTCGTGACGCATACACGATTGACCTAAAGTGCCATTACCATTTGATTCATTATAGTTATCACTATCGTAAGCATGATGTATGTCACTTGTAATTTCAAAATAACCTATTTTGTCTAGATTATGTATTAGAAACAAAGACTCAAATTCTTCTAGTTGCCTGGCTGTATAGGTGCCATAATGAAATAATTTGTTAAATACTCTACCAAAAGTAGACATTATAGCTTTTTTCTTACGAAGCTCAGGATTTCTTAAATTTTCTGTAAGGGTTAAATTTCTATCAAAATATGTGGTGTAACCATCATCATCGCTTTTTAATAGGTTTTTAATCTTTCTTATAGTCCAATACGAAATTTTACTTTTATCATCTATTGCAATATCAATCATTACAGGCCAATCTTTTTCGTTTCTGTCTAAATTGTCCATTATACCTTTTTCAAAATCATTTAACATAACGTGTACGTTATTGTGTGGTATAGATTTAATTTTGTCTTTTAGATTTTGAGATAATTTAAATAGATTTTTGAAATTATATATTTCGTATAGACCATATGGAACTTCAATTTCTTCAACTTTATCAAACATTTCTTCTGGTATTATACAAGACGATCTATTTGTATGTATAAAATAAAGATGTTTTGTTGTGTAATTTACAGGTAGCAATATAAATCCATCTATAGTATATTCTATGATGTAGAATAAATTTTCAGATGAATAATACAATTCTTGCATTGTTCTCACATGTGACAACTTGGAAAAATGTATATTAGGATTATATGTTGCTTCGTGCAATTTTTGCACATCAATATACTTATTAGATGTGTCTTCTTGTATATACTCGTCTTTTATTTTAACTATTTGTATCATGTTGTTTAATTATTAAAATGGTACTTTTGAGTCTAAATAATCATCTAGACTTTTTAAATCTTCTGAATCTTTCTGTTTTTTTGTGTCTACAATTTTAAATGGTTTTGTGTACAAGCTTTTGTTTACGTCGTTATAATAGGCTATAGGATTTTCTTCTAACAAATTATATATTTCATAAACTTCTTTTTTATATACAGGGTATAGTATTGGTGCATCTTCATAATAAAATCCATCATCTATATAATTAGTATATACATTGCTTTTAGTACAATGCATATTTAAACATAGTTTGTGATTTTGGTATTTTGTTAACTCTTCACCACATTCTGAGCATTTAGAACTTGAATTTTGTTTGTCTGCCATATTTTTTGGATTTGCGTCCCTTGTAAAATTTCCACCCCACTTGTTGTAGCCTTGAACACCTGTGTAAGTGTTGTATCCGTTGTAAGTGTTGTAAGTTTTTTCATAAGTATGTTCTTGCTTTATTCCTCCAACATGTATTGCTATGTCGTACATTAAGTTTAATGTGTTTAATGCATCTTTATAGCTCACATACTCGTCGTCTGTGTGTGGACTGTAATAGCCTGACGATATATTAGCCATAGCTACGTTTGGGCCTTTATCGCTTGATTTTAATTCTTTAACGTCTGTAAGTCCGCCGTTAGGTTGTAATTTAAATCCACGTTTAGTAAGCAAGTGTGCAATATTGTTTTGAAATTCATTGCCAGATAGTTCTACTAATCCAATTTTAGTTACAAAGTCATCGTTACCTTTTCTGTCTGTTTGCAATACAAATGCAGCGTCTTCAAAGAATGTCATATCTGCTACGCCACTACCTACTGTACCTACCTCCTCTGCAGCAAAGAATGCTACTTTAGCATAGTCTAGCTCGTTTAATAGATTTAGACAAGCCCACACGCCTACTTTGTCGTCGCCACCACAACCTGCTGTTTCTGTAATATCGCATCCTAGTTTGTGGTGTTTGTATTTTGTCATACCATAAAACAATGTGTCGTCTTCAGTTTTAGTTTTACATATTTTAAAATTATCTAATATGTTATGTACTGTGTCTGTGTGTGAAACAAAGCAAGGATAGTGTAATGCAACGCCGCTTGGCATTTGTTTTGTTGCATAAATATTTTGTATAGTATTTTTACCAACTTTAACGCTTTCTGTGACAAAACTTACATTAGGCATAGATTTTAATACGCTTTGTATGTATTCTATCATTTGATCTTCTTGGTAACTTACACTTTGTACTGCTAGTACATCTTCTAATTTAATTTTTACTTCCATTATACTAATCTTGGTATTTCATTAATTTTTGCTTGTTCAGCTTTCTGTTGTCTTTTAACCCAGTTACTACCTCGTAGTCCTGGATATTTTTCTTGCAATAATCTGCTACATCTTTCTATTGATTTAGGTTTAGGATGTTTTTTGTGTATGAACATGTCTTGCAACAGCTCTTTAGCTGTTATATCTTTTTTGTGCATAGATTCCCATATTATACGAGCTACCAATCTTTGATCGTCGTCTCTATAAACAGGATCTTCAAGCAAAATGTTCATTACTTTTATTTTTAAGCTAGTTTTTTTTTTATTACTATTCATATTTAATTATAACTTCTGAAACATAAATTGAATCTATTATAGTAGGAACAAAATGATAGATATGAATGTTATTGTTAGTATGTACCATGTTTTTATAATGTTCGCCATCTTTTCTATACCACTCTAATACTCTGTATGTTTTTACTGTATCACCATAAAACCCATGGTCACCAATAATTAAAACAGTTTTAATATCTGGTGGTAATTCATAACTTAAATGTTTTGTGTTAAACCATTTTGTGACTCTAATATCATTAACAAAAGCAGGATTCCTATCTCCACCCACTACAATGGATTGTTCTTGTGCATATAGCTGTGTTGTTATTAAAAATAATAAACTAAGAAATTTTGTTTTCATGTTTTCTGTTTTCTAATTCGTAATCTTCTACGTCGTTTACATTAACTTTTTTAACTACACCTTTTTTGTTAGGCGCAGAAGACATAGTTATCTTTTTTAATTTTGTAAAGTTTACAAGATTTTTAACAGTCTTATAGACATTGTTTGTTAATTCTTCTGTAACTTTTGATTCGTCATCACTTTCTTGTACTTCTACAACTTTAGTAATGTTCCATTTTACGTTTTCAAAATTACCAGTATTGACTGATTCTGAGTAGCTTACGCTGATTTCTTTAATTTTCATCTTTGTTATATTCTTGTGCATCATCTTTTCTGCGTTCATTGTATTCGTATTCACTAATCATTTCATATTGTGAATCGTCTTCTTCGCATTCTGTGCATATCATATATTCGTCTGCGTGTTCTTTGCAATTGCCACAAATATCTGTATGTCCCCAGAATCTAGCGTCACAGCAATTACTTGCTCCGCTTCCTATCTGTTCTGCACCACAACAGCTTGTAACCTCATCGGAGGTATATCCGTCGTCTTGCGGGTTAGATAGTTTCCACTTATCATAAGTCATAGCTTATTAACTTTTAATTGTTACCATATTTGTTAACCAATCTACTAAATATTCAGCATATTTGACATTAAATATTTCACCTTGAAATTTAAATTCTTTTTTGTTTTTTGATTTAGCTTTTTCTAAAGCTTCTTTTAATAATTCTACGTTTTTTGTTGTTATATACATAATTAATAAATTGTAAATCCACCTGATTGTTCACAAAACTCTGCAAATTCTTTTACATTTTTTTCGTCAAATGGATAGTTGCCTTCCCATTTTTTTTTGGCTTGTAAGTTATCCCAATCAGTTTTATGTGGTTCGGGATAATCTCTTGGCACTATATCGCCATGTTGTTCTTTGACTCTTTCTTTTAATGTGTCAATTAAAATTTCTATCTTTTTGTTATGATCAACAGCTTTTTGTCTTTTCTCTTCATAATGTGCAGCATATATTTTTACATCTAAATCCTTTATTAGCTTTCTTAATCTAGCAGCAATCTTTTTAGATTTAGTTTTAGATATTTTATGCCCATCATTGTATGTGCCTTTTGTCATATCTTTTTCTGTTAATATATCTTGACAAGAACTGCATACATACGTCCATAGTGGTCGCCACCACCAAACATTATTTCTAAAGTATACGCCTGGGTTTTCTAACTCCCATTCTTCGTATGCATTATACCATTCTTTTTGTATGGCTTCATCTTCTATTGGCCACCCAGATTGATGTTTAATTAGTATCTCTGGTTTTTTTGTGTTTTCTTGAGGTTTTAAACCGTGCAAATCAAATCCCATAATTAATTATTATAATATTGTTCTAAAGCACGCTCTCTGCGTGTCTTTCTTTTTTTATTTGGTTCTTTCTTTTCTTTTTTTAATCCTCTTTTACTTAATACTTTACGTCTATAAGTAGAGAATATAAATCCTGCTATAAAGCCGCTGCTCATCATAAATTGTGATGCACTAGTTATAATTGGCAAAATTATTGTTAAGCTTATGTCCCAATAGACACCATACTTACGTATTTTATCCCAATCATTACCATATATGTCACACAATGTATAGATGTAAACACCAGCAATACAAAAAGCTAGTATTAAAGTCATTCTTTTTTTGTTTTAATTAACAAATCCATTTCTATAGGATCTATGTTAGCATACAACTCTTCAAACAATTTATCTTCTTTTTGTTTTAGTTTATTTATTGTTTGATTTTTTGGACTTTTTACTTTTTTAATTATGCTCTGTAGTTTCTTTATCTTTATCATCACTATAAATTTTTGCAAAACTGTCAAATAAATCTTGCATTTGTGTTTCATTAGAGTTACTAGTTTGACAATCATCTTTTTCTTCTACATTATAAGATGCATTTACGTACTCGTTTATTTGTTGCAGCACTTCTTTGAATGTTTGGTGCATTTCCACCATTTCTTCTATTGAGTACTCTACTTCTAGTTTACCTAGTTCGAACTGTGCTTCTTCTGCTACGTTTACTTTGATGTTTTCTAATTTAAATTTCATACTATTTTAATTTACCGATTCTAAAATTATTGTTGTTAAATTTTTGTTTTGTTAAGTATTTAACTATCTCATTTTTCTTGTTAGATTTTTTATTGAAATAGTTTTCTATTGTACCAAAACTGTATTCTAAATGTGTATCCCATAGTTGTTTTTCTATAGCATACTCTTCGTATGTTTTAAAATACTTTTCTAGTATCATGCAGTTAAGCTCCAGGTTTTTAAATCTGTAACTTACTTTTTTCATTTTATAACCTTCGGGCGCTTGTTCTACAACCTTGCCGTTAGGTATAATGATTACTAAATTTTGTTCTTTTCTGTAGTGTGGTATGCACTTGTTCATGTTGTGTGCTAATACTGCATCTGCTACAAAATTCTTGTTTGAAATTACTAATGCCATTGTTTTATTTTTATTGGCGTTTCGGTAAATGAATACCTAACGAAATCAGTCGCTAGCTGTTGCTTTGAAGTGTGTGCTCACTAATAATAATGATAGGGATCATGTGGATCATCCCATTCCTCAAATTGTATTTCTGAAAAGCCATGACCACCAACCTCTTTACAAATTGAATTGTAATCAATGAATCCTACACCTCTTTTATTGTACTCCACAATGTATGATAGTAAATTAACGCGCCTAAGTGTTGCTACTGCATCAAATCTTAATTTCCAAACACCACAACAGGTATTACCTTTACCATCTTCACCGTGTGTAAATCCTTGACTTGTTCCACCTCGTGCATTTCTTTTCCAATACATAATTATATTGTACAAGTGATCTGTTTTAAGGTCAGTAATCTTGACTTTTACTTTACCATTTATTAAATGATATTCTTTTAAATCAGGAATATGTTTCATGACTTATCTCTTTTTGGTAATGGTGGTCTTTTGTGTAAGTCCCACCATTCACTACCATCGTACTCACCTCTTGTCATCCATAGTCCATTCTTTAACCATATGGTTCCATATAGTTTTTGACCACCATAACCAGCGTAGTAATCATACTCATTCATTTTTGATAACCATTTATCAAGCTCTAAATCAGTGTGTCCAGGATATAATATATACCACACCCAGTCTTCTTCTCTATATGTATCTGGAAAAGATACTTCAGCAGCCTGAATATCTCTTAGTGGTATATTCGCATTAGTTAATAGTTTTACTATTTCTGCTCTTGCATTTCTATTAAACATATCCATACTAATATTTAAATTGATTTAAAGATAAAAGTTGTCGCTCAAGCTTACTTCTTTGATAAGATAAAGCACTTTCTATTATTTTTGGATCTGTTAGCTGTGTAGCTAAAGATTCAGTTTCTTTAATAGCATAAGAAGCGTCATCATTTATTCCTGATTCATCATCATCGTTTTTATTTAAATCAAATCCTACTGTAAGATTACCGTATTCATCACGTTTACTAAAGGTTATTCCTCCGTGAACTTTTACATAGTCGTCAATAGAATCATTGTCTAAATCATTTTGCATATATATATGTACAAAAGGATGATTACTTTTTAAAGTAACATAACCACAATGCCATATATATTCTTCAGTATAATACATTCCTCCTGCTTGTCTTTGGTAGCGTATAACATGCGCACCTAATACTTTTCTGTCACCCCATTTATTTACAACAGGGATTTTTGTATTTGAATTGACTTTATTATTTTTCATACTCTGGCTTTGTTTTAATAATAATATTTAAAGCAATTTTATCAATCATCTCCCAATCACGATCATGTGCTTTCCAAGCATCTTTAAGTTTATTGAACGCATCAATTCTAGACCAATACAATGCTTCATACCAATCTCTATCTTCTATTAATTCTTTTTTTTCGTTTCTTTCCACGTTATTATTTTATTTATTAGATTCAACTTTATTTATAAAAGACTTTATCTGCTCGTCTAATTCATCTATGGTTAATTCCAGAGATATACATATTTCACGTAATTTTTCATTACGCAATTTAAGTTCAGAAATTTCTTCTTTTAGCTTAACTATATCTGCTGTTAACCAATCTACCTTTGCTAACGCATCGCGTAGCTCAAGGTTCTTATCTAATCTACTCATTAGTATTTTAATATTACTTGGTTAGACATTACATTAACATAGTCAATAACATTCTTATCATTTAAATGGAATGTCATTGTTCTAGCACCAGGCTTATAGCTTTTAACAGCTATTATTTCTAATGCCTTCTTACAAGGTTTGATTACTGCTTTTTGTATTAATAGTTTAGTACGCTTAGTAACACCTGTTTCTACATTAGTTTCATACACTTTAAGATTAGTCATATTATTGATACGACTAGCAATATCTTTAATCTTGTACTCCAACGTAGGTTTGAAACTCATCACATCATAACTTGTCTTAGGTTTGTCTAAGGCAGTTGTGTAATAGTTACTTGTACTTAAATCTGTTGTTGTTGCATATCTTGCAACGATTTTTAAATCTCTCATCTCTTTTTTTTTGAGAGTTTGCAGGCAAATGAATGCCCTACCGAAATGTGTCGGCACACTTAATTGAACAAAGTTTTAAACATGACTTGACTTTATCAAAATTATTGTATAACTTTGAAGTCATAAATTAATCACTTAAATAAATGAAATTATAATAAAACATACTTAAACCACATAATTCTACATAACTACTTGATTATCAATAACTTAAACATTTATAGTACTTAAAATAGTACTAAAACTATAGTTTATAGACTAGTAGATATTATATAACTCTTATGTAGTTAAACATAAAATCAATACGCAATAGTTATTTTTTTTTCTTTCTTACTACTTATTGTTGTTAAAACAACTAACTAATTAGCAAAACCCACCCACCCACCTATAGTTTTATACACAGAACAACTGTTTAACTATTAAAATAACATCAACGCAACGATTATTGTGGCAAATGTTTATATTATAAATTACTTAAATTATTAATATCATCTTCTCTTGATTTCAATGCATCGAGAGCATTAGCATATGATACCCAAACAGTAGTAGTAACATACTTACCGTTCTCGTACTTGCCTTTCTTTACGGCAAGGTTAGAGTCTGCAAACGCAGCGCCATCCACAATCTTGTAGTACACGCCATTGTCAGACTCCTTCTTGATCTTGTGTAGACCAAGCTTCTTCAGCTTGTTGAATACAGTAGACTGCTTAGCCTCAGCATTCTCAAGCATCTCTTTTAAATCAGCACCAGAGTATATCTCCATAAACAGATCAGCTTTGATGTAGTAGTCTGTAGTAAACCACTCACCATCTTCAGCTTGAGTAGGAACACCAAGTATAATTGTGCTGATGTCACTTATCTTAGTATTACCTGCCATGTATTGTGTCTTGTACTTAGTACGAGCATACACGGAGATCTTACCTTCCTCATGTAACTGAGCGATAGGTGTAGCAACGACTTGCTTACTTGTGTTACGAACTCTGTTGTTAAAGTTCTCTCTGATTTGATTTGCTGTCATATTTGACATAATAGTTCTCGCCTCATAACATAATAATGCGGACATCTAACGAGTATGGTCCTGGTTAATCTTAATGAACCCTGAAGAGGAATCGAACCTCTCCATGTTCCAAACAGGGTTGACTGACTAGATTAGATCTGTGAAGTCAGTTGCCTCAAGAGTTAATAGAGCAATAGATGCTACTCGAGTGTCCTTACGTAGTTGTTGAACACCTTTAGTACCAGCGTATCGTTTAGATACATACTGATGAGCTGTTGCTACAGGATCTTGAAGTAGAGTTACTGTACTCTTCTTTGCTGATTTAGCAGCGTTAGTTACTTTCTTTACTCTTGATGTTTTAGCTTTAGTAGCCATAATAGTTCGTGCCAATAAACATACATTGATGCCAGCTACACACGTTCAGCTGTAGTGAATAGTTAAAAATAGACCACGGTGTGTCAAAAATTTCGATGACACGGGGCGTGGTATGTAATATGTATCCCTCTCTCACAACAAAAAAAATTTTTTTTTCTACCTTTGCATACATGAATGATAAACAGATAGCACAGATTGCATTAGAAACAGGTATAGATGCTGATATTTTAAGAAAGTATATTGACAACTTGATTAAAGAAGAAGGATTTGAAAAGGGTAGTGTTAAGAAAAGAGTAAGATCTGTAAGTAAGAGAGACTTTAGTTCTTTGCAGAATGTGGTTGAAGGTAATGTTTATTACGAAAATGAAAAAATTAACTCAGAGCCAATCAATAAGTATGTTGGTGATGATGTATTCTTTCCTTATATCACCAATGATAAGGGTAATTCTGGTTATGATATAGGCTATGGTGTTAAGTTAAAAGACAAAGAAGGTAATTTTTTACTACCAGAAGTTGCTAATAGCGAAGAGGACATACAAAGACTTATGGAAAAGGGTATGGGGGAGAAGGAGTATAACTCTTTATTTGCTAAAGTGGTTAAAGATAAGATCCTTGGAACTAAGAACACTTATAATAAGTTTATAAAGAATGGTGAGTATAAGGGTGTGCAATTAAATGATGCTAGAGATTTTGATAGTTTAGACGATTATGAGAAGTTACTTATGGTTGACACTCACTACAACGTTGGTTTAACTAAGTTTCCTAAAATGATGTCTGGTGTTAGTTCTAATGATATGTCTATTATAGGAAAGGAGTACAGACACTTTTCTGGAGATAAGTTGTTGGGTAGTAGAAACGAAATGCGTAAATCTTTTCTTATAAAGAATATCGCTATGAGAAAAAATATGTTTGGCAGCAGATTAGAAGAGTATATGAAAAGCGTTATTGATACAGGTCAGGGCATAAAGAGTAAGTTAAGTGATTTGTATGATAGTACAATAGGTGACTCTTTATATGAAAGTGATCTGCCTTTTGTTGGCCAAGAAGCTATGCCTGATAGCACAGCAATGACTAATCAAGAATATACTGATTACTTTTTAGAAAACACAAACGAAGATAACCCTTACGGACCAAATCAATAACATATGGATTTTTTTGACAGCGCAGATGAAGGAACTATTATTAAGCATTACGACGACGATAGTTACGATGTAATAGTAGCCTATAGAGGTTTAGACTTATTAATAAACCACGAGAATAGAATACTATACGATCTTAGCATAAACGACTTTATAGTTAAGAATATAAAGACTACTATAGACTCCGACAATATATGGAGAAACACATTCCACGTAGTTACTAAGAATTTTTAGTACTTTTGCATAAGTGTATTTAGTTAATATAAATAGAGCAGGGGATATTTATAAAGACGACGACGGCGTTATACTTGTCCCAGAGTTTCAGGAAGTTTTAAACGGAGAGGAATTAGGTCAGGTTGCTATGAAGTGGGTAGCACTCGTGTGCGACTACGAAAGCCCTTATAGACACTTTACAGAAAGCGAAAGAAAAAAAGCTGTAAGTAAAGATCTATATAATACTTATAAGTGGAAAGGTGAGAAATCACCTAAAGTGTTAGCCGCCTTAGATAAATACAAACAATTGCAGTTTGATCCTTTAGATGAGCAGCTAATAGCTTTTAATAAAAAGATAACGCAGTTTACTACATATATGAACAATATGCATATAGATGAAGATACTGCTGAAGGTTTGCAAAAGATTATGATAGGTATCGAAAAGATATATAAGACTAGGCAAACCTTAGTTGACTCAATTGAACGTAGAGGCGAAAGACAAAAGATTGCTGGGGATAAACAATTATCATTCCTAGAAAGAAGAAAAGAAATACAAGAACAAAGTCGAGATAGTGCGTAAAAGACCAAGCGGATATAAAAAGAATAAAACAGATATATCTATAGATTATCTTAGGTATCGCTACAACTATTTTTATAAGCGAGGCAAATATGCCGAAGCAAAAAAAGTGAGCGACAGGGCTGACGCCCTGTTTGGCAGGAATATCGACAACGAGTTTCATATGAAATTGAGTGAGAAGGAAAATATAAATGATCCATTTGGTATTGGCAAAACAAATAAAATAAAGTATGGCGGTAGGAAAAAAGGATTATAAAGATTCTCAGGTTAGGCTAAAGCATAAGCAAAAGGTACCTCCTCAAACATTAGTTAAGGTTGAGCCTTCTAATGATGATACTAGAACAAGGGCAGAGCTTTTAGACGCTATAGAAGACTTGTTTCAAACTGTATACACTTCTACAGGCGCTAGTAGAGAGGTAGATCTAGAAGATTTGAGAGCTATACTAACTATGTTAGTCCTATCTGCAACTAATGCTGATGATGATGGTGTTGGTGCTACACAAACACAAGTAGATGCTATAAATTTAAATTCTACTAATATTTCTAGAAACGCAAGTGATTTAGCTACTTTTATTAGCAATATATCAATTAGTAATAATAAAGTTGGTATTGGAACTACAAGTCCAGATTCTAAATTACACGTGTATGGGACTTCGAACCCTGTGTTTAAGGTTGAAGATGATGGTGGCGCTTGGGGATTTATGCAAGCCGCAGGGTCTAATCAAGTTTATGTTGGCTCTGGTCCTAGTGCAAATTTAAGTATTTATGCTGGCTTGTCTAGCGCTATGACAATTTTAGCTTCTAACAGAAACGTCGGTATTGGAACTACTAGTCCTGGGTATAAGCTTGAGGTAAATGGTACTGGTAGTTTTTTTGGTAACATTAGAAGTGGAGGCGGGACATTATGGTCAGATTCAAATGGTGGAGTTCAGTTAGGATACGACTCAAGCGATGCGACAGGTTATTTAACAACATATTATGATACGACAAGTGTTGTTATTGGGGCAGGAATATCGCAAAAAACTGGTATTACTATTAATGGTCAATCAGCAAGCGCTGGAAATCAAATAACTTTTAGAGTAGGTAACGCTGAAAAAATGCGTATCGACAGTTCAGGCAACGTTGGTATTGGCACGAATAGTCCAGCTAGCAGGCTTGAGGTTGTAGGAAGTTATGATGCTACTCCAGTTAAATTTTTAAGACACGCTACTTATGGTAATATAATACAGTTAGGTAGAAATAGTGTTAGCGAAACGGCTAATATTGGTTATCCAGCAGATGCGACTTTAAACTTTTCAACTGGAGGATCAGAAAGAATGCGTATTCTTGCTAACGGCAACGTTGGTATTGGAAATACAAGTCCAAACAACAAACTAGACGTAGCTGGCGATTTGTCTGCTACAAGTATAAGGATAGGAAGCTCAGCCTCAGGAGAAGGTATTATAAGACATAATGGAAGCTCTGGTTATGGTATTGGTATTGTAACTGGCTCTATTAGCTCATCATCAATAGGTTTGTTTGTTGACCATAGCGCAAATAATAGAAACGTCGGTATTGGAACTACTAGTCCATCTGAAAAGCTAGAGGTTGATGGCAGTGTAAAGATACAAAACAATGACGCTATAAAGTCAGAAAATGTAGCTGGCTCAACTAGGTCATTAATATCCTTAGGATCGGACAACATATTGAGAATTAAAGGAAACGATAGTGAGGGCTCTAGTAATGTTTTATCTATGAAAGCTGGTGGTAACGTAGGTATTGGTACTACTAGTCCAGGGCAAGCCCTACATGTGAATGGCAATATAAGAGTTGGAAACAGTACGGACGCTTTTTACGGCAATAGATTTACAGCCTTGTCAAACGCTGACGTAGAATTAAGATCTAATAATGGTTACGACTTAATATTAAACGCTAACGCTGGAGACAACGTAGGTATTGGTACAACAAGTCCTAGTGAAAAGCTAGAGGTTAATGGTAATATAAAGGTAAGCGGTAACTTAGATATTGGAGGTAGTGTACAAAAACAAATACAAGTTTTCCCAATGAACTTTGTAGATGATTTAGGTACAGATAAACACTTTATGCCATTTGTAACAGCTAGTGAGCAGACAGCTAATTATCAAGAAGAGGCTTGTATGGTTATGCCAGCAGACGGTAGAGTTGTATCTGTAACTGTACACTACGCTCAAATGCATGGAACAGATGGTGACATAACTATTGGTATCGAAACATCAGCGTGTGGTCAGTCGTATACTAACGCTTGGACTGTAGAAGAGACTGAAACAATAGCAGCCTCTGTAGCAGACGACCACCACGTATTTCATTTTGCTTTTGATAACGCTAAACACTTTGAGTCTACAGATAAAATGGCAATATCAATACAGCAATCTGTGGATTTACAAAATGCTAATAGATTTTTTTGGGTAACAGCAGTAATAGAATATGATTGGTCAACCTTCTTAGGTGGAACTAGTGCAGAGCATGGAACAACACCATAAATTAATAGAATATGAGTTATTTTGAAAATATAGGAAAAGATAAATATAAACACGCTGCGGCAGGTATTATATTTGCGTTGATATTTACTGAAATGGGTATGTCACAAACTGATGTTTTTCTATCAGTATTAGCTGTTGGTATATCAAAAGAAGTATATGATTATTTAGATTACGGAATGTTTGACAAATGGGATGTATTAGCTACAATATTTCCATTAATAGTATATTACATATTAACTAGTTTAATATAATGCCAAAAGCAAAAAAAGATCCACAAAGATACAGACCTGTAGTGAATAATGGTCATCCAGATTTAAATCCTGAATCTGTAGCTTATCAAGAATATTGGGAGCAAGAGCTTGATAGGTGTAAAAATGGATATAAGCCCAAAGGCATGAAAAAAATATCTGGCAAATACTATTTTTATTTAAATTACTATAAAATACTTGGTAATGACGGAACTACAGGATCTCGTAAAACTTTAATTAGTCCTTGGTATAGACAAATGGATCATGAATATTTTGAGTTATTTGAAACTTGCAAAGAAGAAAATAAAGGAATGATTGTAATAAAAGCTAGGGACAAAGGCTTTAGTTATATGAACTCAGGAATGATTGCTCACGAATACACATTTTATCCATTTAATGATGTTGGTATAGCAGCAGGATTACAAGCTACCGCAGATGCTTTTTTTGATAAAACTAAAAAAGGACTTAATGGTATACATCCTAACTTTAAACATTCTTTTCTAAAAGATACAGACGGTATATTAAGGTCAGGATACAAACAAAAAAATAAAGATGGTAAATGGGAGATTGGAGGTTATCAATCTACTATTATATGCAGAACAATGGATAATCCAGAGGTGTTTAAAGGTGAGCGTGTATCCTTAATGATATTTGAAGAGGCTGGTGAGTTTAAACATCTCAAAAATGCATATATGTCTTCTAAAGCATGTTTCATGGATGGTAACTTACAGTTTGGTGTTCCTGTTGTGGGTGGTACTGGTGGTGATATTAGTAAAGCATCTAAAGATTTTATGGACATGTATTACGAAGCTGACGCTTATAATCTTATACCTATGTTCATACCCGCATCGCGCGCGTACTATGGATATTTTAATGTAGATACAGGTGAGGAGCAAGTAAAAAAAGCAGAAGAGGTTTTGTTAGAAGAAAGAGAGATTATAACCAAGTCTGGTGATAGAGAAGCATATAACCTGCATATACAAAACTATCCTTTAACTGTACAAGAAGCTTTCTTAAATACTAAAACAGCAAGGTTTGATAATTCATTATTAAATGCACAAAGATCTAGAATACTTGGCAATAAAGACTACAGAAGTCAAATACAGCAAGGATACTTAGATTGGGAGTTTGATGATGAAGATAATTATATTGTTAGATGGAGACCACATCCTGATGGGCCATACAAAATATTACATCATCCAGAGCCAGATTATAAAGATTTAGATATAGGTGGCATTGACTCTTATGATCAAGATGAAGCGGGTGCGTCAGACTCTTTGGGTAGTGCAATAATTTATCGTAGATTTGTAGACACAGAACACGCAAGTGATTATGTGGTTGCAGAGTATACAGATAGACCTTCAAAAAAAGAAGATTTTTGGGATGGTTGTTTAAAATTAGCTGTATATTATAATGCTAAAATGTTAGTAGAATATACTAAGATTGGAATACTTGATTATTTTAAAAGAATGAATGCGCTCAAGTATTTAAAGGAAAAACCTGAGTCTGCTCATAATCCTGGAACAAAAACTAAAAACAGGTATGGCGTTCACATGAATAAGCAGGTAAAGGCTCTAATGGAAGATTTAATGGATGATTACATTAGAGAAAATGTTGAAGATATTTGGTTCTTAGAACTTATAGATGAACTTGCAAATTACGGCACTAGAAATACAGACCGTGCTATTGCATTTGGATTATGTTTAATACATAATGTAGATAATTATAGAATCCAAGCCAAAACTATAAGTAAAGAACCTGAAAATATAGGATTTAAATATTATAAATTAGACCACAACGGTGTGCCTAAATTAATTAGATAGTTATGTATAAAAATAGTCAATCTTCTTTTCCAGCTCAATTTGTTTTAGAGTCAGAGAAAAATGATGAATGGTGTAATCAATGGGTAGACGCAGTAGTTTCGTATATGTCTTATACTGAATCTCCATATAAAACGTCAAGAATAAATGACGTACAAAATTATAATATATACAATGGTGATTTAGAATTAAACGATTTTAAATACATAACAGAGCAATACGGAATGGCATACCCAGCTCGTTTAGTAAACTATCCTATTATATCGCCAAAGATTGATTTGTTAGTAGGTGAAGATCTTAGAAGACCTTTAGATGTTAAAGTTAGCACAACAAATAAAGAAGCTGTGCTAAGAAAAGAAGATGTTAAGGTTAATTTAATTATGAAAGACCTTACTGACGAAATCCATAAAGAATTTGCACAAACAACGGGTGTAGAACTACCGCCTGTAACAGAAATGGAGGTTCCAGAAGACATAGACCTATATATGAAATATAATTTCAGAGAAATGGTCGAAGAAACAGCACAAGATGGATTAGAGTATCTTATGTCTAAATATAACTATAGAGATTTATTTAAAGAAGGCTATAGAGATATGCTAGTCACAGGCAAAGAGTTTTATAAAATATATGATCACAATGGAGATCCTTATGTTAGAAGAGTAGATCCAAGAAATTGTGTATTTGAAATCAATGCTACATCAGATTATTTAGATGACTCATCATGGGTAGGTGAAGAAAGATATTTATCTTATCACGAAATATTAGATGAATTTAGAGATGAGCTTAGTCGTGAAGACCTAGAAGAGTTGTCGGCTATGTATCAAATAGGCGGATATGATGATTTAGCTAGATACAATGATCCTTTTGATTGGGTAGAGTATCAAGAAGGGCAAGAGGTAAAGATTAGAGTAGTATCTGTAGAATGGAAATCTATAAAAGCACTAAGATTTAAATTATCAGAAAATAAATTTAATCCTGAAAAGCCTTTTATGAAGCAGGTTGCAGATGATTACAAGCCTAGAAAGAATGAAAAGATAAAAACTAGATATGTAGATGACATATGGGAAGCTACTAAAATTGGCGGTAAAATTTTAGCTAGAGCTAGAAGAAGACCAAACCAAGTAAGATCAGTAGATGATGCTGGTTCTACATCTTTGTCATATGTAGGTTGTGTTAGAAATAACTCTACAGGAAAGAGTGTTTCTATGGTAGATTTACTAAAAAATATACAAATGCTTTACAATATTGTAATGTATCAAATAGAATTAGCTATGGCTAGGTCTGGTGGTAAAGCTGTTGTGTATGATGTATCTCAATTACCTACAAACTTAGGTATGGATATGCAAACTGTACTTTATCATTTAAAGACAGATGGTATAATACCTATCAACTCTAAAGAAGAAGGTAATCAGTTATCATCATTTAATCAATTTCAACAAATTGACTTTACGCTTTCTAATTCTGTTCAACAACTTATTAATCTTAAATTAATGCTTGAGCAAACTGCTGGACAAATATCTGGTGTTACTCCGCAAAGAGAAGGTGCTGTTGGTCAGTACGAATATGTGGGTAATGTACAGCGTAGTGTTGTACAGTCAGCTACAATTACAGAAAGTTTATTCTATTCTCATAATATGGTTAAGAAACGCGTATTTGAGAAAGTATGTAATCTCATGAAGCTTTGTTGGTCTAACGGTAAAAAGGCTTCTTATATATTAGGAGATGGAGCTTATAAATTTTTATCTGTATTCCCAGATATATCACTACAAGACTATGGTATATTTATAGGTGATGCTGGTAAAGATGATGCTATGCGTCAACAGCTGCAAAGTATTGCACAGGCTGCTGTACAAGGAGGTCAAGCTACTCTTTTAGATATTATTAAGGTTCTTAAAGCTGATACCTTCACAGAAGCAGAGCATATACTCGAAAGAGCTATGGAAGAAATTAAAAAAGAGCAAGCTGAACAAGCGCAACAACAGCAAGCAATGTTACAAGCACAAGCTGAGCAACAACAAGCTGAGTTTGAAAGACAAGTACAGCTTGAACAAGTTAAAAATCAAGGAAAAGTTGAGGTTGCTAGAATACAAGCTGAAACTGATTTACAAATTGCTGATATGAAAGACGACTTAGCTAGGGAAACGTCTGACGTATCACATACTGTAAAAAACAAACAAATATTTTTACAAAAGAAAGCTGAACAGGACGCTAAAGAGGCGGATAGTTTAGCTCAAAGAGAATCACAAAACGAAACTATTAAACCAGAGCGTAAACAGAAAATTCAAGATATAATTAAAAAATCTTAGTATATTTGCATATTAGGGAACAAAATTTTATTAAATTATGGCAGAAGAACAACAATCAAACTTAGTAGAAGAAGCTTCAGAAAACGTAAGCGTAGAACCTACAACAGAAACAACAGAAGAAAAAGCATTTGATCCATTAGCGTTTGCAACAGATCAAATGATGGAACAATTTCAAGGTAAGTATAATGAAGAAGCAGCTGAAAAAGTTGAAGAAAATACTGAGGGTACAGAAAAGGATTCTGACAAGCCTTTTAATTGGAATGATATTGAGTCAGAAAAAAAAGAAGCGCCAGAAATTAAAACACCAGAAGAAGATTGGGACGAGGCTACTCAAACAAAATCTACAGAGGAAAATGAAAGTGTTGAAGAATCTGGAAAATTAAATTGGACAGAGGTTGCAAAAGAGCTCGGATTAGAAGCTGCAACTAAAGAAGATATTATACAAGCTTTAAATTCTCCATTTATTGAGCAGCCAAAGAATGAGGTTATTGATAAAATAAATGGATATTTAAAATACAATGACAGGGAGCTTATTTCAGCAGAAATGAAAACTGATGGAATGGAAGACTTTGAAATTGAAGAGGCTTTAGATAAAATGGAAGACTCTGGTGTTTTAAAAAGAGAAGCATTTAGAATTAGAAGACAACTTAATGCAGCTGTAGAACAAGAAAAACAAAAGTTTTTTAAAGAAAAACAGCAAGAAGAAATGTCTGCTAAAGAAAAAGTAGAGAGAAATAAAAAAGAACTACAAGGTCACTTAAAATCACTTGAAACATTTATGGGTGGTAGTGTGACTGGAGATCAAGCGAAAGAAGCTTACAAATATATAACGTCTGGTAAAATGGCCGAAGACATCTGGAAATCCCATGACAATGCTTCAGAGGTAGCGATGTTTATGCTGTTTAAAGACAAGTTTGCTAAGATCTTACGCTCCCAAGGTTTAGAAGATGGTAAAGCTAAAATATTAAATGACATTACTTCTCCTAGCCTTAGCGGCAAATCAAGACCTACGACTAAAATAAAATCATCTGGTTTTGATCCTGCTGCGTTTATGAGAGAGTAACTTACAAAACAAAAGGCAAAGCCTACAAGTTACGTACATTACTCTGGATTAAAATAGTGTTAAAAATTGTTTAATTTAAAATTATTTAAAAAATGGCTAAAGTTTATACTGGAACTTACGGTTCTGGAACAACTCCTGAGAATAGTTTGAATACAGCACTATTGCAATACCCAGAGATTGCAAGAACGTTGATTCAACAATATCCTCGTTATTCAGCGACATATCTTTTAGAAAGAACAGGTCGCTTTGCAAGTGAAAAAGTCCTAGGCGATAACTCATTTGAGTGGAAAGTTATGGGGCGTTACAACACACCTTCTTATTCAGCTGGTTGGATTTCTACTGATGGATCTTCATTCGTTGCTGCTGATTCTGGTAGTGGCGCTGCTGCTGCTACTAGCGGTGCACTTAACAATGCAGATGCAAATGGTGATGTTGTTTACATTATTGCTGATGGTGAATCATACACATCAAACTTCTTAAATAAGTATGACATGATTCGTTTCCAGTCAGGTGCTGTTGGTTTAATTATGACTGACTTAACTGATTCTGGATCTATTAGTGCATCAGGTACAGGTGTAGCTGTTACATCTGCATCTAAAATTGTTAAAGTTGAAATGATTGATGGTGCTGCTAAACCATTACAGGTTACTGACCTTTCTAGCGGTGCAATCTTTGCTTCAATCGGTTCTGCATTCCCTAATGGTTCATTAGGATCTGACGTAGGTGAAAACTACGTATTCCCATCTACATACAAAAATTATCTTACTACAATGCGTAAGAAGATTTCTGTTACAGGTAAGGATATTACAGATATTATGTGGATTGAAAACAATGGTCACAGATTATGGTACTTTACTAAAGAGCAAATGATGATGGATGAGTACATGTATCAGCAAGAGCTTCAAAGATGGTATGGTCGTAAGTCTGTACACGAAAGTGGAGTATCACGTCCAGCTGGATTAACTTCTACGTTGACTGGTGCTGCTGTTGGTGGACAAACTAATAATATCATCACAGGTGATGGTTTATTATCTCAAATCGACTCATCTAACCAAGCATCTTATACTGCTGGCGCACTTACTGAAGAAATCATTACTGAGTTCTTAGCTAAGTTAAGCTTAAATGCAACAAATGCTGAAGGTAACGAGTGGGTTGTGTTCACAGGTACTGAAGGTAGATTAGCATTCCACAAAGCAATGAAAGATCTATTAGTTGCTCCTTCTGGCGCAATGACAGGTGGTTCATTTGCTGGTGTTGGTGGTGATGTTGCTTTAGGTGCTAACTTCACATCTTACGAAGCTTTAGGTAACAAATTAACTGTTGCTTATTGCCCAGTATTTGATGACAACAACCTACATAGTAGTACTTCAGGTACTAATGCGTTTGGTGACAACAGACTTAAAGAGTCTGCTAAAATGGTATTCTTAGATTTCGGTAAAACTTCTGGTGTTTCTAACATTGAGTTAGTAACTAAAGGAGCTGAAGGAACTAACAGAAGCTTTATCAAAAAGTATGTAGCTGGTATGATTAATCCATACGATCAATCATCTATGATGGCTGCAAACGCTGATGATAAATTTGAAGCTCACGTTCTTTCTGAGTCTGGAATTATCGTTCGTAACCCATTATCTTGCGGAATCTTATCTGCATCATAATTAATTTATAATTTGACTGAGGGAGGGCTTCGGCTCTCCCAATATGTCGCCTAAAAAAAAGAAAATGGCAAATTATTTAGATTTATCAAACAAATCCTCTGTAGCTGGACAAGGTAGATTACCTAAGTTTAGAGGTCAAATCGATCCAGTCGTTACTATTGTAGCTAACAAGAAATTGTATGACTATGAAAGTGGTACAGTTTATTTATTAGATGGTACTGGTGTAGAAGATGCAGTTCTTACTGTAACATTACCTTCAGCAAAAGCTGGCTTGAATTTTAAATTTATTTTATCAGCTCTCGGCAACGAATCTGCTGAAGATATTCATATTAAACAAGCTGCTGCAGATGAAGATTTTGTAGGACATATAATTACAGGTGCTGGTACAAAAGATACAGCAACATCATCTGATACAAAAATTATATTTGACCAGTCAGGAGGAGCTTCTGCTGGTGATTATGTAACGCTATACTGTGATGGAACAAGTTGGTTTGTTCAAGGTGTGTGCGGTTCAGGTAGTGACGTAATATTCGGATAACCTTTAATTTTATTATTATGTTAAAAACAACATTTAACGAATTTAAATCGGCTATAAAGTCGTATTATAAAGCTAAAGACTCTTTGTACGATCAGTTTATACATTTACCTGTGTTAAAGTCAGTAAAGCCTGTTGTTAAGGTAGGTGATGCTGATTCAACTATTTTAGATGATGATTCTGGATCTGTTATAAATGTATCAGAAGCTATTACATCGGCTGAAAAAACATATACCTTACCTGCGGCAGCCGTAGGATTAAACTATACGTTTTTATTTACAGTTGCTAGTGATAATCTTGGTGTAAAGATAGTTGTACCTTCTGGACTTTTATTAGGAGCCGTATTAGCTCAAAATGGATCAGGAACAACTATAGTTCAGTCAGATGCTAGTGATGATACATTTTTACGAATCAATGATAATATTGAACCAGGAACATTGTTAACGTTTCAATGTGTAGACGGAACAAATTGGTTTGTGTCTGGAACAGTATTGTCTGGTGATGCAAATCCTGCATTTGGATAATAGAATAAGAAAATGGAGGGGTTTTGTGCCTCTCCATAATTCTTTTATATTTGCAATATGAATTTATTTGATTATTTAAAAAAAATTGATCCCGAAGGAATGGAGAAAAGGATTGATGAAGCCAAAAATAGAAATAAAGAAAGATTCTATATTGGAGGTCAAAGTGGATTTAAATGGAGTACTCATTCCAACAACAAAACATGGGTAGAAAATGGTAATATTATCAAAGAAAAAAAAGGTAAAAAATTACCACCGCAATAGGGAGTATTAATCAATATTAAAAAAATGAAACACGTAGTATTATTAAAATCGAAAAGTCCTGATAAGTTTAACTATGCTAAATTTGGTACATACAAAAATTCAAAAGGAAAACGAGTAGAATTAATTGATCCAAATGGTGATACTTTATCTGGATTTGAATTATTTAACGCTGTAAAGTCATTTGATATTAATGACAAAGATGATAGAAAAGTTGTAGATTTTTTAAAAGAACATCCGTTAGTAAATAATGGTCAATTTATTTTAGAAGATTTATCTGCTAAAGAAAATGAAAAGGCTGAAGAGTCTTTGCTTAAAGCTGATTCTGTTACAGCGGCAGCGCAACTTAGCAAAAAAGAAATAGAAGATTTGTGTAGATTAATTGGTCTTAATGGAGATTGGGATGATAACATTCGCAAAGCTAAAATCATTTCTTATGCAAGTGACAATCCAAAAAGGTTTATGGACGCTTTAAATGACAAAGACGCTTCTATCAAAATATTTGTAAAATCTTGTTTAGATAAAGAAATATTTAGCAAAGTTAATGGCGTTTATAAATACGGAACTTTGAGTATTGGTCTTACTGAAGATCAAGCTGTATTGTGGGTAAAAGATAATGCTGACATACATGCTTTACTTAAAAATCAACTGAGAGGAAATAAAAAAGAAAAATCAGTTGCATTAAAAAAGTAATAAATGTTAAGACAAGACGCATACGACCTTATGGATTTGCTGTTAGACAAAGCAGATCAACCTTATTTTATAGATAGCGAAAAAGATATGTTTTTGATGCAATCAGTTGTATCATTTATTAATAATCATTACGCTATGTATGGACAAAGACAAGTGTCTAGAGATGCGTTGCAATCTTTTGTAACATCTAGTAGTGGAACTACTTTGACTGATTATGTACATATATTAAACTGTACAGCTGGATCAAAGAGTGTAAAGATTGTTTCTGAAGAAGAATTTTCTGATTCACAAACAACAAGCGATCCATTTAATAAGGCTAGCGACAGCAATATAAAAGGAACTGTTAGAAATAACACGTTAGAGCTTACTACTAGTGAAACTACTGTTAATGTAGTATATATACAAATGCCAAATATTGATGATGTATTTCCAATATCGTCTGAAGGTAATTTTGCAGAGCTGCATCAAAGAGAGGTAATAGATATAGCAATTAGAAAAATGACTGGAAATATTGAAAGTCCTAATGTGCAATATCAACAAATAGAAGCAGAGCAGAGTAAATCAATATAATGAGCTTTTTGCTCCCTGCGCAACTTTAGGTCACAATATTTTCGGATGTTTGGCCTTTTGTTGTTTTATACCATAAATTAAATTATTTTTGTAGTATGGCTACATTAAACGAAATAGCATTCAATATTAAAAATCTTATCTACGGAGGTAATACAAATGTAGAGCAAGATGTATCAACAGATCAAATTAAATTTTGGGTTCATTACTATAGAGCGCAAATACTTAAAGAAAATGCAGCTAACGGCAAAGGCTTAGATTTAGAATGTTTGCAAGAGTATAGGTTTACGCAATATAACGATGCTTATGCACAATCTATAACTGATTGGAAAACGTATATAGATCAAGTAGCGCAAAATACAATATTAACAGAAGCTATTGTTGATGATCCTTTAACAGAAGAAGATGAAACAGCGGATGTTGTTTATGCAGATGTAAATGCAATAACAGATACGTTTAACAAATTAATTGTTCCATCAAACAGAACTTTTGCTTTAGCAGGAATATCTCCTGGATCACAAACAATAAACGAAGATTACTATGGTAGGGCATTTAGAAGCTATAATCAAAGTAGACCAGATGATTTTGGTATTTTAACACTTTCTATACCTACGGTTTTAAATATTTCAGGAAAAGGTGTAAAAAATCTTAAAATTAAAAAAGCACAATCTCTTGCTAATCAAAATCACAACTACATTGATATTCCTGTTTTGAATAAAAATGAATTTGAAAATAAAAGATTTAATAGATTTGGATCTAACAATACGTCAAGTTATATACAAAAGTCTGCTGATGATAAAAATTATTTGAGTGTAGGATGGCTGCAATCTACTTTGAAGAATAGAACAAATGGCTATCAAGAGCCTATACAATATATGGTAAAAGCAGATTTATTGTTGTCAAACCCAACAGAACAACCAGGATGGTCAGATGACAACTCATATCCATTTCCACAAGCATTAATTGGAGACTTGAATAGAAGAATATTATCACAAGAGTTAGCGGTATTAGGCGGCTCTATAACAGACGATATAGATGACAACGCAGCATCAGCAAAACTTATTCAGCCGAAAGCACAAAAGTAAATATGAAACAGCTAGAGACATTTACAAAATAGTAAGAGAAAAGGTAACTGTCAAAGGAGAATGGCTGAAGGGGCAAAAAAAATATAGAAGAAACAAACTGGATTATAAAACGTATTATTCAGTTGTTTCTAAGTTTTTTGAAATATTGATACGTGATGTTGTGCAAAGAAATGAATTAATACACTTACCTGGAGGGCTAGGATATGTGTATTTAGATAAAAAAGAACATAAAAGAGCTTTTCATTATCGCGTTGATATAAATGAATCTAATAAAAAAGGTAAATTAGTAAAATATAAAGTACCTATATTAGATGATTATTATTATAAAGTTATTTGGGTAAGACCAGATAAATTAAAAAAATGTAAAATTATGCCATTAGGTATTTTTAAAAAAGAAATAAATAAATTAAAAACTACATAAATGTCAAGCGAATTAACAGCACAAAATTTAACTGTTACCATTACAGAAGCTCTTTCTGTTGATCATGCAAATGGTGAAAGTAATGATATAGATTTTGCACAAACCTACACGCACACGTACGCGGGCGTGCAACACATAACTAAAAGAATAATAAATTTAGCAAACACCAATAGAACTGTAATCTTAAATTTTGGGACAGCTGAATCTGCTGGTACTGTTGTTAGAGCTAATGTTAAATATATAAGAGTTACAAATTTAGATGGAGCTCAAGATTTGTCTGTAGGATTAGAAGATGCTAGTACTGATTGTGCTTTAACAAATGTATCTCCTGATAGTTCTATTATTTTTACAAACCCTGTTTGTGAAGGTACGCACGGAGGGAGTACTTTAGACAATGCAGATACTTTAGTTGTAAAAGGGGGACACAATAATCATAATTTAGAAATTTTTGTAGCAACATCATAATATGCACGTACCAGTAAATAGAGTATTTAATAATGTTTCTCGTAATTTAGGTTTAAAGAACTTTACAGAAAACCTAGACTCATGGGCTGAGTGGGCGTTTGAAGCCGAACAATATATTGGTAGTAATAAAACATTTTTGCAAAAAGAAATAGTTTATTCTACAGAGGCAACAGCAGCAACTGCAACAATCGAAATAGATACTAATCCGTCAGACATGTCATACATAGATGTAAATGGAACTAGGTTTTATTTTGTTAATACAGACAATATTGTTTTAAATGACGATTTTTACATTGAAATTAAAGCTTCTGTTTTTCTGACTTTAATAGAGGCTGTAAATGTTTTAAATGCTTCACATTACGAAAACTTACAAGAAATATCAGCCTCAACATCAGGAACTACATTAATATTGACTTGTTTAGAAAAAGGCGATCGAGGCAATCATTTTACTTTAGAGTCTGATGTGTTTAAAATATCTAAGTTTTTTTCTGGAGGCAAAGAAAAAATAGATAATAAACAAATTAGATTGCCAGAAAATATGGTTAAACTAATTAATATAAGAACAGGCAATACTATATTAGAGCCTACTAGCTCACAATTTAAAAGCTCTGTTTCTGATTTATTAAATAGATACTATACAAATGGTAATAGAGTAAACTTTTCTAAAGATTATACAAGTGATATTACTGTAAGCTATTTGACTGTGCCTTTGTCTGTAGAAGGCTATCCAATGATATTACAAGGCCATGAAGAGGCTGTAGCTCATTATATTATGTGGAAACATAAACTAATAGACTATTATGCTGGTCAAGTTCCTCAGTATATAGTTAAAGATTTAGAAAAAAGATGGTATTATTTATGCGGTAAAGTTAGAGGCGATGACAATATGCCAACGTCTATAGAATTATTAAAGATAGGTAAAATATGGAACGCTAAAGTTCCTATAACATCACACAACCCACCTTTATATGATGGGCTAAATAGTTATTAATGTCTGGAGAAAAAAGCACACCTAAGGGATTTAGCAAAGGACTTATATCTGATGTAGATCCAAGATACCAAATAGAAGGATCTTATAGAGATGCTATGAATATTAAATTAGTGAGCTCTGAAGGTTCAACGTTTACTATAGAAAATATTAATGGTAACAAGAAGGTAGTTGATTTACATGAAATTAACAAAACATTTCCTGCTTCATATTTAGGTGATGGAACACAAACATCTTCTGTTCCTTTAGATTATTTTGCAAGTACAGGATTAGAACCTTACGTTAGTACATCTACTAGTAAAGAAAGTATGAATGGAGCTGCTAACATTGTTGGACATTACTCTTTTAGAAATCAACTATTTATTATTGTTTGTGGATATATATTTTATGACAATACAAATGGATCTCAAGAACAAGGAGATTTTAGAACTGCTTTCTTTTTGTTAGATTTTGATTCTGAAGGTGAAATAAAAAAATGTATAGATTTAAGAGCTGCGTATAATCCTGTATCAGGTGTTAACCGATACCCAAATCTTAACATGGATCCTTTAATTAAGTGTAGGGTGGAAGGTGTAATCGAAAATGACTCTATATCTAGAGTTTATTGGACTGATAATAAAAATCCATTAAGAACACTAAGTCTTTATGATGAAGATATACATACTATGGATCCAGGAGAGTTAGATGTAAATCCAAAGTGTGAACACAATCAAATATCTTTAAATAAAACTATAAGCGGATCTTTACCTGTAGGAGTTTATCAATATTGTTACAAGTATATATCTGACGCTGGCGCAGAGTCTGGTATATCTCCTTTAAGCAATATATATCACATATCAAATGCGTCAAGTAATAATTATAAAAGTTACTATGGTGGTGATCCAGGGGTTTTATCAAATGATGGTTTTACTTTAACTATAGATAATTTAGACGTAAGATTTGATTCAGTAAAAATATATGCTTTATACTATGAAAGGTTAAATACGCCTCCACAGGTATCAGAAGTTATAACTAAAGATATAAATCCAAATGGATCTGTAGAGTTTCAGCACACATCATTAACTAGAGTTATTGAAAACGGTATAGAAAACATATTAATACCAACAAATACTTGGGATGTTTGTAAAGATATTGCAATTAAAGATAATGTTTTATTTGCTGCTAATTTAAGGCAAAAGAAAAATTTTATTACAGAAAAAGAATGGAATGTAAAAGTTTTAAGGTATAAATTAGATGAGGTTGGTACTGGAGTTGTTTCAGGATCTTTAACTACTACAGATAACAATATTAAAGATTATTATTTACCATATTATAATCCTTCTTCAAATACCTATAATGAGTCAAATGTTGTAGAAGCTGGTAGTGCTACATCGTATTATAAAACACCATTATCAGGAGGTCAACATGAACTTGCTCATAGATATTTACCAACTATGGGCTCATGTACTTGGGGTAACAATGTTTTTGATACTATAAATACACCAACAGCATCTAATAGAAGAATTTTAGGTGGAGCCAGCTTTGGATATTATGGTATTGTTGATGGAGCGTCAGGAGTAAACGCATTAGGAGGTGTACAATTTTCATTTAGGCAAATACCAAAAGTATCTGATACTGTAGGAAATAATGGGGGCATAAATGATAGTGCTTCTATTTTTATAAGCGCAAATGTATCAAACGATACTTTACAAACAGATAATCTTTACGGACCATGGGGAGATACAAATTATATAGATACTGAATACAAAGCTAGTATGAGTTTTGGTTCAAATAAAGATGCACATGCAAGCGGTAATAAAAGAGGATACCAAAGAGGAGAAACATATAGATTTGGTGTTTTGGTTTACGATTTAAATGGTGATCCAGGAAATGTTTTGTGGATTGGAGACATACAAATACCAAATCATTATGACAAAGCTTGGGAACTAGATTTAGAAAATACAGAGTTAGGTAGAGATGCTTCTAATTCTAAAACTAAATGGAAAGAGAATGATTTAGCTCAAGATTACAGAATGTCAAGTCATACTGATGTTCCTGTGCCTGGACATCAATTACACTATGACGACACAAGTTGTGTTTTAGGAACTGATACGTCATCTGCAAATCAAACAGGACAAGAAATACCTTTTACTCCAGATGCTGAATCAAATAGACATTACACCTTAGATTTAGCGGTAGATTTTACGTTTAAAATCCCATATCATGTCAGAAAAAAAATATCTGGATTTAGAGTTGTTAGAGCTGAAAGAACAGAGTCAGATAGAACTATAATACAATCAGGTGTTGTAAATCAAATACTTAAATATGGCGGTAACACTTTAGAAAGCGGATATTGTACAGACACGCAAGATGGTGGTATAGATGCTGTTCCTGTAACAGCAGGTGACACATCGAATATTGCAGGTGATAATGTAGATGAAATATACGATACATATTTAAATGGATATTGCGGAGTTAATGCTGGATCTAGAAGAGTTATTGGTCAATACGATAATGGTGATCCTATTTACATGAATGAATCAGAAGCTGCAAGTAGCGATACAACAAAACACGGATCACAGTCAGCAGAATTCGGCAGTTATAATCATGCTTTTTTTAATAACCCTAATCAGGCTTCTGGAGATAGATATTATGTGCATACTGAAGGTAAAGCAGCTTTGTTATACTCTCCTGACAGCACATTTGGGCTTAGGCCATATTCATTCAAAAATGAAGATAAGATACATCATGTTAGTTTATTAAGGTTATATTCAGAGGAAAGAAGAAATAATACTACTTTACAAAAAGATGTTGCTGGTGATGGTTTGAGTGGTAAAAGAAATATTGGTTTTGATACATATAGTGTCGCGTATAGCGCATCAGAACAAGATACCTTTTCATCTCAATATGGCTCAGATTTATCTTCGTTAACAATTGGTAATACAGACGAAAATACGGGATTAATATTTTCAACTAAAAAAACAACGCTTGATGACGAGTCTGGCGTAATGATAGGTAAGCTAGCTGTTTATGACACATATTTTAATAAATATAAAGACTGGTATGGTTATTATAAAGCCGAACTACCATCGAATAAATCAGCATACGTAATTAATTCAAGAGACGTTTACAAAAACGCTTTTAATTACAATGAAACTGATATGAGTACTTATCCTACATCAGGAACAACCTACTCTACCTCAGACGATCCAAGATATGCATATTCTGATAATCAATTTACTCCATCTGGGAGAAGGTATTTAGAAGACAGTATTTATAATTTAGATCTTTATAACGCTAAAGAAATAGGAGATGGAGAATTAGTTTCTAAAGATTTTTTCTATAAAAGCTCTACTAATTATTGGCATATAGAAAATATGGGCTTTTCTAATTTCAGTTTAGGAGCAGCATATTTACATACTCCAAATAATTTTGGTAATTGGTGGAGATATGGAAAGCTAAATGACACAATTGATTTAACATATGAAACTGTATCTACCGTACAGATGGGCACAAGGTCTATCATATTAAATACAAAAAACGACTTTACCTCTGTATTAGATCCTGCTTTACATATACAAACGCAGCAATATGTTTTTTCTAAAGGTACAAAACCTTTTATAGATATTAATGGAACTAAAACAATACATGGTTTCACACCTCAACCATATTATAATTATATCAATATATGGAGAAACAATGATGGTCAGTATGGTGGTGATAGTTTAGAGTCTATTGAAAATACAAGATGGATTATAGCTGGTAATTTTCATCCAATTACTAAATCAGAAAGAAATAATATTTCGTTAACAAGACCACATCATACTGTTGTTTTAGGTGGAGATACTTTTGTTGGTCTATACTCTCATCAAATAACCACATCTCCATATTCTGAAAAAAGTTATTCAAAGTTTTTAGTGTTTCCTTGTGAGTCTGCCGTAAATACAGAAATGAGAAGCGGCTATCACTTAGGGGCTGGCGATCATATAGAAGGATTTGATCAAACGCTTCCTCCGTTTAGTAATGACTGGTTTTATAATGAGGTTTATTCACAGCAAAATAATTTAAAAAGTTATTTAGCTCTAAAAGATACAGATCAAAAATATACAGACTTACCAGTAGAAATAGCATATTCAAAAACAAAATTAGCTGGTGAACAAGTAGATGCCTTTAGAACATTTCCTATATTTAACTTTTATGATGTGGAAGCTATTTATGGACAAATAAATAGAATAATTAATTACAACAATGAAATACATTACGTTCAAGAAAATGCTTTTGGACAATTGCTTGTTAACCCAAGAACATTTTTACAAGACACCTCTGGAGTTCAATCTATATTTACTGGTTCAGGAGACACTATTGAGTCACATCAATACATATCAGTAAAGTATGGAAGCAAACACATGCATAGCGTTGTATCAAGCGAAAGAAACTTATATTTTTATGATGCTACTTATGACAAACTACTTAAATATACCTCAGAAAAAAAATTAATTAGCATATCTGATGATTTAGGTAGCAGAAATATATTTGAAAAAGCAACAGCGTATGGTAGATTAAAAATAGAAGATAAGTATCCAGGAGCTGAGCGAGTTAATTTAAATGATATGCCTTTATATTTTATGGGTATACATGGTGCATTTGATTATTCTACTAATACTTTGTACATGACATTTAACGACAGGTTAAGAGTAGATAGTAATGACACATCAGAAAATCCTACAGGTAATTTTATAACATCTAATGGGTTTATAAATCCATACACAGAGTCTGAAACAACACAAGATCCTAGTAGATTTATAAACAGCACAACTATATCATACAATGAAGACATAGATGCCATTATATCCAAATATAGTGTATATCCACAGCAATGGATACAACATCAAAATTATTTACTAACTCCTAAATCAAGACTACCTTGGTTAGAGTATACAACAGGCTCTGCAAGTGATGGATTTGCAAATAATGACACACAATATGGAGAAAAAATACACGGTGTTTTTGGTGATGATATGGACATAAATCATTCAGGATACATGTTAGGTGCGCACGAGTTAGCTGATGGAGCTTTGCAACTTTGGAGATGGAATGATAAGTCATCAAATAGAACTGAGTTTTTTGATGATATAATGCAACATGAGGTAAATACATTTACATCTACACAGCACAATATATCTTATCCTACAACCGATGGAGCCGTTACAACAGGAGAGCCAACACCTGTTCATAAATCATATATAGAAAAAATTATAAATGAAGCTCCATCTGAAAATAAAAAGTTTGATACATTAAATATTATAACATCAGTTGGTAGTTTTGATGACGATTATAAAAATTCTGAAAATTTACTTAGTAAGTCAAGAGGTGTAGAGTCTGAAGATGCTGGAGTTTATTTTGAATCTTTAGAATTTATAACTGATTTTACAAAAGGATCAAAAATAGATATATCAACTACTAATAAACCTATATATCCATCCGCTACACAGTTTTCAGATGTATTACATAAATACAGAGAAGGTATATTGAGAATGCCTTTAAGAAACAAAAATATTACTACTAGAGCGGTAGGTACATATCTAAAGGCAAGATTCTCTGCAAGAACAACAGAAAAATTTAATATATTTGCAATAATAGCAAAATACAGAAAATCTTATAATTAATGAGCTATTCACTATTAAATCAATATAAAGGCATGTATGGCAATTTATTAAACTCTAACGAGTATAATAATTCTTATACAAGTCAATTTACAACACCAAATTTAGCTATGCCGTATTCTACGGCTCCTACTAGTATTGGTAATTATGATTATGCGCAATCATTAATGCCTGAAGTTTACAACCCATTAGACGCTGTATATAAACCTACTGCTGCTGAACAAGCTATGACAGGGTTAAGTTATGCTCAAGCGGGCACACAGGTTTTAGGAATGAAAATTGGTGAGCAAACATTAGGAACTAAGTTATTTGGTAAAAATTTTGGTACAGGTACTGGAGCTAAGCTTGCTAATCCTTTTACAACTAACGCATCAGCAGGAACCTTTGAAGCATCAACAGCTGGTTCTGGTACAACAGCAGTACAGGCAGGCGCAAGTAATTATTTTCAAAATTTATCACAAGGATCTGTTTCTGCTGGTTTACCAACATATATAGCTGGTAGGCTTGTAAGAAGCGCTTTTGATGATGATGATCCAACTACATTTACGGCTGGCGAAATGTTAGGAGCTGGTATATCTGGAGCTGGAGCAGGATCTGCTATTGCTGGTATGTTAGGTTTAGCTGGGCCTGTTGGTATGATTGCTGGTATAGGAATATCATTATTAGGTGGATCTAAAAAGAAAAAGAAAGCTAAAAAAATGTTAGCTGAATATCAGGCTAAAGTTGATGAGAGAAAAACTGAAATCAAAGAAATGTATCAAGAAGGTATTGGTATAAATCGTGAAATGAGAGAGAAACAAGCTCAATCAGAACAATATATGCAATATGCCTCACAATACAGAAATCCATATGGAATGGGTAATTATAGAGGATTTGAAAAAGGCGGTAAATTTGATCAATATTTTTTAGGAGGCTTGTTTGATGCCGTAGGAGATCTTATGGGTGCAGGTGCAGATATAATAACAGGTACAATTGATACAATTAGCAATGTTGGTGAAGATTTATTAGATGTAACAGCAGGTGCTGCTACAGCAGTAGGTGGTGCTGCTGTTGATGTTTTAGAGACTACTGGAGTAACTGATGTTTTAGATTCGGTTGGTAGCGGTGTACAAACTGTAATGGAAGAAGGTGTAAAACCTGTCGTAGACGCTGCAATGGACGTTACGTTTGGAGCAATTGAAACTGGTATTGATTTAGCGTCAGATACTTTAGATTTTGGGCTTAATATGGCAGCAGACACATTTGGAGCTGTTGCACAAGTGCCTTTAGGAATTATGGAAGGCGCAGCAGACGTAATTTCAGGATTTGGTGGTGGTGATTATCAGGTGCCAGATTTACCTCCATTACAAATATCACCAGCTAATTCCTCGTTAGCAACTCCAAATATAACTACAGTAGATCCATATGGTAATCCTGTAAGACAAGGAGTAGGATTAGATCCAAATTTAGTATCAGGATCATTTGGCTTTGTAACTCCAGAAATGCAAGAAGGATCTAATATATATCAAGAAACTCAAGAAAAAGTATGAGCGCTGAAAAAATAGTAAAGTTAGTTTTAAAAAATCAACTAACTCCAGGATATATAAAAACTTTAATGGGAATGATGAATCCCAAAAATAAAGGTTTAGGGCCAGACAAAAGCTTTGAGCCTTTTATAGTTAAAACTGATGACGATAAATATGATTTAAGAATTGGATATTCATCGTTAGGTATGTTTGATGATTTACAAAAAGCTAAACAAGTAAAAAACGAACAGCCAGCTTTGTCTTTAGAAACTATAAAGCAAAAGCTTAAAAAAGAATATATAGATTCTGAAGTTGCAGCAAAGAAATATGTTGAGTCAAAAAAAGGCAAGGGATCTTATTTAAAACTACCTATTAAAAATCAATTTGTATTAGCTAATTATATGCATACAGGTCATAAGAACGAAGCCTTTATGGATGCTGTTATAAATAATGATTTTAAAGGGGCTATGAAAAACTACACTAGAAAAGGCATAGGTAATGCTAATGAGTTTTTTAGAAATGTTATGTTTTCTGGCCCAATAGGTGAAAATGATTTTGGAAACATAAATCAAGCACAAAATTTTGCAAATAATTTTCTTGATCAAAAATATCCTGAAATAAAAGACGACTTTGTACCAAAAGCAGAAAAGGGTGGTAAGGTAGAAGCTGTAGCTGAGTTTACAGGAGGTGAGCTTGTAAACAATAAAGAGAGCGAAATGAGATCCGCTATTAATAAAGGAGATAATAAAAAAGCAGCAGATATATTTAGAAGTCAGGTAAAAGAAAAAAATATAACACCAGGTGAAGCTAGTCACAAAACTAATCCTTTACCTGTAGCAAAAAACGGTACTGTATCAAATAAAAATGGCAAACCTACAGGACAGAAAGCAAAGTCTGGAGCTGGTATATACGATCATATTAAAGATCAATATAATCCAAACATGTCTGATGAACAAGTAGTTGCTATGGTAAAAAAGAACCACGCTAAATGGCGTAAAAATGGAATGGATTAATGTCTGAAATAGGTAGAAATAAAGTTTCTGAACAAGAAATTTATGATTATTTAATGACCAAGCCTGGCATGACAGATGTCAAAGCAAAAGGGATATTAGCTAATATAAAAGCTGAGTCTGCTTTTTATTCTGATGCTGTTGAAATAGGCGACATGGAAAATAAAGGAATTGGTCTATTTCAACATACATTCCCTGCAAGAAAACAAGCTTTTATAGAAGCTGTGCCAGACTGGAAAACAAATTGGAAAGGTCAAATAGATTTTGCATTACAAGAACAAGAGGCTCAAAATTATATGAAAACAGACTATGAAACTGTTTCAGACTCTACAAGAGCTTTTATGTTAGAATTTGAAAAACCAGCTGATCAATCAGAAGAAGCAATAAACAAAAGAGTAGCGGGGTTAAATAATATAGAAATTGCCTCAAATCCAGTTGAACCGTTACAACCACAAGTATTAGATGCTGAAGGTAATGTTGTTGATCAACCTACAGATGAAGAGGGTGAATTTGCACTTAGAGAAGAAGAAGAAAGGCAAAGACAAGAAGAAGATGAAGCTGAAAGACCTGCAATAATTAAAAGAGGTGAGGACGCTAAAGAATATCAAAAGCTTATAAAAAGAAATAAGACGTTAAGAGCTGCTTACCCTACAGGCATGCCCGCTGTATTCTCTAGAGAAATTAGAAACAATAAAGAGAGAATGAGTGAGATTGAACAAGAATATAATCTTACAAGGCCTACAGATGAAGAATACGAAGATAGAAGACTAGAAATAGTTAATAACATTATATCTGCTGATGATGACAATCCTACACCAAGCGAAGAAGATTTGATTGATGATGCCTTAGAAGAGGTTGAAGATATAGGAGAAGAAGAAGAATTTGAAACAAGCGTAGAAACACAAAATGTTGATGATGTATCAAATAATACTTCTACACCACAACCTACTCTTGAAGATGTACAAAGAAGACATGGTTCTGATGCTAACATTAATGATCTAAATGGCGTTCCTCACGTTGTTTACACAGATGAAAATGGTGAATCAAAACAATATAGATTAGATGAGTTTAACAGCGAAGAAAATTTACAAAAATACAGGCTTCAAGATAGAGATGGAATGCCACCAGCTGAACCACTTCCTATAGAAGACCAACCAACAAGACAAGACAATACTGTTGGGCCAACTATAACTCCTGTAGAGTCTCAAATAGAAGAGGTAGAAGATGTAGAAGCAATAGATCCAACTTTTATACCAAACCAAGAAAGTTCTTCGGAAACTGAAGTTTCTGGTGGTACTCCAGCGCCTGATGTTGATGGTGATGGTGTGCCAGACAGTATAGATCCAGACTCTAGAACAGTAGAAGTTGTTGATACAGATTTTACAAATAATCAGACAAATAATGAAACTGTATCTTTTATGGACAATTTAGGAGATATAGGAAATGTATTGCAACAGGGATTAGGCATTGTAAACAATATAAGACAAAACATAAATAATCAAGATGATTTGGTTATGTCAGCTCTTGGTAAAAAAGCATATGCAGAAGCAATGAAAGAGATTAAGCCTGTAGAATACGAAGGCCTTTCTGATATGTTTAAACAGCATTTAAATCAAGTTAGAGAGCTTTCTAAGATGGGTTTCAGTCCTGATGAAAAACAAAGAGCTAGAGCAGAGATAGATGCTGCATATGGCAAAGGGATCGAAAACGCAGTAAGAGGTACCGCTGGAGATAGAGCTAAGTTTTTAGCTATGTCTGGAGTTTTAGATAGTCAAAGACAGTCTGCTTTATTAGACTTTGCCGCTAAAGATGCTGAGCTTAATAGAGCTAACATGGACAAGTATACAAAAGCATTGTCTTTTTCTGAACAATACAATTTAACTAAAAGCAAAGCTGAAAGAGCTGAAGAATTACAGTTAGAGTTACAAAAAAAGAAAGGCGCATCAGATTTTGCAGGTAAAGTATTTCAATCTTTACAAGAAAGAGCTGAAGCTCGTAGATTAGCTCCTTTAGTAAATATGTATAAATCTTCATTACTACAAGGAATGACTACTGGACATACAGATCTTTCTACGCCAAATATAGTTACTAACAATAACAATCAGGGACAATAATGGACGCATACGGATATAATGCATTAAGTGGTTTTTTTGGCTCAACTAACATGAAGTCACAGCGTAATTCTGAAATTATGTATTTAGAAAAAATATATAATTTACAAAGACAACAACAGGCAATTGAACAAAAAGAACAAGAAGATAGTCAAAAATTAATAGACTTATCGTATCAAACAGCTGTAGAGTTAACTACAGGAAAAAATACAAGACGTAAAGATTTGCTTGATTTACAAGAAATGTCTAGTGATTTATTAACGCCTATAAACGAAAAAATAAGAAAGGCTGGCGGTTATCAAAAAGCTAAAAGATTAGGTATAGATGAAGACTTAAGAAACTATCAATATCAACTTTTAAATAATGACAAAATTTATGAAATGAAGCAAAACCAAATAGCAATAGCTGCTATTATACAGGCAGATGCTAATGGTAAAGGTCATTTAGTCAATGAGAGAACAAGAAATTCTTTTAACGATTGGCAAAAAGAAGTTACTGATAAAGTTGAATGGAGAGGATCATTGGATGGAGAAATAGATTTAAGTTTTATTAATGAGTATGATAGAGAAACATCTATAAATACTGATGATTACATTTATAACAACAAACACATATTAGCGGCTGATTGGGCATATTTTGTAGCTGGTGATGATACTGATAAACAAAACGAAGCTTATAATTATGCAATTAATAATCCTAGCATAATAAATGCTGATGGTTGGGTAGATAGAAAACTAGGAAAAACAAAAGATTTTGATAAAAATATTAAGTTTGGTTTAAAAGATATTGAAACAACATTGCCTCAACAGCTAATGAAAGGTCAAGAACAAATAATACCAGATCTTAGAGCAGCTGAAATTATAGAAAATGGAGGTTATGCAAAGTATGTTTCAGACAATGGATTGTTAGCATTTTATGAAACAAACTTTAGTATTGATGAAAAAAGTAGCAACATAGAAACTAAAGATAGTAGAGTTGCAGATGTTGCGGGTCAATTATTTGTAAACGACAAAGAAATGGAGTTTAGAGTAATAGATGCAGCATTAAGAAATGATAACTCTCCTGGTATACCAGATGATTATTATATTGACAAGAGAGGAAATTATGTTTTAAGAATGAATGAAAACATGATGTCTACAATGTTTGATTATAAAGGAGAATCTATGGCTGAAGAAGGAGGATATTTAGATCGAACAGCTGATGATATGAAAATAAATGGTGTTTATTTGGGGGCTAAAGCTGTTTATAAAGATTTATATACTGGAGAGGTCAAAGAAATGCTTTTAACAAAAGGAGTTAAAGATTTAGACCCTACTGATAGAGCTAAGTTTATAAACGAACAATTAAAAGGTAAAGCAGATTTAGAGTCAGTTACATACAAACCTGCCTATATAATGCAATTAGTAGAAGAAGAATTTATTGACGATGTTTATTATAAAGAAATAAATCTAGGCAACAATAAAGTTTTAACAAACTTAAAAGACGAACAGGCTGATAAAGATTTATCTACTGCTAAAAATGAAAGAGCAAGAATAAATTCTGAAACTGAAACTAGAAAAAGAAAAGCAGAAGTTCAAGCACAAGTTGCTGGAACATTAGATAGTATTTACGCTACAGGAGATCAAGGAGTTCAAGTATTATTTGATGCATATCAGGCTCCAGCAGCTTATACTTTTGCTGCAAATAAAATACCTTCTTCTATGAATCCATTTGTTATGGCAGATATTTTTGATATGTCTCAAAGATTAGGTAGAAGTCAAGGTCAAAATGCACAAGATTTTTCTGGTAATGTTTCTAATGTTTTAAATAATTTTAGTAGATTAGCCGATACATCACCAAACCTTTATAGAATATATCAATCAGGTAATACTAAAGCTTTAATGGACTATTATAAAGAAACATTAAGCAAAAAAGAGTTTGAAGAAAAAAAGTCTAGATTTAGATTGTGGGCTAAATATTTTAAATAATGGCAGATATAAACGAGCAAACACCTTCAGAAGGCATAAATGAATACGAGTCTGGAATGACTAGCGCAAATGAAACTGATGCGTTTTTATCATTATTATCACAGCAGGGAACAGAATATGATAAAGCGTTATCTTTATATGCTGGACAGCAACAATCACAAGAAGCAAATAGATTACAGCAAGAGCAATTAGGTATGAGACCTACAGGAGTAGGTGTAAGTCCTACAGCAGGCGCTGGCCCTATAGTAGCTCCACAAGATTTAGCTACTTTAGGAGGTACAGCTCTAGGTACTTATTTAGGAGGAACAACAGGTGGAGCTGTAGGCATGGGTATAGGATCTGCTATTTCTGGGTTTTTAGGATCTGACTCTATGTTACAACAAAGCCTTGAAGCAGGTACAGGGGATTTAATAAAAGGAACTGGAGATACATTTGAGTTTTTGAAAGCTGTTGTAACTCCATGGGATCCAGATGTAGACCAAAACACTACAATTGGTGACTATCTGCAAAGAAAAGGATCAGAAATATCAAATAAAAACCAAATATTTGTTGCAGACGAATTAAAGGGTGTTGGTTGGGGACAATTAGCTAGTCCAAGATTTTGGGCAACAGATGTAGCAAAATTATTACCATATTCAATGTCTTTTTTCTTGCCTGCTGGTCTAGCTGCTAGAGGAACAAGACTATTATTAAATTCAAATAAAGTTTACAAGGGTGCAAGAACCTTGGGTGTAGGTGAAAAATTATATAAACCTGTAATATCTAAAGCTACAAAACGACAGGCTAAAAGAAAGGGTTTGCAAAAAGGTGAAGAGTTTGCAAAAATGGAAATGCGTAAAGGCATTGATATAGTAACAGCAAGTATAGGTGGTGGTATTGGTGGTAACTTTGCTGAAGGTGCTTTTGTTGCAGGAGAAACTATGCAACAAGCATTAGCAGATGGACTTACTCCACAAGAAGCACAAGCGGCAGCATCACAGGTATGGAAAGATAATACTAATTGGGTTTTAGCAGATATAGCACAGTTTGGTTTAGTATTTGGAGGATTAGGTAGATTGGCTAGAGGTTTTAGAAATTTACCAAAACCAATGCCTTTTGGACAAAAAATAGCTCCTTTTATACAGGCTGGTGCTACAGGTGCAATTGAAGGTACGGCAGAGCAATATCAAGAGGTATATCAAGAGTGGATAAAAAATAGAGCTATTGCTGAAAAGAAAGGATTAGATTACATGTCTTATACAGACTTTTTCAAAAGTCCTGAAATGCTACAAACAAGAGTTAGTGCATTTGCTTTAGGTAGCGCCATGGGTTCTAGAGGGGGTTATGTTGATGCTATTGCCGAAAGAGATTATCAATTACAAGAACAAAGAAGAAGACTTGGTGATCTAATGGATTTAAATGAGTTTGAACAAGCTCAAGCTATGCGTAAAGATATTATAGCATATACTGTTATTGATGAAAATGGTAATGCTCAATTAGCTAAATCTAGAGTTGAAAGAATGGTTGCTGAAGGACAAATGAGAGAAGAGGTAGGTCAGCAAATTACAGAAGCTATTGAGCAATACGAAGATATATATGAGTCTACACATAAAGGTAATTCTTTAAGTCAGGCTGGTAAAAGACAAATATTTTTAGCTAGAGTAGAAATAGCTGAAAGAAAAGCTGCAATAGAAAGATCTAATGAGCAGAGACAACAAGAGCTAGATTTAGCTAGTGAAAATATAAAAGATCCTGTAAAACTTAAACAAGCTCAGGAAGAGATCAATAGTAATTTTGATAATGAAGTTCAAATATATAACGAAGAAATTCAACAACAAGATGAGCTTATTGAAAACTTGGCTACAGTTAGGTTGGGTAAACTTACAAAAGATAAAGCAAGAGTTAAAAGATCGTCTAAAGGGTTAACTCCAGATCAGTTTAATGAGTTTACATCTGAAGGAGTAAAAGCTGAGTTAGAAAAGCCTGGATTAATATCTAGAGCTGCAACAGCGGTTAAAGAAGGTGCTTCTGCTGTTAAAGAAGGAGTAACAAAAGCTGTAGAAACTGTTAGAGAAAAAGGTTTTAAACAAACCGCAAAAAATATTGTAACATCTGAAGGAGCATTAAAACTTAAAAACTTTTTACAAAATCAATTTGCAGAAGGCAAAAACTATGTAAAAAAATATTTATCACAAAACGCTCCAAAAACATCTCAAGCTTTAGAAAAAGAGATAAATGCTGCTAAAGAAGAATTGGGCAACAGAAATTTGACTAAAGAGCAGATTAAGGAAAAGGCAAAAGAGATAGTTAATAAGATAAAAAAAACAGATCTTAAAGGAGCAAGCGGTGAAGTTTTAGATAAGATTACTGAGTTTGTAGAAGGCAAACTTAATGGCACAATAACAGAAAAATTTGTAGATATAGCCAACTCATTAACTAAAAAGGTTGATGAGCTTACAGAAAAAGTAGAAGCTAGAAGACAAAAAGTATCTGAAGAAGATATTGAAACAGGTCGTAAAGTAGATGCGCAAACTGCAACAACAGAAGAGGTTCAAGAGGTTGAGGTTGTAGAAAAACCTAAAAAAAAAAGTAAAAAAACAACAAAGCAAGAATCAGACAAAGTAAAGCCTAAAGAAACCTCTGACACCGACACTCCAAAAAAGTATACTGATTTTATTAATAAATACGTAAAAAGGTTTGCCAACAGAAAAGACTCTGATGCAAGAAAACCTGTACAAAAATATATTACTAGAGTTGATGAAAAAGGATCATTAATAAGAGGCTATTTGCGAGCTGCACTAGAAGAAAAGTTTCCAGGAACAAGAATAGAATTTGCTAATAGACAACTTATAGAAGGTTTTGGAGCACCAGCTGCCGCTGTGTTTTTTAGTAGTACTATATTGGTAAATCCAAGATCTGCTATGCAA
>Ga0208793_1000105_pt1 | contig 54441 bp, 60 predicted proteins | sample 17_taG_FD_184092 | JGI IMG/M metagenome (GOLD analysis project Ga0208793, IMG submission 184092) | Marine viral communities from the Subarctic Pacific Ocean - 17_ETSP_OMZ_AT15314 metaG (SPAdes) (version 2) | ecosystem: Environmental > Aquatic > Marine > Oceanic | place: Pacific Ocean | collected... | reverse complement strand
ATTATAGATAATACTCCAGGCGCACCAAACTATACGTTGGCAGGTAATGAGTTAAATGACATTAAACAAGGACAACCAGGAGTTAGCTATCAGTTTATAACAAACGGACTAGCTAATACAGGATATCGATTTAAATCATCCGCTCCTTTTACTGCGATTAATCCAGGAGGAATATTTACAGTAGATGGAACTGAAACTCAGACATTAACAGGTGAGATAGAGTTAGTACCAATTACTCCTAACCCCCCAATATGGACATCTACAGACCCTGTAGCTGCAGGCACATATCCTAACTTAGAAGCAGGAGATACTTGGACATATAACTGGACAACAAGTGATGATAATACACCATGTGCAGATTTAGATTATGTTATTACAGTAGATGGGGTAGAGATATTCCCTGCTGCAGGAGCTAGTTGGTTAACTTTTACAGACAATGGCGATTGCACAGGAACGCTAACAGGAACATATCCTGGAGGAAGTATTGATGTAGTGATGACAGTAACAGATAATGATGGATTATCAGCAACTCAAGATTTTACAATATCAGGATTAACAGTAACAGGAGATACTTTCTTCCAATTTTGGAGTGATACTAGTGGGTCTATGGACTCTACAGTAGAAGTGACATCTCAGATAGCTAGTGTTCCAGTTGTAAAAACAGAAGCTGCTAACTCATTTAATACTAGTGGTAGCACACAAATTTCCATAGGCGTTACCTTGAGTCCGTTACCTAATGGTATGGGTAAAGTTTCTGAAGGAGCAAGAAAGTCATACTTATGTATTGTAGATGGTATGGAAGTTGTACATCCTTCAATACCTTCAGGAACTTTCGCTGAGTTTTTTGCACAATCTGGACTTGAGAGGATATATAACCTTGTTACATCTACAGGAGCTTCAGTTCAATTAACTTCAAGTATAACATATAGGGATTCAATTACTTTTAATCTAACAGACGCTCAGAAATCTGCTGATTATGCAAATACAAAAAATTTAAGAAACTTACTTCAAGATTTCTATGCAACAGGAGGAACTGAAGCAAGTGGAAATACAGACAGAGCTACTAATGGTAGTGATGCTTATGATTCCAGAATATACTGGTGTAATGACATAGCGGAAAGACAAATAGGATTCCTTGCAAACCGAGGCTTGGGAGACACTATAGATGCAAATGGATATTATCCAAATGCAGATACTGTAGTTATGTTTGCGTTTGGTGATGAATCAATAAGTAGTTATAATATGCAGAATCAAGTACCTGGTGCAGGTATTGATAACCCTTGGACAAATAGAGATAATACTACAAATGCTAACTTAGTAGCTGATATAGCTGCTGTTAGAAGCTTTATTTCTACACTTGAAACTGCAGCAGGAACTACTAATATTTATAGGTCTAAGTTTTTTCATCCTTACCCTTACCTCCTTCCCGATTCAACGCTATTACCTTTAGTATCACCTAATGGAATGCTAGCCGCAAATAATTTTACTAACCCTCCAGTTAGTAATAGTTATGATGCAGGAGAACCAGGAAGACCGTCTAGTATACCTGCTAATGCATATTCTAATATAACTATGTTAAATGATTACACGACAAGCACTCCACGAAGAATGTATTGGTCAGAAGATTTAGAACATAACCCTGCAGACCCTGAGCAGTATTGGTACGACCAAATAAAAGATGCTTTAGTGGCAATGGGCTTTAATGTATAATTAAATTAAATAAATAATGGATATAAGAAAAATATCTGTCGGTGCAGATTATAAGTCTAGTGCTATGCACTACATAGTAAATCAAGAGATTTTTAATGGAAGTTATCGTATTCATTTAATAAAGCATATAAACGAAAGCAACTCTATAAAAGTTTGGATTGAAAACAAACAAGCAGAAATATTTCTTTGGAAAGAATTTAATTCTAATATGCCTATATCAATTGAATATAATATAAATTTTGAATGAAATCACCTTTTTATTTCATTGTAAAACCATGCAATGACAAAAGGTATGATAACACAAAAAAAATTGGAAATGTTAATTTTATAACAAGCACATCCAAAGAAGATCATACCGCATCAAATAGATACGCAGAAGTTGTATCAGTTCCTATAAACTACAAAGGAGAAATATCTTCTGGAGATATACTTTTAGTTCATCATAATGTTTTTAAATATTATAATGACATGAAAGGAAAAGAAAGAAGTGGTAAGAGTTTTTTTAAAGACGATTTGTTTTTTATAGACTTTGACCAATTTTATATGTATAAACATAACAACAAATGGTTATGTCATTCAAAGTATTGCATGGTAAAACCTATACCTAAAGAACAAAAGTACTTAAAGACTCATCAAGATGAAGAGCCATTAGTAGGTATAATTAAATATTCAAATAAAATTCTTACAGAAAAAGGTATTGTTGAAGGAACTAAAGTTTCGTTTCAACCAGATAGTGAATATGAATTTACTGTAGACGATGAAAAACTTTATAGAATGTTTGATAAAAACATAACATTAGTATTATGAATAATACTGAATTAAAATTAGAAATAATAAAAGCAGGTAAAAAAGCTGTAAAAGAACTTATAAAAGTTGCTAATGAAGGTATATTAAAAAAAGACCTAGATGGACTAGCTCCTGATATAGCAGCAGATAGATTAAAAAATGCAGCGGCATCTAAAAAGCTTGCAATATTTGATGCTTTTGAAATCTTAACAAAGATTGAAGAAGAAAATAATATGATAGACATTAATAAAAAAGAAAGTAAAGCATCTTCATTTAAAGGATTTGCTGAAGGTAGATCAAAATAATGTACGAACAAACTTTATATAAAATACTAGATGATATTATACCTGAAAAGGAATTAAAGTCTAATAATAAAAAAAAGGCTTGGGTATATGGATATAATAAAGAATATGACATTGTTGTTATATCAAAAGATGGTACAATTGGTGAGGTTTATGAAATACAAAATTTAAAGATTGCATTACCAAAACAAAAAAATATTTATCGTTTTAAAAATAGTTATTGGAGTCATATAGAATATCCTAAAGAACTAAGTAAAATAAAAAGTGTTTTTGATTGGGATAAATATCCAGATAATTTTAAAGAAAAGTGGTATGACTATATTGACAAAGAGTTTGAAAGAAGGGAAGAAGGCTTTTGGTTTAATAACAAAAACAATCCTACTTACATCACTGGTTCTCATTACATGTACTTGCGGTGGACAAAAATTGATGTTGGGCAGCCAAACTTTAGGGAATCAAACAGATTATTCTTTATATTCTGGGAAGCTTGCAAAGCAGACTCAAGAAGCTATGGAATGTGTTACCTTAAAAACAGACGATCAGGATTTAGTTTTATGTCATCATCAGAATTGGTTCATCTTGCAACCACATCAAAAGATTCACGTTATGGAATTTTATCCAAAACAGGTTCTGATGCAAAAAAAATGTTTACAGACAAAGTTGTTCCCATATCGCTCAATTATCCGTTTTTCTTCAAGCCAATTCAAGATGGAATGGATAGGCCAAAAACGGAGCTTGCGTATAGAGTTCCTGCGTCAAAACTTACAAGAAAAAAACTTGATGCAAATGAATCTATCAAAGAGCTTGAAGGATTAGATACTACTATTGATTGGAAAAACACAGGGGACAACTCGTATGATGGAGAAAAGTTAAAATTACTAGCTCACGATGAAAGTGGTAAATGGGAAAGACCTGATAACATACTAAATAATTGGAGAGTTACAAAAACTTGTCTTAGATTAGGAAGTAGAGTTATAGGAAAATGTATGATGGGAAGTACATCTAATTCTATTGAAAAAGGTGGTGGTAATTTTAAAAAATTATACTCAGATTCTAACGTAAAAAAAAGGAATAGAAATGGACAAACTAAATCAGGTTTATATTCATTGTTTATACCTATGGAATGGAATTATGAGGGTTTTATTGATATTTATGGTCATCCTGTATTTGATGTTCCAGAAAAAGAAATAGAAGGTCCATTTGGAGATATTATAGACCAGGGCGTTATAGAGCATTGGACTAACGAAGTAGATGGATTGAAGTCAGATCCTGATGGATTAAATGAATATTATAGACAATTTCCTAGAACAGAGTCTCATGCATTTAGAGATGAAAGCAAACAATCATTATTTAATCTTCAAAAATTATATCAACAAATAGATTACAATGATTCTTTAATAAAAGATAGAGTTGTTACAAGGGGTTCTTTTAGTTGGAATAATGGAATAAAAGATACTACAGTTATTTTTACTCCCAATAATTCAGGAAGATTTTATGTTTCTTGGACTCCTAATAAAAATTTACAAAACAATTATTATTTTAAGAATGGAATTAAATATCCTGGCAATGAACACATGGGTGCTTTTGGATGTGATAGTTACGACATTAGCGGTACTGTTGGTGGCGGTGGAAGTAACGGTGCTTTACATGGAATGACTAAGTTTCACATGGATGAAGGTCCTACAAACCATTTTTTTTTAGAATATATAGCAAGACCACAAACAGCAGAAATATTTTTTGAAGATGTATTAATGGCTTGCGTTTTTTATGGAATGCCAATTTTAATAGAAAACAATAAACCTAGATTATTATATCATTTTAAGAATAGAGGATATAGAGGGTATAGTATGAATAGGCCTGATAGACAGTATAATAAATTATCAAAAACAGAAAAAGAATTAGGAGGAATGCCTAATAGTTCTGAAGATATTAAACAAGCTCATGCAGCTGCTATAGAATCTTATATTGAAAAACATGTAGGATTTGATTTATCTGGAGCTTTTAGAGGTGAAGATGAAATAGGTTCTATGTATTTTACAAGAACATTAACAGATTGGGCAAGATTTAATATTAATAACAGAACAAAGTTTGATGCTTCTATTAGTTCAGGTTTAGCTATAATGGCTACACAAAAAAACCTATATCAGCCCATTAAAAAGAAATCAAAAATAAAACTTAACTTTGCAAGATATGACAATAAGGGAAGTTATAGCCAAATCATACAATAAATGGAGGATGTAAAAATTTCATTAAACCCAACAGGATTTCCTAGTCAATTTGTTTCTGACTCAGAAAAAAAATCTTATGAGTTCGGTTTACAAATAGGCCAGGCTATTCAATACGAATGGTTTAGAAAAGATGGTCGTCAAAGTAGATTTTATAGTCAATGGGCAGAGTTTCATAGATTACGATTGTATGCTCGTGGAGAACAATCTATACAAAAATATAAAAATGAATTAGCTATTGATGGAGATTTAAGTTATTTAAATCTTGACTGGACTCCTGTTCCTATTATTCCAAAATTTGTTGATATAGTAGTTAATGGAATGGCTGATAGAATATTTAAAGTAAATGCTTATGCTCAGGATAGCATGTCTTTAGATAAAAGAAGTGAATATCAAAAACAACTTCAAAAAGATATGTTAGCTAAGCCTGTAATGAAACAGGTTCAACAAGATTTAGGAATAAATACTTTTGCTACATCAGAAGAAGATGTGCCTAATAGTTCTGAAGAACTAGCTTTGCACATGCAACTTAAATATAAGCCTTCAATAGAAATAGCTGAAGAAGAAGCTATAAATACAGTTTTATCTGAAAACAGGTATTATGAAATACAAAAGCAATTGTATTATGACCAAACAATACTGGGAGTTTCAATGTGTAAAAACACTTTTAAGCCAGGCTCAGGTATTTCTATAGAATATGTAGATCCTGCTAATGTTGTGTATAGTTATACCGAAGACCCTCATTTTCAAGATTGTTTTTACTGGGGAGAAATCAAAACAATTCCTATTGTAGAGTTAAAAAAAATAGATACTAGTTTGACTAGACAAGATATGGATGAAATATCTAAATATAGTCAAAGTTGGTATAATTACAATAATACTGCTCAATATTATAATAATAGCTTATTCAGTAAAGATAGTGCTACAGTTTTGTTCTTTAATTATAAGACTACAAATACTTTTACTTACAAGAAAAAAGTAAATGCATCTGGAGCTGAAAAAGTTATTGAAAAAGAAGATACTTTTAATCCTACTTCAGAAATGCAAGAAGAAGGTAATTTTAAAAAAGTTTCTAAAACAATAGATGTATGGTATGAAGGTGTTATGGTTATGGGTACTAATATTCTTCTTAAATGGGAGATGTCTGAAAACATGGCTAGACCTCAATCTGCATCTCAAGAAGTTTATCCTGAATATGTAGCGTGTGCGCCTAGAATGTATAAAGGTGTTTTTGAATCATTAGTTAGACGTATGATTACGTTTGCAGATTTGATACAAATTACTCATTTAAAATTACAACAAGTAATATCTAGAGTAGTTCCTGATGGTGTGTTTATAGATGCAGACGGATTAAATGAAGTAGATTTAGGAACAGGGCAGGCATATAATCCTGAAGATGCATTAAGAATGTTTTTTCAAACAGGTTCTGTTATTGGTAGAAGCTATACACAGGATGGAGATTTTAACCAAGCTAAAGTACCAATACAACAATTAAACAGTAATTCAGGTCAAGGTAAAATAAATAGCTTGGTAGGTTCATATAATCATTATATGCAAATGCTAAGAGATGTTACAGGCCTTAATGAAGCTAGAGATGGATCAACACCAGATTCATACTCTTTAGTAGGACTACAAAAATTAGCTGCTTTAAGTAGTAATACTGCAACCAGACATATTTTAGATGCAGGATTACAAATAAGTCAAAGGCTATGTACTGCTTTATCTAGCAGAATTGCTGATTTATTAGAGTATTCAGAATTTAAAGATGAATTAACTAATCAAATAGGAAGATTTAATGTTTCTATAATTGATGAAATTAGTAAATTATATTTAAGTGACTTTGGAATATTTATAGAAATAGAACCTGACGAAGAAGAAAGAAAAATGCTAGAACAGAATATTCAAATGGCATTACAGAGAGATTCTATAAATTTAGAAGATGCTATTGATATACGTGAGATAAGAAACTTAAAGTTAGCTAACCAAATACTTAAGTTAAAAAGAATAGCAAAACAAGATAGACAACAAAAAGAAAAAGCTGCGGAAGCACAGCAACAAGCTCAGATTAATGCTCAATCTCAACAAATGGCAGCTCAAGCAAAAATGCAACAATTCCAAATGGAAAATCAAGCTGCTGTACAATTAGAGCAAGCTAAGAGTCAATTTGCAGTTCAAAAAATGCAAGGTGAAGCTGCGATAAAAGCAGAGCTTATGAATCTTGAATTTTCACTTCAAATGAAATTAAAAGGAGTGGATATAGACTTAAAAAAGATGGAGCAGGAAGGTTTGCAGAAACGAGAAGCTGAAAGAGAAAATGCTAAATCAAATAGAATATCTCAAGCTAATACAGAGCAATCAAAACTTATAGAGCAAAGAAAAAATAATCTACCTTCAATTAGTTTTGAATCAAATGAAGATAGTTTAGATGGTTTTGACTTAGCAGAATTTGAGCCTAGATAACCTTAAAAATCAATTATAATTATATATTAACTTTGTAAAAATTAAATTAAATGGAAATTAAAGTGAAATCATTAGATTCTGTTCCAGAGAAATCTGTTCAGGAAGTAGAAGAAACTCTACTTAAAAAACACGAAGAAGAAAATAACGATAAATCTACTGATGTTGTTGAAGATCAACCTGTAGAAAAAGTAGCCGAAGATTCGGCAGTTGAAAGTCCAACTATAAAAGACGAAGACGTTCTTTCATATATTAAAAATAGATATAATAAAGATATATCTTCAGTTGATGATTTGTTTGCTGAAAGAGAGCAATCAGAAAGTTTACCAGAAGATGTGTCAAAATATTTAGATTATAAAAAAAACACAGGGCGTGGATTTGAAGATTTTGTAAAAATAAATAAAAATTACGATGACTTAAATGATGACCAGGTGTTATCAGAGTATTATTCTTTAACAGAATCAGATTTAGATAATGAAGACATTCGTTATTTAATGGATGAAAAGTTTTCATATGATGAAGAAATTGATGATGAAAACGAAATTAAAAAAAAGAATATTGCTAAAAAAAGAGAACTTTCAAAAGCTAAAAAGTATCTTAATGATGTAAAAGAACAATATAAAATTCCTCTTGAGTCAAGTGGGAATTCATTGTCTGAAGATCAACAAAAAGATATTGAAGCTTATAGAAGTTATATAGAAGAATCTAAATCTACTTTAGAGGCTCACGAGAGAAAAAATAAATTTTTCTTAAAGAAAACAAATGAAGTTTTTAATCCTGAATTCAAAGGTTTTGAGTTCAATGTAGGAGATAAAACCGTTAAGTATTCTTACGGTGATGTTAATGAAATGAAATCTAAGCAAAGTGATTTAAACAATTTAGTCAAAAAATATGTTGACGACGATGGTTTGATTTCAAATGCTAAAGGGTGGCATACAGCATTAAGTGCTGCTATGGATCCTCAAAGATTTGCTAATTATTTTTATGAGCAAGGTAAAGCTGATGCTATAGAAGATGTTACTAAAAAAAGTAAAAACATTAATATGAGCATGAGACAAACTCCTCAAGCAATTGGCGACACTGGATTTAAAGCCAGACAAGTTTCAGATACAAGTGGAAAAGGATTAAAAATTAGAAGTAAAAAAAATAGTTAAAAATTAAAAACAAAAGTTATGGCAGTAGATGCAGTACCTGGGTTTGACTTACAACCAAGTTCAGAACAGGTTTTATTACAAACAAATTATATTACTAACTTTGATTTCTTAAATCAGTATTTACCAGATACTTACGAAAAAGAATTCGAACGTTATGGAAACAGAACAGTAGCTTCATTCTTACGAATGGTTGGCGCTGAAATGCCTTCTAACTCTGACCTTATCAAATGGGCTGAGCAAGGAAGATTACACACGAAGTATACAAATGTTACTTCTCAAGCAGCAGCAGCTCAAGACATTGCAACTTTAGATATTAATGATGCTTTAGTTCCTGGAACAGGAGACATTGCATTAAGAGTTGGTCAAACAGTGATGCTTTCTGATAGCTCTATAAATTCAACAAATAGTAACAAAGCAATAATTACAGCAGTAGATACTGCAAATGCTACTATTGATGTTGCATATTATGAAGCAGGTGGTCAAACAATGGCTGCAAATGTTCAGTGTTCATTATTTATCTATGGTTCTGAGTTCCAAAAAGGAACTAACGGAATGCAAGGTCAATTAGAAGCTGATGATCAGATATTTTCTAATTCACCAATTATCATAAAAGACCATTACGCAGTAAGCGGTTCTGATATGGCTCAAATCGGTTGGATTGAAGTAACTACTGAAAACGGTGCAACAGGATTCTTGTGGTATCTAAAATCAGAACACGAAACTCGTTTACGTTTTGAAGATTACTTAGAGACAGCAATGGTTGAAGCAGTACCAGCTGAAGCAGGTGGTGGTGTAGCAGCAATTGCGGCAGGAGTTGCAAGTGGAGTAGGTAACAAAGGTTCTGAAGGACTTTTTTACGTAGTTGAGCAAAGAGGAAATGTATGGAGTGGTGGAAACCCAACAGCTCTTACAGACTTTGACGATATTATTCAAAGATTAGACAAGCAAGGTTCTATTGAAGAAAATGTTATTTTCTTAAACAGACAGTTTGGATTTGACATTGATGATATGTTAGCTGCTCAAAACTCTTATGGTAACCCAGGAGGTACATCATACGGTCTTTTTGACAATGATGAAGAGATGGCTCTTAACTTAGGATTTTCAGGATTCCGTAGAGGTTATGACTTCTATAAGACAGACTGGAAATACTTAAACGACCCAACAATGCGTGGTGATATTGTAGGTGGTGCAATCAATGGAATTTTAGTTCCTGCAGGTTCTACTACTGTATATGACCAAGTATTAGGAAAGAACGCTAAGCGACCTTTCTTACATGTTCGTTATAGAGCTTCTGAAACAGAAGACAGACGTTACAAGACTTGGATTACAGGTTCAGCAGGTGGAGCAGCTACTTCTAGCTTAGATGCTATGGAAGTAAACTTCTTATCTGAAAGAGCTTTATGTACTTTAGGTGCTAACAACTTCTTTATCTTTAAATAAGATATAGAATAATTTCAATAAAGGGGATGGTTAATCCTGTCCCCTTTTTTATTAAACTTAAATTAAAATCAAATGAAAAAAAAGAAACAAGCTTTTGTTACTAAAAGCTATAAGCTCACACAAGACAGAGCGCCATTAAGCTACACAATACCATCTAGAAATACTAAAAGAAGTGCCTTACTTTATTTTGATGAGGAAACTGGAACAAATAGGTCCTTGCGTTATGCTAGAAATCAAAAAAGTATTTTTGAAGATGAACAAGATGGAAATGTAATATTAGAACCAATTATTTTTGAAGATGGATTTTTATCTGTAGATAAAACTAATCAAGTATTACAAAAGTTTTTATCTTTTCATCCATTAAATGGTAAAGCATTTGTTGAGGTTGATAATGAAAAAGATGCAACAAATATTGTTGAGTCTATGGATTTAGAATTAGAAGCTCAAATATTAGCTAAAGACTTAGATATTGAAATGTTAGAAACTGTAGCTCGTGTAGTTATAGGTTTAAAAGTAGATAGATTAACATCATCTGAATTAAAAAGAGATGTTAGATTGTTTGCACAAAGATATCCTGTTGAGTTTTTAGATTCAATCAATGACCCATTATTATCTTTACAAAACAAATGTGCTAAATTTTTTAGCGAAGGATTATTAATTATAAAAAATAAAAAAGATATTTATTATAATTTAAAAGGAAATAAAAATAAACTAATGACAATTCCTTATGGAGAAGACCCATTATTTATATTGGCATCTTTTCTTCAAAGTGATGAAGGGTTAGAAGTTTTAAGTATATTGGAAGACAAGCTATAACCAACTTAAAAAACAGGCTATTTCATAAAAGGGGTTCAAAAAAAATGAAACCCCTTTTTTTGTATCTTTGTAAAAAGATTAAATAATTATGAGTTTAATAAATACAGTTAGAGCAACTGTTTTGTCAATAGCAAATAAAAATAACTTTGGCTATATAACACCTGCTGATTTTAATTTATATGCAAAGCAAGCGCAATTAGATATTTTTGAAGACTATTTTTATCAATATAATTCACAAATAGTAAAACAAAATGCTAGAGTTTCAGGATCAGGATATGCAGATATTGTAAAAGGAATAGAAGAAGTAATAGATACTTTTACAGTTTTTGCTCCTTTATCTAAAAAAGTTGTAAGTTATCCTAGTAGTTTATATATTCTTCCTAATCAAGAAATTAATGGAAGTGATTATTATATTATAAATAAAATTTTAGTTTATCAAAAACAAAAAGCTTCAGGAGTAACAACAGGAACTAGTGGAGGGTCAAATAAAATTATAGATTCTAATGCTGATTTTTTTGCTAGTGGAGTTGTTGTAGGAGATATAGTTTCCTATAGAGATTCTTCAGTAGTTTATAATCAAATTGTTACAGGAGTTAATAGCTCAACAACATTAACTGTAAATGCTAGTAATGTAGGGTCTCCCCCAGTGGATTATATAGTATATGATTATTCTAAAGTAAAGGAAGCAGAAAAAGTTACTCATAGTAAAATAACTATGCTTTCTAATTCAATGCTTACAAAACCAACTTTGCATTATCCTGCTTACACACAAAATTCTTTGGATGCACAATTATATCCAGATACTATTATTGATATAGGTCAGGTAGTATCTCAGTATATAAGATACCCAAAAGATCCTAACTGGACATATTTTAATATTATAACAGGAGGAGAGCCTAGTTTTGATGAAACAGCATTAGATTATCAAGATTTCGAACTTCCTTTATCGGATGAAACTAATATTATAAATAAAATATTACAGTACGCAGGAATGTCAATACGAGAAGCTGCTTTAGTACAGTTTGGAAAAGCAGAAGAAAAAGAAGCAACAACACAAGAAGGATAGATTATGGCATATATAACAGAATATCAATATTATGAAAATACAGGCAACCCTCATACTGAACAAGAGAATTGGGGTTCATATCAATACGTAACATTAGAAAATATAGTTAACAATTTTATGTTAATGTATGTTGGTAATGATAAACTTATAAATAATGCTGAAAGATATAATGTTCTTTTTCATGCAAAGAGAGCTATTCAAGAGCTTAATTATGATGCTGTAAAGGAAATAAAAATTTTAGAATTAGAAGTTTGTGATATACTAAGATTTGTATTGCCTCCAGACTATGTTAATTGGGTAAGAGTTTCATTATATAAAGATGGAGTTTTACGACCATTAACTGAAAATATCCAAACAAATTGGAGTGATGCTTATCTTCAAGATAATACATGTAGAATATTATTTGACCATGATGGAAATATATTAAAGCCTTCAACATCATTTTTAGATTTACAAAGAATTACAGGTGGTAAAACTAGTATTTATTTAAATGAGAATAGTCCTTACAACGGACAAGAAGGTTATTGCGTAGATGGTTTGTGGTATTTTGAATATCCAATTGGAGGAAGATATGGACTTAATACAGAAACTGCAAATCAAAATCCTACTTTTAGTATAAATAAAAAAGGAGGAGTTATTAATTTTAGCTCAGGGATGGCAGGAGAGTTTTGTGTTGTAGAATATGTTTCTGATGGAATGGAAAATGGAGATGATTCTGAAATAAGTATAAATAAATTATTTGAAGAATATGTGTATGCATATATGAAATATGTAATTCTTTCTAGTAAGTATGGTATTCAAGAATACATAATAAATAGGACTAGAAAAGAGAAATCAGCTCTTCTAAGGAATGCAAAAATAAGATTGAGTAATATACATCCAGGAAGACTATTAATGAATCTAAGAGGTCAAAACAAGCTTATAAAGTAATATGGCAAAAATTCAAAAGAATTTTATAGCAGGTAAAATGAATAAAAGTGTTGATGAACGTTTAGTTCCTCAAGGACAATATATTGATGCTTTAAATGTTCGTTTAGGTTCAACAGAGGGAACAGAGATTGGTGCTGTAGAGAATTCAAAAGGTAATGAGCTTTTAGTTGAATTAAAATTTTTAAATCAACCATTAAGTAATGCTGCTAAATGTATTGGTGCTTATGAAGATGGAGCAAATGAAACTATATATTGGTTTGTTAATGATGAAGGAAATAGTTTATCTGCAACAGGTAAAGTTGATTTAATTGTTTCTTTTAATACTAGAAAAAATATATTGTTTTATCATGTTATTTCTACTTCTGTATTAAACTTTGATAAAGAGTATTTAATAAATGGAATAGATTTAATTGGAGAACTTTTATTTTTTACAGATAACTTAAATGCTCCTAGAAAAATAAATATAAATAGAAATTATTTAGAGCCTAATGTTCCTTCAACTATTGACAGAATAACAGAGCAAGATATAGGTGTTATTGTTGCACCACCATTAAACGCTCCTGAAATAGAGTCTTATCAAGTTGGTGGTGGAGAAGATTATATGAATGAGCTTTTTTTAAGCTTTGCATATAGATGGCAATACGAGGATGGAGAATATTCTGTATTATCTCCTTTTAGTAGAGTGGCATTTACCCCAGGGCCATTTGAGCTAAATTATCAAACTTATGATAATGATGGAATGTCTAATCTTTTTAACACAACAGATATTACATTTGATACAGGAGGTAGAAATGTAAAAGATATAGATGTTATATTTAAATTTAGTACTAGTCAGTCTGTTAATATTATAGAAAAATTTAATAAAGAAAATGAAGGATGGCTTGATAATGTAAACCAAACATTAACATTTAATAATAAAAAAATATATACTACACTTCCTGAAGCTCAATTGCTTAGGTTATTTGATAATGTTCCTAGAATTGCACAAGGTCAAACAATAATGGGTAACCGTTTAATGTATGGCAATTATGTTGATGGATATGACATTAAAGGAGATGATGGAAGAGATATATATTTAGATTACGATTTGTCTTTAATCTCAGAGCCTATTCAAGCAGAAGAAATACAGGGTTTTTCAAGTGATTATACTTATACATTAGGAGGGAGTAGTACTCTTGTTAATAATTCTAAAATTACAATAGATTTTGGGGGAGTAGATTTAATAGATGGTTCTCAAATAGGAGTTATATTTAATTACCAAAGTACTTTATATACAGATACTAGTGGTACTTATGAAGATGGGACTCAACCTGAGAATACTTTTGAAAGTACTTTTATTTTTAATATACAGCAAGATTATTCAAGTGTTTATGAATTATCTATAAGTCCTGAATTTATAAATGCAGTAAGCGACTTTGTAGCTATTCAAGACTCAAGTTGTTTTGATTTATGTACAGCTAATTGTAGCTCTGGAAGTAGTCAAACTGATCTTTTTAATTGTGGTGTTTCCGCAAAAAACGGTTGGGTTCATGCAGGCTTTGGATTTACAGCTTCACCACAGGGAATAATAATAGAGTCAGCACAAGGCAGTGATGAAATTAGTTTTGTTTTACCAGCAATTAAATTTGAAGAATCGACAACAGGACAAGAAGCTTACGAATATTTATCTTCAATAGAAGCTACAGGCTTATATAATAAAGATGAATCAAAACAAAGTTTACATAGTAATAGAGATTATGAGGTAGCTATAGTTTACATGGATGAATATGGTAGAAGTAGTACTGCGTTAGTAGATACTTCCAATACTGTTTTTATTCCTTGTGAAAAATCTATAACTAAAAATAATATTAGAGTACAATTAAATAGTTATCCTCCATACTGGGCTACTAAATATAAATTTGTAATTAAAGAATCTAAAGGTCTTTATAGAACTGTTTATTCAAATGTATTTTTTCAAGAAGAATCCACAGGTATTTATTACTTTAAATTAGAAGGGGACAACAGAGATAAAGTAGAGGATAATAGTATTTTACATGTAAAAAAAGATACAAGTGGACCTGTATTAAATTGTGCTAAAACAAAAGTATTAGGTTTTGGTGTTGAGGTTGATGATTTTCTTTGTGATAAAAACGCAGATGGAGAGATTATAGACGGTTCTGAACCATGTGGTCAATTTGCAGGAACTTATATGCAACTAAAACCAAATGGATTTATTGCTGGAGCGCCTGAAAATGCTTTTATAGACAGACAAGGTAGTTGCTCAAGTGGAAATTATTGTGAAGCTATTGCTGATGTAAGTATTCCAAATCCTGATTATGATTCAACTGCTCCTTCGTGTGATGGAACTCCAGGGACTGTAAATAGTAAGTTTATTCCTGCTGATATTCCTGCAGGTAGTATTATAAACATAAAATTAAACACAAATAGAAGAGGAAGAGGTAACCAGTGCGGAAGTAGATATTATGAATTTGATAAACGATTTGTTTCTAATAATGATTATGATAGTTTATATGATTTTGTTATAGGAGATAATATAGATTTAACTAATGGAATAAGTTATGGTGATGATGATACAACAAATACAATAGTATTTGTAGAAAATCTAATTGATTGGCCAAATCAAAATAGAGGAGGAGGAAATCCTGACAGTAATCCTCCAGGGGGTATAGGAGTAAATGGTACTACTTTTATATATTTTCAAGAAGACGCTTGCGATAACCCAACTACAACCCCAGGCGCTAGTTATAGTGGAAAACAATATCTTACTATTCAAACAGGGACTCCAAAATGTGCAGGAATTAGTCCTAGATATTCATACGCTTATGTTGAAGTAGAAATTCAAAGAGCGCCATCATTAATGGTTTTTGAAACAGACCCATTAGAAGCAAATGATGAATTGTATTATGAGAACGAACAAACATTTGATATTGAAAACGGATTTCATTTATCAGGAGATGCAAATGCTGACCAAAACCAAACTGCAACGCTTCCTGCAATTGTAGATTTAAGTTTTTTTAATTGCTATACATTTGGAAATGGAGTAGAAAGTATGGCTATTTTAGATGCATTAACTTCTCCTACATTAAATTTAGGAGAAAAAGTTACTTCAGTTTCTGAGGAAGAATTTAAAGAAGCTCATAGATTTTCAGATGTAACATATAGTGGTGTATTTAATCAAGAGACAAATTTAAATAAGTTAAATCAATTTAATTTGTCTTTAACTAATTTTAAAACACTTGAAGCATCTTATGGACCTATAAGAAAAATGCACTCAAGACAAACAGATATATTAATACTTCAAGAAGATAAAATATCTTATTTACAAGTAGGTAAGAACTTATTATCTGATGCTGCTGCAGGTGGAGCTATTACTTCAGTACCTGAAGTATTAGGTAAGCAGATAGCAAGAATTGAAGAATATGGAATTAGTAATAATCCTGAAAGCTTCACAGCTTATGGATATGATGTTTTCTTTACCGATGCTAAACGAAATGCTGTTTTGCAGATTAAAGGAGGAAGCGCTCAAGCAGATAGACTTAGTGTTATATCTGAAGTAGGAATGAGGTCTTGGTTTAGAGATTTATTTAGAGAGTCTTTTGAAACTCAAAAATTAGGAGGATTTGATCCTTATATGAATGAGTATGTTTTAGGTTCTAGTAATGTAACTATACCTCAACCTTTAGATGAAAGAGAATGTGGATTTGTTTTAGAAATGAATGAATTAGAACTTAGTTATTCTTTTATGTTAGATTTAACAAGCATTATAGGAGATGTTCAATTTGACTATAATGTTACGGTGGGAAGTTTAAATATATTAGTAGAATGGAATAATAATGCTGTTATTGCTGACCTTGTAACAGGAACAGGTAGTGTATCTTTTAATAAATCTGAATCTTTTCCTACTCAAGCTAAAGTTACATTGTTTCCTGCTTCAGGAGATAAGCCTAGTTTTACATTGAACTTAAACTGTCCTATCGGAGATGAATTAACAGTTAAAGAAATAGTTATAAACTTTAATGGAGACGTTAGCTTAACTACTACTTGCAGATATAGATGGCAGCTTTTAAATACTTTAAGTCCTTATAGTACAAATTCAGTTACTTTAGAGGATGATGGTGTATCTTTATTTACAGAACAAACAGGTACTAGTTCTTTTGGTACGATACCTGCATTGGGTTCTACTGTTATTATGCAGAACAGACAAAGTCCAGGACAAACATTTGAGTTTGATGCTAATTCAGATAAATTCAAATATCTAACTACTAATGTAGATTATAACGAAGTAGATTTAAACACATTAATACCTTTATTAAATACAGCAACACCTATAACAGGCAGTTTCCCTGAATATCAAGCTAGTTTTACATATAGCACACAAGCTAATTATATGTATTTAGTTTGGGATTTAAGAGAGTCAGACTTATTACAATTTTGTTATGACTCATCTACTCCTGAAGAAGCTTGTTGTGAATGCGATTAAACTTAAAATTAAATTATGGCAACTATTGTAGATAAATATATAGATTCATCAAGTTTTGCAACAGCAAGCGCTGTGTTTGATGATGTTCATTTAACAATAAAATCTGTTGATGGCGTATATCAGCATAACGACCAATATAGAATTCAGTTAAATGGTTTGTTAGGACCTTTATTTAATTGTGAAATATGTGGTATTCCTTGTGGACAAAACATATCTCCTCCAGGTGGTGCTAGTGGGTTATATCAATTAGAGTTTTCAGCAGGAGGAACTCAATCAGATGTGGGGGCTATAGTTGTTTATTTTAATCCTCAGACTATTCCTGATGGAATTAGAGTGTTATATGATGGTGTATATTATAATAGATTGTCAGTTCCTGCAACACCTGCTTATGGACCTTCTGACCCTTACCCTCAACCTGCAGATCCTGGTGGAAACAGACAGAGTACAAGTGGTGTAGCAGATGCATTTACTATACTAGGTGGTCCTACATACGCAGATGCAGGTAATTGTCCTAATGTATTTAATGCTCCTACTACTGATCCTGATACTGATTTTTATGATGGATATAGTAATGGTAATTGGGATGAAGGTTCTCCTTCACCTCAAACCACAACAATAAATCCTGGTGATGTAGTTTATGGAGGCAGAGAAGTATTTAGTACATTGGTAGTGCCAAAGCCAAATGCAAGTCCTGCTATTGTTACAATACAAGTATTAGGACCTTGCAACCAAACAGGGTGGGATATAAAGGTGAATTGCGCAGAACCTTTGCCTTCTTTTAGCGCTCAAGCTATAGGAAGCAGTACATCATGTGGTACAACTACAGTAACCTTATATTTTGCTAGATTTCAAGGCGATACAACTAGTAGTTATCCTCAGTCTAATGCTCCTGTTTTTTTAGATGCTAATGGTGCTAGTCGTGTTTCAGACCAAAATTATTTAATGGATAACAATCAGGTAATAACAGTAACAGAGGGTGTAGTTTCAAATACTCAATCATGTACATAAAATAATATAAATGACATTAGATATACCAACATATACATTAACATTTAGTGAATCAGTAAAAGGATGGCCTTCTTTTTATAGCTATAAACCTGAGTTTATATTAGGTATGAATCAATACTTATATACTTTTAAAAATGGAAAATTATATAGGCACAATACTAATCCTATTAGAAATCAATACTATGGAGTAGATTATACATCTACAATAACAAGTGTTTTTAATCAAGAGCCTACTAAGGTAAAAGTATTTAAAACAATTGAACTAGAGAGTGATGATTCGTGGGATTGTCAAATAACAACAGATTTAGGTGCAGGAACTATAGACCAATCATATTTTGAGCAAAAAGAAGGTGCTTGGTTTTCTTTTATTAGAAGAATAACAGGTAGTCAAGACTTTTCTTTAAGGTCAACACAGGGTATAGGTACTTTTCTTTTAGCTACAGGAGTATCTCCTGATCCAATAACATTAGATTTTAGTGTGTCTATAAGTAATATAATTAACTACGGAGATGAAGTTTTTTATAGTGATGGAACTACTACTGATAAAATAGGTTCAATAACATCTATAGGAGAAGGTAGAAAGTCTATTACGATTGATAGCTCTCTTTTTACACCTATAGGTTCAAGTGTTCCAGCAGGAGCATATATATTCACTTCAAAAAACAGTATAGCAGAATCTTACGGAGCAACAGGATACTATATGGAATTTAAATTAACCAATGACAGTCAGGATGCAGTTGAATTATTTACTGTTGACTCTGATGTCTTTCAAAGTTATCCATAGATTTTGTATCTTTGCGTTAATGAAATTTAATATAAGAAAATTAAACGATTCGGATTACGAATTGATTTTACGAAAATGGTGGAAAGATTGGAGATGGACACCACCTCTAAAAGATTTTTTACCAGAGGATGGTGAAGGAGGATTTATTGTTTATGACAAAGACACTCCTGTATGTGCAGGTTATATCTATATAACTAATTCGTCAGTAGGTTGGTGTGATTGGATTATATCTAACTTTGAATATAAACATAAGCAAAATAGAAAAAAGGCTATAATAGAGCTTGTAAGGGTATTAACAGAGTCATTAAAGCTATCAGGATGTAAATATTCATACGCTTTAATAAAATCTGAATCATTAATAAAACATTACGAAAGTAATGGTTATATACAAGGAGATAGTTATAATAAAGAAATGATAAAAAAATTATAGTATGGCAGGATTTACAACAATAGCAATGGCAACAGTAGCAGTGGGTTCATCTGTATTTAAAGGAGTACAAGCTTCGAATGCCGCAAGTGCAGCTTCTCGTAAATCAGGACAGTTAGCTTTAGAACAACAAAAACTAGAAAGAGAATCAGTTGCTAGGTTGGAAGCTAATTATTATGATGCTGTGAGAGCTACCACTGATATATATGATAAGCAACTACAACTTTCTAATGTTCAGGGTAGTCAGATTTTAGAAGCAGCTCAAGAGGGAGACCAACGAGGTGTTGCAGCAACGGCAGGTAAAGTAAAATTAGCTCAAGATATAGCTTCAGGTCAAGTTGCAGATAAAATGGCTCAGCAAAAACTAGATATAGATTTAAAGCGTGCTGAAGCTTCAGAGAAAGATGCTTCAGAAATAGCAGCTATGTTTGATGATAGAGCAGCAGCAGCAGGATTACAATCTATGGCATTAGCTCAGCAAGCAGAAGATTTAAAAGGAGAAGCAACAGGTGCGTTTATGGATGCAGGGGTAGCGGCTTTATCAGCAGGAGTAACAGCTTTTGGAGGTGGTAAAGCAAAAAAAGACCTTATTAATGATTATGTAGACAAAGGGTATAGTTTAGAAGATGCTAATAGAGCTGTTGATGAACTAGGTTTTACTAAAGGAAAACAATATAGACAATTTAATAGGTATTTAATAGATCCACCAAGCAGTTCTATGACAGGTGGAGCTAGTGTTAGTGCTTATGAAGAAAATTTTAATGCTTTACAAGGTGTAAATGCGTTTAACAATAAAAACCCTGAAGTGGCTGTTGATGATAGTGTACAAGCTGCGATAAATGCTGCTGCAGAAAAAATGTTAAAAGAAAAAGAAGGTTCAAATCCCATTTTAAATGGTCCGTTTGGAAATGGCTTTACGAATATATTCGAATCGTTTGGATTAATAGGAAAACAGAATAGTTAAATGGGAAATAAATTAGAGTCAATAAAATATGCATTAGGTCAAGGCCTTACAGGTGTAGCAAAGCCAACAAAAACTTTAGAGGCTGTTGATAATTTTGTAGAGGATGTAGAAGCTTGGAAAAAAAACATAGACGATCAACGTCTTAAGTTAAAAACTGATACTGCAACAAAAGTAAGAGAAGCTGAAAAAGAAGCTTATGCTAATTTACCTAATACTAAGACAGAAAGAGACCTTGTAATACAAGGTCTAGCTAATTATAAGGATATGCTTTATAATAATATGTCTATGGTTCAGAATGGTGTTTTAAAACCAGAAGATAATCTTATATTTCAGGAAAACGGAAAACAATCATTTGAAATAGCTGCTGATTTAATAAATAATTATAGCACTAGAAAAGAACAAGCCATGAAAGAGGCTAGTGGATATTATGATGATGAAGGAAATTTTGTAGAACCTACAGCAGGAGATTATCAAGCGGCTCTTCAACGAATAAATGACGAGTTTATGATTCCAGGGGGACAGGAATTTAAATTTATGAGCAATGGAATGGGTAATATTACTATGTTCAAAACTAAAATTGATGAAGAAACAAAAACAAAAGTTTTAGATTTAGATGCTGACGGAAATCCAATTCCAATAGACGGTCAGTCTAACATTCCTATGTTAGCTTTTATGGACGAAAGAAATACTAAAGCCCCTATGTTTGTTCTTGCTAATGAGGTTACTAAGTTAACAAGAGGTAAAGATAGTCTTATGGGTGCTGCTTATGAGGAGTTTATTGAGGTTAAAGGCCTACTAGGCAGTGTTAAGGATAATATGAGTCAAAGCCCAGGGTTTAAGGAGACAGTAAAACAGGCAACAAGTTCTCTTACTAATACTGTTCCTAAAGTTGTTAGTATGTTAGCAGACAACGGACCTGATGCACAACAAACAACAACATTGACTCCTTCAGAATGGGATGCTTTATCTGATGCACAGAAAAACGAAACTATATCTTTTGAATATACTGCTTTGGATGGTTCAACTAAAAAAGGAGTTAAAAGTAAATATCTACAAGTTAAGCTTGCTACTAATAATTCGTTTGTCGCTGTACTAAGTGAACGAGATCAATTAGCAGCAGAACAAATAGCACAGACAGCTCTTATATCTTCATTAGAGCAAACCATAGACCCAGGAGTAAAGGTTGGTGATTTCGCTCCACAGAGAGATAATGCCTCAGATATTGCGCAAAAAGAATTAAAGAAGGAAAAGGTAGGTCGAGTTGAATTTAGTAAAAGACTAGCTCTAGGTGGTGAAGAAGCAGATAAAGCGCTAGAAGAAATGAATCAAAGTGGATTGTATACTCTTGAAAAAGGATATAATCAAATTTTAAGTAAGTCAGCCGTTCAGGAAATAACTATAGATGGTGATACAAGAATGGCAGAAGTATATAGAGTTCAAACTCCCAGTGGTCCTAGAGACACTTATGTTTATCACACAACAAAAGATGGAGAAAATATACCTTTAAGAGAACGAACTAGACAGACTCTAGCAATAATGATGACAAATCCTACAGAAACAAAAGATTTGTTTGACACTTACATAAGTGAAGGTAATAAATTTGAAGAAAACTACAAAGTAGAAAATTTTAGGAAAAGAGATAAAGTTAGTTCTGTTAATATTCGATTAAGTTTAGATACTACAACAGGTGGAACAGGAAACAATAAATCAACTTTAGGAGATGATATTGCTATAATTGCAGATGCAGCCGATAGGGCAAGTTTTGGTGGTTCAGATAATGCAGTTTTGGCTTCAGGTCTACAAAGCTCACTTCAACAAGCTTTATTAAATAGTGGTCAAAACATGCAGTCTGCTCCAAAAGTAACAAACGATGGAACTACTATTAAAATTACAGCCGTAAATTCTGATGGTAAAAACATTACTGTTTCTGGTACAGTTGATGATAGTCCAGGTATAGACGCAAGTACAATTGAAACTCAGGCAAAAGCTTTAGTTACAGAGTTTTTATCTAATATAAATTCAGACCAAAACTACTCATCAAGAAAAGGTAAGTATGATGATTAAAAATAAAATAAATGGAAGAATTATACAATAAGCTTTTTGAAGCAGGTGAGTACACTAAATCATTTGATGAGTTTGTACAGCAATATGGAGATTCTGAGAAATCAAAAAAGCTTTTTGATGGATTAAGTGAGGCAGGAGACTACACAAAATCTTTTGAGGAATTCAAATCTCAATATGGATTCGCTGAAAAAAAAAATCAAGTCGGTACTCCTTCCACTTCAGAAGAGGGCGTTACGGAATCCACTACAGAAATGGAAGCAAGTCCTTCGTCTTTGGACTCTTCTTCAACAACAACAAGCTTTGAAATACCTCCTGTAGAACAAGAAGAGGAGGTTGAGATTTCAATACCTGACGCACCATCAAGAAAAGGAACTTTACAAAATGAAGATGGCAGCGTTTCTACTCACAAAATGAGAACAGAAACCGATGGTCAAGGCAATTGGTTTTCATTCCCTACAGTATTTCAAAACGAAGATGGTTCTTTTGTGGACATGTCTGAGCAAGCAGAACAAGATTGGAATTCTGTTTATGAAGAAGCACAGAGAAGAGGCGAGGTTGTAAACTTTGGCTCAGACGAAAAGTCAGCTATAGAATATGGAAAAGGCTCTTGGAAAAATAAATTTGACGCAAGAAATAATACTGAATTATTAGATTCTGTAGGCTTCAAACCTTCTGATTTTGAGATAGTATATACACAAGTAGAAGGTGTTCCTAAGCCAGATCCTACATATACTTTTATTGAAGATGGAAAAGAGGTTAGAAAAAAAGCTTCAGAAATAGATTCTAAAGTTTTAGATGCTATTAAAATTTACGAAAAAGCAAATAAAAAAATAGATCCTGAAAACTATTTAGATGTAGAGCTTAATGATGATGACTATGATAACATAGATAATGTAGGTATAGATGTTTTAATAAATAACAATATAAGCAACGAAGAGTTTTTAAAATGGGAAAAGAAAAATACTAGGCAAGAAAATTCTGCATATAAGTTTTTTAAAACCTTATTAGCTAGTGATGAAGGCGATGAATATGAGAAAGAAAAAAGAGCTTTTGAAAAAATACAATCCTTTAAAGCTTATAAATTAAATAGAGTTACAGCCCAATTGTCTAAAGTTCAAGCTGCAATAAAACTCACTACCAATCCTGAAGAAATAAAAGAATTAAAAAAACAAGAGAAACAGCTAACAGGTGATTTCTATAAAGGGCTAAACGGTATTCAAGAAACAATTAAGTCTTTTCCTAAATACAAACAGTATTCCGAAGATGAAGACTTAAGAAGACGAAAAGAATTCTATAATTCTGTAAGACAAGGAGGAGTAGAAGAGTTCAGTGAAGGCACTCAGGAGTTAGTAAAAACAGGTACGATGGCTGTTGTAGATTTTGCAACTGGATTTTTCTCAGCTATACCTGGTATAATTGACCAAAGATTATCTGCCGCAGGATATGATGAAAAAGGATTACTAGCAGGATTGTCTGAAATGTTTGCAGACAGTGCTAAACATCTAGAAACAGAAATAGGTCAAGTAAAAAGAAGTGGATTTATAGAAGGAAAACCTGTTACTTATAGAGGTGAAAAATATATTGTAGACACCAATGGTACTGTATTTGATTCTCATAATATCCGAATGGATGGTATTATAAGTAAAGAGGATATAAGAAGTATTCAAGAAAGATCTAAAACAGTTCCAAATACAGAAATTAATTTTACAGGAGGTACTGTTGTTCAGGGTCTTACAAGTACTCTTATGAATTTATACGGATTGATTAGAACAGGGGGAAAAGTAAATAAATCCATGGGGCTTGAAAAATATATGAAAGCAGGTACTGCAGGTAAACTAGGTATGGGTATTTCTTCATTTGCTAGCTCTGTAACAGGGAATGTCGATGATATAAGGTCTCAGCTTATGGCTAGTGGAATGTCAGAAAAAGAAGCTATGGGTATTGCTGTAAATGCAGGTCAGGCTATAGCTACTTTGGATGGAATATTTTCAGGTTTAGCAGGTAGTAACCAAAAGCTTTTAACAGGATTCCAAGGTATTAAAGAACAAATAAAAAATTTAGCTTTAAAAAAAGGTAGCAGTAAATTTACTAGACAGCAATTTTTAGACAAAGGAAAAGATTTACTTAAGGAAAACGCAAAAGAGCTAGGAATAGAAGAGCTTCCTGTTTTATTTTCAGAGAGAGGTATAAACTACTTAGTAAACGAAACAATAGGAAAACAAGTTCTTAATCAAAAAGTTACTTTAGCAGATGGTATTGAAACAGCTGTAATGACTATAGGAGCAACATCTACATTAGGTTCTAAGAAACTTTTAAGTGGAAACAAAAGAGCTGACTTAGTACGAGTATTAGCAAATGATGTAGAGAATCTTCAGGAGACTTTAGATGTGTTAGTAAAAGAAGGTTCTTTAAGTAAGAAAGAAGCTATGAATGCATATACAGAAATATATAATATGCAAACTGCTGTAAATAAAACAAAAGGAACTATTTTAGTTTCTACAAACATGGAGGAAGCTTCAGACTTACTTACTCAAAGACAAAATCTAATAAGTCAAAAAGAAGGGCTAGAAGGTCCAGGTAAAAGAGATATTGATTCTAGAATAGCTGATGTAGATGCACAACTAGATGCTCTTTACGAAAAAGATAAAATAGAAGCTAAAGCAATTATAAAAAGCGAGCAGGAAGGAGAAGTTGAAGTTACAGTTACAGATAAAGAAGTTTTAGAAGCTTTAAAAGCTGATGGAATTGAGTCTCCTACTGAACAACAGAAAATAAAAAAATCAGATGAACTTATAAAAATAAAACAAGATGCCATTTCAAAGCCAAGCACAGAGAAGCAAGTGTTACAAGATGATGCAGGAAGCGAAAAAGAGGGGGGAGACTCCCAAGTGGAACTGCGACAAGTGGGAGAAGGAGACGTTGAGTCAGACACTACCCAAACGAAAGAAGAAGAAAGTGAAACGCAAACCGACCAAGTTAGCGACACGACTACGCAGACAGATACTGAACAGCTAACAGATACCACTTCTGAAACAGAAGTGATGAGTGTGAACAAAGAAAGGGTAGACTCTATTGTTGATGGTATTGTTGAGAAAACAAAAAGTAGAAACGTAGGAGAAAGCACTAACCCTCAAAAAGTTGCAGACAACGCAATAGAATATTTAAAAGGTTCTAAACTATTTGAACAAGCAACAGATACAGAAAGAGAAACTATACTTAGAGATGTTAGTAAAAAACTAGGAGTAGAAATTAAAGCTCCTACTGCTAAAAAACTTTTAGGTATAAAAAGAATGGGCAAGCCTACTACAATAAAAGTAAAAAGTGACTATGCTGCTCTTAAAAAAGATCTTCGTAAAGAACAAAAAATAGCTAGAGACGCTAAGAACGATGTAAACAAAAGAAGAAAAGGTTTACAAGGAGCTATTGATGCGGTTCTAAAAGCAGGTAATATAACTACTAAAAAAGCTAACTCACTACTTAAGAAAGTAAGCAACGTAAATTTATACAATGCTAAGAAGGTTCAAGATGTAATTGACTTTACTGAAAAAGCTATGAATGATGCTGAATATTCTAGCAAATTAGATAAAGCAAACAAACTTCAAAAAGTAATAAAGAAAAAACTAAAAGGCAAAGAAGCAGGTCTTTCTGATGCAGCTAAAGAATTTGTAAAAGTAAATCCAAGTAATGTATCAGATATTGACAATTACTTAGAAAAAGCAGAAGCTGTAAGCAAAGGACTGCAGCCAACTAGAAAACCTTCTAAGGGAAATTTAAAAGTAACTAAACCCTTTGACATCAAAAAGATAACAGAGTACTCTAAGAAAGAAGTAGAGGCAGAGGCTATAAGAAACTACGAGCTTGCAAAAGAATCTTTTCAAGAACTTACAGGTCTAGAGCCAGGAGATTTAACTCTTGACCAAATGAAAGAGATGATGTATGAGATAGATGGAAAACAAATGACTCCTGAAGAAAAAAGTAAGAGATTAAAAGAAAAAGCTGATACAATTGATAAAGCTGTAACTAACGCTTTTAAGAATACTAAAATCAACATTAAAGGAGCTATAGAGTCAGGAGACATAAAGGTTACCAAAGAACAAAAGACTTTGATTGATAATTTTTTGAATATGAATTTAAGTCTTATGACTACCAATCAAAAAATGGAAGCATTAGATTCAATTGTAAACTTTGAACTAAACCAATCGACAGGTGGAATGCAAGCTGCATTAAGTCAACAAGTTGGTAATGTCAATATGCAAAAATTAAAAAACAAAGGAATAAAGTCTAGTGAAAAAAGCACAAGCTTGGGTAGACTTTGGAATAAGTATATTTCAACATTACCTAATGCCTTTGAACTTGTTTTTGCATCACAGCAAAAAGCTAGAGCTGTAATGGACGCTATGGGCCTTGATGGAATTATAAATGGTTCTGCAAAAGCTCAAACTGAAGGAATCAATGTAGAAAATAAATATGCAGAGTCTTTTGGTAAAAAGAAAATGAAAAGTGGAATTTATTTTGATTTACAAAATGATACTGAAAGAGGAATATTAGCTGAAGTTAGAAGGGTTACACCTGGAACAGAAACTGAACAACAGGCAGAGTTTGAAAAGAGTAAAAAACTAGTTAAAGATAGTTACGAAGCTTTATTAAATTCATCAGACAAAATCAAAGTAAAAAAAGGAGAGGCTATAAAAGAACAATACGAAAAACTTTTAAAAGACTCAAAAACCATTGCTGAGGTTGAAAGCAAAGCAGACCCTGTAAATCTTCAAGGTGTAGAATATGTAACTGATTTGTGGGCTAAAAAATATCCTGAACTTGCAGATGTTTCTTTAAACGTATATAACAGAAACTTAGGTAGTGATTTAAACTATACACCTAGAAATTTTCAAAAGTTAAAAGATTCAGAAGATACTAGAGATATTACTGAGCCTGTATTTAATCCAAGTGGCAATAGAGAAAATGCTTATGACAAAGAAACAGGTGTTTTAAAACCCACAACAAAACCTAAAAACCTTCCAAAAAATAAAGTATTGAATTTAAGTTTTGATTCTCAGAACATGAATAACTATAAAGCTGCTTTAACAGATATTTATACAGCATCTTCAATACAGCAAGTAAAAGGAGCTAGACAATCTAAAGCTTTCAATGAAGTATTCACAAATGAAGGGTCTAAAGAAATATTAAAAGACAGAGTAAATAATTATGTTGATTCAAAAAGAGGCAAGAACTATTTAGACAAGAGTCAAAAAAGATTTTTAAGAAGACTAAATAAAGTAGCGACACTTGGTGTATCTAGAGTTTTGGGTGGGCCTACTCAAATGCTTAAACAAGTTATACCTATATTCAATACAGGAGTTAATGCAGGTTTGGTAAATACATTAGAAGGAACAAAGCTAATGTTCGACCCTGATGTTAGAAAAGCAATAAATAATTCAGGGTTACCTATTGCAAACAGAGGCATACAGTCTCAAGCAGATATTGAAAATGTAGATAGTAGAATTGGTAAAAAAGCCAATACTAAGATAGGTAAAGCTATTGACGTTGCTGATAAGATAAATAAAAAGACATTAGAGTATTTCTTAGTTGCTCCTGATGTTGCAACTGCTAAAGCTTCTTTCCTTGCTTATTATTTAAACGCAATGAATAAAAAAGGTGTTAAGACAAGTGAGATAGATTTCACAAAACCTCTTGATAAAGAAGCCGCACAATTTGCACAACAACAAGTTGACAGACAGCAAAACACTTCTGACCAAGACTTACAAGGAGAGTTATTTACTGATCAAAATGCAGGTGTTCAAATTTTAAGAAAAACATTATTTCCATTTGCCAACTTCTTATTAAATCAAAAAACAAGAATGTACTCAGATGTTAATACTTTATCTAGCAAAACCACTCTTCCAGGTGATAAGACTAGAGCAGTAAAATCTTTAGGTGGTTTGGTAGCTGAAACAGTAACTTTTAACGCTGTTGGATTAGGTATAACTCAAATGCTTAGTTCTATAGCTAGAGAGGTTTCAGGAGAAGATGAAGACGACCCTAACTTAAATAGAGCTAAAAATCTTAAGAAAAGAAGAGATGCTGAAGAAAAGCAATTTATGAATAGGCTAAGAGGAAGATTAGGAAATATGATAGCAGATGTCCTTGTTCCTGTTCCTATTTTAAATGACGAAACTTTAAATCAGATAAACGGACTTATGGGTCTCTTTCAAGAAGGAGACGACGACCCATTTAAGTTTTTTGCTAAAACAGAGAAAAAACTAGCAGACCAAATAGGTACTTTAGGTATTGGGCCAAAGAAAGCTCTTATTCTTAAAGATATGATAATGACAATTCAAACAGGTGAATTTACTGGGTCATACGCAGGAAAGTCTTATTCTAAGAAATTAAGTCCTGAAGCTATTGATAAATTAACGACTATTGCTGCTACCTACGCTATGCATGCAGTAGGTGTACCTTTAATGAATATGAGTGAGGTAGGTTATGTTTCCGAAAGAGCTTTCAAGAATATAACTAAAATGACCGAAAAGAAGAAAAGGTATGACATTGAAGCTGATGCAATTCAGAGACTTAATGATAAGCAAATACAAAATCCTAGCGATATTTTAGTAGAAAAAGAAATGAAAAAAATTAGAAAAGAAAAAAGAGGAAATACATCACCTACAAAACGTGATGATAAATCTTTTAATCCAAGTAGTAGCGATGATGGTTCTTTTAAACCTAAGTCTTTTGGTGACTAAAATATATGTGTTAGTCTTGCAACTTGACCATGGTTTTTAGAATGTACAAAACCTTCGACAGCTTTTACTCCTCCAACTCCATATCCTTTTCGATGATGCCAGGAATCAGATCCACTGGGTGACCTTAAAGATTCAACTGTAATCCCATGATAGTCTTTACTTGATTTGTGATGAACGTGATGTGTATATACGTATCTATGTTTTGTCTCTGCCCATTCTTTTGAAAACTCATTAGCCATTATTAGTGGAAGGTCAGCTAACTTTGCTCCATCTCCATGCGTAGTGCCAATTAAATTTTGTCCGTACATAAATCCTTTTCTGTGAGCAATACTACAATCAAATGTTATATTCTTACATTTTCTAAACCAAGACTGTATAGAATCAGATAACATAAATCCAGACATATAATCGTGATTACTCGGATTGTATACAAAGTGTACATCAGCAACTGATATGAGTAACTCTAATAAATCTACATATAGTTTTTTAGCTGTAAGAAAATTTTCATACCACATTCCATGCGTGTCTTGTGGTGTTCCAGATGTTGTGGTTCTTTTGGGTGTATCAATATGCAAGATATCGTTACCTCCAATGAAAAGTATTTTGTCTATATTAAATCCGTTAGACTTTTGTAGTATACCTCTAACTCCTTTTAAAACTCTTTTTACTGCAATCTGAGAATCATATTCTTCTCCTGTTTCAAAACTAGAAGCAAGCTTCCCTATATGTATATCTGCAGGATCAATAACTAAGAGGTGACCTTTTTCAGATTTACTTCTCTTTATTTTTTTATAAGAAGGCGAATGCTCATTCATTGCCTTTATAATGTCGTCTCTTAATTCTTCAGGAGATACTCCTTTATTTTTTACGTGAAGTGAAAAGTACTTTCCTTTGTGCCAATAGTGATCCACATCTTTCATTGGTATCCCACTAATCTCACATTCTTTTTCTAAAGCTCTGTGTTTCTGAATTAATTCGTATTCGTCTTCGTTTAGTCTAGGTCTAAAACTCATCTTCTGTTAATTTTTGCGTCTCTCGCAAAACAGACTGAAGCTCTTTGATGGTATTATTTAAAGACTCATGGTCTTCATCCATTAACGATTCATAAATATCGTCGGTCAGATTGTTGATTTGTTTCATCAACAAATTAATAAAGTTAATTGAGTTTCTGCTGTTTTTTTGAATAGACATTATGAATGGCGTTTACTAAAAATACAAATTAAAAGCAATTAAGCTATTAAAAGTTATTAACCATCCATATTAACTATTAAATGTTTTCCTATGTTTGAATCTATTTTAGAGATCGCTTTGTATATTTGTTTAGACATACGTTTTACCTCATCTCTTTCTTTTTTTGTAGACTCAATACCTAAGTTTGTGTACATATCGCAGTCAATTCTAAACAATTCGTCTAATTTTTGTTTTATTGTCCAGGTTTTAAACTCAACAATTTTATCTATATTTTCGTAAGTGTATTTCATAATTTATTGTTAAAAACTTTTATCTTAATGATGCTCTTGCGTCTAAACCCCCACTGTTACATATTATTATTTCTGCTTCTTGGTTTTGTTTTTTCCATTTATAACCCTTTATAATTAAAGATGCTCGTTTATCGTAATCTTCTTGTTCAGATAATGAAAGATTTCGGTATTCTTTTTCTACATCAGTTAGTAAATCATTAGATATTAATCTTTCCTTTAGTGATTCTTTGTAAGCAAGAAGCTCATTGTATTTTTGTTTTAAGTCATCATACTGCTGTTCTTTTTCGTATTTATCGTCAACTTCATTTTTTAAAACTTTTACCTTAAATATATCATACAATCTTGAGAGTCTTTTATTTCTCATTAACTCATCAAATAAATTAGACTTTGCATGTAGTACTGTAGCATGATCTCTTTTTACTACTTTACCTATTTTAGCAAGAGAATAATTAGTTGTATCAATTGCTATTTTAAAGTACAATGTTCTATATGAAACTTGTTCTGTTGTTCTAGATTTAGTAGATATATCATAACCTGCACAATCATCTACATATTTTTTAATTACATTTAATTCATTATTTTTTGACATATTTATTATTGTTTTATATTTAAGTTTAAGTTTATTGAGTCTAAGTATTCATCTAGAGTTATGTGATATACATCTACTAGAACTATCGGTCCATCATCTTCTCTGTAGTAATCGAATGAAAAGAAAACAGGATTACCTTTATTATCCATTACGTTACCAGTCATATTTTTAATAAAACCTTTAGTTGATTCTATACCGTATATAGTATCTATTACTCCTCCTATTTTTTCAGCTGAGCCATTAGTAAAGTTTCTCATTTGAATAAGGAACATTTCATCTATTTCAAATTCCTCTGTATACTTCTGTTTTACATCCATGTTTTTTTAATTCTTTTAGTCTATATTCTTGTAAGGCAGACACCCTGCCTCTTGGCTTTTTTACTTCTGAAAAAAGAACTTCACAGTTAGGTGGTATAGCTATAATATCAGGTATACCATTCTTATTAGTTTTAATCAACTTAATAACATAGTAACCTTCAGCTTCTAACTGATCTATTCGTTTTTTCTGAATTTGTTGTTCGGTCATTATTTAATTCTATATTGCACTACTTTTTCAAAAGGTTCTATTATTATTTCTCTACCGATATTAAAACATTTTATGACTTTAATGTTTTGTATTTCTTTATTTACAAATTCTAGCATTAAAGATTCAGAATCAAAATATTCAGTTCTTACATCATTGATAAATTCATCACCGCAATCATAAATTAGCATTACTTTCATTATATTGAATTTAAAGTTAATAAATCTTTTTTAAAATGTTTTAATGTATAATCTTTCTTTTTACTTACTGCCTTATATATTTTAGACTCTATACCTCCGTTTGTAAATATCCAGAAGATTTCGTTTTCTGGCCTGTCTTTAGTGGTCATTCTATCTCTACTCTGCCAATAACTAGTGGCGCTAAAATCAATGTTGTAATATACTAAAAATTTAGCTTTTCTCAGACTAATACCTTCACGCCCACTTACAATCTGTAAAGCTATAGATTTGTCTGTTTCATTGAAAGTATCTAAATCTGTACATAAATAATCTCCATATACTTTTTTAAGAGCATTCAATTCTTCTTTGAATTTATAGAAGATTCCTATTTTGTTTGAACAAAAATTATCATATATATACTGAGCTTTAAATGTATCAAGAACCATAGAGTTGCCACTTTCAAACTTAACTGTTCCACTATACATTTGATGTAGCTTCTGCATTAATTTAACAGACGTGTCTGCAAGTATTACATCATTCTTTCCCTCAACTACCAAATCTTTTGTAAGCTTCTTACAAAGCCTTAAAACAGATTCTGGGGCATCTACATTAAGTACTGTTTCTTTTATAGAAGATTCAAACCCTGCTTCTTTTTGGGTGTAAGAAATCATATAAGGATTCATCTTATCTAGTATAGACTGCCTACCATGAGAATAGTCATTTACCATAAATGATCCAATGCGTTTTGTTTTAGACACAACATAGTCTCTAGCAAATTTATAGAAGTTTGTATATTCTCTAAATGGATTGCTAGGTATTGAATATATTTGATGATATATTTGACTAAATGATTCAGGGGTAGGAGTTCCTGATAGCAATATAACATAGGGGTTGTTTTTTATAACAAACTCTTTTACTTGTTTAGCTCTCTTGCTAGGCTTTGGAAAAGCTCCCATACTATGAGCTTCATCACATACTATTGCATCCCAACTAGATATGTCTACCTTGTGTAGGGATTCATAGTTTATTACATATATTTCGTACCCTGGACTTAAAAGCTCGTAGTCTTTCTCAATACTACGAATAGCTTTCTTCTTTGTGATGAACAACACTTTGTTCACACTCATCATTTTATTTAAAATTCCTAAAGAGGTTAATGTCTTTCCTGTTCTAACCTCCATAGATAGATATACAAATCTTTTCGATTGTAGTATCTCAAATCCTTTTTCAATAATTCTGCTTTGATAATCTCTAAATTTAACCATACGTTTCTCTTAAATATTTATATACTTTAGGCAAATTTTCTGTCGCTTGTTTTTGATTTTTATAAGTCACTGAACCAAGTGTTACAGTGCTATAAATGGTAGTGTTTTTTTCTTTACAATATTTTGATGATTTCCCATCTGTAGAAATACCTCCTTTGCGAATGGCAATATTACACTGGCCACTGTTGTTAAGCATTTTTATATAAACTTGAAAATCATTATCAATACACCATTTAAAATCAGAATGCCAATTGATCTCCATCATTATATTCTTTGTTTTTATTTGTTACAAATACTATCCACCTACCATTTAGGTCTCTTCCGTCTTTCGGTTTTGTTTCCGTCTTGAACAAAGCAAAAGAATTTAGCCAACGATAAAACTCTGTTCTAGATATAGTACGTTTTGCTTTAGGTGCAAAGTCAGGATTGTCAGCTATGAATTCTAAATACAATTCATTCTTATATATCTTTTCATTGAACCTTATACTTTCGTTTTTGTAATCATCATCAAATAGTCCACACCATTCAACAAACTCGTGACAGGTATCTGCTGATAAGTGTCTAACAGTTTGGTTCTTGAAGTCTCCTTTTATTAATCCCTTTGATAAGTAGAACATAAGATTCTCAACCATATAGTTGTCAAAAGCACACCACTCTTGTTCATCCCATTCTGAAAACAATAGCTTACCAAATTCAACCAGGGGAGTAAAGTCTTTGGTATAGAACTGAGAGAACTCAAGTTCCCACTTCCTACGTTCAAAGGAATTACCTCTACCCTTTATAGCATAGTTAGTTGTAATAGCTACCTTTGGTGACTTGCTAAAAGGAATCTTTATAGCATCCTTGTTTTTCTTTTCTAAGGTAAGACCTTCTGTGACTACAGAAAACAATCTCTCAAAATCAAAATGTTTCTTTACATCATCAAAGCATAGGATCTGAGTGTCAGCACTTACTAATTGATAAGCAAAACTTTTTTCAAAGTTAAATGCTTTACCATCAATAACAACTAACTTCTTCATTTGTGACAGAGCATTTACAAATAAACCCTTACCTGTTCCCCCCTCTGGATTCTCTGATATAATCTCATCATTTAATATTATTGCAGGACAATAAGATAAATTCTTATAAGCATGAAGCATATAACCAATTGTACTACGCATTGATAATATTGTTTGCTTGTTTCCTCCTGATATGTTCTTTATAAATGTTTTATAGTCGCAATCAAAAGAATCACATAAGTCAAAGTCACGATCAATCACCTGGTCTTTCCAAACATAACCACCCAAGTCAAGATAGTCAATAGTTGTTTTCTTGTCCTTTGTAACTTTTACTGCACAATTTCTATAGTATAAGTAGGCACTATCTTTATCATCTTCTATAAAGTATACATCTACTGTACCTAGTAATGATAAGAATTCTTCCCTAAAGAACCTAGTCTTATCAGCAAAGTAATTATATACAGACATATCATCAAGGTCTTCAAGATATCCTAATATAAAATCTTTTATCTCCTCCTCATTGGTATGGTCAATAAGATTGTTTGTTACTCTAACAAATATAAAATGTTTACTACCCTCTGGACAGAACTTATAAAAGCCATGGTCTTCTAAGAATTGTCTAAACAAATAATGTATTATTGTTATAACCCCTTTGTCATTTTTATTCCAAAATCTTTTCTCGCTCTCATCTTCTTCAATGGAAGTAATAACAGAATCAATTACAGCGTCTTCAATTTGGGTTTCAGATAACTGAAGACGAATCTCTTTTTTTGACACACCTCTTTTAAGTTTCATTCTAACCTGGTTTACCTTATCTTCATCTTCATAATACTTTGAACCGAAGTTTTGTTTTTGTGAGTAGGCTGAATTAATAGTGGTCTTTATCTCACTAATTTTAAAGTCACTACTTTCAAACTGAGACATAATATATTCTGCCAATGACTTACTGACTCCATAGTCATTAAATGCTGCTGCCAATATGTATATGTTATTGTTTCTTTCTCCATCAATAATTCCATACTTCTTAGTCCACCACTTCATAAGAATGTCTACTATCTTATTCTCATCAGTAACAGGTATTGTTGGTCTAGAAGAATACTTATCTACAACCTTATACTCTTGTTCTTCTATCTTATCCCATAAGAAAGAATTCTTATTTATATATATCAACGGATCGTATGACTCATAACATACTCTTGATACATTCTTACTAGTCTTATCAAAGTAGCTTGAATTAAAATACTTTTCTAATGACATAAAGTAATTCTTATGATTGTTTGGTTCTTTAGGTATCTTAACTAAAGCCTTTAGACCATTTCCACTTGGAGATATAAACACTGAATATGTATATCTATCTTTTGATAGTCGTTCTTTTTCAGACATCATATCTTTCTTGGTTTTATAACCATCAAAGTCCAGGCATATAAACCCACTGTGTACGGTTATACTATCATCTGCTCTCTTGTTGAACATTCCTGAGAAACAAATAGCAGGTAGGCTTTTCTTTAAACCCTGTCTAACCTCTTTGTCTTTCTCAGAACGTATTTGCTTTATAAGCTCTTTAGATGTTCCATCTTTTATTCTGTCTAATATTGATTGTATGTCTCTAAAGAATGGAGTAGATGTATCTTTTATATTTCTAAATATAGTAACTTGATTTTCATCCATGTCGATTTTATTTGTATATATATACTTTATATAATTATAATTAATTTAATTTTAGTTTGCCATATCTAAGGAAAATAATTGACATTTTCGACATAGATAAGATAAAAGAAAAGGGGTTTTTACACCCCTAATCTTAGCAACACAAACTTTTAAAATGGTAAATCAGCTTGTTTTTCAGCCTTAACTTTAGTTCCTTCTTCCTTTTTCTTAGGAACAAAAGTGTCGAGTTCAATGTATGGCTTTCCTCCCTTGCTGTTAAGCACGTTGAGGTTTACCCATCCATTCTTTTGATTGTTTGTTAAAAATGTAATAGCATCTTCAACCTTTACGCTGATGTTACCAATTACGAAATCTGGTGCGTTCTCTCTTCTCTTGAAAAGAAATCCGTCTGCAAATACTTTGTCTTGTGACATAATAATAGTATTAATGTTGAGCGCTGAGTTGGAGCAGCGCATCTGACTCCTTTACTTTAAAACTGTTCGTACTCAATGTACTGTGTGATGTCCTCTGCTGAATCTTCTGCAAAGAATTTATTATATACCTCAATAGCTTTTAAAACCTTATCTCTACCCCTTAATATTGTTTCAGGTGAAGGCTTAGCTATCTTTAATTTAAGAGTTGTCTTATCTATTATATAAAACTCTACAGGTTTACCAAACAACTGTTCGTAAACGTAGGCTTGACTATCATAATTATAATCATTGGCACTCCATTTAAACTTGTCAACATTACCAGTTGTCTTTATATCTATAACTCTTGTCTGAGTAATTATATCAGCTTTTCCTTTCCAATCTACACCAAACATATTAGTTACAGCAGGTTTCTCATATACGTTTCCTTCTGCATATATATCTGTATACATTACAAAGTTTGACTTCATAGCATCAACCCAAGTGTTGATCTTTTCTACTTCTTTTGTAAGCAAGACATCATAAGGATGAAGGTCATTGTCTTTTATATACTCTTTAAAACCTTTGGTTGCTCTACTAGATACATCCATTACAGAGTATTCTTTCAGCTTATGTGGCTCTAACATAGCTGTATGAAAATACCCACCCTCTATGAGGGCTAGGCTTTTCTCTTTCTTTCTAAAATTTCTAGGGTTTTTTAGTAAGCTATAAATATCTGAGTTAGATAAGTATTGCTGACCAACTTTACCATAGTAATTACTATCGTCTTTGAGTTGTTCAATTATATTATTTTGCATACGTAGAAAGTTCTTTTTTAATTGCAGCAGTCAATGTAAACTTCTGCTCTACTTTAGATATGGTAGATGCAAATGTTTCATTCTTGTTAGCCTTTACAAAATTAACTACATCGTTCCACTTATCGTGTGTCTTTTTAAGTGTAGTCTTTTTAACTGTAGCAGATACTTTTTTAGGAGCTGTCTCACTTATATCAGCAAGGTCTTCACCTGCCCATAAAGATAACCCTAATCCATGCATAGCAATAGCTTTAACTGTACTACGCTGAATAGTTTTATTTACTGCAAATGAAGTAATCTTATCAATAGATAATGATTGGTTGTTGTGGCCCATAATAGGTAGATAATCTATATGCTCTGTACCACCTATAGTAATACCCACTTTTACATAAGCAGAAGATCCATCACTAAAGTAATTAAGACCTGTGTGTTCTGATTCATATACAGTCCTGTTTGAATCAGGGTACTTGTCTTTTACTATAGCCCAGGCGTATGCCCAAGATAAGTAATCAAACCTACCTTTCTTTTCTACTTTGTCCTTTACATTGATTGATGTAAGTTCCTTAAATGTTGATTTTGTGTTTCCCATTTTAATTTAATTTAGATATTTGTGTGTATTTATTAATTAGATTTTCTCTTTTAACTTTCAAAGAATCATAATGCTTTTTATTATTCCTTGTATTGATTTCATTCTTTATCTTTTTATTTAAGATTGAAATCTTGTCCTTGTAGTTTCCCATTTTTGTAAGGTGAACTCCTTTTATAAAACCGTTATCATATAAAAACTGATATTCATCTTCAGTTAATTCTTTATAGGCATATTTTTGTATTCCTGCATTATATATTTTAATGTTATTATTTACATTACAAATCTTAATGCCCCTATAAATATATGATAACTCTGTCTTATAACTTAAATTAGTGCATTTCCTACTGGTAGATGCTTCATCCCATAAATCTTTGAGACTATGCATTGTTAATTGCATCTTTTATAAAAGACTTAACGTCATAATCATTTGAATCTTCTATCTTTTGTATTCCATATTCTACACCTTGTCTAGCAATACTGTAGCCATTCTCAGACATAAGATCTACTATCTGAACTATAGTCATAGGTCTTTGGTAACATACAGCATACAATAAAAATCTTGCTGTAGAATACTTTGAAGACCTATCCTTTTTAAATAATAAGTCTCTTGATACACCTGTTTCTGAACAGATATAATCAACGTATCGATTAAATATTCCTCTTTTCATTGGATTTAGTTTTATTTAAGTTAAATTTATCTTCTTCACCGAATATTTGTGAAAATGTTACAAATATTTCGCTAAGTATTAGTCGCTGTTTATTAGCGTGGTATTGAGACGACTGGTATGTGTCGTCTAAAAATTCTCTTAAAGTTTCGGATTGTTGTTCACGCTCTCGGTTGAACATTTCTCTTGATTTTCCCATGATAATTAAATTAGATTGTGTTTTGCAAATATAATATTTATTTATTTATTATACAACTTTTATTTGTTTTTATTTAATTCAGAAATAGAATCGAACATATCTATTTGGTAGTTTATATCCTGTTCTTCAGGACTTCTTTTTTCTAAATCGTTTACTCCACAAAAACCGTTGCATTCAAACAATGGTTTAGGCTCTCTTCCTCTCATCTTTGTTATATCTTTTATATTAGGATATTTTGGATGTGGTTTCAGAAATACTAATCCTCCCCTTTTTGATTGATCTTTTAGCATTGTAACAGGTTTTCCTTTAAGATTTGTTAAATCATGTTCTACTTTACTCATAGCATCAAACTTTTCAGGAAAATCTTTTTTCATTTTTTGCCAATAACCTATCCCACCTTGAACGCATCCTGTTTTAAAACAGTTGTTGTTTAAAAACCCCATCTTATACATAACAGGTACTTCTATTCCTGCATCTTGAATTATGTTAATGCAATCTTTTTTTGAATAGTGATGCATTAATAAGGGGAATATAGGTTTAGCTCTAGAATGATTTAACTTCATTCCTTTAACCCTCCTAACCTCATCAATATCAAAGCCAAATGCCTGGTGTGTGTAATTGTTATTTTTCTCCCATTTTTCTCGAGTATTTCTTTTTAGTTCAGAAGAACATACAGCTCCATGCGCAACATTTAAAGACTTATACTTTATCCAAACGTCTTGAATTTTCTCGTACTTATCTCCTATATTACTAATGGTTTCTATGTCAACTCCATACCATTTCTCGCAATCCCTTTTAAATCGGTATGTATCGTCATGTTCATTATGTGTGTCTATGAAGATAACTCTTACTCTTTTTTTACCATAACTATCAACACATATTTTACATGTAACAGCAGAAGTGACTCCTCCTGACCACCAAGCAATAATGTCTTTATGTTTTTTCATATACTACAAATTTAATATTTATGTTTTTTCATATACTACAAATTTAATATTTATTTATTTATTATACAACTTTTATTTGTTTTAATATGTGTTCTATTACTTTAACTGTCCATCCATTTCCTAACATCTTATATCTTTGTGCATTAGATACACCTTCGGTATAGTTATCAGGAACTGTTTGCAGTCTCTCGCATTCAATTGGAGTTAATTTTCTCCAATTATATTTTTCATTTATGATGCCTTGATTTGGTGAGATTGTAGTAACGCAATGAGCTTTCTCTTTTATTAGTCTACCTCTTCTAGTATTACTGTTAGGAAATGACAGATCTAATCCCTCTCCAACACCTGCAGCGGCATAACCTTTCTTTGTGGCTTCAGGAAAGCAAACCTTATCTTCTATTCTAATCATACTTCGTTGACTTCTTTCTATACTGTTCCACCATACAGCTCCATCATATCTTGCTGTAAGACAATAGGCTTTACCTTTATTTGTTACCATCCTCTCATCAACTAATGAACCTTCAAGCTCTCCTTCTGTTTGAATAATATCGCTTAGCTTTACCCCTAGGTCTATAGGGGCAAATATATAAGGTATATTAGTCCAATAGTACCTCTTCCTGGTTTGTGCAGATACAAGTGCTGAGTCTATGTATATTGGTTGAACTCCTAAGAACTCTGATATAGTATCTCTGTGTTCTTTTGTCATCTTTACATTCTCCAATAAGAAATACTTTGGCTTACATTCTTTAACTAACCTCACAAACTCAAAAAACAATTTGCTTCTAGGGTCATCAAAGTTTAAGTTTTTTCCTGCCTTACTAAATCCTTGACATGGACTACCACCCATTATAAGATCTATTCGTCTAGACTTGGGTATATCCTGTATATATTGAGAACTTTTCTCTCTTACCAAACACTTTCTGTAATCAGAATAACTTAGCTTGGTTACATCCCCAACATGAATCATGTCAGGGAAGTTTTTCTTTGCTATTTTTATAGCATACTTGTCAATCTCTGATGCATAGTAGTTGTCTACTTTTACACCAAGATTCTTGAGGGCTATCTGTCCACAGGACATGCCATCGAATAATGATAGTACATTCATATTGTTTATTTATTAATATTTTCAAGCTCTTCGATTGCTTCTTCGTATGTGTCAAAGAATTGTTCGTCACCTGTATCGTAATCAGTCACAAGATAATCAACTGACTGGTTAAAGCAAGAACAAATTGAAACTCCGTTTTCTAAAGCTATATAAACATAGCCTGAACTAGTATTGAAACCTGTCCCTCCATACATTATGTATTTGTCACTTGAAGGAATGTTTTCGTATGCGTCAATTACTTTGTGCATTGAGGCAATATCTGAACTGCCCATTTCGTCTAAATTAAAATTGATTGTGTTTTCCATTTTTTCGTTTATTATTTTATTTAACATGCGGCCCACCCAATGAATACATATTCTTTTTCTGTCTCGTAGTATACACATTCTCTCTTGTCTACTCTGTCTAATGCTTCGTCATACTCCTCTTCAGTTTTAGGCTCGGATATCTTACCTTCTAATGAACAGGTGGCAATAGTACCACTGTATGGATCGTGTCCGTACTCGTATTGTGCATCTTCTCTTAGTTCTTGATACGCATCTCTTGCCGATTTGTATTGTTTTTTACTCGCTGTGTAATGAATGTTTGTTGCTCCCATAATTATTGTATTATTATTTGATTTTGGTTAATAATTGTTCCATGAGCTGCGTCTGCAACCCATCTTCTCGCTTGGTCTAAAGATGTAGTGTGTTTTGTTTCATCTGACATCTCTCCTGCATAATACAGGTGTACTGTAAATGTTTGTTCTTTCATTTTTTTTATTCTTTTATTTCTATAAAAATAGCGTGTTCTTTACTCCTTTAACAATCCAGTCTCCTATTAAATACACTAACATAAAGGGAACTATTAATAATGTTAATACTGTTAAAAATACTTTGTTTAAAAAATCTTCCATAATTTAATTGTGTTTATTGATTAATGATTCTATGAATTCTTCTGATGCGTTTGCACTACAGTTATCTAGCTTTTCTTGATGTATGCTATCATCAATTATTAGCTTTAGTTTCTTAATGTTTTTTTGCAAGGCTTCAATCCTGGCTTCGTACATATCCACTAAGTGTCTTGTACTTTCTTCACTTAAATTTAGTTTTACCATTTTTATTTATTTAAAGTTACCTCAAAAGAGGGGCGTCTTTCCGTCCTGTCAGTCTTGTTGTAATTTGTGAATGAATAAACCTAATATTAAAAGGTGTGAGTAACACATTAACTTTTTAAGCATTACAACGGCCTACATTAGCGACAACTAAGGATTTCATAATGACTCACTTTAATTTTATAAAATGATGAGTGTGAACACCATCACCTAAAGCTCTGCTGAAAATTGACATTCTCCATTCTCTTTCACATGGTCTAGAATTTGCTTACCTAAACGATAGTCAGCATAGTTACTCATCTGTTCACTTGTGATACCTGCGTCTTTTTGTTCTTGTGTAGTCCAAGTATCTCTGTCTTTAAAGAACTCATTGACTACCTCCCAGTCTTCCTTTAGTAAAGCCAACTCCTCCTTTATTGTAGGCAGGTGGTCTTCACAAAAGTAGTAGTCTAAATAATTGTTGTAACCAGCAGATCCGAATCTATCTGCTGCGTCGCTTGATTGTACTGCAAACATAAACTTGCCGCTTATGTCTCCATCATAATATCTTCCCATAATTTCTATTTATTTATATTAGTTAAACTTATTTTCTTGTGCATACTCCCATACTTGTTCATATACTTTGTCGTCTACAAAATCCCAAAAGAAGTCTGTAATGTCCATTCCATTTAGCTCAACTAAATGTATCTCCATATCTTCTACAGGGGGGTCTTCATAAGTCCCACTTGTGTAGTAATACATATACTCTACTAGTACTGTATAGGTCTCTGTCTTTAATTCGTAAAATCCTTTTTTAGATATACTCATAGTTTGTAATTTATTAAGTTAATAAAAGTCGTAATATATTTCCATTACTTTGTCTCTCTCTTGTTGAGTAAGTTCAGTTGCTTCCTTGCCATATAGGTTGAAAGAAATCTTTAAAATTGTTGTACTTGTGTCTGCCATAGTTTAAAAATTAAATTGATTAATAGTATGTTCGTCTTCTATAATATCACCGTAACATATATCACAGTAATGGTCGTTGTAATCTAATACAGGCTCAGGGTTGGCACATTTGCACTCGTAATGTTCAATTCCACCTAACAAAGGATTGTCATAAAATCCATATACCTCCTGAGTAAATGTCTTGTGATGCTCTCCCTCATCTTTTACAGTGTCATTGAAGTATATATAAGGAGTAAGTACAGTACACATATCTTCTAATATAACATCTGTCTTTCTTCTCTCATACCAAGTGGGGTGTCCCTCTAGCCTGTCAATACTTGGTAGGCACGTCTTCCTGTCTACTAAGAATAGTTCAATATCTATGTGGTGTCCTACTCCTGGCTTGTCAAGTACATAAGGTATGCCTTGTATCAACATAGGGTATTTCTCTAAAGTGTTCGCCTTGCCTACATAGATAGAGTCTGCCAAGTGGTAGTCGTAATTACTACCATACCTCTTGAGTGTGCCATACACACCAATCAATACCTTGTCAAGTACATTTGTTTTACTGTACCAAATGTCATTTACTTTAGTCCAATCAGACTTGTTGTATAGCGTATACTTCTTAGTCTTTAGGTTGGCAGTAACAAACCTTGAGTCATTCATCTCCAACACTTCTCTCCATCTATTGGGTGGTACGTCTGAAAGTATCTCGGCTAGGTGCTGAGTGTCTGTCTTTTTCTTGTTACCTAGTCCGTATACTGTACCATTTTGAAACAGTATGTTGTCCTTGTTGATGTCGAATGGGTGACAGTTAGCCTTGCTGACTTCACCGATCGTAGCATACCTAAAGTGTGCAATGTATGGTCGTTTAGTTTTGAGTATCATATAGTCTGCGCTATCGTGATAGGTCACGTTCCACTTGTCTAGCCACAATACGCCTAGTCCATCTGGGTTCTTGACTGATGATGCAATTAGTGTCTCAGTCTTAATTTGTTTCTTGTTGTCTTTAATAATAATTATACACATTGTTATTCTTCGTTAGAGTGATTAATAAATTCATTTATATTTGATGATGTTTCTTCTACAATTAAGTATCTTCTAAAGTGGTGTGCCAATTCAAATATAGCATCTACTTTTTGGTCATTACCATTGTACATCTTCTTGATAATGTGACGTATGTTTGAAAGAAATACTTCGAAATGTACCCTGCGTTCAAATGAGTGGTGCATAATCTTGTACATCAAATCATAACGTAACTTTAATTGTTTTACATTGGCTACTGCCGATGGTATCCTAAGCTCAACCTTACAACCCTTGACGTGAACAGGTGCATACTTGACATTGTTATCTTTCTTTATGCCCTTGTTACTACAGCAATAGCTACGTTTCAATCGGTATCGGTATAGTGCATACAGTATGGCTAACTTCTCCCTCATTTTATCTACCAATTCATAGCCATCTGTCATACCATTTACAGATACAGTAATGTGACCACCACAAGTGATATCTTTAGGGCTGTTAATTACCATTGATGCCTCGTCCATCATATCGAAAACCTTGAGTCGTGCCTTACTTCTAGGAGAGCCTAAGGGCAGTATGTGAGTCACTGCCTCCACACCACAAGAACTATCGGTCTCGAATCCTGCAAACAAATCATACCAACCTACTTGGTCACCTTCGTCAGTAGCATCTCCATTGTCTGTATGAAATACATTTTTCTCTATCTCAAACCCAATGTTGAATTGTGTATTGTGTCCATGATATGGACTGTTAAGGTTTTCTACATAGTCTTTGCACGAATGATAGTTTCCAACTTCATTACGTTCATATCCTGAGCCTGGCATGTTGTCGGTGTCATAATAATATTCATCATCTACATCGCAGTAAGTCGCATCATTTTCGTGAACACTTTCGTCTATGTCGGTACAGTAGCTTGTGTGGTCACAATATAACCAATGTCCTGCCGCTGTTCCTCTTTCAATCCAACGGTAATCGGAATCACAGAAACTTTCTTCGTGTCCGTAATCGCCACAATAACTGGTTGAAAAGTCTTCATCAGTCGAATAGAACTCTTGTGAAACCTGACAAAGATAAACAGCATCTTTAGGGTAATATTCATCATCATCTATTGTAAGACGATAGTTCTCGTCTCTGAACTCTCTCGTTACAACGTCGCCATTAACTTCGTAAGCTTCGTCACTTGGTATGTGTCTATCCATTACCTTAGACCATACCATTTCTTCTAATTGTGTTTCCATTTTTTAAATAGTATAAATTATATTATAGTTCTCCTTACTAGGAATGTCTTCGTACAAGGCTGCGCCTCCATCGTTACCTTCGTCGTCACTCTGTAATATTATGTAACTCTCATCAGTAAACATAATAATGAGTGGTCTTTTGTACCAACCAAACTGATCGGCTTCTTCTCTTGTCATATACCTACAAGAGTCTATCTTCTTTCCTTTTAATAGCTTGTCAAACTTTGCTGAATGTGTTTCGTCTTTTGTTCTCATAATTAATTTGATTTGATTGTTTCTGAAAAATTCTTGTTAATGAATGTCTCTACTTCGTTACCATATTTGTCAGCATCACTGTATCTGACAAGAACTGCTGTTACTTTGTTGTAAGGAACTTTCTCTGCATAATAAAATTCTGTGCATATTATATTCTTCATACCAAAGTCCACCAATTCTACCCAATCACAATTTTCAATTATTTTTAGACCAAAATTTTCCTCTGTTAAATTGAATGCTCTAAGGTCTGTTGTAATTAAAATTTCTTCTACATCTTTTCTCATAAACAATTCTATGATGTCTGTGTCATTAATAATTAAATCTTTTGTTCTCATATTTATTTATTTATATATTACTAATAATAATTTGTTTGAATGACTGACCAGTCTTTATTCTAGTCTCCACTTTATCTTCAGCAGATTTGCGTACGTCTTTTTCTAATTCATTGTAGGATTTTTCTCCGTATAGTTTATTATAAAGTTCTTTGAATCCTTTGTAATTAACTTTTTTATCGTTTAGATACCATTCAATTTCGCTATCTGTTTGGTCAACTTCAAATTTGTCTTTGCCAATAGTTTTATAGATATAAGAGTATACTCTTACTTCTGCTCTAAACATGGAATTAATGTTTATAATGATTTTAGATTCCATGTTGTAACTAATGTGGTCTACTAAGTGTATTGCTTTCATATTTATTTATTTAGTTTATTATTATTATTCCCTCGTAAAAATGTCCTTGATATGGGCAGTCTAATAGTAACTTGTTCTCCCACTCTCTGCTATCATCTGTCACTAAGTTTGGGTATATCATATTCTCTATTGGATTGAAAAATATATCTATACCTTTGTCCCTGCCTTTGAATCCGTTCATTTCTGCTATTAATTCATATATGTCTTTGCCTCCGAAGTCTCCATATCCTTCGTAATCATTCTCTTCCCATACATTACCTTTGTTGTCTATCATATAGACTGTGAATGTTGGTCTGACTTCGTTCCATTTGTTTGGCACACTCTTGTTCGTGTCCGTTGTCATAAAGCTAAATACTCCCATAATTAGTTTTTAATTGCCCAAGATGCTCCTGCACCTAAGTCGGTTAATACTCTCTTTGTTCGAGTCCACCAAGTACACTGGTCCTCTCTGTCTTTGTACTCTTGCTCTGTGTATACGTGAACGTGTCCGTTCTCTGTTATACAATGTAATCCGTTTACTACTACGTGTTTGCGTTCCATATATTATGATTTTAAATTTAACACTACTACTACTACTACGAATAGGATTATGCAAAAAATATTTCCTGCGTTACCTAAAATTGAATCTTCTTTCATTTTGTTTATGCTTTTAAATTAATAATATTCTTATGAGTGTGAACACCACTCCCCAAAGCATTCATCTCTCGCTTTATTGCGTTCTCTAATCTTCTTCTCTTGTAGATTTCTTTTGCTTCAGTCCAGGTGCATTGGATTTCTTGCATTATGTCTGTGATAACTTCTCCAAACATTTTCTCTTTTCTCTTTTCTCTTGCAGAGATTAACGCACCAAGCTCTCCCACTTTTATGCGTATTCTTTTACGTTTTCCCATTTGTTTACTTTTTAATAAATTCTCTTACTATTGTTACTATACAAAATAATAGTACTAACACTATCATTCCTGTGATAGTGTAATCTGTAAATTGTGTTACTGACATCTTTTGTTTATTTAATAATTAGTAAAGGTGGAGGGATTCGAACCCTCTCACCTCTCTCTTGGTTTTTATCTTTTCAGTCATTCTCAGATAGTCTAACCATACCCATAGACCTTCTATTACCTTGATACATTCCTATCTTCCCAATATTGTATCTCTGTAATATCGTTTCTCTTTTCTCTTTACAACATAAACTCTCCACTTGCTAGGTGTTTCTGTCTATGTGCTTTAGTAGTTACGAGAGGCAGTTTTACGGCTCTCTACTATATCGAAATTATATAGTCCACTCCATGCTTTACAAGTAGTCCTGATACTTTACTCTTACATGGCCTCCCACCTCATACCAAATGCCGTAGGGTTGTCAGTTATCTAAATGCAATTGCTTGGGATCCTGCCTCAATGGTATTAATGTTTATTAGTAGATAGGTGGTAACTTGACTCACCTCTCCCATTAAAAATGCTTTGCATTACGTGGTATTTTATTCCAAACAGAATAGACTTTAGGCCTTCATCTTGTGTTTAACGTCATTAGGTGCTGACTCCCTTAGCTACTAACTAACAATAGCTGTTTCTATCTATTCAATATGTCTACATTTACAACTTGTTTGCAATGGTCTTGCCTATTGCCTGTGTTAATATATGGACTTGCCTATATATTGAAGTTGTATTTTTTTAATGTAAGTAAGAACGTTTATTTTAGCCTATTTTTAGGCTTTTTGTGGGCGTTAAACATCGAAGTTTAACTTTGTGCTATTTCACACAAATAACGCCCTTAAATTAGCTTATATTACTTATTAGCTTTTTTCTGATTAGCTATGAAAACAAGCGCTTTATTAATTTCAAAACCTTTGCCCAAAAGTTTAACGATTTTTTGTGCAAGTTGATTAAAGTAAAAAACTGAATAGCTTTTGTCTTTGTTTACTCTTACGGCCTCAAGCGACATTTCAAGTAAAATTTTATCTTTTGCAATTTTGTTAATTACTTTATTTGCAAGTTTCAAATCTGATAAATTTTCATACCCTGAATTTACTAAACTAACTTTGTTTTGTCTTCTTTTAGCTTCTATTAAATTAGCTTTGCCATTAAATCTAAATTCGATTTGCTCTAACTTGTAAACATTAGATGCTAAATGGCTACTTTGAGGGTTTGCAAGTCGCTTTTTTCTTCGTTCTTCTTTTTGCGCTTTTGTTAAGGGTTTGCGTGTTACAACTTTTTTGCTTGTTTGAATTGCTTTTTTAACTGAATTACTTTTTACTGAATTTTTCATTTTTATATGTATTTAAATTAAATTGGCATTATCGCCATTGCAAATATATAGAATTAAATTTATATAAAACAAATAAATTATAAAAAAAAAGTAAAAAAAAATTAGATCTTTGAAACGAGCTTTTAAAATTGAATAGTTAAAATGTTGATTTTCAATAAGTTAGATAAATTATTGACTCCTGGAATTCACAAAAAAAAATTTAAAAATATTTTTTGTCTATTGTAAAAATTGAATAAAAAACAATAAATAAATATATCTTTTTAGTATTAAAAAAGTTAGATATTTGATAAAATTAAGGCATAAATAAACCTTTGTTTTGTATTACGTAAAAACAAAATATAAGGGATAGGATAGGGGATAGGGGATAGGATAGGGGATAGGGGATAGGCAAAAAGCTAAAAAAATTTGACGCAAAAAAATCAAAATAAAACACACCCCCCCTATCAAAAATAAAACGGTTCTCGATCAGGGGTTGGCTGCGTATATTATATTATTACCCAGAGCCTCTATATAAGTAATATTAATTTTGTATCTTTGTTTTCTAAATGCTAGAGATAGAAATACATAATCGGATACCTATTGGATTTGCGATTGGTTGGAGTTGGTTTGGCATTGAGGAAAATTATGATTTCAATGAGATTATAATTTATTTAGTTATAATAAGCGTACATTTTAAATGGAAATAATATGATGAGTAAAAGACCAATTATGAAAGAGTATTTACAAGAACGAAACAAGCATGAGCTTGCTGGAGGATTTGATTATTACTCGACAGGAATTAAAAAATTAGCTAGCTTTAAAAAAGCTAAAGATCGTGCTAAGCAGATTAGTATGATAGCAGAAGGAATTGAATTAGCTGAAGCTAAAAAGAATTTTTTTAGTATTTATAAATAACTTTCTTCCCAATAATTAGATTGTGTTTCTCAGAAAGAGGGGTTAAACTTATGTTTGCCCCTTTTTTATGTCGGTTTATGTCGAGGGTATGTCGGTTTTATGTCGATTTTTTTTTACCTAAACTATTGATTTTATTATACTTTACTTTATTTATGTCGATTATGTCGGTTTTTATTCTAATTATATAGAAAATAAAAAAAGATATAGTAGTAATTATATATATATATATATATAGAAATAAAATCGACATTTTGTCATTGGCATTATTTTTGTATCTTTGCCTTAAATCTAATTAAACTTAAATATGAATCCAAAAGAATTATCCTTCGACCAAGAAGGGAGAGACAAATTATTAAACGGCATAACTACAATTTCAAAAGCTGTTAAAAGTACATTAGGGCCACTCGGTAAGACTGTACTAATCGAATCACAGAATCATACACATGGAATAACGGTAACTAAAGATGGAGTTACGGTTGCTAAGTCTATAGATTTAGAAGATGCGGTAGAAAATTTAGCTATACGTATGATGAAGGAGGCTGCTGAGAGGACTGCAACTTCTGCAGGAGATGGAACGACTACTGCGATAGTTTTAACGGAGGCTATTGTAAAGGAGGGTATGCGTGTTATAGAAAAAAATCCTGATATTAATACGACTGAATTAATACGAGATATAAATAATGTTACTGATGAATTAATAAAGTCATTAGGTAAGTCTTCTAAAAAGGTAACTGGTAAAACTTTGCGTGATGTAGCTACTATATCTGCCAACAATGATTCTGTTTTAGGCAAAATGATTGCTAGTGCTTACAAGGAATTGGGTAGAGATGGAGTTCTTACTGTAGAGAATAGCAAAACTGACCAGACTTATTATGAGATAACAAAGGGAATTAAGATTGACAGGGGATATAGTTCTAAGTTATTTATCAATAATCACAGAAACGATGAATGTATATTAGATGATGTATGTGTTTTGATGACTGATATGGAGATTACTAATATTCTTCAGATTGAAAATATATTAAAACCAATTATTAATCAGAACAAGAAATTACTGATTATCGGTAACTGCGCACAGAATGTAACCAATACATTAGCTGCCAATGTAATCCAGAATAATTTAAAGCTTTGTAATATTATACCACCATCATTTGGATATAAGACCAATGAGCTTATGAGTGATATTGCTTTGTCGATAGGTGCGAAATATTTTAGTGAGTCACAGGGAGACAACATAGGTATGTTGACAATGGAAGATTTGGGTCATGCAGATAAGATTATAGTAGGTAAAGATAGTACTGTTATTATAAATGATGATAAAAGTAGTAAAGATGCTAAGCTTAGAATAGATGAATTGAAGGTTCAGAAGGATAATAACAAGGATAAGAAGGAAAGGGACTTTATTACGGAGCGTATTGCTCTGTTATCAGGTGCTGTAGGTGTAATATATGTAGGAGGAAACTCTGATGTAGAGCAGAAAGAGAAGTATGATAGGGTAGAAGATGCTGTTTGTGCAGTAAGATCGGCTATTGAAGAGGGTATTTTACCAGGAGGAGGCATGGCTCTTGTAAGATGTGCAGAGAATTTAAGGGATGGACACGCTAATGACGTGTTATATTTAGGATTATTAGCTCCATTTAGTCAAATATTAGCAAATGCAGGTGAAGATATAGGAAATATAAGAGATAAAACGTGTAGTTGCTCTAAAGTTCCATATAATTACGGATATGATGTAAAAAACAAAGTATTTGGAGACATGTATAAGATGGGAGTTATAGATCCTGCAAAAGTTACAAAGAATGCACTAAAAAATGCAGTAAGTGTAGCTACAACCATACTAAGTACAAACGCAATAGTAACAATGAAACGAAAATAATTATGAAAGCAGTAGGAAAGTACATTGTAATTACAGAAATTAAAGAACAACAAAAAACACAGTCAGGAATATTATTGACTTCAGATGACACGAACTTACAAAGATACAAAAAAGGATTAATAGTTATTCCAGGGACTGATGTGTCCGTTGTATCAAAAGATGATGTTATTTATTACGATAAAAACGCAGGTCATAAAATGATGTTGGAAGAAGATGTAGTTACAATTATATCTGAAAGAGATATTGTAGTTGTACTATAGTTTCTTTTTAATTTCCTTATTCATTTTCTTTATTATCTTACGATATACTTTGTGAGAGTAGTTTGCTTTCGGATCGAATATGGGATTTCGTCTTCTATCTTCTGAGACAGTTTCCTCCATATTTAATTTTTTATAAATCGAAGCGCATAAGCGCTTACCTCTAAAGCCCAGTTCGTACAACGTTGATTCACGTCCTTTGCGTTTACGCCAAACAATAATCCATTTATCTTTTTTGAGATTGTGGAATCTGTTTCTATCCCAAGACATAATCTCATTATATTCTTCAAATTGTTTTTGAGTAAACAATCCTTCACTATATAGGAATAGCATCATTTCAATATCAGCTGTACCTACACCGTACTTAACTTTAGCCCATTGCTTAACAACTTTCCAATATTTTAGATAATCATTTTTAGGCTCATATCTTTCGTAAATTCTCTTTACTTTTCTTAAAATTTTCATTTAATTAAATTTGTATCTTTGCAAATATAATCTTTTATTATGGCATTAAGCAGAACTGCTAAGTTTTATAGGGACAATCCTAAAGCACGAAAAAAACGTCGAGCTTATCAGGCCAAGTATAATAAAAAGAAAAAATCAATAAAACAAAGAGTAGCTGATAACAAAGCTAATAGGCGTTTTGGAACTTACGGAAACTATGATGGACTTGATGTTTCTCACAGAAAAGGTAGGGTAGTATTGGAGAAGGCATCTAAAAACCGAGGAAGTAAAACAAATACTCCAGGAGATAGAAGAGCTAGAGGTAAAAAAGGTAAAGGAAGAAAAAATAAAGGTAACACAGGAGGCAAATAAATTATGGCACTAGGAATAGGAATAGCAAACGGAATACCGTTTTTAGAAGAAAGACAACCAATTATTATAACCGATTTCATCATTACAGAGATTGATGAATTTTGTATACAAGAAACAGGTGGAGCTAATGCAAGAATGCTACCTGAAAACTAATAAATAAAAAAATGGCAAATTTAAAATTTTCACAATTCGAAACCAAAACAGTAATAACTGACGTAAATTTTCTAGTCGGATATACTGCATTAGAAAACGTACAAATAAGTACTAGTGATTTGTTCGCTGGATTTGGTACAGGAACTCCTAAAGATATCACTATGTGGAATGCTGCAGGCACAGGTATAGTTGATAGTATAATGAATCAAAATGCCACTGACGATGGGATTGAAATATTTGGCAATTTATATGTAGAAAACAATTATACTAGTGATGGAGATATAACATTAGCTAGTGGCGCTATTACATTAACAGCAGGTAGTGTTACAGCAACATCAGGTGTTGCGTCTTTTAATAGTTTTGTAAAAACAGGAGGTACAGCACTACAGTATTTAATGGCTGACGGTTCTGTTACTACAGCACCACCAACAGGAGTTACTGAGTTTATAGAGTTAACAGACACTCCAAATAGTTATGGTTGTCCTCCAGGGTTTGGTGCAGCAAATGCTAATGGAAAGAATGTTAAAGTAAACTCTGCAGGCAGTGGATTAGAATTTACTTCTGATTATTTTGATTTTGCTTGTAGCGATGAAGACACTGATTTAACATCAGGAAACAAAAAATTTACTATTGTTTTTACTAGAGCTTTTAATTGTGTATCAGAAATTAGATTTTCAGTTACTCAAGCTCCAACAGGTGCAGATATTATTTTAGAAGTTGCAAAAAATGGAACTAGTATTTTTACAGGAACTAATTATCCTACGATAGATGCAGGTACAAAGACAACAAATGTATCAGCATCACCTCAAGTAATACCGAATGGAAGTGTAGACTTTGCTGTAGGAGATGAACTATTAGTAGGAATACTGCAGACAGGAAGCATAAATAAAGGGGTAGGACTAAAAGCAAGTATGGTATATAACGACTGTATATGTCTAATATAAAATAAAATATGAATTTTTTAAATACGTTTTGGTATAATACTTCAGGAGCTTCTAGTTTTGAAACTAAATGGAGAACAAGTGCTAACAACCAATCAATTACTTTGCCTTATGAAAGCAGTGGTACTTATTCTGGAACTATTGATTGGGGAGATGGAACTGTTGTAGCAAATACTTACGCAAATAGAACTCATACTTACGCAACTGGTGCAGATTACAACGTAATAATTGATGGAGAATGTTCAAAATGGAACTTTCAGGCAGTAAATACTTCTAGATTAAAAATAATTGAAGTATTAGGTTGGGGTACGTATAGTTTTGAAACCTGTAAATTTACTAATTGTAAAGATTTTATTGGAGGTCCTGTTTGTAGGGATTTAATAAATTTATCTCCTAGTGCTGCTCTTTCATTTCAGAGTTGTAGTAAATTAACTACCATTCAAAATATAGAGTTTTGGGATATTAGTAATTTGACTAATACTTCATTTATGTTTCAAGGCTGCAGACAATTTACTGGAGATTTATCTAATTGGGATATGAGCAATGTAACTAATGCATTTTTTATGTTTACAACTGCTACAGATTTTAATTCAGATTTGAGTTCTTGGGATACTTCTTCAATAACAAATTTTACATATATGTTTGCTAATGCTGAAAGTTTTAATAGCGATATAAATTTTGACCTTACTTCAGCAACTAATAATGCTTATGGAATTTTTAATGGTTGTATTTCTTTTAATGGTGATGTTAGTGGAATGGATACAAGTACATTAACTTCTATGAGCCATATGTTTAATAATTGTACATCTTTAAATAATAATTCTATGATGGGTTGGGATGTGAGTAATGTAGAAGATATGACTAATATGTTTGCAAGTTGTTCTTCTTTCGATCAAGATTTTACAACTTGGGATACATCTAATGTAGGAACTATGTTTCGTATGTTTAGTAATGCTAAAGTTTTTAATAGTACGGTTAGTGTGTTTGATACAAGTGATGTAAGAAATATGACTTCTATGTTTCAGGGTGCTGATTTATTTAATCAACCAATAGGTAATTGGGATGTGAGTAAGGTGACAAAAATGGAACAAATGTTTTTTCAAGCTCAAGCTTTTAACCAAGATATTAGTTCTTGGGATGTGAGTAAGGTATATAATTTCAAAGGAATGTTTAATGGTGCTTTCGATTTTGATAAGCCCTTATCAAATTGGGATATTGTTTCTCTTAATTCATTAACAATGGAAGATTTTATGGTTAATAAAA
>Ga0208793_1000104_pt1 | contig 54577 bp, 82 predicted proteins | sample 17_taG_FD_184092 | JGI IMG/M metagenome (GOLD analysis project Ga0208793, IMG submission 184092) | Marine viral communities from the Subarctic Pacific Ocean - 17_ETSP_OMZ_AT15314 metaG (SPAdes) (version 2) | ecosystem: Environmental > Aquatic > Marine > Oceanic | place: Pacific Ocean | collected... | reverse complement strand
TACTAAAGGATATACTTATAACCTCGAATGTTGTCCGCAACGTGTTGTTAGTATTCGTCAAGCAATTGTAAGTATTGATGAACAAATTGAGGAAATTTTGAATGATAACGAAAGTAATTGAATCTATTGCTAAGAATGAACTCTACATGGGTTACATTTTTGGTATCATGATCTTGGGTGGATTCATCCGTGATTATAGTGCTCTTGAAGATGTATATGCCTTAGCAAAGAAATACATTAAGGATAATCGCGTCCTTGTTATTATCACCTCACTGTTGGGTGGTATACTACCTATTCCAGGACGTGTTGCTCTATCAGCACCACTCCTAGATGCTATTGCACCACGAGATCAGGAACGCCGTTCCGATTTTGGTGTGATTGATTACCTATCAGTCCACCATTACTACTGGTGGTCTCCACTAGAGAAGACAGTTGTTCTACCTATGGCAGTGATGGGTATATCCTATGGAACATTCCTAGGATATACTATCGTTCCTTTGATTATCACCTTGACATACACCTGGTGGTACATTTTCACTAAGGTTCCAGCCTCTTCCGTTGTCCCTAATCTAGAGTATGTTCGTGAGTTCAACTGGCGACGTGCTCTTACTGGATGGGCACCACTGATTGCTACTGTGATTCTTCTATTGAATACAGGTAAAGCAGGAGCACCATTCTTTTTCCCTTGGTTCCTTGGAATGTCAATCTATTATTCCATTGTGTTTAAGGATTGGAAGTGGGGCAAGTGGTTGGATGGTAAGTTTGCGATCATTGCTACACTTGTTCTTGCTCTTGGTGGTGTGGTGGGATTGGTGAAAGGACCAGTTATGGAGTATCTCAACGCAGCAACTCCAGGGATGCTCATTCCTGCTTCTTTAGTTGCCATGGTTGCTGCCTATGCTATGGGTTCATCTGGTAAGTATGCTGGCATGACCTCTGCTCTTGTAGCAATCTTTGGTCCTCAATACTTGGTGTGGTTCCTCTGCACGGAGTATTCTGGATACCTGATCTCACCAGCACATAAGTGTTTGATGATCGGGCAACAATACTTTGGAACACCAATTCGTAAATACTATATTGTTCTTACCCGATTGTGCGTCATACTTATCGGATATGCTGCACTTATCACATTCGTATTCTAATGTATACAATTCTCAACTATCTTATATCATTCTGGACGGTAGTTGTGATGAATTGTATACAACCTGTGAACTGGAAATATTGTTATCGTGTTGACCAATGGTTAGTTCCTGATATTCAAGAAGGATGGAAACATTATACTGGTGAGATAGTTCCATATCAAAAAGAGAAGGACTATCTCAAAGAGTTTAAGTCTCCTTAATTCGATAAATATTTAAAAAGTGTTGATAAAATAATGTCTGCTTTAAATTTTGCTGAAATTGTAAAAACATTTGGTAGAAATTCTCCTAATGCTGGAGAACTTAGACTAACTCAGGTTACTAGTAAGATTGATAATCAATCTGAGTTTGAAATGGAAACTGGACCAAAAAAAATTTTATATTTCAAAACTGATAATATTAAAAATGCATATGAAACTTTTGATTTAGATGTAATACAGCAATTCTCTTCAAAAAGAACTCCTGCCTTTGTTGATGCTGAAGGTAATAATGTTGGACTTACAGAGTTAACAAAAACTAATGAATTTGGTGGTGCTGCAGGTGTTAGGGGTTCTGGACCAGATCCGCATGAAATTATGACTGCCGCTTTAATTCTTCATTATGGGAAGAGAGGTAAAAAAGAAGTTCCAAGAAATGCATATAGCAAATTAGCAAATGCATCAAAAATATTGACTGCACTTAAGACTACTGCAAGACAAATTAATACAACTGAGGGAGATTTTGATCAAAAAGTAGAAGCATTTGATAATAATTTTGAGCCATATGCACAAGCAATATCTGCTGCTAATGGGTTTTTAGTCAATCTTGACTCTGGATCAAAAGTTACTAAGGTTTATGGAACTGGGAGAAAGTGGGCAGATATTTTAAAACCATATAAAATAGATGATCATTTACTTTTTGGTAAAAAAGATTACAATTCTTCTGACTTAATTGTAGAAGTTTCTAAGACTGGTAATATAAAATCTTTTGTTGGAATATCTCTGAAGAAAAAGGGAACTGGAAAGTCGGCACAGGATCCCACTGTCATCAATAAAACTGTTGTTGGAACAGATGGATTGTTCAAGTCTTTGGTTAAACAGGGATATGCTGATGTTTATCCAAAACTTAAAAATGTATATAAGCAGAGATCTCAATTTTTCTTCAATGTAATTGAGGCATCTTTGAATTCAACAAATAATAGAACAAGAGATCATGCTAGGAGAGTTTTAGGTATTAATGGATCTCAAGTTCCTACGTATTTGAATGATTTGCGTAGAAAAATATCAACAGTTAGATCTCAAGGTGCTTTTATTCTGGCACAAGCACAGAAATTAGGTCAGTCTAATATGACTAATGCTTTACAGGGAGATTATCCTGAAGGTGGAGTTGAAAACATATATTTCAGAGCATTTGATGAAATTTTTATGGATACTAGAGCACATAAACCTCTTGTTATTGCTCTCCTCAATATTATCTTTAAAACTGATTTGCAGGGATTTATGGGTGTTAGGGGAGTTCCGAAAGATGAATTTAAATTTACTCTCTTGACTGGAAAAGGTGCATTTAGTGGGGGAAATATTAATGTCTCTAAAGCAGATGAATTGCAAGAAACATTTACAACTTCTATTTTGACGCAGAAGATGAGTAATCCAAAAACGGCATATAGAGTCACAAAAACTCCAGGAAAAAAACAGGCATTTGAAGGTGGACCAGCAAAACTATTTTATACAATATATCTCTCCAAACTTCCACTTGCTGATATTGAGATTAGATATAAAGGAAGTATTCGGTCAGAACCACAATTTTTTGCTGTAATTACCCCAAAATTTAAATCATTATATAAAAGGGTTGTGAGTATGAATGGTGGTAGTAAAAAATGGTAACCTCACAAGTTAAAGAGTTATTACAATCTTTTGAAACAGACTCAAAGGCACACAAAAACAAGTATAATGACTTTTTAGCATATGTCTATGTGACCTTTGATAAAAAAATCTCATCAAGCAAGGCAGATAAGATTATAGATAAATATATAAAAATGAGGAAGAGTGTCCTCAGTTACATTGTTACAAACGAAAAATCTATAATTAAACAACTGAACAAGTAATGAAGAGTTTCTTCCAATTTATTAAAGAATCTACTGCTGTCCAACAGGCAACCAGAATGGGTCTGCAGAGTGATGGTCATGGTGGATGGTATGATAAGAATGGTGAATTTGTAGCAAAGACTGAAAAAGGATCTTTAAAGTTTTATAATAAGAAACAGAGAGTAGGACAACAGGATCCTCCATCAACTGATAAAGAAAAGAATCTTTCTCAAACAACAACAGAACCTGCACCTCAAAAAGAACCAGTTGCTGCAGAAAAACCACCTATGGTTCCACCTGAAGTTGAAAAAACTAAAGGTACTTTAACGCTTGCATTTGGAAGATTTAATCCTCCAACAACGGGACATGAGAAACTTTTAGATAGTGTGGCATCATCATCTGATGATGATGATTATGTAATTATTCCTTCACGCAGTCAAGATAAGAAAAAAAATCCTCTTGATCCTGATACTAAAGTCTCAGTAATGAGACAGATGTATCCCAAACATAGTGAAAAGATTGTAAACGATCCTGCAAGTCGTACTATTTTTGATGTACTAAAGAAGGCACATAATGATGGATATACTAATGTAAGGATCGTTGGTGGTGGCGATAGAGTAAAAGAGTTTGAAAAACTTTCGGGAAACTATAACGGTAAGTTATATGCATTTGATACTATAGAGGTTATTTCTGCGGGAGATAGAGATCCTGATGCAGAAGGAACTGAGGGAATGTCTGCATCTAAGCAAAGGAAAGCAGCAGCAGAGAATGATTTTTCTGAATTTAGAAAAGGTGTTCCTTCTGTGATGGATGATAAGGCAGCAAAAATGCTATTCACCACTCTTCGCAAATCTATGAAATTGCAGGAAGGTTGGTTTCTTTGGGAAATTGCACCAAAATTCGATTGGAAAAATCTTCGTGAAAATTTTGTAACCGAAAAAATTTATAGAATAGGTCAAATTGTTGAAAATGATAACACTGGTTTAGTTGGTGAAATTATTCGGAGAGGAACTAATTACCTTATTTGTGTAACTGAAGACGGAATTATGTTTAAATCATGGATTAAAGATGTCATTGAGAGTCGAAAACACCTTGAAGGACCAATTAAAAATATTAAAAAATTGGTAGAGAAAACAATAATTGACAAAAAAATTCAAAAAAACAATAATTTAACAACTATTTCTGGTGTTTCTGCCGATCAAAGACTGGTTGGAACTGATGAATATCGCAAATATGTGGAGACTATGGTCCCTGGAAGTAGCTACGGTTTACATTTCATAAATAAATACAGGAAAAAATAGCGATCATAGTTATTCCAATGAGCAAAGAAATACTTGAAAACATGCAACCCGGCGCAATTGGTGGTGCAAAAGATAAACTTGAGAAACAAGCACGTCAACTTGCTTATGATACCAAGTATAAAGTAAAGCAATTGTTATCTGCTAAGAGTGGTGGAAAAGTAGATCCTGCTGCTGTTTCTAAAATGTATTTGGCACAACTTGCTAAATCACCCGCACCCCCAGCAATTAAAGCACTTGCCAAAAAGAAACTGATGGGTGAAGAGTATACTGATGTTAAAGGTCTTGTTGTCGATTCTGTCACTGATGCCCTACTAAAAGTTTTTGTAGAGAATGAAGAAGAAAGTGTCGATAAAGTAATTGTAGAAGGATCTGATGAAAAGAAATTTCATATTAAAGTAACAGATAAGAAAACTGGAAGTTCGTATCATCGTTATGCAACTCGTGCAAAGATTGCAGAACTTCGTGCTAATCCAAACATCGCTACTGTTGAGATGTCTCATCAGGGTGAAAGTGAAACTAAGGCAAAAAAAGATCATGATGGCGATGGTAAAATAGAATCACCATCTAAGGAACATGCTGGTTCAGTTCATAATGCTATTCAAAAGGCGAAGGGTGGAACTGCTGATGGACAAGATACTCGTAAAGAAGAGGTAGAAGATAAGATTGGTGGTGGTAACTTAAAAAAGTTATCAAAAAAAGCAACAAAAAGAATTGATGCCGATGTTGATGGTGATGTTGACACTGATGATATGAATTCTAGTGAAATGGGAGAATTTGTTCCCTCACCTGATGGCAAGAAAAAAATAAAGACCAAAGTTCAAAAAGAAGAGTATTCTAATTGGAAGAATGATCTTTTTGAAACTAATGATGATGAATTAGATTCTGATAAAAAAGTTGATGTATTAAAAAAAGGTAAAAAGAACACTATAAAGGTTATGCCTCCTCTTGGTGAGGGTGTGGAACCTTGTCCTAAGTGTGGTAAGTCACCTTGTGAGTGTGATAAGAAAAAGGATGATGAAGATCCAAGAGGAATGGCAACTAAAGTCAATCTTATGAGAAATAAGTTGAGAGCAATGGGTCTTAAGATGTCTCATGAACCAGAAGGTGAAATGATTGAACAGGTAAAACCTGAAAAGAAAGAAGATGAAAAAAAATCTGAACCATCTACATCTGGACCAACTGCAGATGAAAAGCAAATGATTGCCAAGAAAAGGCAAATGATGCTAAAGACTCAAATGATTCAAAAGCAAAAGTTAAATCTTCAAAAGCAAGGTAAGTTACCAATTACTTCTGAAGCAACCGAAGATTCTCTGAAAGATCGTCGCATGGAGCGTGGTGGTGTTGATGGCAACAACCGTTACAACAAACCAATTAGTAACACACCAAATACATTTGGCAAAAAGAAACCTGCTTCTGATGGCATGTCCGCACTTGAGAAAGTAAAGGCAAGTATCCGCGCCAAGCATGGACAGGGTGCCATTATTGATACTAAGAAGAAGTAATGCCTGCAGTATCACAAAAGCAACAGAAGTTTTTTGGAATAGTTCGTGCAATCCAGAAAGGTGAGATGGCACCGACGACTCCTGAGACTGCAAAGGCAGCTGCCGATATGAAGAAGAGTGATGTAAAGGATTTTGCATCTACTAAACATAAAGGTCTTCCTAAGAAGAAATCTCTTAAAGAGTTTTTGGAGAATATATAGTATTAGTAATTGAGATTTACTATGCTCGCATTTTTACTTCCATTAGCATCCAAAATTATTAAAGATGCCGTTTCAAATATTCCAGAGAATGAAGAACTCGGTGAGAAGATGGTTGAGATCTGTCTTGTTATTCTTTCTAAAGCAGTTAAGTTAACTAAGACAGATATGGATGATCAACTTCTCGAAATTGTGACCAAATCCATTAAAGCGCGAGAAGAGTGAGTTTTATAAATATTTTCATAAGATATAGAGGATTATCTAATGGCACCACTCTGGGGAAGCGTTGACCAAAGCGCCGACGAACCTAAATTCAAGACAACTCTTGAAGGAATGGACAGTTCAAATTTCACCGTTTTCGGTGTAGATGATACAGAAGTTGGAGTTGCAAGAGCAGCATCTTCAGTATACACGCCTGCTCATGGCGGATGGGTAGGAATTACTTCTTATACCGATATGCATGGTAATTTAAGAGTTAAGAGTGAAGTCTTGTGTGCAATTAATATTGCATCTGGAGATCAAGCAGATGATGCCAAGTTTGCTGATAGTTAATATAACAATAATCTTATATGAAATTTGATGACTTGAATGAAAATAACTATTTGTTATTTGCGATAAAATTCTATGATAATCCTCAGGCAGTTTCAAAAGACGATTTTGAGGATGATTTGAAACGAATTAAATATGTTAAACGTCTTTTGAAAAGGTATAAAAATACAGGTGTATTAAAAACACACCTGATACTTAATCATATAATTGTACTGTTTAATGTTTTTAATGATGCAACAGTGCCGCTCTTATTTTATAATATGGAAGAAGATCTTTGGCCATCAATTAAAAGTTTTTTAGTATATTTGCAAAGAATTCCGGAATACCCAAAATCACATATTCATGGAATACCTGAAGATATTTACTGCATACAAGAATTAAATTCAATCTGATGGATATTAACAAAATAATTAATATATTACGCACATTGAAAGAAGATGCTATTGCTAACACGGTTGGTGGTGGAGCAATTGCCGGAACTGCAGAAGCAGGAGATGATCCTCCGATGAATAAGAAAAAAAAGAAACCACCAATCCTTGCTAGAGGTAAGATGCCAGGTGCAAGAAAGAGATGGAGTGAAGTTAATAATGTTCTCTGATAACACAAGAGTTGCACAATTGGAAACAAAAATTGATATTTATGAGGAACTTTCTAGAGAAATGTTGGCAAAGTTGGAGAATGCTGTTGATAAAATATCTGAAGGTAACGCAAGAATTGCTCAAATCTTAGCAAAGCATGATGAACGAATAGAGCAAAGTATTAAAAGTGATGATTTAATTATCAAAATGATTGATGAAATTAAATCTAATGGGGATAGTAATCATAAAATTATTCATGAAAGAATTGATAAGATACAAGAAGAGATAAAAACCTTCTCAAAGTTTAGATGGCAAATTGGTGGCGTTCTTATAGTTGGAGCACTTTTGATTGGTGCAGGTAGTAGACTGGCACCCGTTTTCTTGACACCACCAGCACAGCAGGTTATACTGGACAGATAAGAAGAACCTTTTGTAATGGATCTGATTGACTCGAAATATATCAGTCTAGTTTCGTCACGCCTACAAAAATTCAAAAAGGTTAAACCGGACCTTTATAACTTTCGTTGCCCCATCTGTGGAGATTCGCAGAAGCATAAGAACAAGGCACGGGGGTATTTTTATGTTGTGAAAAATAATACCAACTACAAGTGCCATAATTGTGGTGCTAGTTTATCACTCAATAATTTTTTAAAACATATTGATACAACTCTCTATAAACAATATACTATGGAGAAGTTTAAGGAGGGGCATACAGGTAAAAACTTTGTTGTTGATGAACCAATATTTAATTTTAAGAAACCAATTTTCAATAAGAAGATAGATCTTCCTAAAGCATCTGAAAACAAAATTGCAAATGATTATTTAATCAAACGCAATTTAAATCCAGATAAGTTTTATTATGCTGAAAAGTTTATGGAGTGGTCAAATACACAGAAACAAATGTTTGATCGTATTGGTAAAGATGAACCAAGAATTATAATTCCACTCTATGATGAATCCAAAACTTTGATAGGATTTCAAGGTAGAGCACTCGTATCATCTTTCACTAAATATATCACTATTATGTTAGATGATGAAGCGCCGAAACTTTACGGACTTGATAAAATTGATAAATCGAAATCAATCTACATCGTTGAAGGACCCTTCGACTCCACGTTCGTGGAAAACGCTGTTGCTATGTGCGGGTCCGATGTTGATATTGGGTCGTTTAATTGGAGCGATTATATTTGGGTTCTTGATAACGAACCACGTAACAGAGAAATCGTTACCCGAATTTCAAAACTCATCGATAGAGGACACAAAGTAGTAATCTGGCCATCAAATATAACAGAAAAAGACATTAATGATATGGTTCTCTCTGGACATGACGTTGTCAATGTGGTAGAATCAAATACATACTCTGGTCTAGAAGCAAAAATTAAATTTAACAATTGGAAAAAAATATGAGTAACGGAACAAAAGTTTTAAAGAGAGATGGTAAAACTGAACCTCTCGATTTAAACAAACTCCATGTAATGGTTGAAGAAGCATGTATAGATCTTGCTGGAGTTTCTGCTTCACAAGTTGAAATGCAATCTGGAATTCAATTTTATGATGGCATTACGACAGAAGAAATACAAGAAATTTTAATTCGTTCTGCTTCCGACCTAATTAGTTTAGATCATCCTAATTATCAATTCGTTGCTGCACGTCTGCTCCTATTTGCCATTCGCAAGCAACTTCATGGCAGAATGCATGATGTCCCCACTGTCAAGGCACACGTCGAACGATGTGTCGCCCGTGGAGTATATGATGCAGAGATTCTTGATCTTTACTCTGATGAGGAGTTTGAGAGATTAGAATCTTTTGTTGATCATGGTCGTGATTATTTGTTTACCTATGCTGGATTAAGGCAAGTTGTAGATAAATACCTAGTGCAGGATCGAAGTAGTGGTTCTTTATACGAAACACCACAATTCATGTATCTCTTGATTGCTGCAACAATCTTTTCCAAGTATCCTAAGGAGACCCGTTTAGATTATGTCAAAAGATACTACGACGCAATCAGCAAGCACAAAATCAACATTCCCACACCTATCATGGCAGGGGTGCGAACTCCACTTCGACAGTTTGCTAGCTGTGTTCTTGTTGATGTCGATGACACCCTCGATAGCATCTTTTCTAGTGACATGGCGATTGGCAAGTATGTTGCTCAACGTGCAGGAATCGGTATCAACGCAGGCAGAATCCGTGGGATCAATTCTAAGATCCGAGGCGGAGAAGTTCAACATACAGGTGTTGTACCATTCCTTAAAAAGTTTGAATCAACTGTCCGATGCTGTACACAAAATGGAATACGAGGTGGCTCAGCGACTGTCCACTTCCCAATCTGGCACTCGGAAATAGAAGATATTATTGTTCTTAAGAATAATAAGGGAACAGAAGACAATCGAGTGAGGAAACTTGACTACTCAATCCAAATTTCAAAACTTTTCTACGAACGTTTCATTGCGAATGGAGAGATTAGCTTATTCTCACCGCATGACGTACCAGGTTTGTATGATGCTTTTGGTACTGATGCATTTGACGCTTGCTATGTGGACTATGAATCAGATCAGTCTATTCCAAGAAAGACTATCGGTGCTCAAGAACTAATTCTTGATTTATTGAAAGAGAGAGCAGAAACTGGTCGTCTTTATATTATGAATATTGACCATTGCAATTCTCATTCATCCTTTATGGATAAGGTTGAAATGAGTAATTTGTGTCAAGAGATTACTTTGCCTACAAAACCTTTACAACACATTGATGATGAAAATGGGGAAATTGCTCTCTGCATCCTTTCTGCTATTAATATTGGTAAAATTAGGGATCTTGAAGATCTTCAAATTCTTTGCGATCTTGCTGTTAGGAGTCTTGATGAACTCATTGATTTTCAGCAGTATCCAGTCCGAGCAGCAGAAATCGCCACAAGGGCACGACGTTCCCTTGGAATCGGTTATATTGGACTAGCACATTATCTTGCTAAGAATGGTTTTACTTATGATGATACAGAGGCATTAAAGGCAGTTCATGAACTGACTGAAGCATTCCAATATTATCTAATTTCTGCCACAGTAGATCTGGCAAAAGAAAAAGGTGCCTGTGAATACAGTAACCGAACTAAGTATGGAAATGGAATTCTTCCAATTGATACATATAAACATGATGTGGACGAAATAATCTCTAATGAGCTTCAGTATGATTGGGATGATCTTCGCAGAAGGGTTAAACAATACGGAGTTAGGAACTCAACATTGTCCGCACAAATGCCATCGGAAAGCAGTTCCGTTGTGTCAAATGCAACCAATGGAATCGAACCTCCTAGAGGATACTTGTCCATTAAGAAGTCCAAAAAAGGACCTCTTAAGCAAATTGTTCCACAATATGCAACATTGAAAAATAACTATACTTTACTGTGGGATATGAAATCCAATCGTGGGTATATTAATATTGTTGCTGTAATGCAAAAGTTCTTTGATCAAGCAATTAGTGGCAATTGGAGTTATAATCCAGAAAATTATCCAGACAATGAAGTCCCAGTTTCAGTAATGGCACAAGATCTTCTAACTACATACAAATACGGTTGGAAGACTTCATATTATCAGAACACATACGACTTCAAGACTGACGAGGTAGAAGATACTAAGGAAAGTCTTGACAATTTAATCACTCAACTAGAAAACGCCGAGGAGGAAGACTGTGAGTCTTGTAAGATTTAAGACGAACAATGAGGAAAGACCAATGGTCGAATCCATGACTGTTTTTAATGCAGAAGAATATGATACCAAAAAACAACCAATGTTCTTTGGTAAACCATTAGGTATTCAGAGATATGATTCCTATAAGTATCCAATTTTTGATAAACTCACAACTCAACAATTAGGATATTTCTGGAGACCTGAAGAGGTATCACTCCAGAAAGACCGTTCGGATTATCAGACACTACGCCCTGAGCAAAAACATATCTTTACTTCTAATTTGAAGTACCAGATTATGCTCGATTCTGTTCAGGGTCGTGGTCCTGGTATGGCATTCATTCCTTATTGCTCTCTTCCTGAATTGGAAGCATGTATGGAGGTCTGGGGATTCATGGAGATGATTCATAGTCGTTCTTATACACATATCATTAAGAACATCTATCCAGATCCCTCAGATGTGTTTGATCATATTCTAAATGATAACCGTATTGTAGAACGTGCTACTACAGTTACACAGGCATATAATGAATTCATTAATGCTGCTCATCATTATGATAATTCTAATGATTGGCAACATGCATTAGAGCAAGTTCCTTATGCCCTCCAATCAAGATATGAACTCAAGCGCAAACTCTTCAGAGCAGTTGCGAATGTTAATATCCTTGAAGGTATCCGATTCTACGTATCATTTGCTTGCAGTTTTGCTTTTGGCGAACTCAAACTTATGGAAGGAAGTGCAAAGATTATTTCATTGATTGCCAGAGATGAAAATCAACACCTTGCCATTACTCAGAATATTCTGAAGAAGTGGAGAGAAGGTGATGATCCTGATATGGCAAAAATCTTTGAAGAGGAGAAGCAATGGTTGATCAATGCTTTCGATAACTGTGTTAATCAAGAAAAACTTTGGGCAGAGTATCTGTTCAAGGATGGATCTATGATTGGTCTGAATGATAAACTGCTGCAGCAGTATGTTGAATGGATTGCCAATCGTAGAATGAAAGCAATTGGACTAAAACCAATCTATGACATACCCGCAAAGAATAACCCACTCCCCTGGACGGAACATTGGATTTCGTCGAAGGGTCTCCAAGTTGCTCCTCAGGAGACTGAGGTTGAGTCTTACATCGTTGGAGGAATCAAACAAGACGTCAAAGCAGATACTTTCTCAGGATTTAGTCTTTGATTCATATGCAGCATATAGGGAAGCAGCAAAATCGGATGCTTTCCTATTTGGTGATTATGATGGGTATCAAGCATTTGAAGATTTAAGCAAAGAGGGGTAACACCCTCTTTTTTTATAAATATCCTTATATGGATATAGAAAAAGAAAATGTCTCTGTCTCAAAAACAATACGGTGATCTTAGGAGTCTGTACGAAAGCATCTATACACCAAAAACTGAAGTTCTTGAAGAAGAATTTATTAGTGAAGAGATGCTTCATCTGTCGGATGAAGAGATTGTAGAACAAGTTGAAGAATTCTTTCAAGAGTGTGTAGAAGAAGGTCTTGATATTGATCTTGTAGAGCAGACTATTTGTGAGCATATTGATTCTTTAGAAGTTCTATCTGAGCGAGTTGATCCTAAAGAAACGCAGCGTAGAAGAGATCAGGCAAAGGATAGACTCGCTACTGGTAGTGCGATGAAGTCAGCAGCAGAAAAATCTGCTTCTAAATCTGATGGTGGTGGTGGTTCATCCAAACTTTCAAGAATTAAGGGTGCGGTGAAGACTGCGGCAAAGGCAGCAAAGGCAGGCATTAAAGCAGCAGGGAAGGCAACGCAAGGTGGCGTAGGACTTGCTGCAAGAGCAGTAGGAACCGCTCAGAGAGCAGGTAGTGCTGTTAAGGGCGCTGCTAAGAGTGGATATGCTAGAGGTAAAGGAGGTAGCACATCTTCTAGTTCTGGATCTTCTGATTCTGGAGAAACCGGTGCATCTTCTAGTTCTGGATCTTCCAGTTCTTCCGGAGGAAGTGGAGGATCATCATCTTCTGCTCCGGCAAAAAGAAAGGATGGTCTTCTGAAGAGAGGACTTAAAAAACTTATTAGAGGTGTTGGTAAGACTGTCTCTGCCACTGCAGGCGCTGTTAAGGCAGGTGCCGATTCAATTACTGATAGAGCAAGAAAAGAGGAATTAGAAGCATCTGGATTGTTCTCTGATAAAGAGATTGAATCAATCGTGGAAGCAATGAGTTCTTATGATCGCAATCGTAAGAGAGCAGCACAAAGAGCAGCAGATAGAAATGCTGCCAGAGCTGCCGGTAAGACTGGTGTAGTTCCTGGTGTTGGTTATGTAACTCCTAGAAGGGAGAAAGAAACTTATACGGATGAAAAGGGCACCACGCGCCATAAGTCTGGTGCAGCGATGCCCAAAGACTGATATAAACACAAGGAGGGGGGTTTTAAACCCCCCTTTTTTAGTCGAATCTAGTTACTGCTTTTTTAACAATTATATCTCCTTCAATTACCCGAGTATTTGTTCCATCTTTTATTAATACTAAGTCATAATAATATCTTCCTGGTTTCAGTATAGATGTTTGTGCCGGGACTAAAGATACCTTAATTCTACCAATTGCTGAGTTAGTAATTAATGTTGTGATATTTGTTGAAGAAACAGAATCACCATGTTTTTTCATCTTCATAACCACAGAATATCCAATTAGATTTAAAGATCCAAAATTGTCACCCAATATAAAGGTCTGTGCAAAATCAGTACCTGTGTAAATTATAAGATTAGTAGTATAGACTGCCATGTTTAGTTTTTATAGATTTACGAAGATATACCCAATCTAACTAGTGCAGAACCTTCAACAGCAATTGACTTAGTATCATCATCTGCTGTAAGTAATACGTCATAAACATATCTTCCAGATTTAATTGTGGAAGTTGTAGTAGACGCTAGTGATAGTGTTACTGCTCCTTCAACGGCACTAGTTATGCCAACAACAAACTGGGTAGTTTTTGTGGTGGATTCTGCATGTTTTCTCATCATAGAAGTAACAGCATATCCAGTTAGATTCAAAGGAGTATCTCCTGCAGAATCTAAAACTGTTAATGGGAGAGTAAATGATTCACCCGAATTAATAACAATATTGTTTACATATACCGACATTAGTATAAGTCTTTATTGAGTATTTATCAAAGACCTTGACAATACTTAAAATTGTGATTAGAATAGGTTTGTTCCCGTTAAAGATAAATAATAGCTCATATAACTCTGTAAGATGAGCTTTGATATAAATAACACATTAGATTATGAAAACCCCTGGATCTATTTGGAGAGACCTTTTACTTCTGATAATGTTTTGGACAACTACGGTTTTGTTTATCTCATTACCAATTTCTCAAACAAACGACAATACATTGGGCGAAAGTATTTTTGGTCATTTAGAACCCCACCTGGTAAAAAAAGAAAAGTAAAGCAAGAATCTGATTGGAAAAAATATTATGGATCTTGCCCTGAGTTAAAAGAAGATCTCAAATTATACGGTAAAGAGATTTTCGGTAGAAAAATTTTAAGTTTACACACAACCAAAGGCATCTGCAATTTTGAAGAAACGAAGCAGTTGTTTTTAAATAATGTTTTATCCGAAGCACTTGACGACGGAACGCCTGCATACTATAATAGCAATATTCTAGGACGTTACATGCGTAAAGATTATGGTAACTTTAGCAGAAACACTTCAACAAACACATAATTGGGCAGTTGATCGTATACATACTCTCTGTGAAAGAGAAGAAAACGATTTTTTTTCCAATTTAGAAGATGCTTATGCTATCCAAAATGAATTCTCTGAGTGGTTAGATCCAGATATTGATGATCATAATATTTACTCACTAGAATACTTAGGAGAAGAAGATGACTGATTCTCATGGACCTTCTAAATCATTTAAAAAAGCAATTTTAGAAGAATGTAAAAAATTATCTAATGAAGGAAAAATAATTGAAGCATCTCATTTGTTTAGAACTTATTTTCCCGAAAAAAGTTTTTATGAATTAGAAAAAATTCATGTGAGTTGACAAACGTTAAGAGCAGTGCTATAGTTGCTATATAAATTTCAAAAAGGATGGTTATGAAAATGGTGGGCAATATTTTAGTATCAATTGCAGTTGCTGCATCTTTTACTGCTAGTGCTCCACTTACTCCTACAGCACAATCTGTGGATAAAGCATCTACACAAAAAGTTCAAGAACCTAAATGGACATGTCCAGATTGTACACCCAATGAACAGATTGTTTTAGCAGCATTACAAGATCATACAAAGATCTCTGATCGTAATGCGCTTGCTACAATCATGGGAAACATTCAACAAGAATCTAAATTCATTTCTAACATCTGTGAAGGTGGTGCTCGTGTTTCTTATCAGGATTGTCTGAGAGGTGGTTATGGATTGATTCAATGGACTTCTATCAATCGTTATAAAGGACTTGGAAACTTTGCAGTAAAGTATAGTTGTAATCCAAGTGAAATAGATTGTCAAGTTCGTTGGATGATTAATGAACCTATTTTCCAACGTGTTCTTCCACAATTTGAAGGTGGTGGGCAGACAGTATCATATTATATGAGACCTGCATATACCTGGTTGGGTTGGGGTATCAAAGGCAATAGAGAACTTTATGCATATGACTATACTAAAAAAATGATATTAGTATGATTTTAAGATCTATTAAAAATCTATTCTATAAAACTATTCCTGCTCCTAAGTATTTGAAGAATGACCCTTGGTTCGGGCCCGCAGTTTTGTCGGATCTTCAAATGACCTTTAAAGAAGCATTCGATCATGCAGTAGTTGATAATCAACTATTACCTGAAGATGGCATTTTAGAGTCAAAAAATATTCATGAAACTATCTATCGTATTGCTATAAGTAGTGGAAAAACAACTACGCAACTTAATCCAATGTACGAATTTGGAGGAGGTTCTGAAAACTTCCAAGAGAAATGGCAATCAGGAATTAATTATAACTATTTACAATAATTAAAAATTTTTTTTAAATATATTACTAATGAAAAAAATTATTATGGCTTTAATGGCAGCATGTCTTGCTGCTCCTGTAACTGCAGATCCTCTTAAGGATAATGAATACTTTACTATGCATTCTATGGGGTGTATGCTTCTACAAGAATGCACTGAAGGAGTGATGGAAGTCTCTTCACTTCTAGATGTTTCATCTCAATATAATGATCCTGAAAGTTTTACTTTCGCTTCTAATGAATTCAATCAAATGCTTGTAGCATTGAATCAGGTGGGAGTTCAAGTATATCTTGCAGATGAGAAGTATTTCCCAGTAGGACATCGTGGTGTCTATCATACTGTAAGCAACAATTTCTATCTAAACAAAGCATTCATGGGTCGTCCCAGCACACTCATGAGTGTAATGCGCCATGAAGGGTGGCACGCTGCTCAAGATTGTATGGCAGGAACGATTGATAATAGTTTGATTGCTATCATTCTACCCGAAGATACTGTTCCTCCTATGTATCAGGAAATTGTGAAGAGAGCATATATGCTTCAACCAGGTGCAATTCCCTGGGAGAAAGAAGCATTCTGGGCAGGTAAAACAGAAGGTATGACTCAAGCAGCATTGGAATCATGTGCTCGCGGAACAATGTGGACTGATTATGATCCGACTCCAATGACTCGTGAATGGTTAGTCAAAGAAGGATATATTTCTAAATAGAAATGCGTTGCTCTATATGGAATGCCAGAGGAAGTTAAGAAAGAAGTATCGAATGATCCTAAGAAAAAGGGTATTCTTGGTAAACTAAAGGAGGCAGCAGATGACAAAGAAGAGCAACTTGCTATTCTTTCTACTTTTGTTAGGCTTGGCATCCTTGTTTGGAGTGGCGGAATACTCACGCTGGCATACATCAAACTTCCACCAGCATTGGGTATTCCAGAGCAAAAACTAGACCCCACCTTCATTGCATCAGTCTTTACCGGAGTTTTAGCTACCTTCGGAGTTCAGGCAGCAAAGAAAGCAGGAGAAGGTGGTGGTAATGGTGGTGGTATAAGTAAAGCAGATATGGAAAGATTGATTGCTGCAGCTGCACAAACTGCACCTGCACAAACTATTCGTATTGAACAGGCACCTGTACAAATAACACAGGCACCTCCAAAGTCCGATGAATCTTACAAGATGTAATTATGGATAATCAAAAGTCGTCATTTAAGTGGGTAGTTCTAACAGTGGGAACACTGTTTGGGATTGCTCATATTGGTGTCTTGGGTCATCTCATAAACAAAAATAACTTACCTATAATTAATCTTCCCGTTGGTGATTACACTTCCTACAGTGTAGATGCTGGAAAGGATGGATATAGAATTGAATATAATGCTAATGATCCTAAAGTATTAGGTGTTAGAAAACATCTTGATAAGAAGAATGGATTTTTTGGTATTGGTGGAAATACGCATCTTATAACTGAAGAAGAATATACAATGGATGGAGCCCGCCATATGGGTGGAGGTGTTGCGGGAAAGTTGACTGCCCAAAACGTAGAATGCATCAAAGCGGAGGGCGCTGGAGAATCGACCGGAAAAATGGTGGGTGCTAGTATTGGTGCTGCTGCTGCTCCATGGTTCACTAGTATTCCTTATGTTGGTTGGTTAGTTTCTGGATGGGTGGTAATGCTTGGACAAGATAAGGGTGCAGATATTGGTGGAGAACTGGCAACAACAATGATAGAGGGATGCGATGAACTTTGAATTGGATATGGATGATTATGCAATCATTCTCAATGCTCTACACTACTATAAGAAAGTAGAGAAGCGTGGCAACTTCAAACAGTATAATGAAGAGCGTGTGAATAAGTTAAGAGATAAGATGGCATATCAACTAATACCATCTCCGAATAGTGGTAATAACTTGTGAGTGCTGTATTTGTATTTGGATTTGTAATACTACTTACTATAGGAATGGAACTTACCTGGCCAGTTAAAAAATGAATTTACTATTACGCCCTCTTGATAATGTTACTGATCCTGTATGGTCAGTAATCCTATGTGTGATACTTGCAGTCATAGGTGCATTACTTATAATTATATACATATTAAGAGAAGCATTTGCTGAATTGGACAATGGCAGATCAAATCAACCAGAAGGACGCGAACCAGGACCAGCAGATAGCACTCCTGACACACAGGATTGAGGACGCTGAGAAAACGCAAGAAGAACTCAGACAAAGAGTTCGTAATCTTGAGAGATGGGTTTGGCGTGCTGGTGCTGTTATATCAGCAGCAATCACAATTATCGGAATAGTATCGGCAGCAGATGCCAAGGAGATCAATTATGGGAGCAATGACACCACCAAGCAGGAAATCCTGCTACAACTTCAGAGTAACGGAGATTAATCGTGTTCTTGACGGGGATACTATTGATGTCACCATTGATCTTGGGTTTGATCTATACAAGAAAGAAAGAGTTAGAGTTGCAGGCGTTGATACACCAGAGAAGAGAACAAGAAATCTTGAGGAGAAGGCTCTGGGACTAGATGCTACTAACTGGATGAAAGAAAAACTGGAAGGAGCAATTGCTGGTGATGACGAACTCTCTGTCAGAACTGAATTGGTTGGCGGTATGGGTAAGTATGGTCGCCTTCTTGGTTGGTTATATATTGGAGATGCAGAAATATCATTGAATGAGCAGATGATTACCGAAGGTTATGCTCACGCCTACGATGGTGGCACCAAAGATATGAACTTAGAAAAACTGCGTGAAATACGCAGATCACATGGAACTTTAACGGAGTAAATCAATGCAAAAAGTAATTAATGTTTTAGCAGTCCTATCATTTGTAGGAACTGCAGGTATTGTTGGCGGTGGTGCTGCAGTATATCTCAATAAGGATTCTATTATTGAGAATGTAAAGGGACAAGTTGCTGGTGCAGCAGCAGAAGCAATTGCAGGACAACTTCCTGGAATGATGGACGCTGCAATGCCAGAATTACCTGGTGCTACTGGTGGTGTTATGCCATCTGTACCATCTATGCCTAAAACTACTGGACCTGCACTTCCATTCTAATAATGATTCCAGAAATCCAGTTAGGTAATATTGATATTGGAATTAATCAAGTTAGTAATTTGATTATTAACGATACACCTGACTGGTTAAAAACTCCACCTACAGCACTACCAATTTACCCACCCGTGACTACACAGGTGGGTATTCCTATTGTTAATATACCAGGATGTGTTGAGTCTCATAGGGATAGTGGTGAGAATCAAACACTAAAGGATGATGATAAGGATGGTGTTCAGACATTTTGTGATGCAGGAACACCTAGTTTTTATCCTATTGATTATGATCCAGATAAATTGGAGATGACAACAGAGGCACCACCACCTCCACCCATTACACCTCCTGAGAAAGAAGATACTAAAACAGATACCGAAACACCAGCACCACCTAAAACCGATGCTGCAATAGCAGAGTGTCCCACAAGAGAACAACAGTTAAAGAATCCTGTAGGAAAAGTATTACAAAATAATAAAAAGATTACTAGGTATGAGACAGTAGGAAAAGAATGTCTCCCTGTATTTGATAATTTAAATATACCAGATCAGATTATTGCTAACCTACCATCACCAGGTGCGGTAACTGTTACCGCCTCAATTGCTGTAGTCGCGACGACATCTGCACTGCTTGCAAAGCCTCTTGCTGATCTTTTGTTAAAGGTTGTGAAACCGACTGTGAAGAAGGTAATAAAGAAGATTGCGACCTTACGGGGTAAGACGCCCCCTGTATTATCGGTGTCGCAGAAGAGGGCGGAGCAACGGGATCGGAATCGGGCGATAAAGATCTTACGTTCGGCACTGAAACCGAAGGGATAGAGTGACGATGTTGCTTGATAGCATTGACATTATTAACTACTACGTCCGCACATATTTTATAGTAAGGACTTCTAGGGTGGAAACTAATTCCTTGCTGCATTAACTGACCACAATTCTTAAGTCTCGCAATCTCAAAGTCTAATCTTTTGTTAGCAATCATTTGTTGCTGCATTTGAATTTGAGTATCTGCTGCTTGTTTACAACGCTCTTGCATTCCACCATCAAGTGGGAAAGAAAGTGTTGCAGATAAACCAAGACTTGTACTGTTATTAATTGCATCACCAGTCCTTACTGGTTTCCTCCAGAGTTCTGACCCTGGATTATCGGGCACACCATCACCTGCCATTTCCATGGTGGTGATAGTCATGTCTGCACCATCTTCATAGGCACGAACAGTCTCACCTTCTGAGTTTGTATATGTTCTATCATCATACCAAGATTCCCAAGGAAAGTTCTTTACTACTTTCTGGGTCTCTACCATCTGACCTTGGAAATCTCTGTTATCATATTGAGGTTCCATATAGTATTGTTCAAATGGATCCTTCTGACTACGAGCATGAGTAATGAATGGCGTGATATTAGCAGTAGGACCCTGACAAGCAATCCCTCCACCATATTGATTGGTGATATATGGACCTTGTAAGACCTGAATTGCTTGATTGGTGACTGATCCTGAACTATTAGCTATTGGATTTGCTGTTGCACTTACACCACCCACGTCCGCAGCGCGAGCAATACTAGGAGATAAAATGCAAAGCAGCATAATACTAGCAACGGATTTCTTTGTTCCATTTACTGAGTGAAAATTGAAGTTGTATCGGTTATGCTGGTAACCTCTGTAGTTCTTTGGATCACCGTTTGATTTGTTACCCCAGGACCCATGTAGGTCTGAGTGAACTGAAATGCTGCTCCTGGTTCTGCGATCGTGAAACTCTGACCATTTAAATCGAGACCAGAGTTGGCGCTTGTTACTTGGCCCTCTGTTCCTCCTAATGGATTCACTATCACTGAGTTTGTTGTTGGGTTCGGACTGAGGGATTGTCCCCCGTTGGTCACGTTTGTTCCCGATACTGAATATTGCCATCCTGTTGCATAATCTATAGAGTTAATCGTTTCAGTCACCTTTGATGTTGTCTCTGTGTGACTGGTCATGGATCCCTGGCTGAAATTTGGGACCACGGGGACCGCCAGGGCAGTTGCAGGTATGGCACTTGCAACCACCGCACTTATTACATACCAAAAGATTGTCCTTCCAGAAGTCATGTTTTCTGACCTCCATTTATTTAGTGTAGAATTGTAAGTTCACTGACAAACTGTCCAGTAGCATTTGTACCAGCACCACCAGCAGTCAAAGTAATAGCACCATTGGTCCCAATAGTACCAGCAAGAGACCCAGCAGTTCCTGCAGTTGTAGATGTAATGTTGCCAAAGTTTGCTACATCACCAACAGTGACTGCACTGGTTGGAATTGCATCAGCCTGTGCGTAAGACTGAGAGAAACTAAAAGTGTTTCCTGCAGTATGCTGAGTGGCAGCAATATTGCCAGGAGATAATACTCCACTGGTAATTGCACCAGTAGAAATCGTATTAACAGTAGTTCCGTCAGTAGTGTTTACACCATTACCAGATACAGAATACGTACTACCTAGTCTTGTGACATTAGTAGCAGCTGCATCAACAGTTAATTGAACACTAGAAGATAATTTATGAGTAAGAGCACCTGCATTTGCTGCTGATGCGGTCATCAATACCATTATGAAAGGTAAAAACCTTTTCATATTTTCTTTACCAAAATGGTTTATAGATATTCTTATTTAGCTTGACCTTTCTTTAATTTGATGGTATAGTTTCTAAAGATAAAATAAATGACTCAGTAGCTCAGTGGACAGAGCAACTGCCTTCTAAGCAGTCGGTCGTTGGTTCGACCCCAACCTGAGTCGTTGGAAACTTATAAGTTTCCATTGGATTTCATCCAATAACCCCTTTTCATAAAATGGAATTTTCAAAATCTAACGTTCAATCCAAAAAAACATTATCACAGTATGATTTTGGTGGACGTGAAGTGACATCAGTAAATCTCTTACTTCTTATTAGCGACCTTGAAGGTACATCCCAACATCTTAAATATATGGGATTCAAAGAGCACATGGACACCATTAATGAAATGAAGAAAAAATACTATAAAATGTATTTCAAAACTTCAAAGCAAGAAAAGTCACTTTTAGATTAATATGTGGGAAACCAAATGCAGTAGTTGTGGTAAAATGACTCCTGCTAATGAATGTCCACAAGTAGGTCATCAGGATAATTTTGGTAAATGGGTAAACTCATTATGCAAATTATGTTGGTTGAAAAAACATTCCTTCTTAGCTCAGCGGTAGAGCGAGCGACTGTTAATCGCTTGGTCCCTGGTTCGAATCCAGGAGAGGGAGTTGCCTCCGTAGCTCAGTGGTAGAGCAGGGCTTTTGTAAAGCTCAGGTCGCAAGTTCAAATCTTGTCAGAGGCTTGACAATCCAAATCAATTGTCTTATACTATCTCTTGTGTGAAGGAAGATGCGTGGAGGGAGTGATCTCCCACCACTTGCGGAATTAGTTTAGAGGCAAAACTAAAGGTTTCCAACCTTTCGTCATCGGTTCGATTCCGATATTCCGCTTTCGGGTTACCGTAATCCGAAACTAGTATAAATACTTAACCTTTTGTCTTTCAGACAATTAAAGTAACAAAAGGTAATACTTATAACGAGAGGTAGTCGATCTCTCTTCCATCCGTGGGATACTCCACGAGATATACTTAAAGGTAAAAAAATGTTTAAAACTGTATTCGCAGCAACCGCTGCTCTGTCCGTATCCGCTGGCGCTGCATTCGCTGGTCCCTACGTCAACGTCGAAGCAAACTCAGGTTGGACTGGTTCTGACTACTCTGGAACCGCCACAGACCTGCACGTAGGTTACGAAGGCGCTCTTGGTGAGAACGCATCATACTACGTCCAGGGCGGCGCTACTGTCGTATCTCCCGATGGTGCTGAAAGCGATACCGTTCCTTCTGGTAAGGCAGGTCTTGGTCTTGCACTGACTGATTCGTTGGGTGCATATGGCGAAGTTTCGTTTGTTGGTAGTGGCGATAGCGACATTGATCGTGGTTACGGATCCAAATTGGGTTTGAAGTACAGCTTCTGATATTCGATATAGACATATAAACATCTAGATGTTATACTGGGGGTGCGACGGCATCCCCTTTTTTTGTATATGGATTATACCCTACCACCACTTTGTATTAGAAGTATTGAACCCGCAGAAACACCGGGTAAAGTACTTGTAGATATGCCATCTCTATGGAGAGAGAGTGATGCACTAAAACCTGTAGAGCTTCATAAAGAAATAGTTGACTCTATTATGAGTGAACCTTATAGTGTTCCTATGTGCCCACCAGGATGGCCAAACCCTCCTCTTACTGAGACGGAATGAAAAAATACTTGCTAACAATCGTTACTCATCCAGCTACACATTACAATATAATTACTATTGGACTACTCATCACAATAGGAATGTTACATAATCACGCACACTATCAAATGAGTAATGATCCCGATGCATATGTATTTCAATGGTGTAAAGCAAATCCGGAACGATGCACTTATAGGCAAAGATAACTGAGGAATATTAATGATTAGTCCATACTATATTGAAGAACCAATTACTCAAAGAAAAATAGAAGTTCCTGAAGAAATATTATATTACTGTGATAACTTTACATATGATGCTGATAGAGATGATCTAAGGTATATTGATTGTGTGTATATGCATATGGGTGAATATGGAAATGATCCAAAAATGCTAGAAGAATTAAGAAAATCAGTAAGACCTATTTTTGAATGATGAAAAAAAAGAATAAAGAATTTGCTGAAGATGCAAATCTGTATGATATGATTAAAATTCTTGAACAAAGAATTATAGATCTTGAAAGTTTTAATCAAATTCTAACTCGTAAGATCGGTGAACTAGATAGTGAAGTGAATAACCTACAAACTAATGAGAATTAATCTGTGGTACTCTAAGAGTATGTCTCAATGGAGATGGACTCTTTCTGAAGAGTTTAAAAATGGTAAAACTAGATTAGAGCAACATGCTGGACAACAATCAGAACTGCGTGATGCTATGGAAGATGTTGCAAAAACTGTGGAGTATGTGATAGAATTAAAAGGTAAGGGCGAATAACTCAGCGGTAGAGTGTCTCCTTTACACGGAGGTTGTCGGGGGTTCAAATCCCTCTTCGCCCATATAAATAATTAAAAAATTTCTTTGAAGTAGAGAAACTTAATTATAAACCAATGGAAAATATTAAAGTAAGATGTCGCTCTTGCAATAGAGAGTTGGAGGGTCATCCAACTAAAACTGTCTCGTGTGGTTGTCCTAATATGGCTACTATTCGTGGTGATAGAATATCTGCAGTTGACTTGTCGCATGTTGTTATGTTAAACTCTGCAAAGGTTAGTATAAAATCATCAATTTTTTCTAATCAAGATCTTGAATTTCAAGAGGCAAGACGTAGACGTAAAGTTCGTAAATTAAATTTTGAAGTACGGTGAAAAAAGTTTGGAAAATTTGGAAATATTCTTTAGGGAGTTTTTCTGATGAAAGAACAAAAACGTATGATAATTACGTTGCTATAATACGTTCTACTATATTTGTTAGTTATCTTATTACCAATTGTTTTATTATTTCTGGTGTTATAAGACACTGGAATAATGTTCCATATGGAGAGAGTCCGGTTGGTCGAGGACACCGCCTTGAAAGCGGCTGGAGGTAAAACTTTCGCAGGTTCGATTCCTGTTCTCTCCGTGCATGATTACATAAATAATCAAAAAAGTGTAGATAATGAGTATCCTCAACGTTAACCAGATACAACCAGTAGGTGGAGGAAATACTATTACAGTCAGTGCTTCTGACGTTAATTTTTCTGGAAATATTTCGGTAGGTTCTAATTTTATTGGAATAGTAACAGCATCTACTGCTACTGTTGCTACGAATGCACAGGGATTAACTGGAACACCAGACATTACTGTTAATAATATTCAATCGGGTGTTGTAACCGCAACCACATTTATTGGTGATGGATCTGGATTAACTGGAGTTACTGCATCTGGATCTGGTATTAATATTAAAGATAGTGGGACTACAGTTGGTGTTGCTGCTACTGTAGATTTTGGCACTAATTTAAATGTATCTCCAGCATCTGTAGGTATTGTTACGGTTACTGTAGGAGATACTGATTTTGAGATTGTTGATAAGATTGTTCATACTGGCGACACTGATACTGCCATTAGGTTCCCTGCTGCTGATACAATCACTGCAGAAACTGGTGGATCGGAAAGACTTCGTATAACTTCTGATGGTAAGATTGGCATCGGAACTGATAATCCCATTGATGAACTTCACATCAACAATAATAGTGCGAATGTTAATTTAAGATTAACTCGTGGTAATAATGGGGCAAGAATTACTGGTTCAGATGGTGTATCACCTGCTATTATATTTGAAACCATAGCAAGTGATGTAGGAACAGAAAGACTTCGTATCTATTCTGATGGTCATGGTAAATTTAATAATGGTGCTATCACCAGAGTATTAGTAGTAGATGATGATACCCCCAGTGGAACCTCGCAAACATATACGAGTATTCCTTCATGGGCAACAAAAATTACAATACTATTTGATCAGGTCAGCACCACTGGGGGATCAGAACTGCTAGTTCAATTAGGAACTTCTGGTGGAGCAATTACATCAAATTATGATAGTTCATCTAGTAATTCATCAGGTGGTACTCTAGAAACTTCAACTGCAGGATTTGTATTATATGTGAGTTCTGGTGGTTCTTCAGAACTTGTGGGAAAAATGGAAATTCAAAGAGCAGGAACATCAAAGAAATGGATTTCATCTCATGTAATGAAAAACAGTGGTAATACACGAGATGGAGCTGGAGTTCTGACCACGTACTCAGGAACCATAGATAGAGTTGTTGTGACAACTGAAGGTGGATCTAATACTTTTGATGGGGGAGCCATTACAGTTTACGCTGAGGCTTGATAAATAATACGCCTAAACCTGTTTAATTCGGAGGATTTTCCTAATGGCACTTACTGAAAGATTTGAAAACGACAAGATTGAAGTCGTTGGCACATATAAAGCTGTACAAGTTCGTAGAGCAGAAATTATTGAGAAGGATGGTGTAGAAGTTGCACGTTCATTCCATCGTCACGCATTATCGTGTGGTTCTATTGATGAGAGTGATAACTTTGTAGATACTGATATCAGTGGAGAAGATGCTGATGTTCAAGCAATTTGCAATGCTGCATGGACACAATCAGTGAAGGATGCTTATAAAGCAAATTTAATTGCAAACAAACTAGAAGGATCATAAATATAAAAAAGTCTTTGACAGATGGGTATCCAGATAAACGGGCAGACTGATACTATTAGCGCAGTTGATAATAATTTTTCTTTAGCGGGAAATGTTAGTATTGGTGGGACACTCACTTATGAAGATGTGACGAGTGTAGATGCTGTTGGTTTATCTACATTTCAGGCAGGTATTCAATTAGATGATAGTATTACTCATCTAGGAGATACAGATACTGCAATCAGATTCCCTGCTAATGATACAGTCACAGTAGAAACTGCTGGTAGTGAGAAAGTTCGTGTAACTTCTGGTGGCAATGTTGGCATCAATACAATACCTACCATTTATCAATTTGAAGTAAATGGTGGAACTGCAAACACAGTCGCTTCTTTTGAATCTACTGACGCAACTTCCCGAATTCTTTTCAAAGACAATTCTGGCGAAGCGATGGTTGGGGCTGTCGGTGATGCACTTACTTTTTATACCTCAACAAATGCAAATGAAAGACTTCGTATAACTTCTGATGGTAAAGTTGGTATCGGCACTGACAATCCAAATAGAAAATTAGTTATAAGTCAGGCAAATAGCACAGCATATAGTGGAACTGATTTTGATCAGGACTATCACGTATTAAAACTCAATAACTTCACAGATAGTAAGACTGTGGGGATGCAATTCCTTATTGGTTCTAATGGTGAAGCAGCAGTGACTGCCACAGAAACAAGTGATGGTGCTACTGATTTAATCTTTGGAACAAGAGGTGGAGGCACTAGAACAGAAAAACTTCGTATAACTTCTGATGGTAAAATTGGTATAAACGAGATAAGTCCATCCGCGATTTTGGAAGTTAAAGGTGCTGTATCTGCTGGTTCAGGAAATAATGAAGACTTGCAGCGATGGAACATAGCATCTGATAATGTAAAAGCTGAAATTAAATATATTGATACTGCCGCCGATAGAGGCATGTTATTTGGTACAACTACTGATCATATTTTATCATTTCAAACTAATAATACAGAAAAACTTCGTATAACTTCTGATGGTCACTTACAAATTCGTCGCGAAGGAGTAGGAAACGCAAGTGGCACCGATACACGTCACACACGTTATATTGTTAAACAGACTAATGGTCAAGAAGCAATACTTGGTAGTGTATTTGCACAGGGTAAATCCTCATGGGGCGGTGATTTAGTTTTTGCGACTAAACAAGCAAATGCTAATCCTTCTACAGGATTAACAGAAACGATGCGTTTGAATGCTGCTGGTCATCTAAAGATACCAAATCAACCAAGATTTTCGGCTTACGGTGGAGCATCGCAGGTAAGTGTCGGAAGTGCATATAAAATTGAGTTTAACACCGCTAACGTTAATGTTGGGGGAAGTTACAGTATCTCGAATGATAGATTTACAGCACCTGTTGCTGGGGATTATTATTTTATGTATAGAGTTATGGCAGGCACTACGAGGTATTTAAGATGTCAATTTAGAGTTAATGGATCTAATGTTTTAGACCAATTTTTCTCAGAAAACGTAACGTATGCAAATAATGTTGGTGCCATGACATACACATTGTCTGCGGGAGATTATGTTGAAGTTTGGTGTGATGTGCAGAATAATAGTCAAGGAGACCTTCACGGTGGTTATCGATGTTTTGTTGGTCACCTCATAGGATAATTTGCAATAAATAAAGAAACCATACAATTTATATGAAATGTCCAACTACACAATTACATTAACCGATACTGAGAAAACGGCAATGGAGTACATTGCTCTTGATGTTGATGAATGGATTACTAATGCAGCAACAAATCGTGCTCGTATTGCTATTGATGAAATTATTCAATTAAATACTGCTCACTGTAATGCCAATTCAATTGCGATTGCAGTTGGTAAAGATGCACAGGTGGCACAAGCATTAAGTCTTGGTGTCATTGATAAGGCAGCAGATAGATCAGAACCAGAAGAATAGTTATAGTTGCGGATAATTCGGAAATAATTTAATATTTCTTTAATGTGTGTTGTGACATAAACATATTTTTGCACGTTAGAAGTACTGAGTAGTATAGCTAGTGATGTAGACAATAACTTTCTACCATGCATTCTGAAGAATACTCAAACTGGGTAAAGATCAAGAAAACATTTGAAGAATCTGGAAACACTGATAATTACTTTTATGTTCGTGCTTGTGCTATAGTGGATGGGAAACCAGACCCAATAGTTAATTTATCTAATGTCAAACAAGATAGATAAAACTTTGCCAGCACAATATATCACTCATATTGAGTGTCAGGAGATGATCGATGATGCCATACGAAAACATAATCGTAATGCTGGAATTATCAGTATGTGTGTTGGTTGGGTTGTTCTCGCACTTTTTGCTGAGGGTTTACTTCGACTCATTGGAGTCATAGACCCAATTTTTCCCTGGCTTAATCTCACAATAAAATAATTTATCACATATAAAATATATGGACAACTTTACAGAACAAGAAATTGAACTATTGATCGATGCTGTTTGGATGAGACAAAGAAATTTTATTGCAGGTGATAAAAGATTTATAGAGTATGGTGATCTTTTAGATCAATTTAGAAAGCAAAAACCAGAATATATTCCGGGACAATACAGATGACTTTTGGACACATTCTACTTTGGGTATCGATCCCATTTGTAATTCTTACTATAATCTTTGGACTTTATAGGGGTGAAAACTTCTATTACGAGAGTGATGACTATGATGGAAATGGAACAGCACATTAAAATGCGTTATGATTTTGCTATGAGTGCATTCGCTAGAATGTATGGAGTAAATCATGTAATGAGTTCATCTGATATTTCTAGATTTTGTAAGAAGTGGTCTGAAACTGAGGGGCAAGAAGTACCTCACGGAACTATAAGTGAGATTAACTTTTACTTTTTAGATCTTTGGAAAATCTGGGGAGGATATATATGACCCACATCGCACTCAAGGCAGCACACTTTGCTGCTGCCACACTCAATAATCCCTTTGGAATTGGAACACTCAGTCTTGCATTGATTGTTGTTCCAATTTTTGGTATGCATCTGGTTCACAAATATGGTTGGCAGCACTGGGCACCATTTGACAGAGGGCACTAGAGGTAGTATAATATATGAGTTGAGAAATCAACTGCGGTGCTTCCCTTTGGTAGGTTCAGGAGCAGCGGCGATAGGAACCTGCTTTTACTTGACTACATAATCACAACACTGTATAATACACAGGTAATCAAAACGGACAATGGCACTGACTGAAAAATTCAAGACGAAGGATTTGGATACCCTTCGTACTGCTGCAAAAGGTGAAATTTTCTTAGATGTAAAAAGCCCGAAATTATTTAAGAAAGTTCGTAAATATTATGAATCTAATGGAGTAATTTTTTCTGGCGATCCACTTGATGATTATGAAATCTTGATGGATTGTCTTTATTCTGATCTAAAAATTTCTGTTGAGGTTGCCTGATGAATGTTGTACAAAAACCAACTGTTCTTTTAGAACGGTCTCCTTATCGTTATATCCAAGTTGGCACTTTGGAAATTAATGGTAAACCAGATTGTCGCATTCAAAAAGCAGATTCATATACCGGTCGTTACCGTGATATGTATCTTTGTGATAATGAATTGCAACTGATGACTGCTATGGAAGATTTTGAATATACCAAATGGTTAGATCCAGATGGTGTTCCTTGTTATGTTACAGACTCGGTATCGTCTCAAAACTAGACCTGGTGGAGTCATTATGACCCTCTTATGAGTTTACGGCATCTCTCAAATGCCGTTGGTGCGGGTGGGTTACTACCGTCCAGTTTCTTGCTTCTGGTTAAAGAGCAAGTGGCGCGGCATGGCAAGACCCCTATAAGGAGAGTTGCATAAACTCTCCTTTTTTAGTATAATACATACTATGGAAACAATTGTAATTTATGTCTGAATATAAGAAAACTGCACTAGTGCTTGGTGCTGGTGGATTTATTGGTTCACATATGGTTAAACGTCTACGTTCCGAAGGATACTGGGTGCGTGGTGTAGATCTTAAGAGACCCGAGTTCTCCAACACAGAAGCAAATGAGTTTGTGCAAGGTGATTTGCGAGATAGAAGTTTTGTTCGCCGTTGTATTCGCACCACTGGTGTCAATGGTGGGTTCTATGCACAGATTGTAGATAAGTTTCTCTCACCTTTTGATGAGATCTACCAGTTTGCTGCTGATATGGGTGGAGCAGGATTTGTATTCACTGGTGAGAATGATGCAGATATCATGCACAACTCAGTGTCTATCAATCTGAATGTTCTTGAAGAACAACATTTACTTAATTTAGATAAGGATGTAAATACGACTAAAATTTTCTACTCTGGATCTGCTTGCATGTATCCTGAGCACAATCAACTTGACCCTGATAACCCAGACTGTCGTGAGGAATCCGCATACCCCGCAAATCCAGACTCTGAGTATGGATGGGAGAAACTCTTCAGTGAGCGTCTCTACTTTGCTTACAATCGTAACCATGGCATCCCTGTTCGGGTTGCTAGGTATCACAATATTTTTGGACCAGAGGGCACCTGGGACGGTGGAAGAGAGAAGGCACCAGCTGCAATCTGCCGTAAAGTCGCTTACCTCCCGGAGTCAGGTGGAGCAATCGAGGTGTGGGGAGATGGGTTACAAACTCGTTCCTTCCTGTTCGTTGACGAATGCATTGAAGCAACTAGAAGAATGATGGACAGTGACTTTATGGGTCCTGTGAATATTGGTTCTGAAGAGATGGTTACCATTGATCAACTAGTTGACACTGCTGCTAAAGTTGCAGAGAAAGAAGTTACTAAAATCCACATTGATGGACCTCTTGGTGTTCGTGGTCGAAACTCGAATAATGATTTGATTCGTGAGAATCTTGGTTGGGATTATTCTCAAACGCTTGAGGAAGGTATTCGTAAGACTTATAATTGGATTAAGGACCAAACTGAAAAATGATCTTATATGTTTATCTTCAGGGCGGTCTGGGGAATCAAATGTTTCAATATGCTGCCGGTCTTTCTGCATTGAAAGAGTATCCACAGTTTACTGATTTGAGGTTGGATAGTTCTTTTTATAATAATCAGGAAAGAAAGATTATTGTAAATGGATTAACAGGTCGTGGTTTTGATCTCGATTTATTTAATATTAGATATAATATCTGTGAAGAAGCACCTGTAGGTGCTACAATGCTTCAAGGATGGTTTCAGAATCTAAAAGAGTTTCAAAATGTTGAAGATGAAGTGAGAAAACAATTTACTTTTTCTAATTCATTTTCTGAAAAAATTCAACATCAATACGATCATATTATTAATCATACCAGTCATACAGTTTCAATCCATGTTAGACGTGGTGATTTTATTAATAACCCTACTGCTCTTGCACACAACGAACATATGGGTTCTGAATACTACCGAAAAGCAATGGATGTAATGGAGAATAAATATGATAACCTGACATACTATGTTTTCTCTGAAGATATAGAATGGTGCAGAGAAAATATCAAAAATGATAAACATCCCATTGTTTTAGTTGATGATAACCTTGCCGGAAACAGAGATACAGGTCATTTTTATTTGATGCAAGCATGTGAAAATCACATTATTGCTAATAGCACTTATAGTTGGTGGGCAGCGTTCCTAGGAAACTCAAAGGTAACGATTGGACCTAAGAAGTGGTTTACAAATGAGAGTGAATCTGAGATAATGTTAAGTAATTGGATAAAACTATGAAAGTTACAGTACTTGGATCAAGTGGACAAATTGGTGCATATCTAACAGAATACCTTACAAAAAAAGGTCATCATGTTACTGAGTTTGATATTGTAGAAAATAAAAATCATGATCTTACTATTATACCAAATAATGACTTAGAATGTGTCATTCAAGAATCTGATTTTGTATTTTTTCTTGCTTTTGATGTAGGTGGATCGCGATACCTAAAAAAATATCAGCATACGTTTAAATTTATCGATAATAATACTCGTATGATGGCTAATGTTTTTCATTATATTGAAAAGCATAATAAACGTTTTGTATTTGCCTCATCTCAAATGAGTAATATGAGTTACTCTCCATATGGAGTAATGAAGCGTGTTGGTGAATTGTATACGAAATCACTAAAAGGACTTATTGTTAAGTTCTGGAACGTTTATGGAATTGAAAATGACCTGGATAAGTCACATGTCATTACTGATTTTATTTACAAAGGTTTTGATGTTCAGGATTATGCTGAGAGTTACAAGAATTTTGATGGAACATTTAAAGTTGAAATGATGACTGATGGAACAGAAGAGAGACAGTTTCTTTATGCCGAAGATTGTTGCGAAGCATTAGAAACAGTAATGGAAAACTATACTGATTTTAAAACTGAAGATCCACTTCACATCACATCCTTTAAATCTACTACGATTAAAGAAGTTGCATCTATTATTACTGGATGTTTTTCTAGAATTGGAATGAATGTATTATTTGAACCTGGATTGGCAAAAGATAATGTTCAAATGGATAAGAGAAATGAGGCAGATACTTTTATTACCGGATGGTGGATTCCTCAAACATCTCTTGAAAAGGGTATCCATAAAGTATTTGACCATATGAAAGAAGAACTTTTAGAGCATCAAAGTCTTCATTGCACATATCAATGGTTAGATAGTAGAACGGAAATTTTGCTAAAAAATTCACATTTACCAACACATAGTGATTAAATGACTAAAGTAAGTACAATTACTCCTTGCTATAATATGGCAAGATATATTGAAGGATTTTTAGTAAATCTTGCCGAGCAGACTCATGAAGATCTTGAAGTAGTATTAGATCATAACAACCCTACTGATGAAGAGGTTGCTATGGTTCAATCATATAATGAAATCCATGATAATATTTTTCATATTAAAGTAGATGGTGTTGACCCAATCGGCACTTCTATGAACCGTTGTATTGAAAATGCATCTGGCGACTATCTCTGTATTTGGAATGTTGATGATCTTAGAACACCAGATTCTATTGAAGTGATGGCAAATACCTTGGATGAAAATCCTGATGTTGATTTTGTTTACGGTAATTATTATGTTGTTCCTTCTTTCGGATCAACCCAAGGTCAACTGATTGATGAATCGGGTAAAGAAGAGTGGTTAAAGATTGGAATGATTCTTGGTCCATTCTTTATGTTTAGAAAGTCTGCTATTAAAAAGGCAGGTATGTTTGATGAGCAATTAGTATCAGGTGCTGATTATGATCTCGCAATGAGATTGGCACGTTGTGGCAAATCTATGCATATTCCTAATATTCTAGGATATTACTTGAATGAGGGTATGGGTGCAAGCACTCGTCCTAATAGTAAACAACCTCTTGAAAGGACGGTAATTGAATTGCGTTATGGTGTTCGTATTTTAGAGGATAGATTTGTTACTCAAGCTCAATCTGAATATGATATTGAAAACATTATAGTTGATGGAAAAAAAACTTTAGCAGTGAGTTATACAAATGAAAAGTGATTTATTAAAATCTATAATTGAGAGCACCGCAGCAGATCCATATATTAAATGGAATGATGAATCTCTCCTTGAAAAAATTAAAGATGACAATGTCTATAACGTTTTTATTTTCAATAAGGATGGAAATCATGGATATTTCTCATTACTTCATAATCTAACTTCAAATCTTGATGATGATGGAATTGTTGTTGAGTTAGGTAATCGTGAAGGACTTGGAATCTTATCAATTTACGATGCTTTAAAAGAAAAACAAACATTATATACTCTTGATATTGTTGATGATGTAAGATTTATTAATGATAAAATTCATAATGATGAAAGAGTTCATATCTTAAACGACTTTGATGCTCTTGATACTCAAAGAATTGTTGATACTTTTGAGGAAAAAAGTATCTCTATGATTTTTATGGATACAATTCATACATATGAGCAAGTTTTAATGGAATATATTACTTGGAAACCATATTTAAAAGATGATTGTATTATTTTAGTTGATGATATTCGTCCATCAATGCCTGGTAGAACTAAGTGGAGATTTCATCAAGACTTTGATATTGATAATAAGTATGATGTAACTGAGTGGGCTCATAATGATACTGGATTTGGAGTTTACATGCGATGAAAGTTATTGGTATTCTCCCGTTTAAGAATGAGGAAAAGTTTCTTCCAACATATCTTTCAAATGTTCAACCTATTTGTGACGAGATTATTGCAGTTGATGATCATTCAACCGATAACTCTAGACAAATTATGGAAGATGCTGGTGTTATTGTGAAGGGATATGATGATACAGAAAAACTGAAAGGTGGTTGGACTTGTGGTTTAATTCGGCAACATTTATTCCGATATGCAAGAGAAGCAGGTGGCACTCATTTTGTTTGTTTAGATGCAGATGAAACTTTTACTTCAAACTTTGTTCCTATTGCAAGAGACATTATGTCTCAACTCAATCCTGGAGAGAAAGTTTATATGCAATGGTTAGCATTGTGGAAAAGTTATACTTCCTATCGTGATGATCATACTGTTTGGAGTCGTAACTTTAAAGATTTTATTGTTGCAGATCATCCTGATCTAGATTATTCTTATGGATATATGTGTGAGGGAAGAACAATTGGACCAAATAATGATGATACTTTAAGGAAACTTGAGGTTGAGCATGGTGCAGTTCTTCATTATCAATTTTCATGTTTTAACAATTTCTTATTGAAGCAAGCATGGTGCCAAGTTGGAGAACTTGTTCAACAGGGACCTAGTGCTTTGGGTTCAATTAATAGTAAATACAGTATTTGTTATCAAGATCAGAATGTCGGTATGCGAGAGATGCCTTCTGATTGGATTGAAGGCGTTCCAGAACCACCAGTACCAAATTTTGATTTGGATTGGAATGAGGAAAATTTCTTAAGAGAAAATCTTCTTCCCGATATCTATAGACATTTTGATGAGTATGGAGTAGAATACTTCAGAGGTCTGAACATCTGGCAGATCCCACAACTCAGCGAAAGACTTAATGGATAAAATTAAAGTTGCTTTTATAAAATTTGGAGGGATGGCAAATGGAGGTACAGAAAAATATCTTCAAACCATCGCAGCACATCTACCCAAAGATATCTTTGAGGTAGATTTTTTTTATTGTGATGCTGCACCTTATATTGGATCAGACTTCAAGCATATTGATACCTGCCCAACCCGTGTTAAGTATTGTGAGGAACATGGTGTAAATCTAATCAAATTTAACGTTGAGTTTAAGGATGTAACTAGACCAACTCATGATTGGATAAACACTAACTTTTGGGATGTATTCAATGAAGAAGATTATGATGTGATTCAAACCGGAAGATCTGGGCATCCAGAGTATCCTTTCATTCTTATTAATAAAACTCCTATCATTGACAGTATTCATCTTGCAGGAATGGCAGAGAATAAAAAAAATGTTGCAATGACTATATTAGTTTCGGATGAACAGAAGCAACGTTGGATTACTGCAGGTGGTGATTCTAATCGTTGTATGGTTATTCCGGTTCCTGTAGAGGTTCCTCATAAAACGAAAGATCAACAATCTTATTGTGAAGAATTTGAATTAGAAAATAAATTTGTCTTTGGTATGCATCAGAGGAATGATAAAAATATCTTTTCACCAATTCTACTTGAGGCATATGACGAGATAGAATCTGATGATACTGCTTTCTTAATTTTAGGTGGAAGTTCAAACTATCGCAAACAGGCAAAAGATCTTAGATTAAATAACGTTCACTTCTTAGATACTACTAGCGACGTTAATTTAATTCATAAGTTTCTGAATACGTTGAATGTCTATTCTCATGGTCGTTCTGATGGTGAGCAGTGTTCTAGTTCTATTATTGAAGGACTTTCGCATTCTCTTCCCGTGATTAGTCATAGTGCCCCAAGTATGGGTCAAGTTGCACAAATTGGTGATGCAGGTAAGGTTGTTAACACTTATGATGAGTATGCTGATGTAATGAGAGACCTTTTATCTGACGATAAATATTACAAGCAATGTTCTGAGAATGCTGCTAAAAGATATAATATGATCTATAACGTTGATTCTATTATTGAAAAATTTATTGAACTTTATAAAACGGTGACTAATGTTTAATCTAGATTCATATAATAATCATAATTCTGAATATGTTCAGAATGAAGCATTTGAACGAGAGAAAGAAGGACATCTAGAACATGATTTAGAAAATTTTAAATTTCTATATCAAGATGATCTTCCTCATGGCAATAATCTTGATACCCATACGTTCACTACTGCAGTTGATATTGGTGCTGGAACTGGATGGTTTGCAAATTATCTTGTAAACCATAGAAAATATACTAAAGTATATGCTATTGAACCATCACAAGCAGCAGTAAATATCGCACAAAAACTTTATCCAGATCAGAAAAAAGTAAAATATATTGTTGGTTTTGCCGAAGAAGAACTCAATAAATTAAAACTTAGGAAACCAGCATTCTTTTCTACGATGTGTGTTTTAGCACACTTGTGTGATGAAGATGTTGCTGATATTTTAAAGGCAATTGATAAAGTTGCTCCAGTAGGTTCTGTATGGTCTGCATCTGAACCTTGGGGTGATGAGTATCATAGAGATTGTTGGCATATTCGTACACCACAATGGTGGTCTGATAATATGGCAGATTGGGAGTTTGAGTTTTATGCGGATTATGCTTTGACTGATCCTTTAGGTAGACATAAGGGATTTACTGCTATTAAATCATGAAAGTTTTAATTACCGGCGGTGCGGGGTTCATTGGTTCTCACACTGCAGATCGTCTCTTAGAGATGGGGCATGAAGTTCGTGTACTTGATTACCTAACAAAACCAGTTCATCCAGAAACTAAAAAACCAAAATATCTTGATCCTAGAATTGAGTTTATTCAGGGGGATGTTACTTCTAAAAGTGTCTTATACATGGCACTTAATGGCATTGATGTTGTGTATCATTTTGCAGCATTTCAAGATTATCTTCCACAATTTTCTAAGTTTGTTGATGTAAATATAAAATCAACTGCACTTATCTATGAATTGATTTGTGAATGGAATTATCCAATTAAGAAAGTTATTGTTGCTAGTAGTCAAGCAGCACTTGGTGAAGGTCTTTATACTGATATTAATGGAGATAAAGTTCTACCTGATATGAGATTGGAGGAGGATTTGAAGAATGGTATTTGGGAACCTAGAACTCCTTCAGGATTTTCTGGTCCTCTCTCATGGTCAGTTACACCAGAGAAATTTACCAATCCTCAAAATCCATATGGCATGAGTAAGATTTCACAGGAAATGTTTGCTTTATCTCTTGGTAAGAGATATGGTATTCCTACGGTTGCACTTAGATATTCTATCGTTCAAGGATCACGTCAGAGTTTCTATAATGCATATAGTGGTGCTTGTCGTATTTTCTCTCTTGCATTTCATCAAGGTAAAGAACCACCAATCTATGAAGATGGTAATCAAATTAGAGACTTTGTGAATATTCATGATGTTGTAGATGCAAACATCATTGCTTTGGAGAATGATAAAGCAGATTATGAAATGTTTAATATTGGTAGTGGAGTTCCGGTAACAGTAAAAGAATTTGCAAAAGTTGTTGCTGGCACTTATGGATACAATGATTATGAACCTAGACCTTGTGGTAAGTATAGATTTGGAGATACTCGTCACATCTGTTCTGATATCACTAAGATGCGTAACCTTGGGTGGAAACCTACGAGAAGTATTGAGGATAGTGTGTTAGAATATAAGAAGTGGTTGGATTCTGCTGAATCTGTTAATGATATTGTTGAATACTGTTCTAAGAAAATGCAAGATTTAAATGTGGTGAGGAGTATCAATGATTAATCTTTTCTATGAAGAAGCATATTGGGGTCATGCATCCAGGATGAATGGACCTAAAAAAGTTGTTCATAATCTTGTCGAATCATTGGAACAAGAAGGAATTCCTTATGCGGTGAATGTTGAAGAGTATGATAGAAACTTTCTAGTTCAATATGATTGGACTGGACATGTAAAACATTCTAAATTAACTCTAGATCATTGTGTAATCGGACCACAAGTTTGGGTTTTTGATGAGCATGTAAAAGAACTACAGCAGAATCCTCACTACTACAAATCTATTATTGCTCCATCACAGTGGGTAAAAGATTTATTTGTAAGTAAGTTTTCATATCCAGAAAATAAAGTTGCTGTTTGGCCAGTTGGTATTGAATTGCCTAATATTCAACGTGAAGAAAAATATGATTGCCTTGTTTACTTTAAAAGAAGGACACGTCAAGAACTTGAAAAAGTTATAAGTTTTCTTGATAGTAAGCAACTAACATATAATATTCTTGAATATGGTTCTTATGAACCCGAACAGGTTAATGAATTAGCAGCACAATCTAAATTCTGTTTTCTTTTGAATGGAACTGAGAGTCAAGGAATTGCTGTTCAAGAAATTATGGCATGTGGAATACCAATGTTTGTCTGGGATATAACAGAGTGGAATGATCAAGGAGATCAATATCAAGTTCCTGCAACTTCTGTTCCATTTTGGGATGATGCATGTGGTGAACGTGTGTTTGATTCTAATTTTGATATGACATTTGACCAGTTTTATAGTAAACTAGAAGAATACAACCCACGTAAATATGTGGAGGAAAACCTTTCCTACAAGCAATCAGTAAAAACATTAATGGAGATTTTCGATGCTGCTTAGTTTCAGACTTTTAAAGAAAAAATATAAGATGAACATCAAGGGCATCATCCATATTGGTGCTCATTTTGGACAGGAGATTCCAGATTATATTGATTGTGGTATTCAAGACATGGTTATGTTTGAACCACTAGAAGAGAATTTTAAAGTTCTTGCTGAAAAAGCAAAAGATTTAAATGCTAATATTGTTGGACATCAAGTTGCTCTTGGTCCAGAACCAGGAAAAACAAAGATGTATGTGAGTGATCATAATCGTATTAGTAGTTCTATTCTTAAACCAAAGGTTCATCTCACACACCATCCAAATGTAAAGTTTCCAGAAACCGAAGAGGTTGAAGTTAATTGTTTGGATAATTATGATTGCTTCAACTATAACTTTATTAATATGGACGTTCAGGGTTATGAACTTGAAGTTTTAAAAGGTGGTAAGAAAACTCTTGAGCAAGTTGATTATGTTTATTGTGAAGTAAACCGCGATGAGGTTTATGAGAACAATGCTTTTGTTGAAGAGTTGGATGAGTTCCTTGCAGAATATAATATGGAACGTGTAATGACCAGCTGGGAAGGACAGATCTGGGGCGATGCTCTTTATGTAAGGAAAAATCTACTATGAAAATTTGTATTCTAACTATTGCAACTAATAAGTATATTCAGTTTGTAGAAAAACTGTATACTGATATTTCTGAAAAGTTTCTGCCTGGTGCAGAGATCAACTGTCTTCTGTTCACTGATCATGAAATTGAAGAGGCAGGTGACAATGTTCGGATTCATTATATTGATCATGAACCTTGGCCAATGCCCACTCTAAAGCGTTATAACTACTTTGTGAAAGAAAAGGATTTTATCCTGGAGCACGATTATTGCTTCTACTTTGATGCTGATATGCGGATTGATAATCCAGTTGGCGAAGAAGTTCTTGCGGATGGAGTTGTTGCTACTAAGCATCCATATCAATCATTTAATACTGTGATGGATATGTCTTATGATCGTAATCCCGATTCACTAGCATATGTTCCTATGGGACAAGGAAATACTTATTTTGCTGGTGGTTTTAACGGTGGTAAAACTGAGAGTTTTATGGAGATGGCAGAAGTTATTGCCAACAATGTGAACAAAGATCTTGAGAAAGGTATTGTTGCACTGTGGCACGATGAAAGTCATATGAACCGTTATCTTATTAATAATCCTCCAGCACTAGAGTTGACACCAACCTATTGCTATGCTGAAGAATTCTATGGAACTGATTATCCATACGAACCCAAAATCATTGCTTTGAAAAAAAATCATAATGAACTTAGATCTTAGAGAAGTACCTTTTTACTATATTAATCTTGATGATGCAGTAGAAAGAAAGGAGAAAACAGAATCTCAATTAAAAGAACTTGGAATTAAAAGTATCACAAGAGTTCCAGCTATTCGCCATAGTTATGGTGCTGCAGGAACTCCAAGATCTATGCTTAAAGTATTAGAACTTGCACACAACGGAGAACCCTTTGTGATGATTGAAGATGATATTGAAGTTAAGAGATGGGATCCGATCATTAGTATCCCTGAAGATGCTGATGCATTTTACCTAGGAATTTCTGGATGGGGGAGAATGAATTCTCACTCTGGACCATTTGTTCAATGGAAAAGAATAACTGATGATACTCTTCAGATTTATAATATGTTGAGTGGACATGCAATCATGTATATTTCTGATGCATATATTGACTTAGCAAAGCGTATCTCATATCATGCAGGTTATAATATTGAGGATCATGTAGATATTGGATTTGCCGAAGTTCAACGTTGGCATAATGTATATGCTTTTGATGACCCATACTTTTATCAAACAAGTTCTGGCGGAAATCAAACAGTAACTTATAGTCCTCTCTCTGAACAACAATCTATTGAGTGTATTACTTACATGAAACCATTTTATCTACCGCAAAGAGTTGTCTGATGTATATCGCACATTGTCCCCTAAGGATATCCCTCTTTGGGGGATCTACTGATAGTCCATACTTTGTTGAAAAATATGGATACGGATCTGTAATTAGTTTCGCATCTAATCTTAAAACCTATGTAACTGTTGGTAGAGATTTATTTGGTGTTAATAATCTTGATCATAAGTATCGTTTGAACTATTCAAAACGTGAAGATGTTTATACCATTCCAGAAATTAAGAATGAAGTGATAAGAGTTGTTTTAGAACACTTTAATATTGATCCAGTTCAAATTAATTTGTTTGGTGATGCCTATTCGCAGGGTAGTGGATTGGCATCATCTTCATCTTATATCATTAGTCTTATAAAAGCAGCATCTATGTTGTGTGATAAAAAGATGTCTGAAGTTGAGATATGTGCTTTGGCATATAACCTAGAACGAAAGTTTAATCCATATTGTGGATATCAAGATCCCTATGGGTGTGGTGTTGGTGGATTTAAAAGAATTGAATTCTATCCTAAAGATAGAGTTACTTATGATTATCTACCATCATCTTTCTTCGATCCTTATGATATTCATCTCATCTTTACTGGTGTCACAAGAAATTCTAAAGGAGTTCTTAAGGATGTGAGTTGTAATCTTGATAAAGTTAAAGACTTACTTCCTATTGTTGATGAGGCATATGATGCTATTGTTAATGAGAATCATATGCAAGTATTTGATTTGATGAATAAGTCATGGGAGCAAAAGAAAAAAACTAGTTCTACTATTACTGAGAACGAAACTATTCGGGAAATGGATATTGAGTTGAGTTCTAATAAAACAGTTTTAGCACATAAGTTATGTGGTGCTGGTAACGGTGGATTTTTCTTGACATTTTCTGAAAGGGGACAGTTGAATATTCCATATCATTCTGTTAAAATAGAAGTATCATCCCAAGGTGTATCGGGGCAAGAAGTATGAATCCATTTTGCGAATATGTAGATGCTCTTAAATGTGCTCACATGGAAAGTGAGTTTCAAAAATTTAAGGAAGAATACGATAAACATGAACGTATTATTATCTTAGGTAATGGTGGCAGTAACTCTGTGGCATCACATATATCTCAGGATTATATGAAATTTGGAAAAAAGAAAGTTTCAATTCTTTCTGATCCATCTATGTTGACAATGCTTGCAAATGATTTTGGATATGAAAATGCATATTTAAAATTTTTGCAGTATCATGCAGAACCCGATACTCTCATAATTCTTATGAGTTCTGGAGGAGAATCTGAAAACATTATTAAGTGTCAAAAATATTGTGAGGATAATCTTATAAATTACGGTGTTTTAACTGGATTCCATACAAATAATAGATTGCGAACTAGATCAAAAAATGCTGCTTTTAATTATTATATTGATAGCAAGTCATATGGTGTGGTAGAATGTGTACATCAAATTTTCCTGCATGGAGTAATATGAAATATTGTTTTGATTTGGATGGTACAATTTGCAATACACCTTGTAATGATGATGGTCATGGACAAAGATATTGGGATTCGACACCAATTCCGTTTATGGTAGATGCAGTCAATCGTCTATATGATGAAGGAAATTATATTATTATTATGACTGCTAGAGGTAGAGGATCTGGTAGAGATTGGACATCTTTAACTAAAGATATGCTTTCTCAGTGGGGTGTCAAGTATCATGAATTGGAACCTATGTTCCATAAACCTACTGCTGATATTTTTATTGATGACAAGGGTATTAATGTTGAAGATTGGAAACTTTCACAACCAGAGAAGAAAGGAATAATTGCTGGTGCATTTGATATTATTCATCCTGGATATATTAGGATGTTTTCTGATGCTAAGGAATATTGTAACCACTTAACGGTTGCTCTTCATGTTGATCCATCAACTGAAAGATCACATAAACTTTCTCCAGTTCAAACATATGATGAACGTATGGAAATTCTTCTTGGATTGAAGAATGTTGATTCTGTAATTTTGTATAGTATGGAAGAGGAATATCTAGCATACTTGAATAGTGGAGATTATCATTGCAGATTTATTGGCACTGATTATCGGGAAAAAACCTATACTGGAGAAGATATAGATATAGAAATTGTGTGGTTAGATAGAGAAACCCATAATTATTCAAGCACTAGATTGAAAGATCAAATCTATGAGTCTATTCGATTGAAAAAAATAGAAACGGAGGTATATGACTAATGATTGGATTTAATCATTTGGGAAGTCTAGGACGACTTGGTAATCAGATGTTTGAGTTTGCAGCACTATATGGTATTGCAACAAAACATGATTATAACTGGTGTATTCCACCTAGATCACATAAAGGGATTGAAAATTATAGTCTCTTTGAGGCATTTTCTATTGATGGTGTGAGTGAAAAATTTATTGAAACAGAAACTTTGGTTGGAGAAAAACACTTTCATTTTGATAAGGATCTCTTTAACGAATGTCCTGATAATGCATCTCTTTGGGGATTTTTTCAAAGTGAGAAATATTTCAAACATGTAGAAGATGATATGCATAAAATCTATAAATTCCGAGATGAATTTTTAGAACCATGTCAGGATATGATTAATCAGATTGATGGTGAACCCATCATGCTTCATGTTCGTCGTGGGGATCCTAATCTCACAGATCCTCGCGGATTTAAATGGGCATATACTGAGTGTTCTTCACAACATCCACCACAAACACTTGAATATTATGAAAAGGCATTAGCAGAGTTTGATAGTGATCAACCTGTAATTGTATTTTCTGATTCACCTGATTGGGTTCAGGAACAAGAGTTTTTCTCTGGTGATCGATTTTTTATTTCGGAACCACAAGAAAAATATAAAGATGGATCATATACACCATACATTGATCTATGTTTGATGACTCTATGTTCTGGTGCTATTATTGCCAATAGTTCTATGAGTTGGTGGGGTGCCTGGTTACAGAATGGTAGGGGGAAAGTTGTTGCTCCCAAAATGTGGTTTGGACCGGCATATCCAAATAATGATACTAAAGATTTGTACTGTAAGGATTGGATCGTTTTATGAAAAGTTTAGTTACTGGCGGCGCGGGTTTTATTGGATCACATATTGTTGATCATCTTTTAAGTATTGGGCATGAAGTTATTGTGCTTGATAACGAATACTCTGATAATGAAAAATTTAACTGGAATAATAAAGTTGAAAATCATGTTGTAGATATTTGCGATTATGAAAAATCTAAACAATATTATGAAGGAGTTGATTATGTCTTTCACACTGCTGCTGAAGCAAGAATAGGACCAGCAATTGCTAACCCAATTAATGCAGTTCATATCAATACACAAGGAACCTGTACGGTTCTCCAGTGTGCTCGTGAAGCAGGTGTGAGTAAAGTAATGTATTCATCTACTTCATCTGCATATGGATTGAATGAACCTCCTAATAGCGAGTTTGATTCTGAAGATTGTTTGAATCCGTATTCAGTTTCTAAAGTTGGTGGTGAAAAAATATGTAAAATGTATACAGATCTGTTTGATCTCCCTACTGTTATCTTTAGATACTTTAATGTATTTGGTGAGAGAGCACCTACAAAGGGACAATATGCTCCTGTCATTGGTATCTTCATGCGACAGAAGGCGGCAGGAGAGCAATTAACCATTGTTGGTGATGGAGAGCAACGTAGGGACTTTGTATACGTTAAAGATGTTGCCAGAGCAAATGTAATGGCAGCACTCTCTAATGCTGAACCAGAAGTATATGGGCAGGTTTATAATGTGGGAACTGGAACTAATCTTTCTGTAAATCAGATTGCTAATTTTATCTCTGAAGATACAACTTATATCCCTTCTCGTGCTGGAGAAGCAAGAAATAGTTTGGCAAATATTAAAAAAATTATAAAAACATTTGGTTGGAGACCTCAAGTTAGTGTAGAGGAGTGGATTGAGGAGCAATTAAATGGATAAAAATAAAGCAGTATTTAAACTTAAAGGTCTTCCTAGAATTTACTATATTAATCTAGATGACAAACCAGAACGTGCTGCGTTCATGGAAGATCAATTTAAATATTGGGGTATTGAAAATTATGAACGTATCTCTGCTTGTGATGGTAGAGGTGACAATGACCTTGGAGAAATTTTGAAGGGTAGATATCCAGATAATATGACTTCTGGTGAAGTTGGATGTGTTACTTCTCATTTGAAAGCAATGAAGAAGTGGTTGAATGAAACTGAAGATGAACCATGTCTTCTGATGATGGAAGATGATTGTGATATTTCTACAGTTGCCCACTGGGGATTCACTTGGAAAGATTTTTATGCTCAGATGCCATATGATTATGATGTTATTCAACTTGCAATTATCAATCCAGCAACAGTACATTTACAATTGCATCGTAGATTTGTAAATGATTTTTCAACTGCTTGTTATTTGATTACTAGGCATCACGCAGAAAAACTTGTTCGTTTGCACTGTCGTGGAGATAAGTTTAAACTTGATCAAGGTGTAAAACCTAGAGCAGTTGCCGATGATTTGATTTACAATTCTGGAAATACCTTTGCAATTCCTCTCTTCTTATATAAGATTGAGTTGGGATCTGATATCCATGACATTCATGTTGATGTATTTCATCGTAGTAGTCATGATGGTTTATGGCAGTTCTGGAAGAACCAATCAGCAGATATTCAAGATTGGAATGCAATTTTCAACTATGACCCATATTTCAATAGGATTCCCCCTGGGTTTGAGGGAAAATAAAAAAACCTCCTAAGAAATCTTGACAAAACTTTATGTTTCCTATATAATATGTAAAGAAACATTACGGAGTGTATCGTGACTGTAACAACTGAAGACGGTGGACGCACAAACATGTATGCCACTGAGCCTAGAATGTATATCTCTGAGACAGACGCAGAGCGTTATGGACTTGAAACATATGCAGAAAAAGCAGAGAAACTAAATGGACGGACTGCTATGGTTGGATTTGTTGCTGCTGTTGTCTCTTATGCTTTCAGTGGTAGCGTATTTTTCTTTGGTGCGTTCGGATTTTAAATGACTGAAGTTACTTTTACATTGACAAGCATTGCATTTCTTGTCTTACTTTGCTTCTCTATTGAAAACCTATCTGAAACTTATTGATGGAAACATCTATTGCTGAACTCCTCACTTACTATGTGATTGGAGGTGCCCTTATCCTTGGACCACCTGCAATCTTCCTGATCATTGCGATGATGGGAGCAATCCAAAATACGAAAGGTCGTATGGTTGGATACAAAGACCACAAAACTTACGGTGATAGTTCCATCTACGATCCATCACCAAAGTTACTAACAGACCAAACTAAATTTTATCTTACACTCGGAGAAAACTCATGAACGAAAACGCAGAACGCATCAACGGTTGGGCAGCAATGATCGGAGTCATTGCCGCAATGGGTAGTTATGCAGTCACAGGTCAAATCATTCCAGGAGTATGGTAATGGGATTTGTAGTAGCAGCACTGCTGTTTCTTATACCAATTGGCGCAGCAGTTAGAGACTCATGAGTATAGAATGGGCACAGACAGTTATTTTTTTTCTGGCACCCCTATTCTTTATACTCCTCTTCATAGAAACAAATGAAGATGATGATGGACCACCAGACGGTGGAATGATGACGCCAATCTATATGCCATCATCATCTTGACACACATATGTTAAATTATGCATAAAGTGTGGTAAAATAAATAACTGCTCAAACAAGTAAATTTACTCATGACTTTTAATGTTACTCTTCGTTCCCCAGATGGTTCGGAAAATACTATAGCATGTGAGGATGATCAATACATTCTAGATGCTGCAGACGAAGCAGGAATCGATCTTCCATATTCCTGCCGTGCTGGTGCATGTTCCTCTTGTGCTGCTAAAGTTGTTAGTGGCACGATAGATCAAAGTGATCAATCATTTTTAGATGATGACCAGATCGAAGCAGGATTTTCTCTTATTTGCGTTGCTTATCCAACATCCAATTGTGTCATTGAAACTGAAAAAGAAGAAGAACTTTACTAATGATAGATATTCCTACTGTATTAGTACCTAATAACTATATGAGTAAAAATGACTAATCCCAATGCACTCTACGAAGATATGAAAAAACTTAACGCATTATATGAAGAGTTGTGTTGGGACTATGATGACGAATTAATCTTCACACATAATGGCAATGAAATTGTAATTTATAATAAAACGCAAAAAGAAAACAATTAATCTTGTGTTACTATCAAGATATGAAGTTGACATAATCAAACCCCACTGCTTAAATAAGAGTAGTGGGGTTTTTTTAATGCCAAAGAATCAAATGAACAAAGATGAGATGATATGTCATGTTCTTAAACTCAAGCATGAGGTTGATAAAGAATCAAAAACAGTTTGGCAAAAGGAAAAAGACCTAGCACATAAGTATCTAAATCGAGTGCTGGATCGGATTCAAGAGTATCGGTACTAATAAATATCTAAAAACCTCAAATAAATGTCTCATAGGTCTGCTGTTCTCATAGATGATTTTTTACCTCAAGATACATTTACTTTAATATCATCGAAGGTAGAAAACTCATCACAATATAGGAATGGTAAATGGTCTGATGAGAGGGATGAGTTGTGGGAAGAAGTAACTTCTTTAGTGTTTGCTAAACTTCAGGAGATTGGATTATATCAAAATCATTTTCCAGAAATCATAGAAGCACATAATCATTCCTACAATCAATTCCGTCCAGCAAACTATGGTCACGGAAATTTTAATGGACCCCATATTGATAACGGATCATATGTTTATTACATACATCCACACTGGGATGAGAACTGGGATGGTAAAATAAAATTAATTGAAGCAGAAGAAGAACAATATAGAACTGGTATTTTTGCTAAACCAAATCGATTTATTTGGATGAACCCAGACGTAATTCATGATATATCCACAACTTCACCTAATGCAGAACATTCAAGGGTAACTAACTTAGGGTTTCTTAATGCTTGTTTCGATAATAATCCAGTTGGTGTAGAATACATAAATATCTTTACGACCAGTTAGACTGCTTTAGTAGTGAAAAAAAATAAATTTAGCAAAGCACTTCGACACCTTAAATCCACTGAGTTGGATGAAAAGATTAAAAGTCTTAATGAATCTCCCACTAATTCTATAGGTGGAGTCTATGCGCTGAATCAACCTGGACAACGTTTGGGATTAAAAAATCCAGAAAAAGTTTTCTATCCAGATGCTGATGGAAATTGGCCAGCAGGTATTCCTGGAACACCTGGAAAACCAAATTATGTAAGACCTGCTGGTTACTGGGATGAGGGACCAGGAGCTACGGTAGATAATCCATACGATACTTTATATACAGCAGATTGGTCATATAGTGTTCAGGAAGAGAATCCAAGAAATACTGAGACACTTATAGATCCTGATACTGGTTATGTTCTTTCAGAACTTCCACCTGATAGCAGAAGTTTTATTTTAGGACCACTTGTTGACTTATATTTTCATAATCATGGTAATGACAATAGAACATTTGTTGGATATATTCAGAAAGATACCCGAGAGTTTGTTCTTCTTGGACGTGTTAATGGTAGATGGGGAGATGATAATGATGGTAATTTAATCAGTCAGGATGGATTTACATATGGACGTATTTGGAATGGTTTAGAATCTGGTTTTAGTGCATCAAATTCTAATTTTACATTTGAGATGCTTCAGTGGTTCCACGATAAACTAAAAGCAGGAAAATATGTAAAGAGAGCAGCATTTTTTCAATCTGGTGGCACTCCCGTCTTATCTGGAACTGGTGGAGAAGGGCAACCAGATGGAACTGTGCAGGGTAATGCTGTAGGTGCTGGACCAGGTAATGCTTCTGATGGTGGTGATGCAAATGTGGGTTCGGGAATTGGTGGAACTCCTAATATCGGAACTCCGCAGGATGATCCCAATCATGGTGGACCAGGTGAAGCAATTTTGTGGGGACTTATTTCTTCTTTAGTTGGAAAACTAGGTCCTTTAGGACTTGCTGTTAATGCAGTTGGCGATATATTAAAATTAGTAGATCAATTACCTGCACTTGATTATTCTAAAGACATTGCTATGTCTATTTTAACTGGTAAACCAATTGTTCATGACCAATCAGACATTCCTCAAAATCAAATTGATGCTTTAGTTAATAACATTTCATCTAATATGATTGGTAATAGTATTCCTGTCACTAATCAGGAAATACCATATGCTGATGATAATATAAAAACAAATTTAAGCGGAAAAGTATCTCCTAATGTTGGACCTAATAAAGTTCCAAATACAACAGGTCCAATGTCATTTAATGATCCTGGTCCTGCTGGATTACTGAATCCTTTACATGCCGCAGGTCAAGCACAAGGGCAAGTAGTTATTCCTAGTGATGGATCAAAACCATATTTTAAATATACTGATCATGCATATTACAATCCAAATTCAACAGATCCTGGAGAAGTTCCTGATCCAATAAAATCTGTATTGGCAAATTTAATTCAATCTATTGGTGGTGGTTTAGATGGATATCCTGAGCAGATTAAAGGAGATTCTATAAAAACTTTTGAAGTTCCAGTATCAGAACTTCCATCTAATTTACAGACAGCAGTTCAAAAAGAATTAGATTACCAGAATATAGTGAAGACACAAAAGGATAATCAAACTCAATCCGATATTAAATATACAGATGACATAGAAAAGTTTTTTGATCTAGGCCAACCAGAAACTAATAATACTCCTAGTAATGTTACATATACTGATGATCCTGTAAAGTTTTTTTCAAATCCTCAGTCGGAACCACAGTCACCACCATTATCCTCATACCAATCTAAGCAAGAAGTTGTAAAATCTAAAACATATCAAGATAAACTAAAAGGAACCTGGGCAGATCCTACTTTTAGGGCACAAGAGGTTGCGAGGGTGCGGGCAAATTATTTGGCAACCAACCCAAAATATCCAAATGCACCACCAGCAGCGGGTGGTGTTGGAGATCCCAAATGGATGGATCAACAGGCAGAAAAAGCGAGAGCACGAGCTAGAGGAGAAGTTGTTAATTATATTTCCAAACCTGTTGCCAATGTTCAAGATATTGATAGGGCACAGCTAGAAAAAAACATTGAAGATTCACTCAAACAACTTGAAATTGATAATGAAAATTTAAAAGGTGAAAAATTGAGGAGAAATCTTGCACTTGCCGCTGATATTGGATTGGATGTTCTTACTGTTATAACTTTACTGACACCTATTCCTGGAGATGAAGTAGCAGCATTATCTGCTCAAGCAACAAAAGCAGGCGTGAAGACTGGTGCTAAAACAGCAGCTCAACAAACAACTATAGATGCTTTCAGAATAAAATTAACATCTCCAGATACTTTAGCGAAAGCACAACAAGCAATTAACAAAGCAGGTCCTGGATTTGCTGATGATGTTGCTATTCAACTTACTGCTAATGGTAAGACTGGAATTTTTAAAGCAAAGGATATTTTACGAAGTAAAGGATTTAAAGTTGAATCTGTTAATGTTAACTTAACAGAATCCCGTAAGAGAATTCTTCGTGAGATTAAGCAACCATATAAACTTCCAGAGCAACCAAAGCAGAAGTATAAGATGAACTTTAAAGGTAAGTTCACATCACAAAATACTCCCAACGTAACTGCCTCAAAGAAATCTGATGATATAGTATCTGCCAAGAATGCTGCTGGTCAAACTTGGAGGACCAAAGATAAGTATTGGTCTGGATACGAAAGTACTGAAAGAATGAATATCATCTATGACCATGTTGGTCATGGACAACTTTATTGGGATACGATTGTCGATGAGAATCGTAATAGGAAAAATATGCGCGATAGAGAGATTCAGGAGCATCTGAATCTTATTGATCATAATAAGGCAATGAAAGAAATCATAGAGCAACAAACATTAGATGCTCCTAAGGATCCTCTATTCAAGAAAGTTGCAGATAGATTGAAAACTGAAATTGATTATCCAGATAAACCATCCAAGAGTGGATATCCAGATACTCCACCACCAAAAATGGTGAATGGATTCCATCCAGAATATGGCAAAAGGTATAAGTATGACAAATTAGATCCACATAGTGCTGAAGCAATGCCAGCAACTGGTAATCCTGAGATTGATGCCAATGTTCAGAAAGCAAGAAAAGCAAAAAAACTAAAGGAATCAAAAAATTATAAGATAGGAAAAAAAACCTTAAAACAGTTTAGTGAGGAGACATGGTCACCCATTTCTGGATCTGGACCAACTAATTCCACCGCACAAACATTTTCATATTCAGCACAAAACTTTGAAACTGGGCAGGCAAATACAGTCACTGTTTCTGGTCTTGGTGGAGTTGAATCTACGCCATCCACAGTAACTATTAACTATGGTTTTGGTGAAACTGAAGTTGTTTCTGCACCCACGTTTAGTCAGTTGGGTTTACAGGGTTATGCAAAACCATTGGGAATGAATGTTCGAAGAAGAACTGATTTGAAAAATGTGAATCCGCAACTTGATGCATCGCAAGAGTTTGCACAAACAGTTGGTGCAGATTATATGATGAACGCAAGAGTTCAGCAGTCTATACGGCAGGAAGTAGAAACAGATCTTGCAAAAATTGCAGCAAAGTTTAATTCTTCTCTTATAGGAAATATGGGACAGAATATTAAACTAGCAGTAGAAGCAATACTGAAAGGTCAACAACCTCCATTAGTTGTTCCTCCAGATCCACCGTTTACAGGAATGACTCATGAACAACTGGTTGATGAGACAAATAAAGTAAACGATAGATATAACGATCTTTTAGCGCCACTACAGAAAAAATTAGATAGTTATGCTGGACAATTGGCACCAGAAGGTTTAGTTGCTAAAATTAATGATTTGGTAGAAGCACAGAATAAAGAAACAAATGCATTATATGAAAAGAATCTAAAAGATAATCAGGAGTATGGGGATCTTTTAGCAAAACATACTGATGAATGGGGTAAGTTTGTAAATGCAATAGAAGATTATAGAAAAGAATTTAATCTTAAAGATCAATCAACAAATTACTGGAATCCTGATTCTGTTCTTTCTAAGGCGGGACTTTCTTATGGTGAGATTGCTTCTAATAATCTGAGTGATCTTATCATTAATCCTTCTGGTGCTATAACAACCACTACTGTAGATCTTTTGATAAAAGCGGCTGAAAAAACTTTAGGTAGTAAATTGGGTGTTGAAAGTGCTATAAATGTTCTTAATTACCATAAGGAATGGATGAAAAATCCAACATCAGAACCACAAGATATGACATCTGTAATTTCTAGAGGTGATTATAATTTTCTGAATAACATGGTTAAAAATGCTGTTTCCTCTCAATCATCTAAAGGAACAGATGATATGTTATCTTTAGCGATTACAGGGGATCTTAATAAACATCAAAATAAAGATGATGATGCTGATAGACCTGGACTTCGTAATATATTTGGTAATTTAGATAGTACTCGTAGAGAGTCTGGACCAAGTGGAGATGGTGCATATATTGTTACTGATGAAAATGGTGATCAGTATGTTGAGTTTAGAAAAGCGTATGAATTTGATATGCAACCGATTCCTTATCTTGGAGACTTAATTCCAGGATTACCTCGTGTGTTTCCTGCAGTTTCTGATTTTGCGGGTGTTGGAAATCCTCTCGCGAAGGTTGGAGCTGTTCCCTACGGCATGTCTAAATTAGGTGCATATGCCTCAGTTTTTGGAACTGATACGATGAACATTGTCGTAAGGATTCCATTAAATAAAAGAAGAAAGAAAAAGAAAGAAGAAAAATAAATTTCAAAAGGGGGTTGACCCCCCTTTTTTTATGCTGTATAATGGGAGGGTCTTCGGCACACCACCTCAAAACACTCTCAAACAGGGGGTTGACAGGAGAGGAAAACCGTAGTATTATAAATAAGACGGCAAGTTAAGGAACCAACACATTTCTTAACTGTTCGTAACACCCCTCAAACCAAGACCTATAGGGTGTATAAAAACGTCTTTCATATCCCGGACTTAGGGTGTCTGGGAAATAGTAACTCCACCATTCCCTGATGGTCTTACTTTTTTGTTTAAAACAATGGCAACAACTCTTTCAAGGCAACAAACATCCCCATGGCAGAATTTCTGTGAGTGGGTGACATCAACTAACAATCGTTTGTATGTTGGTTGGTTCGGTGTGCTTATGATTCCAACATTGCTTGCAGCAACTGTCTGCTTCATTGTTGCATTCATTGCAGCACCACCCGTCGATATTGACGGTATCCGTGAACCCGTAGCTGGTTCACTCATGTACGGTAACAACATCATCTCTGGTGCAGTTGTTCCTTCTTCAAACGCAATCGGTCTTCACTTCTACCCCATCTGGGAAGCAGCATCACTTGATGAATGGCTTTACAATGGCGGTCCTTTCCAACTGGTAGTCTTCCACTTCCTGATCGGCATCTACGCCTATATGGGACGTGAGTGGGAACTCTCTTACCGTTTAGGTATGCGCCCCTGGATCTGTGTTGCCTACTCGGCACCAGTTGCTGCAGCGAGTGCAGTATTCCTAGTCTATCCTTTCGGTCAAGGATCTTTCTCTGATGCAATGCCCCTCGGAATCTCAGGAACGTTCAACTACATGTTGGTTTTCCAAGCAGAGCATAATATCCTTATGCACCCGTTTCATATGCTGGGTGTCGCCGGTGTCTTTGGTGGTAGTTTGTTTTCTGCTATGCACGGAAGTTTGGTTACAAGTTCTCTTGTTCGTGAGACGACTGAAACAGAATCACAGAACTATGGTTATAAGTTTGGGCAAGAAGAAGAAACATACAACATTGTAGCTGCTCATGGTTACTTTGGACGTTTGATCTTCCAATATGCATCATTCAATAACTCTCGTTCACTGCACTTCTTCCTGGCAGCATGGCCTGTAGTTGGCATTTGGTTCACCGCACTGGGCGTAAGCACCATGGCGTTCAACCTTAACGGTTTCAACTTCAACCAATCCATCCTTGATGGACAGGGTCGTGTGCTTAACACCTGGGCAGATGTGCTGAACCGTGCAGGTTTGGGTATGGAAGTTATGCATGAGCGTAACGCACACAACTTCCCACTTGACCTTGCTGCTGCTGAGTCAACTCCTGTTGCTCTGATCGCACCTTCTGTTGGTTGATATATCTAAAAACTGAATACTAAGAAAGAGACCTTCGGGTCTCTTTTTTTTCTCTGTTTGTGTTAAGATATGATAAGTTCGCAAACATCATCAAAACTTGCTGAGATCATTCGTGATACTTGGCCACAACAATACTGGTTAAAAGATTTTAAAAAGGTAAACAAAAATGACGACAAGCACAATACAACAACCAACAAGGGGGTGGTTTGATGTCCTGGATGACTGGGTTAAACGGGATCGCTTTATCTTTGTGGGTTGGTCTGGACTCCTACTTCTTCCCACTGCTTATCTTGCCATTGGTGGCTGGCTTACTGGCACAGCTTTTGTCACGAGTTGGTACACCCATGGTCTTGCTTCTTCCTATCTTGAGGGTGCTAACTTTCTTACGGCAGCTGTCTCGACGCCTGCTGACGCTATGGGTCATTCTCTTCTGCTACTTTGGGGTCCTGAGTCTCAGGGGAATTTCCAGCGGTGGTGCCAACTTGGGGGACTCTGGA
>Ga0208793_1000102_pt1 | contig 55654 bp, 68 predicted proteins | sample 17_taG_FD_184092 | JGI IMG/M metagenome (GOLD analysis project Ga0208793, IMG submission 184092) | Marine viral communities from the Subarctic Pacific Ocean - 17_ETSP_OMZ_AT15314 metaG (SPAdes) (version 2) | ecosystem: Environmental > Aquatic > Marine > Oceanic | place: Pacific Ocean | collected... | reverse complement strand
CCATTCTTCGGTGCATAGCAGGGTCGGTTTGTCGTCGGGCTTCGTAGGTTCGGGTTCTCCGTCCATGCCACTCCTACGGCACACTCGTATATCAAGGGTGGTGGTGGGAACCTCAGCCCGCCGAAGCGGGCCGAGGTTCGGCTCATAGGCTCTCAGTGGCCCGTTGTTGGTGCTTGAGTGCTACTCACTCAAGTGCGATTGACGCCGCTGTGATGTAGAGGGCCGTTGGCCACTCACAATACTTCGGCATGGTTTCCATGTGTAGCATCTCAAACAATTGCTTGACGCAATCCTCCAAGTATGCTATGGTCGCCTCGTTGTCTTTGAGCATCTCAAGGCGCACCGCCTCAAGTTCTCTTCTCCATGCTATCTCTTGCTGTTCATTCATTTTTTTTCACCTCCTGTTTCGTTAGTACCCGCCATTCACCGGCTAAGTACCTGTATTTGGTACAAAGGGTGTTTGCCTTTTATACCCTCCGTAGTGGCATTCTCCTTTTGGTTTGGGCCTCGAGGGACCACCAGCATACTTACGGGGGACGCCCCGTGTTAAACGAAAACGCGCTGGGGAGAGAGATTTATTCGTGGTATTAACGAAGTCTTACGCCAAGATATGGCTTCGCCCGCAGGGAGAGAGAGAGAAGGGGGGCCCACCAACCCCGCCGAAGCGGGGAAGGGGGCGGCTCATCATCGTTGAGTGGACGGTTAGTTCTGACTACCTACTCACTCGTAGTGTCGTCGGTTGAGCGGGTTGTTGTCCGTTCGTAGACAGTCCGTGTTGTGGACTCCCATACCGAGGTTGTCGAGGTCTTTGCGGGCCTCTTCCAACTTCTTCTCAAGGTCTGCGTACCGTTCAGCACCTGTAATGATGCTGTGGATGTTGGCATTGTCTAAGCGCATCATAGCGGTGATAGCCCGTCGGACTACTCTCCTAACTGTCGCTCGGTCCCTCAGGATGAGGTTGCGGCGTTGGCAATCCTCAATAGCGAGGTGCATTACCTGCTTCATCCATTCTATCGGTTTTTGCATCTTGCACTGCTCAACGATGAGGGTCCATAGGACCGCCAGCATCAGCGGGTTCATTCGTGTTTGTCTGCTCATTTTTTTCATCTCCTGTTTGTTGTGTCGCTGTGCGACTTATCCATGCTAAGGCACTCCCCTATATCAAGCCAGCGGAGCGAAGCGAAGCAGGGGCTATCTACTACAACCAGTCCACCCCGTTCCCATATACCGAAAACGCGCTGGGGAGAGAGATGCTGGTATTGTATTAACGAAGTCTTACGGTAAATAATGCTTGTGCTGGGAGGGAGAGAGAGAGAACCGCCGCCCCGAGGGGCGACGGGTTGTTGGCTTCCATCGTTGAGTGGGAACGGAACCTGTCTGCGACTATTCCGGTTTTATATTTCGATCTTCACTTTCACTTTCGGATGTGGTACGGAATGAACTCAAACAAGTCATATAGTGACTCGTTTTCAAGGTACGCACTTCCGGCTTCCGTTGCCAAATACTCAAGCATGAGCATTTGCATTGCTTGAGGCCACTTCACTGCGAAGTGTAGCGGCCTTCTTTGCATTAGGTCGAACTCATCCATAAGGTACCCTGTACCAAATGCGGCTGTTCCAATCTGTGTCATCGTTTTTACGAACTGTTGGCCGGTTGTCCAAGTCACTGTGTACAGCATGACTTGGAATACCACCGATGCCGGTATGTCCGCTTCATTCATCTTTTCCATATTTTTCATCTCCTGTCGGGCCGACTGCTTCGTTTGTTTCGTCGGTTATTCCGACATGGGAGGTGTCCCCTATATCAAGCCAGCGATGGGCTTGGTTGCCAGCCTCAGCCACCTTCGGGGGGGATGCCCGTATAAATTGAAAATGCGCTGGGGAGAGAGTTCGACCGAATATAATAAGTAAGTCTTACGCAAAATAATGCCTCCGGCGAGGGAGAGAGAGAGAGATTTGCTCCTTGCCGGAGCCGCTGGGAGTCCCAGCCCGAAGGCTGGGAATCGCTCCCATTGGTTAGGCTTCAACCGGCCTGTTCACCGGTTGCGAGCGGCTTCATGAGCCTGTGCAATTTGAAGGCCGATTGCATCACATCGGGGACAGTTGAGTTGTCGGCACAACTTGAGGTCGAAGTACATGGTGCGGAACTCGGCGGTGATGTCCTCGCCGTTGTCGTCCATGAACTGCTCAAGGGTTGCCAGTGTTTCAACGAGGTTCTCGCTCACCTTGTCATTGCGGTACATCTTCCAAGCCCGTCGTGGAGTGACCACTTCAAGCACTGGCTCAACTTGAGCGGTTCGGTGGACCATTGTGTCAATGTGGGAAGCACGACCTGTGGATAGGTTGTAGGACTTAGCGATGTACTCTTGCTTTGCTGACCGGTTTCCCTTTCGGTCCTTTGGGTACAACCATGCTTTCTTTTCTTCGCTCCATGTTGTTCGCTTGACTGCTCCGTAGTGGGTTGAGCGTCGGTTTCCAATCAATTCCGGTGAGGTGTTGTCAAGTTGGTCTTGGAGCGTTTCGTATTGCGCTCTCACCTTAGCCATGAACTCACCTCCGTCGTCGGCTTGGGTCAATTTAGCAGTTAGGCTTAGGGTAGGGAATCTGTGTCCGTCCATGCCCATCCCAGTACATCCCCGTATATCAAGCCAGCGATGTTTGGATTTGGGTTGGATTTGCCGCCAGTGTTGCCCCCGTCCCTCCCCACATTAGAAAATGAAAATGCGCTGGGGAGAGAGTGCTTGGCTTTATCTATACAATAGTCTTAGGTACTTCCCCTTTGCCACGAGGACTCTTGGGAGAGAGATTTCTCATGTCGTGAAAGTCCAAATTCAACGCCTCCGGCATGCTTCCGGCCACATCGCCGTAGGTTATCAAGGGATAGGTTCCAACGGCCTAAACGCTGTACTGCTCGACCGCCGGCCCCTCTCAATCGTCGAATGTGCGATTCTGGCCGTTTTGGGCACTTTTGGCCGGTTGTCCGCTCTTGATTTTTTTGTGAGCCGACGACCCTATCATGATAGGGTCAGGCTCTCAGTACAGCGTTTTTTGGGCCGACAGGTTTAAGGTGTGGGGGTCTATGTTCACTTTGCTTGGGAAGTACCGACCCGAGCCGAAGAAGTATAGGGCCTACTATTGGGCAACCGTCGGCGGTTGCTTAGGTGGGCGAAAGTGTCCATGTGACACATCGGATAGGGGGCTATCCTACGGAAATGCCCTCCCGAACAACCAAACGGAACCTACCAAAGTTCACACTCGACAAAGCAGTCGGTCAAAGACAGTCCCGAAACACTCGGGGCTCGGGCATCCATGAAGATGCCTTGCTGAGATGTGACGGAGGTCGATAACTCACAGACATTCGCAGAGTACGGATAATCACCGAAAATGCAAGCGGGAGTGGCTAAAATAACAAAGTCGTAAGAACATCGTAAAGATGGCGCCGCACTTTTCCGATGGCACAGCCGTGCCGGGGGACAGAAGAGTGACTCGAGATAAACCGGTCAAGAGGGAGTACTGATTCGCAGTGCAAGCACCCAACAGGCCAACATATCCCTTGAGTGCAAAGATACGCAATGCAGTGAGTCGGGCCTGAAGCAGGGACTGAGCCTCGAAAGAGGCGCCGGGGTAGGATGTGCATAGAGTGTTGAACACTCGATGTCAAAGCGGGGTCAAAGTCCGTGGTTCTTAGGCTAAGTTGCACATAGCGGGTATGACGAGGCTCTCAGTCGAGCCAAAACATCGGTCAGCGAGTCATACCTGCGAACATTCGTTCTTTCACATCAACCTGTGAAGATGCACAGTGGGGGGGAGTAGCCGACGGCCTTGAGCCAACACCGATGCGCCAAAGCACCGGTAGGCGTTGATACCCCTCCACCTTTCCTACTCACCAGCAGGGTCTGTTACAAACAACCCGAGGCTTGTACCCTCACCCTGCATCACCGGACACTGACCGACCAAAGACAGGCTCGAGCCCCGATTGCTGGGGCAACACATCGAGAGTCCCAAAAGGCAACAGGACAACCCCAAAAAACAGGAGGAACAAAAATGCAAAACCAACAAATGATGAATGAAGCAGACGGACTCGGGTTCGTATTGGCGATGGGCTGGGTACTTGTACTCATGGCCGCCACCATACTATCCGCATCTGTCCAGCGAAAGAACGAACGAAAGCAGTACGCACAAGTAGGCGCTACCAAGATGTACGGCATCGGCCTCGAAATCGAGGCAATCCGAGCCGCCCACGCTGAATCTGCACCGAACCAGAAGATAGCCCATTGGCTCAATCTTCACAAAGCGAAAGACGCACCGGGAGCCTTCAAACGCTTCCTGTCCTTCGTACAGGGTCAAAATGCCAACGCACGACGAACTCGTGCCGCTCGGCGGGCCTACCTTCGGTCAGTGAAAAAGCCAACGGAGCAGACCAACCACACGCACCAGTCCTCGGACTGGATGCAAGGTCGCACCACCGGTGGAGTCACCCGTGTCACAACGGATGGCTCACTCAGCAGTGGCGGATTTGAGGTGGTTTCACCACCTCTCGCCCCGGAAGAAGTGACCGCTTGGATTCTTGAAACAGTAGAACCCTTGCGAGCCATTGCCACCATCAACCGAACGACTGGACTACATGCACATGTTGCACTACGAAAACCCCACGAATCGTTTGGGGAACACGACGGTGTACCAACACATGACGAAGCCAAGTCAATCGGTGGACGAGTAGCCTATGCGTGGTCATACTTCTGGCACGACTTGAATAAAATCTTCCCTGCCTCACGCTGGGACAACCAGTATGCACAGGCAACGGATTTGCACCATGTAGGCAACCACCCGCACGACATGGAGTTCACTGCCACCTCGCACACACGACGCACATACAACCACGAAACAGACGAGTACGAGATGATTGAGCAGACAGGTGACAAACACTACCACTACCTCTTTGACTGGCAAGCCGGTCATGGACGCTACCAGCACCTAAACCTCAAGTCAATGTTTGCCCGTGGATTCGGTACCATCGAGTTCCGAGCACATCAAGGCACAGTGAACCCAATGAAAATCAACCGTTGGGTCGAGTTCTGTACACGGTTTGTGGCCGCCTGTGAAGACGAAACCAACTACATCGGTTTCTTCGACATGGACGACCTACCACACACCCGACAGGCAATGTGGTCCTTCATGGACCTCGAGCCAGACCACCACCTGCGTGACTACTACGAGAAGCGAGCCTTTGTACTCCACGGAGTCGGGACACCAACAACAGCGTGTGTCCTATGTGGCTCGACCCGGTGTGTACACGGCGAATGCGAGGTCTTCATTGACCGAGCCGACGCAGTGAACACATTCAACGACCTCGAGTACACCTCAGTGATGAACCTTGACAGGAGTGTCGCACACTGTGCAGACGACGACTGCGGCAGTTCAATACCACTGTCGCATTGGACCGACCAGTACAGCGAGCAGTTCCTTGTGGACTTCTTTGGCGAACACACATACGGTGACTACATCGCCACACCAGCAGGTGGCAATGAGTTGGAGTGCCCTTACTGTGGACACGACAGCCTCATCATGGGCAATGTCCAGACTCGTGAGGCGTACCAAGTGAGTGGACTCTCAGTGTTCATGCTCGGCCTTGCTGTCACAGCACCTCTCGTGGGTGCAGTGGCGCTACTGGTCGGGTGTGGCATTGGCCTCATCCACTCGGGCTCCGTCAAAGGCAACAACGCTAAGAAGGCATCAACACGCCTCTTCAGTGGCCTCTCCAGCCGTGGCAACCAAGCGGCAGGTGCGGCGTGGTTCAACACCACCGATGGCGAAGTGTACTACCAAAAGTCACCGACCAGCAGTGTAGCCCTTGCACCGAAGTTGCTCAAGAAGTACTTCAGCAAGGCAACCACTTGGATGATGATGCACACACGGTATGCGACACACGGCAAGAACACCGCCGCCAATGCACACCCTCACTTCGGGCCCAAAGCCCATGTGACACTCGTGCACAACGGTGTGGTCCACAACTACGACAAGGCTTGGGCGGCACTTGATGCCAAGCAGACCGGTCCAGTGGACAGCCAAGCCGTCGCCGCTTGCCTCGAAGCAGGTGGCATCGAGAAGGTGGTCGAACTGTGTGAGGGCTCAATGTCCCTCATATGGTCCGACTCCCGTGACCCAGCAGGTACACTCAAGTTCTGGACCAACGGTGGCAACCCACTTCATGCGGGTCGCCTCGACTCCGAAACAGGTATCATCGTGGTCGCCTCGACTGAGAAGCATCTGCACGACGCCTACGGCAAGCGCCTCTACAACGATTGGGCTTGCGCCATCGGCAAGGAGTACACCATCTCACCCGATGGTGTGATAACCAGCCAACACATCAAGGGCAGTGCAGACACAGCAGGTATCTCCTACGACTGGCGCACATACGCCACTTGGAACAAGACACCGGCCAAAGCAACAGGCAACTCGGACACATGTGCCATCGGCTCCGTCAATGTGGCTTCCATCCAACTCATGCAATACGAGTGGGACGACATGGCCCTCAACGACGCAATCGACAACGCATACAATGAGATGCTTGGTACCAACTGGAACAGCCGCAAGGCGATGTACTACCAGTCATGGCCAGCAGACGCAGTGTACCACGGCTTCGATGGTCAAGCACACATGGGCATCCGCCCAGACGGGTCCAAGTACGACCTGCCACTCCGGTGGCAAAACGGCAAGGACATGTCCCCGGACATTTGCTCGGACACAATGGCTATGGTACTTGCAGGGCTCTTCGACCCCGACCTCGATGACGAACTCGTCAAGGTCGAAACAGTCGATGACTTCGACATGGAGTGGCATGACATCGTTGCTAACAACAACGGTGAATGGTACGACTGGTCTTGAGTACGCTTTCGTTCGTGACGCAATGAACACCCCTTGATTCAATCAAGGCTTACTCTCGCCATGCGAGAGGTACTACGGGGACGGTGGGGGCCAAGTGCCCCCATCCTCCCCACCCCCCTTCACACTCACCACATCAAGAACAGGACTCCAAGCCCTACGGGGCTGACGGAGGTGAACACAAATGGACAAACCAGAACCAGAAATGCGGGTTTGCCACATGGTGGAATGCGGAGGCCTTGAGCAACCGCATTCGTTCGACGACAGTGTAGGAGGCATGGACTGTGATGGTCCCTGCTCCGTCCGTCGTCAAGCCGAGTGGCGAACACGGAACGAAGCAAAGCATGCAGATGAACAACCCGTTGAGGCACAGCCTCGACAGCAACCCAGCGACAGGGCTTACGCACAAATGCACCGGGAAACATACCTCCCGCTGTACAAAGCGTACATAGCCGTGTTGGAACAGGTGGCTGAGGGTAGTACCGAGGCAGTCAAAACCGCCCGGTCTATCTGCAACCTCATGAACGAACTGCAACACAGTACCTATGTGTTGTGGGACAAGCGCATGATGGACATGGAAGTGCAAGAGTTGGAGGCTTACCTCTTCAGCGAAGGTACCTTCCCGCCACGCTTCGGCCTGTACCCCGACAACTGAACCATGAGAGGACACCCCCCCAAAACATAACCGCCAACACGAGCGGAGGACGGCACACGACACCACAAGATGGCGTCACGATGCTGTCGCCCAACCGGGGACACCCGCGCAGACGCTGACTGCGACATCAACAGCGCCACAGTCCAACAGGGCAGGTAAAATAACAATGGGAAGAAAACCAGAACCACAAAAGAACATGCAGGTCAGCGTGTCACTACCACCACACTTGGTAGCGGCTATCGAAGACCTACGACGCAAGCAAATTGTAGTGCCAAGCCGCTCGGCTGTCATACAAGCAGCGTTGGAGCACTTCTTTGAGTGAACAAACCAGCACCAACATACGCGGTGGCGACCGTAGCGAAAGCAGTCAAATACGCATTCACAGTCCAAACACAGGACAGGAGGTACGGAAATGCAAATGACACTTGGTCATTATGGATTTACCGGCGAGGACGGTAAGCCATTATAGACATGGTAATATGCTAACGCGCACACCCCTGAACACACCCCATAAAAGGAGGGTTTTGAGACACCGAGTGACACCCACTCCCCGGAGGCTGACCGGGACACCAACAGCCACTGCATCTCACAACGAAAGACGAACAGACAGTAGTACCTCCCGTCGTGGGGAGTGAGAAGACGCATGGCCGGAGACTATGGCGTTTTTTTTACGCCGCTTTATTTTTTTTCGGGGTTCCTAAGTCTTAAGACTAATAAAGCACATGCACACGCATAGGGAGAGCGTTTTTCGGTCGCCCAAAAACCCAAAGACTCGTGTGCGGGCGCACCCGCCCGTGCGTAGGTATCAACAGCAGTGGTTTCCGGTCCAATCGGCCTTTTGTAGTCTTAAGACTCAGCCTATTTGCCCATGCACATAGGGAGAGAGCCACTTTCACCCAGAAAAGTCCAAATGAATGCAGATTTCGTGCTATATATGGCAAAGTGCCCCGCTTTTCGGCATAATTCCAGCGAATTGCGTAAAAATGCGGTGATTTGTGAGCATGTGGGTAGGTCATAGCCCACTTCCCCGCACATGAGGCGCACTCCCGCCCACGAAACCTTCTTAAACGCACCTGCGTACACGCACTCGCCCGCCCCCGCCTCATGTACACGCACATGAGAGGTTCGGATTCCGGTCGCTTGTGTCGGCCTCACGCCGATATTCGGGGCTAACTATGTTAAGTACGAAATGACGAACGCCATCTTGATATACCGGCGACCTGCAATTTCACTTCGATGCAACAGGAAACAGACATCAACCGAGCGACGGGGTTCAAACCCTTGACACTGAGCCCACGAATGCCACCCTACGAGCAGTTCCGGTGTGCCCCAGCGGTCATGTTCGACCGCCCATACGAGTACACCTACGACCCAGTGTACATCTACGCTTACAGGCGCATATCCGAGCGACTGCGAGTTCGTGTTCGACTGCACCTCTCCAAAATCGAGGTGGTAGCATGAGCCCACGCATAGGCATTGGCGAAGTGAAGCAAGGCGAGAGTGCGGCTATGAAAATCATGGCACTGATGCACAGCCCACCCGAAGGGGATGGGTGGGTGTGGGACAGGCACACTGCTTGTTGGCGAAGGGAGGCGGTCGCATGAGAGTCACATGCTACGGAAGCAACCGAACTTGGAAATCACCGAAGTGCGGCATCTGTCCGAGTTGTCGTCACGCCCGACTGCACGACATCGCAGACCGACTGTCGAGTCTTGGGCAACCCGACCTCGCTCACAGGCTCGCCACCACAGCCGCAGTACTCATAGGGGTGGACGCATGAGCAACGCATTCACCGCCGATAGAGAGCGAACAGTATATATGGGGGATGCCACCCATAGGGAATCAACGGCAACCAAACAAGGAGATACGAAAATGTACATGAATATGGAAGAACTACGAGCGAAAATACACGATGTGTTTGATGAGATTTCACACACGCTAATCGAAGATTACCCGACCGGCAAGGCACACACCACCACAGGTGAGAAGATGTGCTGGATGGATGGGTTCATTGAGGCCCTCGAGTGGGTCTTGAGCGAGGTGGGCGAATGAGCGTATCAGTGGACAGTAGCGTCTTTGCGGATTGCCCGCACTGCAATGCCGAAAATGATGCAGTGGACCTATGGGATGCAAGCATCGAGTCATTCGATGGCGACCAAATCACAATGCGAGCCGAGGTATCATGCGAGTCATGTGGGGATTCGTACAGCGTGATATGGTATTCAACCATTCACTCGACGGAGGTGGAGCAATGATTGAACACAAAGTGACCATTGACACCGTGAACCTCGCATCGGTTGAGCGTACACTCAAGCGTCTTGCTCGAGCGTTTAGCATGCGTGACAAGGCGTTCTCTTGGCACATTGGCGACCCATTCTTGACCCAGTTCAAGAACCCTCGAGGGCGGGTGTACTATGTGCAACAGGCCCTGCTTGTGGTCGTTTGCGAAGAGTTCGAGAACGCATGGACCGTGCTGGCCAAAATTCAGCCGGTGGACATCAACCAACCAGCGCACGGACAGCCCGTGATTTTCAGCCCCAACCCGACCATCGAGGACACACTCATGCCCCCGCACAAGTTCACCGACCACTGCGACCACTGCTCAAGTGGCAAGCGTGGACGGCAGACCGTGTACACAGTCACGGATGGCTCCGCAGTCAAGCAAGTGGGCACAGCATGCCTACTCGAGTACACAGGCATCACACCTGAGATGGCCGAATCTTGGCTCAAGTTGAAGGGCAATAGCCGCATCGAGTGGGCCACACACACCGGTGAGCGCAACAAGCGTCAGCACCCAAACATGAGCCTCACGAACATGGCCGTAGCCCTCGCCCTGTATGCAAACACGCATGGTAGGTACCGAAGCAACATTGGCCGGTGGATATTCAACTCGTGGGCACACGCAGTACCCACAGGCAACGGATGGGGCGAAGTGGGATATGTGAACCCCGAAACCAAGAAGATGGTCGTTATCGAGAAGGTACACGGCATCGAGGGGGATGGTACTTTCTTCGGTCAGCCCGACGAACTACCTCAAGTGAGTGAGGCGGTGTGGAACACCGCACAGGACATCATCAAGTACATGACTGACCTGCCGGGGCTCAACAATTTCGAGCATAACCTGCGTACCATCGCTAAGGCCCATGTGGTGACTAACAAAACCGCTGGATATGCTGGCGGCGCACTCGCTGGCTGGCTCAAGCGTAAGCCCGAACCTGCACCCAAGCCTATGCCTACGGTCACGAGCCAGTGGGTAGGCAAGGTGGGCGAGCGTATGACCGTGCTTCCGTGCAAGGTCACATTCGTGCGCCGTATCGAAACCATGTACGGCATCAGCACACTGACCAAGTTCATTGACCTCAAGGGCAACCAACTGGTGTGGTTCCGTAGTGGGGACAAGAACGACCTTACCAAAGGCCAAATCATCGGCCTCACAGCAACCGTCAAGAAGCATGACTCGTACAAGGACACGAAGCAAACGACCGTGACACGAGGCAAGATTGACACGAAGCCCGATTGGGGCGAAGGGTGGGAGCAAGATTGATATACGAGCGACCCCTAATTGAAACGAAAATGGAGGAATACCAATGAGAAAAATACTAAGCGAACAAGAGCGAAGCGGTGTGATAAAACAACACATCGTCGAAACCACAGAACGAGTGACCTCGTACCACACGGTATGGGGAGGTACGAAGAAGGCGGCTAAGGATGCCGTGAATTGGGGCGATGTGATGCCGGACGACGACCATCGGGACTACGGCGAACCTACGCAAGCCAAAATCACACGCACTGAGCAGTGGATTGCCTGTAAGAACTACGGCAAATGGAGCGGACGGACGGCCCGAGGCTTCGACGGAAAACCTCGAACTGTGGCACACAGGATGTGTCAAGACCTCGTAAAAGTGCCTATTCGTACCGCTCGATTGGATGGACGATGGTACCCCATGATGCCCGAAGAACAAACCGCATGGATAGATGCGAACTTGGGCGTTGCCCTGTGTGCAGTGTGCCAAAGTCGGGAAGCCGATAAGCGATTCTCCGAGGTGGTGGTTGAATGAGTACGCCTCTATTCGGTGGCGACACCGACCGACTCGACATGACCGAGGACTCATGGGTGAACATGACGGGCTCATGGGGAAGCACCAAGCCCGAGAAGCGTAGCATGCGCTACACAGCATGGGTGCGTGGCACTCGTGGTGGATTTGAAATCTACGACACCGAGAACAGCGAGCGATACTACGCCGAAGGTGGACTGTGGTTTAGTCGGGGGGAACTCCAGTACCTGTGCGACTACGACGGCATCTATGCCCTGCCTATCCAAATCGTCTTGTGGCTGGACAGACTTGGGCGCATAGACCCAAGTGAGAACGACTTTCACCGACAGGCAATCATCGAAGAATTGGGGGTGGACGCATGAACATCACACCTACACCCGAGCAGTACAAGCGTATGCTCAACATGATAATCGCCCACAGCACGAACGACGACGACAAGGCATGGGCCGAGCAAACGCTGGAGGCGATGGCATGAGGCGGGTGACATCCGACTTGGCGGTACCGACGGTCAAGGCTGGCCTGTGGACGCCACAAGAAATCGAAGATGCACTCACGGGTGCGTGGCAGATACTCGAACTGTTGCATCACGAGATGTACCTATCGGGGCGTGTCAATGACTACTCCGTGGACGAACTCGATTGGATGCACGACAACATGAGTGCGGCCCTATTCCGCATCAAGCAGATGAGCATGCTGAGTGGTGATGTACAATGAGCAGTCCTACGGACTGGTATGATACCAGCAACCAACAAGAATATATAGGGGCACCCTCCCTAAGTACAAGTGGGAACAACCCAACAGGAGCAAATAACATGAAACGAAATGTGAACACCGACGAAGCGACCGCACTCTTTGAGAGCGTGACATCTAACAAACCAACCTATGTGGTGGGCCTATGGGCCAACCGTGTTCTCAACCTCACGGATGAGAAGATGAGCATGGGTGCAGACATGACCAGCGAAGATACGCTCGAAGCGTACTTCGACCTGTGCAACGACGAACCGACACACAACCTCGGCTACATTCTTGGCGACGGTGGTGGCTGGCATCTCGACAAGGTGTGGGCATCTATTCACGAACACAGCAACATAATGGACGAAGCAACGGCTCGTTGGTTCTTGGTCGAGTACGCAAGTGAAATCGCAGTGACCATGATGGCCGAGTACATCTTGGCCGTGCAAGCACAGTCAATGGAGGTGCTTGCATGAGTAATGTGAAATTGATGCGAGGCGAAGGTAACTTGGCTACACTGCGAGGTGTGCAGATTCTCACAAGGGACACGAAGAGGCCTAAGACATGGAAGTTGAACCACACCGGCGAAGTCGTGGACAAGTACCCCGAGTACGGCGAGTACTACATGGACGGGGAGCGAAAAATGCGTGTCACAGCAGTGGCTCACGAGAAGTGGGGCATGGACTACTACTCAAACGCACTCCAAAATTACCTACAAAGTGACGACACTGACGGTGACGGCAGTGAAAGCATGGCTCGGTACGCAATCGAGCAGGTACTTACCAACGACTCGCTCAATGCACTGATGCAGGGGGCGCAGTATGTGCCCAAATTGGTTGTCAGTCGAGTTCAGTCGGCCAGCCTCAACCGTCACATAGGTGTGTACACCCTCAAGTCGATACCTCGCCAAACCAAGTTCGATGTTAAGCGAAGTGATTTCGGCTACATGAAATCGTGGGCGCAGACCCGATTCATCGACAGCCAAATGGCGCTTGACTACTTGGCCTTCTTGGACAAGTACGAAGTGCTTATCGCTGAGGTGAGCCTGAAATTGAAGAAAGGCAAGGCCGACCGAATGTACGAACATGACAAGCGTGACCTCGAGTACGCTGTTCGCAACCTCGAGCGCAGACAAAAGGCGTATGCCGAGTGGCTTCTTGAGTACGACGACATGGTGGCCAAGTGGGTCGCACAAGAGGCGTGGCTCAATGCCATGCCCGACCACTTGCCGAATCACGAGGTGGGCCGACAGATGCGATACTCACATGGCGCAGTGGACCGTAACCCTGCTGACTCAGTAGGAATTTGGGACAGGGAAATTGACAACTTGACTAAGAACCGTGACACTTACGCAAAGCGGGTCAAGGACTACGAGGATGCACATGGCGGTGAACAAGAGTGAGTCAAGTGATACGACCCTACGGCGATGTCACACGCATGATTGACGAGGCAGATGCGCTCAAGGAACGCTGGTACATCACCATGCGTGAGGCAAGCACACGGAGCGAGCGAGCGGAAGCGATTCGGAACTACAATGCACTGCGTGGCGTCGTCAAGTCACTACGCTGGGCATTCTACAAGGGCGAATCACCGCTCAATTGATATAGGGGGAACCGCTAATGACAAACATGGAGCAATACAGAATACACTTCACCAACGGCTACATCGTAGTCGAAGAACGCAAATCGCCTAACGGGACACAGGAAGCCAAGTGTAGCCTGTACCCACTGACACACACCGATGTCTTGACACTCTTTCAAGAGGTAGTGGTGTGGGCGGCGGACAAATACACGCACACCAAGATGCTCATGCGAGATGGAGTCCCGTACTTCATCGCATGGGTACCAGCAACACAGGAGGAACAACAATGAAAAAATACGCAGAATACCTAACGGAGCAATATACCCCGCTAACACGGGACGAACTAACGAAATACGAAGAGGTCGTCGCCTTTGTCACAGCGGCCGACCCCGTGAACATGAAGACCTTCTCACAGCGACTGCTCGATGAAATCATGTTCTTGCGGTCACAGATGGCCGTAGCATACGAGTACATCGGACGCAAAGCACCTAACCCAGCACCGGCAAGGTATCGCAAGGTCATGCACCATGCGACACGCATCCGTACAGAAGAACGGGAGGCGAGCCAATGAGTGCCGCAAACAAATGGATGGCATCAGCGAGAGTATCGTTGGATGAATTGGAGAAGGAGGTCAAGCGGTTGCGTGAGGAATTGGCGTTGTATCGTCAAGGACTCATTGATGCGACCCTCATGTACCCCGACCTCTACAACTTCCTTCCACTTTACCTACGGGAGTTGATTGAGTGAACTCGATACCGATGTGGGATATGCTCTCACGCATGGAGCCGGGCACCAATGTCAAGGCACACGCTCGTGAGCAAGCGAAGCACTGGCGAGGTCGCATGAAGGACATTGAGAAGTGGGTCGAGCGACAGTGTGCTAACATCACCAAGCCAATGGTGTACCAAGCGGCTGAGAAGGCAAGTCAATTCCAAGCCGAAGCAGAACGCTGGGACGAACTGGCCAAGTGTGTACGCAAGGTCGAAGGCAAGTGGGTGATTGTATGAACCCGACACTCAAGGCACTCATGGACACCACCGATGTCCTCATTGACGCAATCAAGTGCCTACGAGCACTCGAGTACGACGGAGTGGCTGACATTCTCACTCAGCGAATGTTGGATTCGCAGAAACATATATATGGGGGCGACCCACACAACCAAAATGGAGGCAACACACAATGACTAACCGAATTACGAAATACTTTGTGAAGCGAGTACTGGCATCGAAGCAATTGATGCTGTGCCCACTGTGCGACGACGCAGTGATACCGACCGAACATGAGCGAGCATGCTACCACTGCACACTCGACGCATCATGGGGGGTGACTGCATGAAGTGCCGCAAGCCACTCAAGCACAAGCCCGCTATGGAGGGCGTCTTGCACTGCAAGCAGTGTGCGACCGAAGCACTACACGAGTCAATGCCCGACAAGAACTGGGATGGTGGCGAGCAGTGTGCCATTTGTGCAGACGACTACCACGACAGTGACCAGTACATCTGCGACGATTGCCACAACGACCTCGAGAACCTACGGGCAGACCAACTTGCATCGAGGTGGGACTAATGAACATCTTCGTACTTGACACCGACCCTACCGTTGCGGCTCACATGCACTGCGATAAGCATGTGCCCAAGATGGTCGTGGAGGCCGCACAGATGATGGCATCAGCCCTGCGCCGACATGGTGCTACTGATGAGCAGATGCCCCTTACCAAAGCGGGCAAGCCCTACAAGGGCGGCTACGCTCACCACCCATGCACCGTATGGGCTGGCGATAGTCGTGCTAACTTTTGGTGGCTGGCAACGCATGCCCAAGCACTGTACTGTGCCTACCAATTGAGGTTCGGCAAGAAGCATGCGTGTGCTGACCCTATTGACCAAATGCAAGCACTCACAAATAGCATTCCCGAATACACAGGGACCAACCACACTGGACTCACATCATTCGCACAGGCCATGCCCGACGAGTACCGTGATGCAGATGCGGTCAAGGCTTACCAAGCCTACTACCACAGCAAGCAGTTCGCCAAGTGGGACAAGGGCACACCTGCCCCCGACTGGTGGCGAGGCGTGGAGGTGACGGCGTGATTTACGAATACTCAAGTGATATTTACTACGACTCGTCAATCAACATTTTCTTTTTCCTAAACGAACAAGGCGAAGAAGTTGAATGCAACGAACAAGGCGTGGAGGTGACGGCATGAGTGGAAGGCCAGCACTATATTGCCGAAGATGTAAATATAGAGTATTCAGAAAGGATGGGGCTTTGTGCCAGCGATGCGATTGCGTGGAGTTGGTCGCATGAGAAGCAATCAAATTGTTATCGGCTACATCACGGATGCCGGGTATCGCTGTACTTACACACCCGGACTATGCGACCTATGCGGTCAAGCGGGCATGCTTCAAGGCACTGTGTTGCTCGAGCGAGTGAAGGACAAAGCGACTCGACCCGCACACTTTATAGTACACCGACGAGTACCCACATTGTTCCGAAGTGGGTATGCCCCACCGACCTGCCCCGACTGCATCGAAAAAGCAGAATTGTGGGAAGCAAAGGCGGTGAAACCGGAATAAGGTTAAGTAGTGGCGCAGACAAAGTACATACTACAACAAGGGGGCAGGTGTAATCCTGTGTTCGTTACTTCGGTAACTACCTCCTTTTGTGTTTGGGCTTTTGTTTCATGCACCTGCTCCCACCTAAACACAGGAGGAAAAAATATGAAAACAAACACATACATTTTGGCAGACATCGTAGCAAAAATTTTGGTCGCAAACCCCGATGGGCTTTCGACCTACGAACTATTCAATCGGTTGGCCGACAGCAATCTCAAGACACGCTGGTTGCCAACCCGCAATTCATTCGGCCCTAAATTGAGGGCCATCGGTGGTATCATCAAGCAAGGTACTGCCACCGGATATTCAACAGCCGGACCACGCACAGTGGTCGTGTGGAACATCGACATAGAAGCATACAACGAGTGGAGGGGTGCTGATGTATTCGGTGCTTGACCTACACAAATGCCGTGTCGAATCGGCCACAGCCTATGTGCGTGACCCGAAGACAACCCGACTCAAGCAATTCCCAATCTTCACACTGCAAGAAAGTGACACTGTTCACCTCTTTGCCACTAAAATCATCATGTGGAAGTTCTTGGATTCGATTTTTCCCAAAAAAATTCTCCCGAGAGGACCGGTCGAAGACGATTTTTTCGCTCCCAGTGAGCATATCCCTTCCATGCGTGAGATAATGCAGGGCTTCTTGGAAGAAGCACAGGAAGATGTGCGCTACCTCGTGCTACAATACGAGGATGGTGACATCGTTAATGTGTTCGGGCTTGACGAGTATGTACTCAGTCGTGATGTCGAGGCGTACTCGGTCGTGTTCGACAAGAATGGGTACGGCAGTCGCCAAGAACCCTTCGTCTTTAGAGATAAGAATGGGGCCCATATACGGCCTTCTTTGGTGTGCGAGGTAGGTGCGTACCTAATTCGCATAACAGACCTCGGGAAGCGCCTCTATTGCACCATAACAGGGGTGGATGATAGGGGGCATAAGTTCGTCCCGATTAAGCCCAAGAGCATAAGCAAAGATGAGCGGGCCAAAGTCACCAAGCACATCAACGAGATGGTCGCTGAAACCATGTACCGCCACGACCGAAGTGGTAAGCACATGGGTCGTGCCATCATTGTACCACACTCCACTCGTACACTCGAGGTTGATACACTTCTGTACGAAAGATTTGGGAGGCAGATATAAGCGTTCCGCAATTAAGTTGGTTAGGTATTTTTTTCAAACGAATTAAAACCGTGCAACTGCGAGGATATTGCTCGAATTAAGTTATTTCGTCTAAGGGTTTCAACATAATGGTGTACTATACTACTGTACTATACTATACTATTACTATTTATTGAAATATCTTCTATACGAAATAAATTATTACCCGGCAAATACCACGCAGTACCTCGATTTTATTTCGTTTGTTGAACTGACTTTACCAACTTAATTCCATAACGCTTAAGTACTGACGACAATAGAGGAATTGATATGCTAACACAACAAGGAACAATCGACATTTACCACCAGCACGACCTACCACTTGACATCAACAAGGTGGTAGTGTACTCCGAGAATGACTACGGTGGGGCCGCACATGTGGCCGCACAAGCGTTCATTCAAGGCGAGGACGCAGATGCGTACATCGTCAGCCACCTAATCAAGAACATGGTGTTCAACCAGTCCATTGATTTTGAATTTCCCGGCTGGCCTGTTCACTTCGTAGAAGATATGGTCTTCATCAATGTGAACAAGTGGCCACACACACCCATCATACCCATAGAAGAAGCCGAGGCCACATGGATTTACGCCTACCAACCAGTGCGTGATACTGTCAAGGCCATACAGAATCTATGGGGTGGACTGACTGGTTGTGAAGTCACGGTGCAGTATCTAACGACCACTCACATCCACGACAATATGCAGTCCGATTACTTCACCTCGCTGAAACCAAGCGAGATAATGACTCACGAGTTCAGTGGCATGGCGCTACATACGCAAAACGAATTGCACTCCTTCTTCACACCCCCAGCATGGCTGTTCCCAACCCTTGCGGCTGGGCTTGGCTTGACTTCAAGCACCGTATTCAGTGGTCACGATGCCGACGAAGAGGTTGATGCCAGCGCCGCACAAAGGCTGTGGGCTCACCTACTCGACTGCTCCAATCTCGACGGGCGCACATGGAACAAGACTAAGTTCAACCGCTCGCTTAGGATGGCACGAGAAGAAGCCGCTCGGACTACCGAGATGCTTGAGGACATCAAGAAGACGCTCGCAAAGGCGAACCACACGGACGCACCTCAAGGAATGTGGGGTTGATACTGTGGACATCTTCAAGGCCATGACTGAGTATGTTGAGCGCAACCACTATGTGGATGTGGCCGACAAGGTGCCAGTGTTCCTGTGCTCTATCGGCACTCACATCTTCAATGGTCTAAACAAGTGCGGTACCTGTCCGTTCATCCCTATGGAAGAAAAGGACTTCGCTATCGACGCTTGCATACTACGCCACGACAGTGCCCCACTCTACACACCAATGTCCCATGTAGCAGACACTCGCCTACATATCCTCATGCGAGGTATGAAGGGGTCGGGTAAATCTGTACTGATTCAATTGTTCTTGAGCCCACGCACAGGGTTGCTTGCTAACGCACTCAACGCTGACATAGGCATGGGCTTCCGTACTGACATTGGCCCTAACTCAATCACCGAAGCCGGTATGTTCGGCTCGGTTGATGAAGAAGGTAATATCATGGGTCGCCCTCTCGCTCGTGAGATGTGTGGTGGCTTCCTCGGCTTTGAGGAATTTTCATCTATCACAGATGCTGGTAAGAAGGAACACAGTACCGACATCAAGAACCAATTGCTGACCTCCACCGACAATGGTCGGGTCAAGAAGGTCATGCGGGCTGGGTGGGTCGAGTACACCACTCGCTACACGCTATGGGCAGGTACACAACCGGCTCGGTTTGAGATGGAGTCGGGTCTTGACCGGCGGTTCTTTATCATCGACATTGAGATGAACCCCGAGAAGGAGCGACTGTTCAAGATGGCACAGGCCAAGCAAGCGAGCATGAGCCCCAACGACCGGGCCGAACTGGTGCGTATGGCTGACGAGATTCGCAACTTCTTCACTGACCGTGCCCTCGAGGTTATCACCAACCCACCTACTTCTCTCCGCTTCGACGACGAGTTCAACGAATGGCTGTTCCGTCCCGAGGTCCGTAGCCACGAGGCTGACTTGTTCCGTCGCATGGCTCTCGGGTACGCTATCATGTCCCCTCACTACAAGGGTGGGGATATACTGCACATCGAAATGACTGCTCAACTCCGAGCCATTCTCGACCGTTGCTTGGACATGCGCCGCACTGTGATGGATGCCGACCTACGGCTCATCAAGACGGCGTTTTGGAACCAAGCCATGTCACGCTCCAACCTTATCAAAGAGGTAGCACGGATGATTACCAACGGTGATTATCAGTCTGCCAAGCGGTGGATTGAGGACAACCTACAAATACAGCCGTGGTTTAATGAGGAAAGGAGTACAAAGACTGGTCGAGGTCGGAAGGGAGTGTCGTGTATCATTGGGTACCCGCAAGCCAAAATTCAACTCGACGCACAGAAGGTGAAACAATGAAAGCAAATACAGGCAAGAAGCGATTCCTACGGGACGCAATCGAATACATCAAGACTAACGGACCAGCGACTGCGGGCATACTGCATGAGCAAGTACGGTACACCAAGACTGGCAAATTGCTTAGGGATAGCCCGAGCCGTCGCCAAGCCCAACAACTGCTTGCACGATGCAACGCTCTCGGCAGTAGGGATGTCTTGGTGACTCGAGTCGATGTTGGGCTTAAATCACCTTATGTGGTGAAAGAATACTTCCTAAAGGGTGATGAGTGATGGGTAGGTACACTGCTTGGTGCGACCAAGCCAAAATCCAAATCCTACGCAACGGCGAGATGTCCTCTCGTGCTCTCCTACACAACATTGCCGAGCAGGGATTCAGTGCCCGACGAAGCCCGAGCAGTGTTCAGTCGGCCTCACAAGCATTGCTTCGTGACCCGAGATTTGTGGGACACACGCCCGATGTTGGTTCTTATCAGCAGGGTGATGGTGAGATGGGTCAGTCCTACCACTACCGAGTCAAGGTATGGAGTGTGCTCGCATGAAGACCCGACGACAAATCCAAGACCGAATCGAAGAACTACACAACAACCCTGCCGCTGTTTCGGTACTACGCTGGGTCATTGAGGACAACAACTGTGCTGTGTGCCAACTGGCAAACAAGCGTGATGTTGAGGTCAAGATTCATCGTGGTGAAATGACAAGCACATTCCTTGAGTCGAAGTACTCATGGCCTGTCGGTACAGTCATGACTCACATGGATGAACACCTGCAATACGACCCCAACGAAGCATCCCACATCGAGCAGATGCGTGACGAGTCCATCAGCACACTCAATGTGGCTGAGAACCTCGTGCAACGGCTTGTGTCGTGGCTTGATGAACTCGAGCAACGCAAGGTCACTGAGGGACTCACCTCCGAATGGATTGGTGACGCCACCAAATTGCTATCGCAAGGACAAGGCTTCTTGAAATTGGTAGGTCAATTGAAAAGTGAAATCGGTGTCGATTCCCAATTGCTACTTGCTGACCGGAAGGTCGATGCCATGATGGGTATTCTCGTCGAGGTACTACGCAACGAACCACTGTACCTTGACCAAATCCAATTGCGACTTGCTACTATGCAAGCCCCGGTCATGTCCTACGACGACGCAGACTTTGAGGTGATTGAATGAAGAGTGAGTGGGATTGGATGATGGTTGGTGAGGAAGAATGAGCATGAAGAAATGGCGCAATAAGAGTGCCAATATGCTCTTTACTCGACCCATCTATGAGTCGGAGTTCCCTGCTCTTGCGGCTTCAATGGCCGAGGATGGTATAAGCATTGTCTTGGCCGACAATGCGAATGGTTATCAGTGGCTTGTAGCAGACTACCAAGTCCCTGCGAAGTCGATTCGTGAGGTGTGGGGATTGACCCCGCACCAAATGCGTCGATTGATTCATTGGGCACTAACAAATACATCGGGGCTGAACGCATGGGAGTAGTAATTTTCACAACAGACGACGAGCAATACCGCACCGGCGATTACTTCGTCATGTACGGACAAATGACAGTCGCCCCCACCCAACCAAACACTACCTACATTTTCCACACGGACAAGTTCACTGAGAGCGATGCCCTGTATTGGGCACAGGTAGTGCCACACCGTATGGTAGTGGTCAGCAGTAAGATTCCACGACTGAGCAAGAAGAGTGAGGACTGCGTTATCGTGGACCAACGCTCTCGAGTGGCGAAGGAAGACTTCTCTCGCAAGATGCGAGCCGCTCTATGCTGGACTGACCGTGACCGGGCCCACAGTGCCCTCTCTCCTATTCCCCTTGCGCTTGCCAATGCTTTCATCAAGGTCAATGTCAATGACATTGGCTTCGGTAGGCTACTGGCCCGATGCAAGTTCACACTACACGACAGTTATACTCGTGCGGCTATTGCCTACGGTATCGTTCCTGTGCGTGGCTTCAAGTGGCCACCCAAGAGCAAGCGCAGTGACTATATACTGCCGGGCGGTATGAGAAAAACAGACAGACACTTGGACATCATTGTGAACAATGACATCGTTGTGACGAATGAGATTCGCACTAACGATACCCAAGCACTTCCGAAAGGACAAAACAAAACACAACAGAAGGTAATACAATGGATTTGAAAACACTAACACACGACGCACGAGATGATGAACGAAGCATGAAGCACACTGTTTTTGTGTACGGCACTCTCAAGAAAGGCTACTACAACCACCATGTGCTCGGCGCTGATGCTGAGTTCGTGGACTACGCTAACACTTATGGCGCTGAACTTCATTCGGTCGGTACTTCCTTCCCCGCCATGATGCGTGGGGATAAGCAGGTACTTGGTGAGGTGTGGGCCATCTCCGATGAGGCTCTCGATAGAGTGGACCAACTCGAAGGTGTTGAGGTAGGCATGTACACTCGTGAGCAAATTGCACTACAAATGCACAACAGCACTGACCGCAACGCATGGACATACATTGCTGATGAGATGTTCTTTGGTGGTCACTTGGGCCCAGAAATCAAACCTAACGCTGACGGAATGGTGGTGTGGGAATGATTTCATTTATGATTTTTATGGTGTGGCTGGTATGGCAAGTTCTCGTCCCAGTCCTACAAGCAGACATCAGTCATGTGCACGAACCGTACCACTTTAGTGAGTATGAAGCCAGTTCATTGGGCGAGTCTGCTATGTTCCTAAATGTGCACGACAACGAATGAACCTTATGGACCCAATGCTTATAGCATAATATGTGTCGGCCAATAACAACAACAAGCGTGTCCGTCGAGCCATAGTCGAAATACTACTCGAACACGGACCAGCGACACGAGAGGAAGTTGCGGAGTACCTGCAAACATACAAGGGTGTCAAGAATGTCCCTTCTCCTAACAGCATCAGTGCTCTCATGTCGAAGAATCCTCAAGTGGTCATTGTTGGTAGGCAGAAGGTCGAAATGACCATCGGCATCAACACACATCACATGTTATTCGACATTGACCGACAAGTTATCAAGGGCAAGGAGGATTTAATTTTGACTCGGCCCATCTCAGTAATGACTCCAAAGGAGCGAAAGACTGCCAAGCAGTGTCCCTCCTGTGGGCGTACACGCATTATGCCGGAGCAATCCGACGAGTGCCTATCCTGTATTCGTCAGTAGCATTATATAGTGGCGTAGATACATGGGTATCTATGAAGCAAGTATGGGCTACCAAACACCGACCCACTACCCTTGATGATTTTGTTGGACAAGAACACATTGCATCCGAGTTCGAGGGCATCCTCGGTGGCAAGCCTATGCAACACTTCATCTTCTATTCTTCCGAGCCGGGCACGGGCAAGACTACGCTCGCACACATACTGGCCAATCAACTTGGCTATCATATTCACATGTACAATGCTTCGTCTAAGCGACAGCGTGGTATCGAGTTCATCGAAGAAGAACTTGCACCCATGACTCGTCTTGGTCAGTGGGAAACCATTTACTTCTTGGACGAAGCAGACCAACTAACTCCCGCCGCACAGTCGGCTCTCAAGGGTGTCATTGAAGGCGCTCAAGGGTACTTCATTCTCACCTGCAACGACTTGAGTAAGTTGTCGCCGTGGCTACAATCTCGCTGTCAAGTTCGCCACTTCACGCCGATTGGGGATTCCGAGATGTTCTTCCGACTGCACAAGGTCGATGCCGCCGAAGGTTTCACTACAAGCAGTGACGACTTGGATGCCATCATCTCCGCTAACAAGGGCGACCTTCGCAACGCAATCAATGCACTACAAGCATACCACTCCATATCCCTCGACGCACGAGGGCAATTCCTTCGCTCCATCTCGGAGCCAGTGGTCGATGCGGCTCGCATCCTAACACTGTGTATCAAGGAAAGCAGGGTCGAGGAAGCCGTCAAGTTGATGGGCCAAGACAACCTACGCAGAACCATAGACGCCGTATTTCAATACGGTGTTTCATCTCCAGCCAAAAGCCAAAGCAAATTGCTGTTGGTCGATGCCGCTACACAAGCCCAACGGGACTTGTTGAGTGGTGTGGACGAGCACTATGTTGTGTGGGATTTCTGCCGCCGATTGGCAGAATAGACAGGGTTATATAGTGGCGGAGATAGATAAGAAAATAGAGGTTTAGAACATGGAACTACAACAGATGATTGAACGAATTGCCAAAAATGTGAACTGCACGATTGATGCGCTACAACAGCGTATGGAAAGTGTGTACAGTGAGAACTGTACTGCTTGGATGGACTCGGGTAAGACCGAAGAAGACTGCAAAGTGCAAGCACTACGAATTGCCGGACGACAAGTGAAAAGCGAAGGAGAGCGACTAAAGCGTTCCGGCGCAACACTCTTTGAAGGAATGTTCGTTAGCGCACCACGATACAAAGACTGGGCTCAAATGGCCTACAAGAAAGCAGGTACTACTATCAGCACCGGCGGCGAAGCAGTCGTCGAGGCTATGGTCACTGACGGACTTGCGACAGTGTACGAAGACAACAACGATGGGACATTCACCAAGTCCTACAACCCTTCGCTTGCCGCAAAGCAATCCTTCGAGCCGGAGATGGCTACGGTCGAAATCACTTCGCTACCGAAGGACACCTACGATGCTGGCAACGGCGTTCACTTCCACCTTGTGTGGGACAAGAACAGCGTGACCTTCCCATCCGGTGACAAGAACTTCAAGTACGGTGCGGCTCGCCCTCTCAGTGAGAAGGACCGAACCTGTACCTTCTTGGGTCGCAAGCAAGGCGAAACGGATGTGCAGATGTACTCCTTCCGATTCAATGGTAACTTGGCTGAGACTGACCAACCTACCTTTGTCCCCGGCACAATCGCCATGCGACCTGCTCGCAACGGCAATGTGGCCTACGCAAAGCCGGGTGTTTCGACCTTCGCTGTCGATAACTCCCTGCAAGCAGTGTTCAATGACTCACCGGACACCATGAACTACGATGGCGTCCACCGACTCGAGAAGGGACTCGATGGTATCGAATCCTATGTCCACGGGCTCAGTGACAAAGAGAAGTGGGACGCACTCGTGTCTGTTATCGTCGAGGTCATTCACATTGACCCTCGTGACAACGGCGGCTACATCCTAACTGTTGGCGACTTGGACATCATGTCCACTGCTGGCACTGTGGACATCTACATCCCTGCGGCACACGAATCCCAAGTGGACTTCGGTGTCGGTTCAACGCTCATGGTTCTCGGACAACCATACATCAGCCGTGACAATGAGGCTCGCCTCGTCACTACCGGCTGGTGGTGTGCTGAGTCGATGGCTGTTTCAGCAGACCTCGGGGACGCAGACGCTGAGGGGTGGGACTGATGGCTTGGGCGAAGAGCGAACAACCTGCCGCAAGCAAGGGTCAGCAACCTACCTACGGTGCTGACTACTACAAGGCGCTGTTCGAGAAGAAGCGTGAGAACCACGCTCCTATCCGCATGGCCCTCGTTGGCAAGGAGAACACGGCTAAGACCGGGCTCTCACTTGACCTCGCACTCAAGCACACGGACAAGCAAATCATTGTCCTCGACTGCGACAACTCCGCACAGAACACCGTGGACCTACTACTCACTACCAATGTCGAGGGAGCAGACCGCATCCGTGTCATTCCCCTCATCGACGAGATGGATGATGCCATGTGGAATGAAGACAACACTACCAACTGGCTCGCAGTAGTCAAGAAGTTGGAGTGGTTCACTTCCTACTTGGGTGAGCAACATGAAGACATCGGCGCAGTGGTCATGGACGGCGGCTCCACTTTCCTTAAGTGGTGCGAGTTCGTTATGACTGAGCGACTGATTGAGCGTGGCGTCATTAAAGACGACAGCGATAACTTCAATCAAAAGGAATGGCGTGAGCGCAACCGTGTGTTTAAGGGTGTCCTTAACCGCTTGACTGCGCTACCAATCCCCTACATCTTCTTCACCTTCCACTTGAAGGACAAGAAGCAGTTCATGGATGTCGGTAACGGCACAAAGGCCATGATGAAGATTGGCGAGATTGTCGATTGGGTCGATGGTACCCAGCGATTCGTCAGTCAGCAGATTCTGCTACGACGGTACACAAAGAAGGGTGACAAGACCGCTGGTGTTGAGGCTGACAAGAGCCTTAACGAAGGGGACTTCATCATCCGTGCCACTATCAATGAGATGAAAGGTCGCAACATGCAACACTTGGGCAAGCGATACGATGTCATGTCGGTCAAAGGCGGCTTTGTTTCTTGGGAAGGACTACCATTTGGGTGGGAGTGAGATGAGCGACACAAGAGATAACTTCATCCTTGAGGCGTTCAAGCAACTGCAAATCAACTCCCAACTGGTCGCACAGCGCCTCGACCTACTGCAAGAACACCTTGAACTCCTGTCAGTACGCATTGCTGATTTGGAGCATGAGGTCGATGAGATTCCCAACCTCGGTAAGATTCTCGCCGCAGTACAAGAACTACAAGAGCAACACGACGCTCCAGCCTCGACCTTCACCCACTACATTTCGGGCGGTGTGCCTCGATGATTATACCCCGCAAGGCTTTGGAGCAATTGCTCATGGCTACGCTACGGGAGCAGAACATCAACGGCAAATCACAAGACCAAGTTGCCGGGTGCGTCTTGTCCCTCTCGGATAAGCGCATCAGCACTACGAGTATTGTTAAAGATGGCAAGACCTCGCTCGCTCGATTCTCCTTTACTGTGAGTGAATCATATCCAGATGAAGCCATTCCGGTGCCAGACATTAGGCGTATGCTTGGTGTGCTAAAGCACCACGACAAGCAACTTGTTAGACTCGTTAGTGATGCGGGCAAGGTCAAAGTCACATCTGAGGGCAAGCAGACTACTCTCACTGGTGGACTTGATGCTAAGGCATTTGCCAATAGTCAGCACACACTCGAAGAGTGGTCTAAGCAAGCGTTGAAGCGAGCCGAGCAGATTATCGACGGCAAGACCTACATGACTCTCGATAAACAGATTGTCGCACCATTCTTTACGGCTGAGGTGGATGCTGTCGAACTACACAGTGCCTTGCAGTGTGATGGCATGAACGGACAGAAGTTGAACAGATATAAGTTCGCCGTGAACGACAACACACTCTCCGTGACCGTAGGAAGCCCCTTCAAGGGCCTAACTGAGGTGAACTTGGGTGAGTACACTACGGACGACTTTGAGGCCATCTATGAGGGTGGTTTGGAAAATGTCGCCAAGTACTACCGAGGCAAGATTAAATTGCGATTCATGGACTTCACAGACTACGGACAAGGCATACGCCTACTACTCGCTATGGAAAATGGCGACTGGGTATTTCAATCCGGGGTGCTTTGATTGACTCTTGGTCATAAATACGACTCTATCACTGGATTCAGTATGCAACAGGTCGAGGACACTTGTGAACACCCTGTGTTTCAGCGGTGGATTTACCGTGGCTCCGACCGAAGGCGCAGAATGCGAATCATACTCTCTATGGTCATTCACCATGAAATGAATGAAGAGCAGTGGTACACTACTGAGGAACTACGCCAAATGTGTCTCGAGCATGATGCAAGGGGCGGTTCTTCTATGATGATTACCAATGTTCGCATAGGCACACTCATGCGAGTTATGATTGCTCGTGGAGTGGTCGAGTTCCGCAAAGGGGATGGCGCAAGAGAATACAAGAAGGTGAAACAATGATAACTTGGAAATGTGAAAAATGCAATGCAGAAAACAAAGCGACCGACCCGTGGGGTATTGCGAGCGTACTTATTGACTCGCAAATCAGCACGGAGTGCAGTAAGTGCGAATCCCTGCACCTAATCACTGTTAGTGTCAAGACTCTAAATGATGATTTCCGCAACGAGGAATGGCTCACCAATGCTTATGTGACCAACAGATATACGATGGCGCAGATTGCCCGTATGTGCGGGGTCACACCAATGACTATACAGAACTGGCTACGACGCCATAACATCCCTACAAGGGGGCGAGGCCGTGGTAAATCTGCCGAAGGACAATAAGTACGAAATCATAATGTGTTGCGACTGTGACAGTATCATTAAGGTACGAAGGTTGGACAAGCACAAGACTCCCGAGAGTGCCGTCGTACAGAATCTTATGACGGTTGTTGCGTGGTGCAACTGCTTGTACAATCCTTTGTGAACATCTATATACTGCCGACAACACATGACTTAGTATGATTGTCACACATATAGGTGGAAGAAAGGTACGAATCCGTTCTCGAAACCCGGAAACAAATGAGCGTAGGGATTATGTCGTCGAGGCATACCCCTACTGCTTTGCCAAGAATGTGAACGACCGATATGGATTGGTCAAAGTCGAAGAAGGGTACGAAGGACTGTATGGTACGGACTTGAGCAAGGTGCACTTTCGCACCGAGTACGACCGGAGGCTGTGGTCTAAGCATACCGACACATGGGAGGCACACATAACCTTCCCCAACCAAGTCCTCAATGACCGACTGGTCAAGGGCGAAGACCCTATCCCTAATTATGAGCACAGGGTGTGGTATCTTGACGGTGAGTGGAAGACCACTTCCGGGGAGATTACCATGCTCTCGGTGTTGGACTCCTACACCAAGCGCATGCTCACATGGGTCACAAGCCCCGACATCGAACCGGGGCTACACAAGTCCCTGCCCTGCATTGACCACCCGGATGGGCTCAAGGAGATTCATTTCGACACTCCGGTACGAGCGTTTGCTAACGAGCGACAACTACTTGCTCACTTTGCATCGCAGATGTCCAAGCATGACCCCGATGTCATTGCTGGGTGGTATGTGGTGGATGCTGACATCAAGCAGATATGTGACCGCATGAGGGCTGTGGGCCTTAATCCCAAGAGCCTATCTCCCTACAACCGTCACGACTTCATGTACAATTGGAGTGATAAGCACTGGTCGCAACCCATTCCGGGGCGACTTTGCTTTGACCTTATGGTTGGATTCAAGCGACTGTGGACTATCAAGAATGGACAATTGGCTTCGCAGAAGTTGGATGATATTGCTTGGCATGTGCTACAAGAGCGGAAGGTTGATTTGCCCAACGGACACGATACCTACTACTCCGATGTAGGTACATACCTTGACTATAACCGACAAGATGTGAGGCTACTCCCCCGACTGGACGAAGCGGTCAATGCTGTGGGGTATCACACCTCTATGCAACATCTTGTGCAGTGTCAGTTGGCTACGACTCCCCTCATCACCGCTATGTCGGCAAGTCTGTTCCTACAAGACAATGAGTTCGACCTACGCATACCCGACTCCCCCAAGTTCGAGAAGCGGGACTATGCTGGGGCTGATATTCAAGAGCCGGAGCCCGGACGCTACACCAACATTGCTATTATGGACATCAAGGCCATGTACCACTCCAATGTAAATCTACATAACATCTGCTGGACTACGCTGTCGGATGAAGGCTTGGACTGTGGCAGTGGTGCCAAGTTCATGCAGGGGGACCGGGGTTTGCTCGGTAGGACTATGGACAAATTGACTGTCAAGCGCAATGAGTACAAGGCGCTAATGAAACAGGCTCGGGCTGACGGGGATGAAATAGCCTACAAGAAGTGGGATGGTGCTCAATTTGCCACCAAATCAATGGTTGCTTCCCTCTATGGTATCTGCGGTGACTCTAAGTTCGGCATGTACCACCCCGACATAGCCGCCGCTATCACATACACCTCTCGACAGACTCTATTTCGTCTGCGTGACGAGTGCAACGAGCGTGGTTATCCTGTGCGCTATGGGCACACTGACTCCATATTTTGCGAGGTACCAAGTCCCGAAGAAGGGATGGTACTTGTTGATGAAATTAACAAGGCTATGGCTCCTATCGAAACCGAGTTCGAGAAGTGGTGTGAGTCTATGATTCTCAAGCGCAAGAACCGCTACGCTGGCAAGGTCACATGGACTGATGGTCAGTCCCACGAGCCCGAATACTACTACAAGGGCCTTGAACTCAAGCAAGCGAGGATGCCAAAGGCCATGAAGTCCACAATGGACTCCATACTTCGTGCTATCCTCGATGGTGTTGCTCAAGATGAGGTCGATACTGAGGTATGTGGGCTCATTACTAAGGGCATCAACGGTGAACTTGCCGAGGATGTGTTGATGGTAGGAAAGTTGAAGCGTCGTCTTTCACAGTATAAAGTACTTTCGGGTGCCTCAGCGGGTGCTGATTGGGCTAAAAAGAACCTCGGTCGCAACTATGAGGTCGATGAGGCGTTCCTAACCGCCGTCAATAAGCGAGGACAACACATTGCATTTGACAATTTTGAGCAACTGCAAGGTGTGTGTACTATTGACTGGGCGAGAATGACGGAAACATACATTGTGAACAAAGCATGTGACATTTACGACCTTGTTGGGTGGAGTACACAGGAATTGTGGAATGCCCATCGTGGTCTTGGTGCTGTTCAGTGGATATGACTATATAGTGGCGTAGGCAAAGTGAGTAATATGACCGAAGAAAATCGAACACCCCGCAAAATGACAACGAAAGAACTCACCGAAGCGGTGCACAGTCTTGGTTCATCTATGAATCGACTTGCCAACGCACTCACGGAGGACATGATGCAGATTATGGCAGTCCTCAGTGGTCTTTTGACACACTTGGGATTGCTCGAAACAATCACCTGTCCTTCATGCGGTACTGAACTGCGACATCCTAAGTTGGATGAAGTACCAACGCCTACCCACTGCCCTGCATGTGGTAGCGATTTGGACGCAAAAGAAGAAGAATGATTAAAAAACACACGGGATGTGGAATGACTATGGCAAAAGTATTGTTGGCAGAAATGGATGAGAAATTGGTCGCTAAGGCCATCGCACAACACGGAAAGCGTGATGTGTGCATCGCTATGGACAACAGCGTCGAGAACCTCCAGCGAGCAGTCGCTATGGGACTCGATACTTTTTGCTTGGTTGGCGCAGATGCTGACCCTAAGATGTTCTCCGAGCACATCACTTCCGCCCCTGTGAAGAAGGCCGCACCAAAGGCCAAGAAGCAAGAGGCGAAGAAGGATGAACCAACAACCGAATAAATACAGCAAAGAGTGGTTTGAAATCCACGGACCCGAACACGGACACGCTAATCCATTCAAGGCCAGTAATAATGATTGGCCAGTACGACTATCCAAGTCAGCCTTTATGACTTATCTTGGTTGTCCACGCAAGTATTGGTGGTCAAATGTTGCCGAGATACGAGGGCCGAGGAATCATTTTATGGTTCATGGGACCGCAGTCCACACTGCACTTGAGAATCTCTATGGCAATTGGGTTGCTGGCACTGAACGAGGTTTTGGTGACTTGATGATGCACGATTGGGAGGGTGATGGCGATGTTTATACGCCTCATCTCGAGTGGGATGATGAGCAAAAGCGAATCTATGAGGGTTCTGTTGAGGCTCTCGCTCAACTCGAAGAAGAAAGACTACGACGGTGGGGGGCGGAGCATTTCGCACCCGAAGAGTTCGAGGTCAAACACACTCTCAAGGTTCCCGACAGGAACTTTGTGCTTGTCGGTATGATTGACGGTGTTCATCGTCACCCCGATGGTGGGCTTGTTATCACTGAATTGAAGACTGGTAAGGCTACCAGTGGTAAGTTGAGCAAGACTCGCAAGGAACTGTGCTACTACCGCTATATGCTGGCTATGCTCGGGTGGGACGAGGCAGTGTATTTTTACTACCTGTTCCCCGAAGCAACTAACACCAAATTGTTCCACGAACTCGACGGCAAGAAGAACACTGAGGTGTGGCTTGGCGACCTTCAAGGCATGGCTGTCTTGGAGAAGGTGCAGAAGCGGTCTATAACGGCTATGCACAAGTCCCTTGACAAGACCTTCGATGGTATCGAAGAGTCACTGTGGACTATCAAATGGAATGATTACTTCTGTACTGAATGGTGTGACTTCAATATGTCCTGTGAAGAACAACTTCTCGGGATGAGCGGCGACCCAACGGCTTCATATACTGCCGACGAGGAATGGTGAAAACATGAACAAAGAAACATGCCCCGAATGCGGTAGCCAAGAACACCAAACAGATGCTATGATGCTCGTTACCGGGCAGATTGGCGGAGAAGAAAAGATGCTTATTGTGCACACATGCAAGGAATGTGGTCACAAGTGGAGGGGACATATTTGAGTCTGCTGAACTTCCCTCGGGAAATCGGCCTCAAAAGAACAGTCGTCCACAGCCAACACCAATACAAGCGATACCTTGACAAAATGCGGAGCAAGACCTCATGCTACACCAGCCTATATTCATTTTCACGCAAGAACGAACACAACAAACCGGACTACCGATACGCAATAATTGATAGAGCATGGTGGGATTTTGATGCGGGAGAACGAGGCGGAATCGAACAGGTCAAGCAAGATGTCGCAGAACTCATCGGCAGGTTGGAGGGTGACATTCGACTCGTTGCCACCGGGCGTGGCTTTCATGTCCACCAATTGTTCGACGAACCTGTCTGTGGACCGGAGTACCGGTTGAGTCTTGAACACTACCAGCGCCGCAAGGCTAAGGGTCTTGTCACGCTCGATGGCGTAGGCTTCCCCGAAAAAATGACTCGCATTCCTAACACCTACAACCCAAAGCGGGGACGATGGTGTGTGGTTATCGACGCTCATGCCTTTGCCGCAGACCCGGACAACTTCATAATCCCTAAATCACCACAGCGTTTGCCTCGAACTCTCCACCCGTTTGGTATTCACGGCACTTTGCCAAAGAACAATCACTTTGACTTCGTGGGCTGGGCTGAAAAGTACGCTCCCGAAGCCGAAGATTACTCATTCGCAGACAGCGTTGATTTGGACGAGAAAACCCTCACCGCTGGTACAGTACCACTGATGCCCTGCTTGGCCCGTGAGGTGCATAAGAACAAGCCTAATCACCATGTTCGTGTAGCACTCGTGCAACACATGGCCGACAACCTACGGGACTTCGCTAATCCCGAGTCATTGAGCAAGGAACAGCGTGAGCGAATAGAAGATGAAATCTTTGACTACATCAAGGGTCTTGGTTGGTCTAACTGGAGCCCTACGACTTCCCGTAAGGGGATTAAGAGTACCATGAAGTACAGTCGTGTGCCCTCGTGTGCATGGTTTGTTTCTCGTGGCATGTGTGCTGGTAAGTGCTGGCGCTACGATGGTACCGCAAAGGTGCCCGATGCTGAATGACCCTCATATAAGCATAGCCCCTACCATATTTGATGCTGGTAGTGGACGACCGTGAAAATGACCTCTTGAAACATAAATTGCTTGTTGCTATGGGCGACCATGTGAAGGTCAAGCGGTTGAAATCTGCCGACTACATTATCGGTGAGATTGGTATTGAGGCCAAAGAGATTAACGACCTGTATCACTCAATCATGGGACACGGCAGAAGCCGTACAATCATGGGGCAACTGCACGAACTCAACGATACTTTCGAGAAGCCAATGCTTGTCGTCTATAACACCAAGTTGAAGCCCTATGTCCGTGGTGGAAACAGGGGCGCAGTGGCCCGAGAGCACAAAAAAATGCAAGCGGTCATAAAAAAATTCAAGCAAACCTTCTGCGTCATGTTCCCCAACATTCAGTACATGGAAGTCCCGAGCATGGACGACTTTGTTGATTGGCTCAACGCCATGCACCACAATCTCCGAATCCGTGGCATCACTACTGCCGAACCACCGGAAGTGCAGAAGAAAGCAGTTCGTGGTGTGGATGCAAGAATAGCGGCTCTCACTGCTATTGAGGGTATCTCCGAGCGAGCGGCCCACGACCTTCTCACTGAGTTCGGGTCACTACCTCGTATTCTAAGAGCGAGGACAAGCCAGCGCCAACTCATGCAGATTGACGGCATAGGTCGCAAGAGAGCAAAGGCCATCCTTTCACTGCGGGAACGCTATCCCGACCAACCCGACCGTCACTCCGAGTAGGAGTAGGACGAGGATTCGGAAGAGCCTTGCACCGCACGATTGTCAGTAGCAACCTGTACATTGTGCAACTGAACCGACGCATACTTGGCGTCGTCGTCACCTGTCGCCGGGTTCCTTTCAATGGTGATGGTCAGTGTATTGCTGGCTACATCTGCGCCATCGACATCTCCGGTGAACAAGACTACATTGCCCCGCTCTATCTCGGTGATACTGACTGTTCGCTCGTACACTCGTGATGATTCATTGCAGGTCACAGTGACAAGAAGCACCGCCGTTTGGCCAGCGCCAGCCATACTGACCCTACCCACGACTCTAACCGAGTTGCTGACAGTCCCCGCTGGGATTCGTGCTGTGATATTGAACCGAGTAGCCGGTGATGTCCAACCTGCGTCACTTCCGCCGCCGGGGAAGGACATGCCATCCTCTCCCATCACTGCGTCACCCGAAGATGGCGTGATGAATGAGTCTATGCCGCTGATACCCGACGAATCTCTTGGTGGTGGTGAGGTCTTTGTTTGTCCGAGGACACCAAATGACCCACCAGTCACGCTATCATTGTTGAAGTTCATAGTACCGCTGACCCTGTTGCGAAGGAGCGTACCCATCGAAGACGAAGTGGTAGTCAGTATGCTTCCGATTGACCCACTTAGCCCGTCCGGTAGATTGGTTCGACCCGGTGTGGTGTTCGGGTTCAGTTCCGAACTGCTTGTTTGAGCCGCTCCGCCGTCACCCCAGCCTCCCCAATCTCTCCAGTTGCCACCACTCGGCTCTCCGCCGCTTGTTCCATTTCGACCACCAGTAGTACCACCACTGGTCGATTGTCCACCGCCGCCACCGCCAGTGCCGCCGCCTTGATTGCCTTGTCCAGCCGACTGCTGTCCTCCACGAGACACTCGGGGTAGGATGTATGATGCAAAGTTCTTGGCCGCTCTCGACACATCTCTCTCCAACTTAAGATTGACTTGCTCAGTACCTCGACCGTCGATACTCCAATCCAGTGACTTGATTGACATTTTTTCGTTGGTCAGTTCAAGTGCCTCATCGGTGTATGTCAGCGTTGTTGCTGGCATGAAGTTGAGGTCGTCCACGATATGTAGGCGTGGTGCGTACCACTCACTGTTTTTGTTCCAATAATCAGCCTCTCCGAACTTTCGTGCTCCGAGCGGGAAGATGCTGTCAGCATTGAATCCGGCAGTGTAGGTGACACCCGCCCAATCGTGAGAATTTAGATGCGTGTTGGATGTACCACAGCGTTGTCGCACCAAAGATACCAAGTAGTCGTGATTGATTGACACTATAATACGCTCCGTACTCTCCTGTGCGGCCCAATATGTGCTTGGTATCGCCAGTTGGTAGTAGCCGTTGCCAGCAACACTGACCGAGGTACTGCTTCGTAGTGTAGGAACTGCTCCGAGAATGCCAGCATCCCACTCATAGTCGAGCAGTCTAACTCGGAAGATTGTATTGTTGATGTCAGTGTAGGAACCCTGTCCGTCCTCAATGTCAATAACGATACGCAAGTGTCCGTCAGCGTTGTATTTGCCCGCTCCCGGCGTCTTATCACTGGTCTTTGGCATGCCCTTTGGGATGTGCACAATCTGCATAGCATACGACACTGAGTTAGCACCGTACCAGTAGTAATTGTCGTCGTAGTCGAGTAGTAGGGGCGTACCATTGTGACTGACAGTAGCGCCATTTCGACCGTCAAGAGCGTTCTGTATTCCGGGGAAGAGATTGCCACCCCATAGTGAGAACCAAGCCCATGCTTTGTCTTCCGTGTACACTCCGCCAAGCGTTGATGTACGGGGGATTGTTCGTGATTGGTCAGCCACATAACCGTAGCGAGCATCACTGAGCATTAGGTCGTTGAGTCCGTCGAGAGTGTGGTTGTCGTTGAATCTTAGCATGGTAGCGTTGATTGACATAGGAGCCATTCTATTCTTGGCGTACTCTTGCTTGGCGATAACCATTGCTTCGTTGCTTGAGGTCACTTTGGCAACATGAATAATTTCCCAGCGTGGTTTAGTACCGAGTGTTGCCGATGGGAAGTCCACATAAGATGTCCCTCCGGCGTAAAACACCCTAACATTGGAAATCTGCGTACTGCCTTCTGTTGTGAGGTTAGAAACCCGCAGGTTATCACGAGTCAGCACAATTCCATTGCTGTATGTCGGGCGGAATGAGGGCTGTGAGTCCCGACCCATCAACCAAGACATGACTGAGCGTGACGAGTCCTCGATACCAACCCCACTACCCTGCTGAGTAGTCGAGTAAATGTTGGCGATGCTTGTGTTTCGACAGTCATTGACCGTTGCGAAGGTATCAATCTGCCCAACCTTCCTCCAATAACCATCACCGATTGTAGCAGTCTTACCTGCGGCTGTGATTCTAAAGTTGAAAGGACTGCCGCCGTAGGGTGCATCCGTCACAACATAGCGAGTTCGGTAGTTGTCTGTTGCATCACTGAGTTGAGCATTGTCCACAATCTCAATAATATCACCGGGTTGGAGTTCCGGTGGGTCATGCGTATTATTGCCTACTACTATGACCTTATCACTAATCGTGGCACTTGTTGATGCAATATACCCACCAAGCCCTCCCTGTGCCACACTCAATTGACTTGTGGTCATGCTGTTTGTGAGGGGGATGGATGCGAGGGATGGCATACCGTGTAGCGTGGATTGTTGTAGCCAGTTGTCACTGAGTGAGTCGAGGTACGATACTCGGAACTTGTCGCTGTCATAGTAAGTCATGCTGGCTTTATTTTCGATAAACCCATCAATCTGCATCATCATTCGCATTGGGAACACCTGTGCCAGTCCAACATAGACTGTTGCGTCGGGGTAGGAAGAATCAATCTCGGGGTCAGTACTGATAGTGACCTCCGAATACACCTGTCCTTTACCAAAGATAAGTGCCTCGGCACTTTGCGCTGTTGATTGACTGGTACCTCCGTATGCGGCACCATTCCAATCTCCCGGCTGTGTGCTGGAAGGGTTGGGCATGCCCAAGTCACTGATGGCATCCACCATGTAGGTGGGGAATGCAACATCAAATGTACACTGTTTTGTGGCTGACGCAGGTGCGTTAGTCACTACAAAGCCCACATCAATTTGCAGTTCATAACCAAGAAGTGTGCGAACGCCATTGTCACCGATTATTTCGTAGGTTCCGTCAATGGATGGCGTAGTAGTGGAGTTAGTGATGGTGATGTGATGCCCTGTCCTCAAATTATTTCCTTTGAATGAGATACCACTCGAACCTGTTCCTGTCAATTTCACAATGTTGTTACCCACATAAGTGACTGTTATTCCGTTCTTGGCTGGTATTTTTAGGTCTGCGGCGAAGTGGAAGATTTTATTCTTCTCGTGAGATACAATTTGACCAGCAAGTGTGGGGTCTGTGTCTTGAAGTGGGAACTTGATAATATCGTCATTGAGTTGGATAACTCGGTCGCCTGCCTGTATGTCCTCAGCGAGCGTTGTGAATGCGCTGTTGAAGAACTTGTAGTTGGAGTTCCAACTGTCGGAGTCTCCTTCGTCAAGATTGTATGGTCCTGTCGGTGCCTTGACCCAATAGTTGTCGATGAGAACGGGGAACCCTTCGGTTTCAACGAGATAGTCCCCTACTTCTTTCCTACCACCGGCAATTTGTCCGGTGCGACCACCGTTGCTTTGTGTGTTTAGATTGAAGAAGGCGGATGTGTCGAGGATAATGAATGACCCAGCCTTGTCTTGCCAATTTTGGTATCGGGTGTCGTCCGAACCGGTGAATGAGGTAGGTGTGAACGAGTCCGAGCCAGCCGAAGACCATGTGTTGCCAGTAATAGGGTCTTTTTCAGCATCCATAGACCACATAGTCAAGTCGTCACCAATCGACAAATCAATGAACTCCTGTCGCTCTTCACCGGTCGTGGTGTTAGAGTCAGCATATACCAGCGATACTGAGTAGTTCGATGCGTATGGTGCCAGTAGTCCAAAGTCATTCTTGCGTAGGTTTGCATCTGCGTTGGCTGAACCATCGTTTCTCATGTCTGCCCACATAACCCAAATGTGCTTGTAGTCGTCCTTGATGTCCCTAACCTTAACAGTCGTACCACTTGCGTGGTCACGCTGGAAGAAGTTAGTGGCTGGTGCTACCGCAGTAGTCCCTTGATATTGAGTGGCTCCGGGCGTAGGTACTACCTCAACCACCTTATTGGTATTCGGATTGAAGGTTGGTATAATGTAAGATTGTGTGGGGTTAGTGGTGTACACTTTACCTCGTGGGAAAGTACACACACTGGTGTGGCCCACAATGCTATTGTACCTTCCTTGCGGGACATAATTGTGATGCCGAGTCACAGGGTCCGAAATTGTAAATCGAGCGCAACTGACACCGTTCCGATTAACAAGTAGTTGTTGTGCCCCGCTTGGGTCGGGCAAATGTGCTCGACGAGCATACCACTGTCCGTTCAAATTGCTGTTGCTCGAACCCGCTATGGTTATCACATTATTTGCTATGTTAGCACTTACTCCCGAGTCGATATACACGAAAGCGTGATACTCCGGCGGTGTTCGTGCACCGCTCCCGAAAGTGCCGGTGGGCTGTGATGTCGAAACCCAATCAATTGCCACGATTGATGTGGCAGTAGTATGAGTGGCGCTTGTCACTACGCCAGAATCGACAAAGCCATCGGGGTCTATGATTTCAATGCTACCACCGTTCAGCAGATTGCCACAATAGTCAGTGAGGGCTATGCTTGTGTCACCAACTGTGAAATTGGAGGACAGGGTGGTGGTGATTGCGTCTTTTTCGATTCGACCAAACATGTGTTTGAACCAAGCCGATTCTTTGAGGTCCAGCATCCAGCGAGAATGTAGTGCTCGATATTGAGCAGAAGCGGTTGCGTCGATAGCAACGCAAGCGGCGTCCCAATCAGCGTATGGTGTGTTAGGTCCGAGCGTGGTGTCCTCGTTGCCGTACATTTGGATTGGGTGAGCGGAGCGGTTTCGCATACGACTATCCTTGTGAGCAAGGAATACACCGGAGCCATCTTCGACTTCGTTGAATCCAAGACCAGCGTTGGCTGACACAAGACGAGAGGCACCGAAGTAGTAGGTGTTGAGGTTGTTCTGCGACTCACTGCGGTTGTATGCTACGACTGAGGTGCTGTCAGCGTCACCACTGTTGCCGAGTTCCCAAGTAGGTAGTTGTGTGTCCATGCTGGAAAAGTAGTCGGAAGCATCAAGGGTGATTTTAGGAGTTCGGTCACTTGCCGATTGAGTGTATCGCATACCATTCACGCTACCTCGCCAAACAGGGCGGGCTATATCGCCTCGGAACATGAGAAGTGACCAGTCGGCATAAGACGATTGGTTGAAGAATGAGAGCAACTTTAGTTGTTGGTCGTCGTCAATTAGGTCGAGTGATAGTGACGAAACACTATTGACTGCGGCAGACCACCGCATAGAGGTCGCTGGAGGCATCTCTAAGCCACTCGGATAGTCGTTAAGGGGTCTAACCAGCCCAACACGGTCAATGAGCATAGCGGCCTTCTTAGAGCAACTTTTAGCATCGACCTCCCAGCCGTACATATCTGCCGCTGTGAAGGCACTTCCATCAGCCTTGTTGGTCATGGCTTGGTTTGTGAGGATAGCAGTGCCATTTTTGTATAGGGTGTATTGATTGTTTGTGTAGTCAATCACAAAATCATAGTCGTCCCAAATAGAATCGAGTGTTGGGGGACTGGCGTAGGATGTCGAGGTGCTTTCTTGATACGCCACTGGTGTGATTTCGTACTCAATGGCGGCATTGGTGTAGCCTGTGTCACCACTACCGGTGCTGGTGAAGGCTGTGCCCTCGCAACCAATTCTCAACTTGAGTCGAGCGGCGGATGTATCGACCGCTGTGGCGTGGATTCGGATGGTGAATATGTCACCGTCCCCTTTGGAGTTGAGTGTGCCGTCGTATGAAAAGATAGGAATGTAGGAGGCAGAAGAAGTGTACACTTCCGTGACCAAGAATGGCTTACCTGCTGGCGACTTGATAGGGTACAGGTACGCTTTAGGAGTACTGGTGGTATAAGCATCGTTGAATAGAACTTCGCCCGAGTACACACCAGCAAGGTGTGTGCGAACTGCGGTGGTAGGTGTGGACACTCCGGTTGGTATTCCAGCCGCTGTATCGAGGGTGTTTGCCACACCGCCGTTGTAGTCGGGGATGCGTGAGGTCGCTCGACCAAAGGTACTGTCGTTACTACCGATGGCTGAGAAGTATCGGTTCGTGGTGTCGTAGCCGTAGCAGAACATGAGGAAGCCATCGTTGGCATCAGTCCCCTTGTATGCTTCGCCAAGAATACCTGTACCGCCGTCGAATCGCTGACGGTTAGCGTTGGAGAGTGAGTCGGGGTATTGGAGTTGAGCAAGACCTTCGTACTTGCCAGCCTCCCTGCGGTTTTGGTCGTAGGTTAGCCACTCGTGAATACCTGCGTTGTGATTGTATTGGTCTGCGGTGGCGATTGCAGAATTGTTGAATCGACCGGAGGCACCATCGCCTCGCTCACACCATGCGTAGGTGTAGCGGGGATTGAGTGTAGCCCAGCCGTTGATAGGGTTGCCGTGATGAGTCTTGGAGGACTGCCAGTCAGTGCCCTGTATGTTTTGGTCGTCGGGGACTGCACGGGCACCGATGAAATCGTCGTAGTAGCCAGCCATCCAAAAGGTCAGTCGTCGGTCCACATCTCGCATTTACTTCACCTTGCTTTACTGAGATGCCAAAACATCTGTCACTATTCTTGTTATCCGGTCAGCCGCTTCTTGCTCGTTGAAGAAGCCGTGGAAGTTCGTGGTCATAATGACCTCATTCTTATGGTACAAAGTACCGACGCCTTGCTGAACTACTTGCTTGTACAGTGAGCCAGTCACATTGCCGTACTGACCACCGAAGAATAGTTCATCACGAGCCCCGCTGAAATTGTAAATCTCGGCAGTTAGGTTCTCTATCTCACTGGCTGTGTTTGCGGCGCTTGTGCCTGTGCCATCTATTGCGGCACCCACTTTGCCCTCAGCAAACAGTAGTCTTTCGTCAGTTGCTACAAGCGAGTTCATCTCCCTAATCATGGCGGTAAGTGCATCGTTGTCGAATGCTTCGTCAAACAATATGATTTGGTCTTCTGTGAGCGACACACCATGCTCCATTAGTTGGATTAGGTTGTTTAGGTTTTGTCTTTGATTTTCTATGGGGTTGCCGAATTTTGATTGGTGTACTTCAACACCCGCCATGTTGAATGAATCAAACAATTCCTCCATCTTCTCCATATCATCAGAAACAAACGGAGTGTTGAAGGTCCACATTGACAAAGCACCACTAAGTCCCTCGATTTGTTTCCTCGCTCTCATTTTTGCATCAGCGAAGGCCATATCATTCAAAGTCTTGGCCTCGCCACTAATTGCCTTGAGGATATGAAGGTAGGACATTCCTTGTGTTATTGTAGTCTGTTGAGCGTCAGTGTACTTGTGCATGTTGTCTGTCATAATTTTGAGTTCGTCGTCAATCAACTCGGTGTTCTCAAGCATCTCTTTGGTTTCAAGGCTTCCAGCACCGAGCGCCTTTGCCAATTCCTCATCTGCAATGACCTTTGTACTGCTACCCAACCGGTCAATGGTGGATTCGTACTCCAGCATATTTTCATTGGCCTCCCTCATAAGTTTGTTTTGTTTCTCTTGATGATAATTGACTGCAAGCAAAGCCGCCGCAAGACCTCCAGTAGCCAGTATTGACATTCCCAGCGCCGCCCCTACTTTTTTGAGTCCCAGTGCACGGGTGGCCTGTGCCGCATTGTTTGCTTGAATTGCTCCGGTATTGACTTGTGTTGTGACTGTGGCCTTTGCTTCTGCGAATTGAAGTGCGATGAACGCTTTGATTGCAGTTCCAGCGGCACCAGCAGATTTTGTCATGCTTGACGCAAGACCAGCCATGCTTATGGTAGCCGCCGCTTGACCCGGTAGCATACCGGAAACAACTGTGCCGAGGCTGATAACCGAGAATTGCATCTTTTCAATAGACTTTACTGTGTCGTCACTGAATTTCAACTGGCTCTTCTGCATGTACTCATTGACCATAGCCTTGTCTTTGGCTTCGACTTTCTTGGTGAGAGCGTCAATCATTATGCCGAGTTGTCTGTACCGTTCCTCTTGTTCGAGAGTTGTGTCATTGACCTTAGCCAACATAGGAGCGAGTTCCTTTTGTAGTTCAACACTTCTCACCTCCAACTTCAACTCTTCTCTAAGTGTACCATTGAGTGCCTTTCTTGCCTCATTTTGCGCCCTAACAGCATCTTCCAAGTGCATTTGATTGGTGAGTTCTTGGCGTTCTGCCTCGCCCATGATATTGAGCATATCTTCTGTTTGGGCGATTTTACCACCGTATCTTGTTAGTGCTTGCATCAACGCCTCGTACTCATACTTTGTCACTGATAGTGGTTTCTCAGTGTCCTTTATGGAAGCGGCCAATGTGTCAAACGCTGTGGCGGTGTTTATGATGTCGCCTTCTGCCCGTCTTCCTATTGGGTCGTCCTTGAACTCTTTATTCAAGTGGGAGGCAAGACCCCCCTCTCCTTTGAAATCAACAGCATAGGCTCGCACATCTGCTTCGCTTATGCCATCGTATCTGTTTGCCAGTTGTTTTACATTGTACTTACCCATTTCAGTGAGAATCTGTTGAAGATGCTCCCTGTCTTCTGCGAGCATGTCGCCAACGGTATCACCAATTCTCTTGGCTCGAATACTTGTATCGTTAATACCCGAAAGTGCATCACGACCACCCAAAGCACCTATCAGTTCATTCTCCCCCTTTATGCGCTGGAGTAGCGTGTGGGTTTTCTTGAGTTCCATGTTTCTTTCAACGAGCAATTTCTTCTCATTCTCAGTCATGTTGTTAATCATTTCCGAGTCGGTCAAAAATTGACGGACGAGTGCATCATCCTTGAAGGATGATTTATTCATGTACAGTTGCTTTGCCAAATCAACAAGGTGGCTTTGTAGGCTTACTTCTTGTTTGGCCATCAGTACCCTATGCTTGGCACTATTGGCACCGTGGTCTTGTTGGGAGATTCTTCTCTCAACAGCCATGTTGTAAATAGCCGCTTTTTGAGCCAAGTCGTCCTCGTGTTCGACCCTTTGCTTCTCAAGTTCCACCAGCCTTTCAAGAATGGGCTCTTGCTCCCTAATAAGAGGGGCCATAGCATACTGAACCACCCTTCTGTTTTCAATAGCGGCGTTGATTTTTTGCTGAATGTGTTGTTGTCCCTTGAGGATGTCCGTTTGATACTTTGATGCCTTTACATTGAACGCAAGGTGGTTCGCTTGCTTGCTGTGTAGGTGCTCGTTAGCAACAAGAATACCGTGCAGTTGCTTTTGAATCGAAGTGAACATCTCGAATCCAACACCGAGAGTGCGGATTCCAAGACCCAACTTGACTGCGCCACCCAATACCTGCATATTGGCGGCAAGCCTACCAAGACTTCTGCCGAGTGGACCAGTGCCTCTCGTTAAATTCTTAGTGACCTCAAGCATCTCATTCTGCTTTTCCACATACGCAGTGGTGAGGGGCATAAGTCCCTCGCCAATCTCCGCCTTTAGCAACTCTTGTCGATTTGTTGCTATCTTAAGCAGGTTAGATTGGTGCTCAAGAGCCTTGTTAGCCTGTCCCAATGCCGAGTCAAACCCTGCGGCACCATCAGCAGACAGTTGTACTGCACGGTCGTAGTTCTCCATCAACTTGATGAAACGAACATAGTGTCGGTTTCCAGCAATGGTCTGTGCGATATTCTGCTTGACAGCAGGTGTGAGTTGGTCCCAACCCTTAGATTTGAGTTCCGCCATGACCTCTTGCATGGTCTTCATTTGTTTATTGACACCCTCGCCCTTAGTCAATTCATAACCAAGTGCTTCGATTTCACTTCGAGCGCCGGAGATGTCGCCACCAAGACGAGCATACATCATACGCAGGGCACGACCCGCCGTACCTTGTTCCTCACCGGCTTCGAGTAGGACTGCGGATTGAGCGGCCATGAACTCAAACGAGTCACCGACCAACTCACCCTGTGCGGCGAATGTACCCATGACACGAACCAAGTCGCCTTCAAGGGCAACCGAGCGGTTAGCAATAGTGTTCAGTGCGTCAAGTGCCTCGGCACCCTCAGTCACGAGGATATTCTGCTGTTCTTGTAGGCTCAATCGCTTGAATTGCTCTTGATTAAGTTCACCAAAGAGCATGCCTGTCTGCTGGTGCAATTGAATAATACCACGCTGTGCTTCCTCAGCGTTAAGGTCGGAGATTTCAGCAAGAGTAAATGCCAGTTCAGTGAGTATTCCGACATTTGCACGGCCAATCAAGTTAGCAACTTGGGACGCACGAGAACCTGCGGCCAGTGCTTCTTCCCCGGTCATAGCGAAGGCCATACCAAGTTCGACCACACTGTCACGCATAGTATCGACATCAGCCGCCGACCCGAAGAACTTCTCGAACTCAATAGAAGCGAAACCAAGTTCTTGAGCCAAGACGGTTGTTTCATCAACCATCATGCCTATGGCCTTAGCCGCATCTTCCATCGGCTTCATAATTGCTTCGGCAGTGTCAATCGAAACCGCCTTCATAACGGTGTTGATTGCTTCCCTGTCCTTAATCAACTTCTCAGCGTTGAACTGAGCAACGATGTTGAAAAAGACTTGGGATGCACCGATTCGAGTCATGTATCACACCCCCCTATTCACTCACAGGTATGCCCTGTTGTTTCAATAATGCGACCATAGCATCGTCGTCCATAGCCTGTCCACGGCGTTGCTTTCGCCGTGCTTCCATAGATGCCCCGTCCTTGCGGGAGGATGATTGGGACGCTTCTATACCGTCGTGTATAGTGTTGAGGCAAGCGAGGTCGTATTCCATCATTCGCCAGCCCCCCTCTTGAGTGTATCTTTCGAGCAACACCGAAGGGAGGACTCCCTTGAACGATGAGCAAAGTGCCGGGGCTACCTTGCTCACGAGTCCAAAGGGACAGCACCTTCCGGTGTGTCCTCTCCGCCACGAACGAAGTCGAAAATTTCCATGAGGTCGTCCCGGTCAATGAGGTTCATATCCACATCATCAACAAGACAGGCTGGTACCATGTCACGGATTTGGTCTTCCATAGATGCACCAGCGTCTTCGAGGGCCACAAGAAATTCTTCTTGTTGCTCGGGTGTCCACTTTGTGTTATCCGGTCCAAAATGCTTGAACTTTCGGAAGGTTTTTGCGAGTAGGGTTTCGTACTTCAAGCGTTCCATACCGCTTGCTTGTCGAACCCAAATCTTCTTGCTACCAATATCAAATTGTTTTTTCATCACTGCCATTCTTCTTCACACTCTTCTTTGCTTTACTTGTCTTTTTCTTCGGCTTGACAGCCTTTGGAACTTCAACCACTGCTGGCTTAGGTTCCGGTACAGGTGCCTCGGGCACCATTCCTACACTCTTTGGCTTAACGCCGTGTAGGTTCTTGAGTTCACTTCCTTTGATTGGCTTCATTCTCTTCACGAAATCACCTCAAAGTAGGGAGTATCGAACAGACCCTGCACCAGCGTTGCCGGTGTTTGTTAGAATCATCTTTGACATGGTGCCGGTGCTTTGGTCAAGCAAACCAACGAAGGACATGCTGAGTGTTTCAGTGTCACGGCCCGACACATTGGATGTAGGTGCTTCCCATCGCAATTTTTGGACTTGGACTTCCAATGAACTGCTTCCACTAACGAACTTCAATTTAAGAGCAGGGAAGGTACCGTCACCATCAAAGATAGCGCCGCCAGTACCGAGTGCTGTGTCGTAGCCGGGGTCGTCTGTGGTACCCACATCGTGTGCTGTTGAGAACTCAACAGTACCGCTGATTTCTCTCATTTGTGGAAGAGGTTGTCGGAGGTAGGTTCGGCTACCGATTGAGCAAGCCGCATCCGTGTCGAGGTTCATGTTGAAGTCAAGACTGATTGATTGGATTCGAGTGCTGACTACTTCTTGAGTACCTGCTGTTGAGAAGGACACAACGCCTTCTGCGAAGTGGAAGCCATCAACTGTGTCACCGTTGAGCGTAGGGTTGTTAAGGTCAGCGAGTGCTGATTCGGACTTGCCAGTGAATGATGCGCTGATTGTTGCGTACTCACCGTGGGATGCGCTGAACGAAAGGCTTTCAATACACATACCTGTGTAGGTGTGTTCCTTTTCTTCACGACCCACTTCGAGAGTGAATGATGGGAGAACTTGGTCGGAAGCCTCCTTGAAGGTGTGGACTTTGCCGGTTTGGTCGTAGCCAGCGGAAGAGGGTAGTGTTGGACCAGCGGCGTCATACAGGCTGTCACCGTAAATACCAAAAATACAAAGGCCGAGGAAGTCGTCCGGTTGCGTAACCAAGTCGATGCTTCCACTCGAGTATTCCTTGCCGTTCACTGACTTTTGTGCACCGTAGTGACTCATGTCTGCTCGGGTCAAGAGGTCAAATTGGTATTGAATCGACTCACTGTCTGCTTCTCCACCAATTCGAGCACGAGCCGCCAATGACCCTGCTCCGTAGGTACGAGCGCCAGTTGCGGTAGTGTGTTCGGGAGTCAGTGCGACATATCGGTACTTGAGATTGGAAGCCATAAAGGTTCACCTTAGTACAGGCTACTTGCGGCTTATCACTTAAGGGTTTCACCTGTGAAGCATATTTAATCGCCGCATATAGGTGACTTCCAGCCTATGGACACACACAACTTCATCATCGTCCATCTTCGTGTCGAATGAGATAGTGTAGTCGGTTAGACTGTCGGTGTTGCCGAGCAAACCGGTGTTGGTGTACAGTTCGTCAAAGGTGTCCCCTGCAATCTCAAGTCCCATGCGGTACGAGTTCTTGTAGTCAGTACCACGAGTGGTGATGAATAGAATCACCGAGTAGTTCTGTTCGATTCGTGTACCACCGAGAGTGGTGAATGATGGTGACTCCAACTGCTTTAGGAGGACATGTATTGACGGCTGTGGTATTCGTGTGACCATCTGCGATGAGATGTCGTAGCCATACAGGATTGATGCGTCCGACACTTGGTTCTTGAGGTAAAATCGCTTGCTGTTCTTGAGCAACTCCACGATTGACAAGCCCATCCTCATTAGGCTGTCGGTGACGAATGGGGATGTGGACATTTCATCGGGGTCAAACGCACCGTAGGTGGTGCAGTACACATTGTTCCAAATGACTGTGCCGCTGTCGTTGCCCCACTTGATTGCCTTAGAGGAACCAGTGGTACCTGTGACCTGCACATAGTTGGCCACACCTGCATCGTCTTCAATGATTTCCCGGCAGTACATGGTAGCGGTTCCCGTTGAACTTAGGGTCAGCCTCACCATGATAGGCACTGCGTCAAAGGCACCAGCCTGTGCCAAGTCAAGATTGGTCATTGTTTCACTCGTCGTTCCCACGAGCCTTAGCGTCTGCAAGTCTCCGGTAGCCTGTACCTGTGCCTTGTGTGTGCCGTTGTCGAGTTCCATGAGAACTGTGGTGTCTGCTGGGGCGCTGGTCATTTTGAGGCAGACGACCATAGTGTAGGCATCGCTGGTAGGAGTGATTGACCACTCTTGTCCAACACCTGCGAGAATCTGCCATGAACCACTGACTTCGCTACCCGAGCCGCTATCGCCACCAGTTCGTGTGAACGAGGCGTTGTCGGTGCCGTAGTCTGTCAAATTCGACGGGTCGCCGCCGTTCATTCTGCTTGTCCAAAATTGGGTTGTCGTTGCTATGCTCATCCGTATGCCTCCCTAAGTGCATCTGCTATTGCTTGTCCTATTTCCGGTTTAACTCGCTCTTCTGCTCGCTCGAGCCAGCCTATTGACTTGAAACCGGGGTGAGTGGCATTACTGCCTTTGGCGTTAATGAAACCACCTTCGCCACCACCACTGCCCCACGAAGGGGAGTTCTTAATTGACTTGAATGTGAATCCGTATTCATACGGTCGTGCCCCGTGCTCGAGTATCAGTGCCAACTTCCCACCACGAGAACCTTCCGGTCCACCGTCGTCCATTGGGTCAGCACCAAATCTAACCACGATATTGTTAGCGTCGTCTTGTCCCATCTCAACCGCAATAGAATCGGCCACTCGCTTACCCATGTATCGTTGTCGGGGACTGACTGCGCCGTTGATGAAACGCTGAGTGCTTGCGGCTTCTTGCCTTAGTACATCTTTGATTGCGTTGGCAATGACTGCGCCAGCAGTCTTCTCAAAATTATCCATTGCGGCATTGAGTTGCCTGTCTTTAATGGTAGCACTAACGCTACCAAGACTATTCTTTAGGTTGATGGTGTAGCCCATATCAACTCACCGTTCCCAAATGAGCGAGTCGCTGGAGTTCACCATTGCCTCTCATTCGGAGAACATTGGAGCGAACTGCTTCAACGCCGGACTGGTGGAATGCCGCATCGTCCTCAAGGTAAATTGCTGATGCGAGGTCAGCGCAGATTTCTTTGAGAACTGCGGCCATGTTGCCAGTAGCGCCCGTTGGAGCGGCCCGGCCATAGTCACGGAACTCTTGGTCAATGTTGATTGTCGCTCGAGAGATGGCGCTTGTGATGCGGGTAGCCGCTCGAGCCTGTTGTGCTGAGTCAAGTCCAAGTCGGATTGATACATCAGTGCTGGTGCAGTAGGTCATATCACATGACCCCCTGTACATCAACGCCAAGCGAAGCGAACAGGGCAATAGCGGCGTATTTCAAATACTTGGCCATAGTCGATAGTTCAAGAACGGCTTGCTCAAGCAAGCGTGTTCTTTCTTCCAAGTTATCCAAGCGAGCCTCATTGTTCATCTTCAATCACCTGCTTTGCTTCTTCAAGGCGGGAGATGAGGTCGGCTTTAGTGCCATCGACTGCAAGACCGTTGTCATTAGCAAGGGCAATCAGTTCGTCCTTTTTCATTTTCTTCATTGCGGATGGGGATGGCAACTTATCGACGATTTCCTTTAGGTCGTCGGCCAACTCCATGACCTCATCGAGTGTGATTTTACCATCGGCCATCAATTTTTTGTATGCTTTGTACCCAGCCAGACCAAGACCAACGGCGATGGCGGCGAGCAAGATAATCATTTCGGTGTCCATTTTGTTCACTCCTTGTATTCAATTTGCTTAACTGCTGATGTTGGGATGAAGGAAAACGGCTTGTTTTCGCCCACCCTATATACTGCGTACCCATGCTCCGTCTTTTCAATGTTCACATTGGTGTAGCACCTTTCGGGCGGTTGGTACACAATTTTGCCTTTTCTTCTACTCACTCTTCTCACCTGTTATCAAGTCTTTCTTTTCTTTCTTTTCTTCTGCGTCAAGTTCTTTCGATTTAGCGTCGAACCATCCGTCTAAATATGTACATCTCGTCATTACTCAAGCCTCCTTATGTCAAGGAATGTTTGTACTTTGTGCCGTCCCTGTGGACCGGGGATAAACCCACCGACTTCGTAGGTTGAGCCAGTGGCTCTAACACTGAAATACACACGCGTTCCAGCAGTCAAGAAGGCAGTAGTAACTCCCGAAACAGTGCCGAAGTCATAACTTCGTGCCGTGTTTTCCGCCGAGAATAGGTCGCCCGACATGAATGGGTTCGTTGAGATTTGGAGCCTTATTATATCTCCCGGTCCCGTAAATTGAATGGATGCAGTGAGGTTAAATTGATACAGTCCATCCCCTTGTATTTCTATGTAGTCCGGCCCTTCCGCCCATTCGGTGATTGCACCCGTTTGGTATGTGCCAAAGAGGTCGCCGGGTGTGAATTGTAGCAAGACAGGGAGATTTGAAGGGGCCGATACATTTTGTTGAAGTATGTATTTCTCGTACTGACCCGTGATGGGTGTTGGTAGGGTAGCCCAAGAGAGTACGCCGGAGCCGTTGGTTTGTAGGACTTGACCGTTTGACCCATCAACTCTCGGTGCAGTACCGGGGAATGTTAGAATTTCTTTGGTTACACCCCAACCATCTTGCACATCTTCCTCTCCGCTACGGAAGAACAACGGCACTGTATCGACGGACTGCGACCCACTTGCCGCCGAAGAAAATATCTGCCAAGTCCGATAATTGTCGCCCCACCCTTTCATAGTCATAACGGAGTCCCAATTATTTGTTGAGCCTGTTATGTCGTCAGTGAAGTCAAACGAAACCGCAGTGCTTTGAAAGTCGTTGGGGTGAACATCTCCATCATCCCTTGAATCACGGATGCGAATTTGGTTCACTCCACCGTCACGACCCACTTTAACGCCTCCGCCACGAATCCACTCCTTGACTTCGGTGAATGTAATTCTTTTATTGGTCCCATTAGCCCCATCATCCAACAGCAATAGGTCAGCGTCAGCAATCTGTGAATTGACGGGCAGGGCTGAAATGTCAATCGCACCACCACCCGAACCGGCTGGGCCTTGCGGACCCTGTGGACCGGCTGGTCCTGTCGCCCCTGCCGGGCCTTGCGCTCCGTCAGCACCGTCTGCTCCATCTGCGCCATCAGCCCCGTCTGTACCATTAGAACCGGCTGGTCCTTGTGGACCTTGTGGGCCCGCAGGTCCGGTTGCACCTGCTGGTCCGGCTGGACCTTGTGCTCCGTCTGTACCATCAGTCCCGTCTGTACCATTAGTACCTGCTGGGCCCTGCGCTCCATCCGAGCCATCTGCACCATCACTTCCGTCTGCACCATCGGCTCCGTCGTTTCCGGCTGGACCGGCTGGACCTTGTGGTCCGGCTGGGCCTTGAGAACCGGAACCAGCGCCAACTGCACTTGTGCCAAACATTAGTACACCGGCGTTGTCCACCCATACTGTATCGGCAGTGCCGGGGTTAGCCCCTTGCCTATCGAACTGCATGCCCGTAGGGTCAATCAGTCCGGTGACATCCAATTTACCATCGACCAAGAGGGTGGATGTCCCACTCGTCCATGTCAATTTAGAATCGGACGAGAAGGTACCAGCACCGTTGGATATTTGTAGCAGTCCCTTAGCCCCATTCGACGGTGTGATTGGAAAAGAATCGGAGAGTACTGAAACATACACTCCATCGGATAGTTGTGAGAAGTTCCAAGCACCTTGAATCAGTGGTCGCCTAACTGAGCATATCGTGCTGGTAGTACCGGTGTTCGTCGTAGTCTGCCCTCGAAGGACGGCTCCGCTCTCAACACTTAGGCTATTGACTGATAGTGTTCGGTCACTTGGTATCAGTGTGACATGCCCGGCGGTATCGGGGGTGCGTATGATGAGGTTATAGAACTTTGACACAAAGGCCCCACCGCCGTAGGAAGTGTCACCGCTGATAGGAAGTGGCCAATTAGTGGCGTCCAGTGCAAAGCCAAATGTACTAAGCCCTGTGTCAAATATGTTGTTTTGTAGTTGAAAGGTACTGGTCTTGGTGATGTCGAAGACCTTAGTACTGTTTAGTCTTGGGGAAGCCGCAGGGCTTGCGTCGGGAGCAAAAGTGCAGTTGCTATCCAACCTCAAGGTTCTCATGGTCACACTCCCGAACTCGGTGGATGTAGGGGCTCGGTACTCCGGTGTAAAGTCACTGGAAGTACCTACTACAATAGGGTGGGGACCATCGTCAAAGAAAACAGTCTCATAGGCGTTGTTATAGTCGTAGGTTATGTCGTCGATATTTTCAATGACTGCGTTTGACCCATTAGCCACATAGAAGTCTGCGTCAGTACCGTTGATTGTGATAGTCACACCCGAACCACTGGTGTTTTGCATCTTAGTATCGAGAGTCAATAGGTCGGTAGTAAATGAGGCAGTGATGTCGATTGAAATGTCACATGTTATTGTCACAGTAGCACCAGCCGCTTCGTCAGCCAACGAGGGGCTCGAGCCCAAGAGTACCATAGTGTTGCTGGAGATTGTTTGAATTTCTCGAGTTTGATTGTTGGCCGCATCACTTGCGCCCGTTATTGTAATGAGCATACCCTGCTTGAACCCCAAGTCCTCCCAATTAGAGTGGCTGTGGGTTATGGTGCCGGGTGCTGTGAAAGAAATGTCCGTAGAGGTCACTGTTGCGCCGTTGTAGCCACTTGATGTGATTAGATGGGTTAGGGTAGTGGTGATGTCATAATTGCACTTAGCGAAGCCTACTCCAGTCTGCACTGATACCTCGTCACCAAAATATACCCTATCACCAGCAGAAGGTACGCCGGAAGACCCACTATCATCCGGGGCTGTGTTCCAAGCATTAGGGTCGGATGCGTCCATCAACGCTCCTTTAGCAACCCAATAAATATCTGCCATTCACAATCACACCAAGCGAGTCTTGCTACTACCTGTCGCAAAAGTCGCAGTGCCTTGTTCAGCAATCAAAGCCACGGCCTCATCAGCCCGTCGCTGAAAGGTCACAATTTGTTGCTGAAACCGTCTGTCGTACACACTTTGCTGGTCTTCACTATAATAGGTCGGAACGGTATCAATGAGAATGTTAAGGCAGTCAAGAGCAACCAGCATTTTGATTGCCCCTTCCTTGAGGTCAGTGTCCACAGCAGAAGACACATTGTACATAGTGCCACGAGCCAATTTATTGACTTCGTTGGTCCGAATGCTTATCATCTCGGAGATAGTGCCATCATTCAAGCCTCTCGGCCTGTTGAGGACATCCCGAATGTTATCACTCGTCACTGCCATTAGATTCACCTATTCCCCATCTGTTGTTAAAGTCTTTTGGTACATCAAGCACGGTTGCACTCTTTGGTACATCCATCTCACGACCAATGATAAACACCAGTTGGGTTTCGGCAATCATTCGAGCGAATTTGCTGTTAGGTACCCAGTACAGGACACCATGTTCAAGCATAGTTGCAGGGTTGTCACTTCCTCTCCGACCCGCTGGTATAGCCAGTCGGAAAAGGAAGCCCTTTCCTCCATCCCAATGCTCAAGCCTATGCTTGAGTTCGGTCATAGACCCGTCTTTGGGGACGGGTACATCCTTTGCCTTTAGTCGTTTAATGAGTTGCGCCTTATTCAAGAGCAACACCATCAAGCGATAACGCCGGTGATTTTGACGATGCGGTTGTTGGTACCAGCGGCGGCACCATCTTGCATTTCGTGAATCACTGAGCCCATGTAGGAGGTGAGTAGCCACGAGTAGCCGACACCTTCGATACGAGTGAGTTCTGTTTCGGTGAATCCGTCACCGTTGTAGGTGAAGAACTCAGCAGTCTGCGAGCCGCCAATCAAGAGAAGAGCGTCCTTGCCGAGTGCCTTACCACTGTCAAAGTCCCGAGTGTAGAAGACCTTGAGGTTAATCATGGTGTTCAATCGCTCTTGGAGGGATTGTAGGACATTCGTGTAAAGACGAGTGTTCAACATTTGAGCACGGCAGATTGCTGGGAGGATGAGCGACAATGGTTCATTGCCGGACACACGAGCGTTTGCGAAGATTTTGTCCATCGAGTCGAGGATGTCTTGTTCTTCGTCTGCGCTACCGGTTCCCCAAACAGCGGTTGCGGCTTGGGTTTGACCAGCGCCAGCCATCAACTTCGAGAGGATGTGGTTGTCGATGAGGTCAGCACGGGCTTGAACGATAGCCATTTGCTGTCGGTTCATGTTCTCCCATGTTTCTCCACGAAGTAGTGTGGAGTCGAGGAAGATACAGCGACCTTGACCTTTCTCCAATTTAACGGAGTAGTTCTTGGTACCAATCTTGGTCGGGTCCACGACTGCGTTATCGTCGAGGGGGTAGGTGAATGTTCCTTCTGCACCAGTGTACCAAGTAAATTGGAGCCACGGGACAGTTCGCACACCGACGACTTGAGTTCCGACTGCAATCGTTGTGGATTGTAGTTGGATAAAGTCACGGAGGGTTTGTTCGAGCACAGCGTCACCTTTACCGAATGGTCCGGTTGCGGCAGTTACTTCAAGTAGTTCTTCGAGGGATTTGTTAGCCATATATTTCACTTCCTTATTTTTCTTCAATCAGCCTCAAGCAATCTGTGCGTGTGAGGTGTTCACACGGATGAGAGCACCTTCTGTGGCACCCGATTGTCCGTCGTTTCCACCAAGTGGGGCTGAGAGAGCAGTAGCGGCGTGAGCGGATTCGCCCACATAGAGTCCCAACTTCTTGTTGGACCCTGCGGTGGATGTAGCAAGACCATCGCCTCCGACATAGACGGTTTCGCCAATGTTGAAGGTTGAGGTATCATCGACTTGCACGAGCAAGATACCGGTCAATGGGTAGTATGAAAGAGTTGCTCCACTGGTTTCGTACACTTGTAGTTCATCACGGGAGGATTCTTCGACTGCAACACCGAGGCAAATGTCCCCGAGGCCGGAGGGCATCAATTTGTTGGTCGTGCCGTCCATAGTCAATAGGCGACCAGCGGAACGGACGATTTCACTGTCTTTCAAAGTTGCGTTTAGAGGTTGTACATAATTCATTTTCTCACTTCCTTATTCAGTTAAGTTCCTCGTACAACTTTGCCTTTTGCATGTCGGCTCCAGCCATAACAGTGTTGTAAGCGTTAGCCCAACTGTTGTAGCATCGTGCGTACAAGGATTCGGAGGATTCGACCATCTTTCCATTTAGGTAGTTAGCGATAACAGGTTCAGCGGATTCTTCGGAAGCCACTGCTGGTTCGCTTGCTGGTGCGACTGGTGCCATTTCAACGGCAGGTTCTGCGACTGGTGCAGGTCGGGAGGATTCCCAAGATGCAATAACTGAGTTAAGTGTTTCAGCGGTGAAGTCGTCGTGACCCTTTAGGCCCATTTCAGTTGCCTTGCTAACGAGAGCAAGACGAGCGTCTTCTGCTCGTGCAACATCTGCGGCTTCAAATTCTGCGATTTTTGCTTCTCGTAGGACGAGTTCTGCTTGTAGTGCTTCCAATTCGGATGCGGTTGATTCAATTTGTTCTTCGGTCATTTTATTCACCTTCGACTGAACCGTGCTACCCTCGGGTTGATACTTAAGCATTGTCGATGCCTCGACCTTTTTGACCGATTCTATGTTTGCTTCGGGGTAAGCCGGGCGGTGTACAATAGCAAGATGGTCAAAAGCGAAATCGTCAGCGAACCACATGGTCGGTCGTCCACCTTCTTCGGTGGCTTCCACAATCTCACTTGGGATTCCTGTGCCACCAATAGACACTCCGTACTCGGGGCGCATCCATAGGCCGGACTCAAGAGAAGCGAACAGTTCTGTTCGGTGGACTTCTGCCACATATCGCACTTGGTACCCACTGTTTGTTTGGTGGTATGATGCTTCGGTGACAACACCGACAGTAGCCTCGTCCACACCGCCATCCATGTTGCGTCGGAAGCGACCCATCTCGGACTTAGGGTGGTTGAGTGTCACATCTGCGCCAACCATATCGTTGGTGAGGCGCTGTGCGAGAGCAGGGCGGATGCCCCACGAGTTCTTATTGACTCCATCAGTAAATGCAATACCGGTGATACGCATAACGCTCTTGCCAGTGCTTGCTTCGATGCGGGTTTCAATACTTTCGATTTCAATTTCACAGGTGACTGCAACACGAATGCACTCCCCATCGACCATCTCTTGACCAATAGGACATTCGTTGTCACACTCGGAAGCATACTTTTCTTTCTTTTCGTCGTATGCTTCGTGAGTCTTATCGTCATGTGCCTTATCTTGGTCTTTGAACTTGTGA
>Ga0208793_1000099_pt1 | contig 56134 bp, 65 predicted proteins | sample 17_taG_FD_184092 | JGI IMG/M metagenome (GOLD analysis project Ga0208793, IMG submission 184092) | Marine viral communities from the Subarctic Pacific Ocean - 17_ETSP_OMZ_AT15314 metaG (SPAdes) (version 2) | ecosystem: Environmental > Aquatic > Marine > Oceanic | place: Pacific Ocean | collected... | reverse complement strand
GAATGCTTTGTGCGGGACTCGCTACTGTTGGTGGACTACACATGGCTCTAAGTGAAAATCAACCCGTTCTTGGGATGCTTGACCTCCCCACACTCAACCTAATGGGTAAGGATGTTGGAGTTCAAACCGTTCTCGGAGTTGGACTCGTTGTTTGCGGTGGATGTTCCATCATCTCATGGATGAACTAAGGTGATTATTATGGATTTTAGAAATATGCTTCTTAACAAAACGACTGTCGGCGGCTCTCTTGTTGTTGTCGGTATGGTTTCAGCAATCGGCGGAAATATGTTTAGCGACATTCTCAACCGTGTTCTTATCTCGGCTCCTATCGTGGGCGATGTGACTCTTCTCCGTATGGGTGGATTTATCACCCTCGCTCTTGGTGTCGCTGTCTTGACAGGCTTTGACCCTCTTCGTGTTGAAGACGAAGTTTGAAAACGGTTTTTAACCAATTAAAACTCTTTACAAGGTTGAGCGTAAGCAATAAATCGAGAATTATCTTCTCTCTAAGTTTAAATCAGCGTAAGCGTTTTTAATCCGCACAGGCTCATTTGTGCGATTCTTTAAATAGTCAAAAAAAGAATGTAATAATAACGCCCTGCGTTACAAATAAAAAAGGAAAGTGAAAAATATGAGTATGAGAAGTCAAGTTTATGAATGGGCAAACCTCGCACCTGCGAGTCAAACCTCAACCCTACGCCGTGGAACCGACAATGTGCCAAAGTATGTTGCCGCATCAACCGAATACGATGTGTTCATCGGTGGAATTGGTAACAACATCACCAAGCCCGCAGAAACAACCGCTACGCAATTCATCGTCATTGAAGATATTGCTTGCACCCCTCATCTTGGTGGCGCAGTTCAAGTCCGTATCAACACCACGGATTACTTCCAAAACCCCGATGTTACCGACCAAAAGGGTGTTCCGGGCCTTGCATCTCCATACCCACGGGGAGCCGCTTCAACAAGCGGTGGAACCGACAACCTCTTGAAGTCTTTCGACCTTTACCCCGATGTTTATGTTCTTCCGGGTCAAGTTTTCCAAATTCTTTACAGCCAAAGAACTGCCACCTCCGCCACCGATACAGAAGTCGTTGCCGCTTTCGTGAAATACACTCTTTACGACGGTCCCGATGCTCTCATCGCAAACAAACTCCTTGAATTGGGCGTTACAATCAATCCTAACAATGTGGATTGGTACAAGCGAACCCTCATTGAACAACAGCAACGCACAGCCGTTGCCGCCGCCGCAGGAGGACAGGCGTAATCATATTCCCCTTTTTAGGAGAAATATATACAGGAAGTGAATAATATGAGTATGAGAAGTCAAATCTATGAATGGGATGGAAGCCGAAACACCGCATTGACCGCCGCACAAGCAGGAACCCGTGTTTCTGTCTTCATCGGTGGCTATGGTAACAACATCACCAAGCCCGCAGAAACAACCGCCACACAGTTCGTCGTCATTGAAGATGTTGCTGTCACCCCCTCGGCATTCGTGTCGGGTCTTGATACCGCAGACTACCGTGGCCTCACAGTGTCCAATGGTGTCGCAGGTCCAAGAGCCTATGTGCAAGTCCGTATCAACACCACCGACTATTTCCTTGACCCCGACAATGTTGGGAACGATGGTATTCCGGGAACCGCTTCCCCTTACCCTCGCTCACTGAATTTCCAACCTTCGTTCAGCCTTTACCCCGATGTTTATGTTCTTCCGGGTCAAGTGTTCGATGTTTTGGTGTCTTTCTATAACTCGGAAGAGTTTGCGAATGTTCAGTGCTTCGTGAAATACACACTTTACGACGGTCCCGATGCCCTCATCGCCAACAAACTGTTGGAAATGGGAATCAGCATCAACCCCGGAAATGTCGATTGGTACAAGCGAACCCTTATCCAATCTCAATCCGCTATGGCTTGAAGCCTAAGCAGTTTGAGAACGGAATAGGTCGTGAACCTTCAAGGAAGGCGTAGCCATAGCCGAAAGGCTAAGGGTTTCAAGCCAACCGAAAAGGGAAACTGCTTACGATTGCGATAAACCGATACACGATTTCAAAAGTTCTTCGGAATTTGGAATGGTTTCGGGAAATTGTAGTGCCTCATCAACGGTCTGCCTTCCTTTGGAAGTGTTGATTGAAGTGATGCACCACATTAACCCACTCCAACCCCACTGCCCGCAGAAGTTATGGTTCTTGATTTGGTCGTTGATGTATTCTTCGGCCTCTTCGTGGTAATCATAATCGTCTTCGACATAATCTTCCGAATAAGGGAATGATACCTTGTGTTCAAAACTATCAATTGTGGTTTTAACAAGCCGTGTCTTTCCTTTTGAAAGTTTGATAATGGCCGTTATTTCGGGTTCTTCCCCCAACATCTTGAGGATTTCAATCTCTTTTTCAAAGGCGTTTAATTCCATCATTCTTGGGTCTTCGCCTCTTTTAGAGAACCAATCGTAATAGCCTTTTTTTGAGAAGCCATATCCTGTTGAGAATGCTGAACCAATCGTTTTGTTATCCACATTACAGAAGAAAACAGCGTATTTAGTTTCCGAATCGTGCAGTATTTCCCATCCCATATTTTCCATTCGTGTTCAACGGGTATAAATATGTGTTATTAGAAATAATGGTCATGTTTGATGTAATCATTCCGATTTACAATGTTGAAAAAAACTTGTTAATCGCTTGTTTTGATTCTGTTCAAGAGCAATCTTTTTCCGAATATACTGTTTGGGTGTGTGATGGAAAACCAAACAAAGAAACAAAATCTCTCGTAGCAAGTTACGGATTTAATTATATTAAACAAGATAACGAACAATACAAACGGGTGGGCGGTGCAAGAAATCAAGCGGTTTCTTTCGGCAATCAACCTTATCTCGCTTTTTTAGACGGTGACGACAAATGGTATTCGTATCATTTGGAAGAAATGGCAAAGGAAATTAAATCTGCTTCCGAATCAACCGTTATTTTATCATCTGTTTGTGATACACATTATCGTTTAGAATCTTATAAAACAGGAGAAGTCTATGAGATGGAACGGTTGTACGGACATTACGAACCTTATGATTTTATTTTAAATTATCCTCACCTTGCATATTATTGGTTCTTTGGACACCCCCCTTCACCGACAAGCACTTGCGTTAAAAGAGATGCGTTTGAAGAAGTGGGCGGGTTTGATGAGCGATTTTCTATTCTTGAAGATACTGAATGTTGGATGCGAATGTGCGGCGACCCACGGAAGAGCAATTATCTAAAAGAATTTAAACCTGTTATGATGGTTTCGGGGTATCACACTATTGGAGAAAACAATACGACGAATCGTGGTTCTCAATCCCCTGCTTTTTCTCAAAACATTGAAGCCGTTTTTGACGCAAATTCCGATTTATTTATGCAAATTCATCCGTTCCCTTCCGAAAAAGATAAGCCGAGTGAGGTGAATGAGGAAGAATGGTTGTCCCTTTTGGAAACTGTTGGAGGGTTAAACCGAACACAAATTTTCAACATATAAATAAGGGATTCGACAAACAAATAACATGAGCGAAGCCAATAGTGAAACATTTGTCTTTAAGACACCAATTGGTGATTGTGAAATACCTTTTAATCGTGAAAAGATAATGGATTTTTTGCAGGAAGTGGGACAAGGTGCAGAAAACAGAAAAACCGTTTTTGGCGAAGAAACTGCTGAATTTTTAGGCATTACTCTTGGTAACGAAGATGAGGAATACGAATGGTGGGAGCAAAATCATGTTCCTTCACTGCTTTATGACTTGAACCAATTCATTGAATCCGAATATGAAGGTTTTCGTTTAACAAATTACAACCGAAAAGGGACAAATCATTCGGCAGTAGTAAAAAAGAATTTAGATTATCCGCACGGGAAAGAATCTGTTGTGATAAAGGGAACCTATTATCTTGAAAATAAAGATGGACTGAAATTTGTTTTAACATTAAATCCCGTTGAAGGCTTGAATATTGAAGTGCGGATTTCATATGATTCTTCTGTTTGTTCTCCTTCGGATTTCATTCAGCCATTTATGCAATATCACCATACGAAGGGGATTTTGAAAAATTCTTCTTTCAATTCAAAAATGGAGTTTTTGAAGTATGACGAAAAGAATTGGGAAGATATTGTTTTAACCGAAAATCAACGAAAAAAGATAGACAGGAACATCGCCAAATTTGTTGAAAATATGGAGAAATTCAAATCCCGTGAATTGCCTTTGAGCCGTGGTATATTGGTTGTCGGTCCACCCGGAACAGGTAAGACATTGTTATGCAACACTATTATGTCACAAACTGAATGCACATTTATTTACATCACTTCCGAAAGTGTTTCTAATCGAGGCGATATTTCCGATATGTATGATTTGGCCCGTTCTCTTTCCCCCTCAATCATTGTTGTTGAGGATATTGATACTCTTGGAGCAGGAGATAGGGAGCAATATGGAGGCGACCACCCCCTCTTAGGAGAGTTTTTGAATTGTCTTGCAGGAATTGAAAAGAATGAGCAAGTAATTACAATAGCCACAACAAACTATCCTCAACATTTGGATAAGGCTCTTGTGGACAGACCGGGAAGATTTGATGTGCGGATTGATTTCGGATTGCCCGATGAAACGCTCCGTGAAACTATTTTCAAGCGATATTTGAAAAACATTGTCCACGAAAAGATTTCTTTTTCTAAATTGATTAAAATTACAGAAGGAATGTCGGGCGCACACTTGAAAGAAATCGTAATTATGGCATATATGGAAGGGTTGGAAGAAAACAATTACGATGAGAATTTCAAACTAAGGAACAATCTTTTGTTCAAAAAGGCTGAACGCATGAAAGAGAATCGTTCCAAATATAAATTTCACGAAGAAACGGAAGAGAGATACGAAATGCACAATTGATTGTGATTCTTTAAATAGCGGAAAGGACAAAGTATTTTTATGTGCAATACCTGTGGTTGTTCTGCCGCCGAAGAAATTAATCCTGTTGAGTCCGTAATAGTACCTGCGCCACTTGGAAGAGGGGTCGCTCAATTTTATTCCGAAGGAGGCGACATGGCAAATTATACCCCAAGTCGAGAACCCGATATGGAATCACCCGCTATGGAACCGACGAATGCAACCTTCAATGCAGAATCCAAGTCAATGTTTGGAAAGGATAAGAACGGCAAGATGTATGCCCGTCGAAGAAATGGAGAAATTATCACGCACAATGCTGAAACCCGACCACTTTCCGAAGATGAAGAATTGCTCGCAATTTACAACGATGGTGGCGAACACAAAGGATTCATTGAAATGGAAGATGATTTGGAAGACGAATCTATTGAAATTGAAATTAGTGATGATGAAATGAATGAAATCGCTGATGTTACACTCGATGCTGAACACGAAGGACTTTACGCTTGTTCAAAGTGTAAGCATTGGAACCGAAACCCTGTGGACGACATTACGAAGTGTAAGAAGTGCGGCAACGATACATTTACCTTTGTGAAGCGAAGTGAATTTATGCCCGCAGGAGATGGAAATGTTGTTGGGCAACAAACCTTTGGCTTCAACGGAACGCCACTTCATGCTGAATCATTTAATGCTGAAGCAATTGGAAACGAGATTGGTTGCGATAAATGTGGCCGTTTTGCTAAACTTTGGTCTTATGCTAATTTTGATTTAGATTTGTGCGCTACCTGTTCTAAAAAGGAAGGATTTATGGCTGAATACGAAGCAGATTACGCTCTTGAAAAGCCTTTCACAACAGGTGTTAAACTAAGCGCAGGTTTGCTTACAGGTGCGGCCTTGTTTGGGGTTGTCGGAGCAAGTTTGACCGCTTTGCTTGGAAGTGTTATGAGTAGGGGCGAATAATCATGGACATGAAGAAGATGATTATGGGCGGAATTGCCGCCGTTGCTATTTATTTCATCTTTGACGATGAAATTAAAGACGGTTTTTCTCAAATCCGTTCTAAAATCGGCATGGCCGCAGAAGGCGATAATACCAATGGTGATGTAGTAATTGGAGGCAATCGAATTTATCAAATTCCAATTAATTCGGGCGGTACAGATATTCCTGTTGTGACCCCCCTTGCATCTCCTGTATCGGGCTTCGGTTCATACCCCGGACAAACAGCGTACCCTATGAATGGTGCGGAAAATCACCTTTCCTCACTTATGGATGGTGCTTCTTGGATGAACGCCGCCGCATATACCAACGCCTCGTTCGGACAAAATTATTCGGGCCGAGGTATCGGTAATGAATAAAACGGGTTTAGGCGCACTTGTGGCTCTTTTAGGTGCAGGATTGATTACCACCAAAAACTTTAAGTCAAGTTACGCCTCCGAAACATTTATGGCGCAAGGAAAGAGGCCGGTTGCTCTTCGTGAAAAAAGGATTAATCAAGATGATTTGATTGAAGCAAATATTATCCAATGGCGCACCAAATTTAATGAACTCTCTAAGGGAAAAGTCGCTGAAAAAATACCAAACAATATACTTCAGCGAGTTTTCTATCATCCACCTTACAGCCATATGGCTTACTCTATTGATGGTGAAGACTATATTGGAACATTGTATAAATTAAATTCCGCATACAGTGGGGCTTTTACGAAAAAGTATAAAAATCAAATAACGATAGCAAGAAAAATTCTTGTTAAAGCCACTGAAAATTTAAATGATTCTTTACTTCAAATAATTAGTGATAACGGAGGCTCCATAACGCAAACGGAACTTTTGAACACAAATGAAGGAAATAAAGCCCTTGAAGATTTCAAAGAAGCGGTTTTGAGAGTGAAACAGATGCTCCCAAAATTTAGATTAGAAACATACCGATTTACGCTTCATGGCATTTCCGAAACCACGACGGCAAAATATATTTTACAAACAATTACGGGTCGAACTTATGGAGATATATCACTCTTTACTTTACAAAGTAGTTTGACAGACATGAAAGAAAAAGGGGACTCGTTTATTTCTGCACCACCTATTCTTGACGAAGAACAATACGGTTCCAAAATAGTCACGCTTGATTTAGACAAAAAAGAACTAACATATTTGAAGAATTACATGGTTGAAAACAATTATGTTACTTTGTATGCTTCGATTTTGGGTTATAATCAATTCCTCAAAGCGAATACTGAAATTAAAAGCATAGCCCAAGACAAAAATTATTACGAGAAATATTATCCTGTTGTTTTTGGCAACCCTAAAGAAGTAGGAAAAGTCCGTGCGCCCAAAGGTGCAACCACCACAGCAATTGTTTGGGACACCGATTTGTTATCTCAATTTAATCAAGCAGAATTTGAAGATTTGATGGAAGACTCCATAGAAAAACTTGAATTAAAATACAAAGATGTTTTGAAAGAGAATGTTCGTAAGGATGGCAAAAGAGGCCGTATTGAAAAGCGTATAGAATCCGAACAAAAAGAGAAGGTCAAAAAAGCATTAGAGGAACTATTTTCCAAATATGGGCCGAACATTGATGCAAATGAAAAAAATGAACTGATTGGAACATATCTCAAAGGAATTATGAAACTTCCTAACAATAGTGGAAATCAAGTAAGGAACTACGAAATTAGAGATTTCCCAAAGGTGCAAATCCGTAACGGAGAACCTGTGATGGAAAAATCCACCGTTTTTATGCACCAAATCATCGACTATTTTAATAAGTTTGGCATTGAAATATCCGTTCCTGCTTCCCTAAAGGCAGATGCCAAAAAGAGGTTTGAAGAAACTATGGAGGTTCGGATTGATAAGTATCGGAGAGATGCTATTATGGCTCAAGATAATAAGAGCAAAGCAGAAAAGAAACTCCAAGAAGGTTTGAAGCGTTTTTAAATAGTAAAGCCGACAAGTGATTAACATGGGTTCGTTATTTGATTTCGCTGAATTGCGAGATAAAATATTATCGGGCGAGGGTGATGAATCTTCCGAAGATGGAGAAGTGGTTAAAACACCATTTCAAGAAGAAAGTCGAGAGAGTTTAACCATTCTCCCCTTTTGTGTTGCCGCCGCTACTTTCGGAATCGTTGGATATGACCGTGTAAAGAACGATGGAATGATGTTTGATGGTTACACTTCCGTTATCCTCATGGTGGGGGGATTCCTTCCTCTCGGATATTCGATTGGCAGACTAAATCGAGGCATGAAGGCTCAAGAAACAATGGTAAAATATGAGCGCATTCTTGATGAGGCTGAAACCGCTTTAGAAGAAACCGAAGAAAAGGCACAGGAAGCAGAACAAAAGGCCGCAGAATCGCAGAAAAACGATTACAGGTTTGATTACTTGGATGGAGAATTATCTTCTTCTCACGAACCCTCTCTTTTCGGAGGAAGCATATCTGCTTTTGGTCAAGAAGCCGTCAATTTCCGACCCGTTCATAAGCCTCACGACAACCTTTTCTAATGTTCATCTCATGTTCATTTTAACATGATTTATTAAATAGTCGCAACGATAATGGATGAACATGGCGACTATGCAGATGTATTGTCCATCTTTGAAAGAAAATGTAATGGCAACCATCACCGAAGGGAAGCAGGTCGCTTCAAAGGGTGGGTCGTTGAGAAACATTATCTATGGAGTTTTTGAAGGAAGAAAGTGTTTGCCGAAAACAGTTAAGGCCGAAGTTTTTGCACAACATGGTTTCGGAGCAGAATCCTTTTGTGCCGATTGTAAATCCGCAGAAGGTCATGGTTGTGGATGTGGAACAAAGAATGCTGAATATGAAGATTGCGAGGTTTGCTATGCTACTGTTGATAAAGGCACATTAAATGATGTTCAAGCAGGGCGGATTTGTAATGAATGCCATAGAATGAATAAATATACAGGGGGAACACGAACAATCAAAACACCTTACAATGCTGAAACCCTCAATGCTGAAAATCGTTGTTCAATATGTAGTGGAACAGGCCACAATTCTAAAAATTGTCCATCACCCACTATGTCTATATGTGGAAAATGTGGCGGGTCGGATTTCATAAGTGAATCTTATTATGACGGTCAAATATATTGCCAAAAATGTGAAGTATTCATCCCTAATAATGAATTAAAAACCGTTAAAAACCCTAAATGGAAAGAAATGTTTGGCGCAGAATCCTTTTGTGCCGATTGTAAATCCGCAGAAGGTCATGGTTGTGGATGTGGAACAAAGAATGCTGAATTTTTGTATTACTATGTCCTAAACGAGAAAGGTGAATCACCTGCCGATTTCAATACCTTAGAGGAAGCGCAAGCCTATGTCGCTAATTCAAACGAGCCTTTGGAAATCTATGAAAGGCGAAATCGGGATGATGAAGCATATAAGATGGATAAGAAAATGAATGCAGAATCATTTGAAGCCGAAAAGCGAGATGGGAGAGATATGAACTTAGATGAAATAGAGGAAACCTATGGAGAGGGGAGATTATGCCTCCTTTGCTTTGATGGTGTAATGGAAAGAGGCGAAATGGGTTTTGGAAGAGATGCAACAGGCACAATTTACACTTGTTCTAATTGCGGTGCAAGAGAGGGAATGGGTTTGAATGCTGAAACCTTTGAAGCGGGAAGCGGATTAGGAAAAAATCAAAGAAACCTAATGCAAAGGATTATTCAAGATTATCAAAGGCATAACAGTCAATATGCTATTCTAAGAGTTAAAACAAGCAAATACTGTGATGGTTATACTCCCCGAATGATTGATTCTTTGTATCGGAATAATATGATTAAATACTTGGATAATGAAGGAAATCCCGATATTGGATTCAAAGAAAAAAGTTTGAACCCTTATCAACTAAGCGATTGCCCTACTATTTTAGTCAAACCTACAAACAAGGCATTACAAATGAATGCTGAAACCTTTGAATCCGAATGGGTTGTGGAAGCCGTTCAACAAAACCTAAATGATAAGGATTTTGTAAATGACGCTTACAAGGTTTTGATTGGTGGTGATGCAAAAACATTTGAAGAAAAGTCAATGGCTATTGCTGATACCATGAGTCAAAATGCAAACAATGATGATTTTACCTCTTTTGTTGAAAGTGAATTGTTTAATACAGAATCCTTTGAAGCATACGATGAATCAATCACCGAAAGGCAAGAATACAAAATCGCTTCTCTTGGAGGAAAAATTGATTCCTCTATGGACCGTTCCGATGCTTCCGATTACATCAAGGAATTGATGGGCAAGAAAAGCGGAACATGGAAAGAGGCAGAATATTCTCCTTCATCATTTGATATTTCGTGGGAAGATGCTCAAGGAGTTTCTTCTCCATCACTTCCACCCGAAGGCATTCACTTTGCCGAAGGTGCAGATGTATCGGACTATAAACTAAATGGCGAAGGGTGCGAATATTGCGCCGAAGAAAGAGAATTGAACGCAGAAGGATTCTGTTCCGAATGTTCTCGACACGCAGAAGAATTCGCTTCCCGTTCTTATGAAGATGCTTTCTTCACAGAAACCGTTTCCGAAATGGCGGCAGAAAAAGTTTCTCGCAACGGAAAACTCGCTTTATCACTTACGGCACTTGGAATTGGAGTCGCTATGGCATTAGGTTCCGATAAAATTACTTCTTTATTAGATGGTCTAAACAGGAAGTGATTAGGTTGTGGAAAGAAACAATTTTAGCAGGTATTTCAACCATTGGGGGTTTGTTTTTACTCACTAAAAATCCTGTTGTTAAAAATGCAGAAATGATTTCATTCGCCGCACCAAGAAAATTTCCAAAAAAGGTTCGACTTACAAATTACGCAGAAATAAAGCAAAGTCCTTTGAAATCAATGTTTGATATTGAAAAAGGATATTATTTTGCCCGTGAGAGATATGGCCCTAATGATGAAAACAAAATTTCGTATGGCGGTCGCAATTTAAAGCCGCAAATTTCTTGGAGCAGTTTTTCAGTGAAGGGGATTTCTAACAGGGCGTCGGGATTCCTGTTTGACACAGAAAACAAATATCTCTTGTTGAGTGGGCATCTTTTCAATTTAAACCTCCCCCTCGACAGACCGGGGTACAATAGTATTGAATTCGCCCCTACTATGGAACTCTCAACATATCAATCCAATGGCGCAACGGTTTCCACAGATTACACCAAAAAACTTCTTTCAAGGCAAGAATTTGAAGACCTATGGGAGAACCATAGGGGATGGGGTGGAAATCCTGTTGCTATGTCGAGGCTTGAGGCTTATTGGGCATTATACACTGTTGGAACTCTTGACGGCGACATGGATGATGAGTCGGTTGGTGGTGTCTATGGCGAAATAGACTCCTTTTTAGAAGAAATTCTTAAACAAACCTATACAAAAAATGATGCTAAAAATGAATTGTTTCTGTTTGAACAAATCCGTGACACAATGGCTGATTTGGTAATGAAAGGTGAAGACCCCTTGCGTGGGTGGGATTCATCGAATGTTGATTTAAGAATCAATAAAGAAATTTACGAGCCTACATTAGAAGAAGTTAAGGTCATGGTTGAATGGTTCATCCTTCGTGAAACATTATTTTGGTATTTGGCGTGGGAGGAAAATATTAAACCATTATTAGAAAAAGGTTGGAGTGCTACGAATGGTGCAATTGTTCAAAACATTAGAACAAAATGGGATGCTTATCGTAATGGAAATGATGCTCCCGAAAGACGGGATGCCTACATTGATGGGATAATCCCAACAATTTATACTTCTGCTTTATTCTCCAAAGGATTCGTTGTGAAGCGTATTTTAAAGAAAAGAAATATTTTTAATCAAGCAATTGAAGAAGATGTAAGAAAATGTAATGATGCTCTTGTGGCGGGTAATAAAAAACTCGGTCTTGAGTCTGCGGAAAAAATTCTTGACGGATTACTTACGACCCCCCCATTCTCAAATATGGATTATTTCGATAATTTTACAAACTACGATTATTATTACGATGATTTTTTTGCCGAAATAAATACATTGGTTAGTAGGGCAGGAGATAATTTAACGGATGCAGACAGAAACGCCGTTAAACAAAAATTGGCAGAATTGATTGATTACAAAGAGAACAAAACAAAAGAAGATGCGAAAACGGCTTATGATGAAATAGTTCAATCCGCACAAGATGATTACGACAAAATCCTAACAGATTTAATTCCACAAAACAGGAAAAAAATGGAACGGGAAAGAGATGAAAAATTGGAGTTTTGATTATGAAATGGGAATCGGTTGTAGCAGGTTTGGCCGCACTTGGCGGATTCGTGCTAATTACAAAAACACCTTCTGTAAAAAGAAATGCTGAAACCATTGTTTTCAACGCCCGTGCGCCTCCGAAAAAGCAACGAATAACAGAAGAAACGAAACTAATTAAAACTCCAATATTGAAACAGATAATGGATTATAGCGGCGACCCTATTTTGAGTTTCAAGAAATTTGATTACCGTACTAAAAATAATAAACTGATAGAAATTGTTGCATACGACGATAAGAATGAATACGCTAATATTTCTTATAAAAACGGCCCCATTTGTTATCAAATGAATAATGGAAAATTCGGAAACGAAAATTGGAGGAAGGGGCGAAGCGGATTTAAAAACACTGATTACATGAAGCCGTGGAACAAACCACTCGGATTCAGTCGCTTCTCTCTCCTAATTACAATTATTCCAATTCTTAAGCATTTGGAAAAGCACGGCTATCCCAAACAAGAAATTGAGTCAGTTATTTCTGCCGTAAGCACTTATCGGGACGATAAGCGATATTTGAAATTATATGAGATGATTACAGAATATCCCGAAAGAGATTGGACAATACAGGATATTGAAACGGTATTCCCTAATCAAAACAGGAACGCACCAAAAAACCTTGTGGATTTATGGAAAAACTGTCTTATTGACAACAACCCTCCGAATGAGATTTGGTCTTATGTTTCCGAAAGAAATGTTCGGGAATCTGCGGGAGGATTGGGAAGGCTTTTATTAAATGAAATAGATTCCGAAAGTCAATTTGAATGGGAAACAGAATGTCGTTATAAAATAGAATTGGCCTCTATGGGTCTTAATGACGGCTTTACCGATGAAACAAAAGGAAAAGGATTTAGGAAAATATCCGGGTTTAACTTAAATATTATTACGCTAAAAGAAATGGGAATAGAAATTACAGATAATGATTATCTTTTGATGATAAAACTTTGGATAATCACTCAAAATCTCTATATGCACGAAGCCTATGAATTGTGGACAAAAAAATGGGAAGAAAGATACAATTTCAATAATTCTATTACCGACACTAATAAATGTCCTGCGTTGGTGAAGAACATCCGTGGAAACTTAGATTTATACCGCAATTGGTATGAAGTTCCCGACAGGAACCAATGGTCACAAAGAGTCATTGGTTCGCAACAATTACCCTACACGACTTATCCAAAACCCATTCTTATCAAAAAATATATGAAAATGAGAAATGAACTTACGAATCGTCAGCAATACTTCAAAGAATTATTTGAAAATGCTATTAATAAAAATAGAATTGATGCGAATTCGGAGTCAAAACAAAGATTAATGGATGCTATCAATCAAACGCCTCCTTTTTCAAATTACGATAAGTTAATCAACAAAAAATACACGGCCATTAGTATTGACAGATATGATTGGAAAGTAAGGGTAAATGATAAAATAAAGAGCGACATAAATTTATCAAAAGACGAATTGACACCTCAAGAAAAAGCGAATATTTTTCAAGCATACCAAGAGAGAATCAGTCGTGGAAAGGATAAATATGCTCTTCGGGAAAAAAATAAATTAGACGAAGAAATACGAAAATTAAATGAGAACTCGGCTAAGGAAAGCGAGAGGGTGTACGCCGATACCGCAAGGGCTTCCGATAAAATTAAGGAATTATTAGGGATATGATAAAATGCCATTAGGATATAACATTGTTTGCGACCCCGGAGATTTATACTCAAGAAAATGCTACACCGTGAATCCCAATACAGGAGCGAAGGAAGAGATTCTTGGCTACACGAATACGGGCGACCCTGTTTCAAAAGGAGCGTCGAATTCTTCTTGGTTGGCCTTTGTTCCATCCATCACATCGCTTAACCTTAAGGGGCAAGCCTACAAGCCATATGGGGAAGCAGGTATGCCATATACGAAATCGGGATTAGCAACGGGCGCATTTATGCCCGCTTCGGGAACAGATTCACAAGACCTCTATTATTTGAATGAAGTGATGCCCGGTTCACAGTCCCGCAAAATGTATGACAAGCGAGTATGCAATCCTTTGTGGAATACTTTTGGATGCAAAACGGGAAAGGTGACTATAAATAGCGAAACCGAGAAAGAAGAAGTAGGAGCAGAAAGCAAGCCTCATTTGAAAGAATTAGGAACTGTTCTCGCCGCAGGATTACTTGCGGGATATGCAATTTCAAAAGTGGTGAAAAGATGATTCGTGATTTAACAAAATACGGTTTAAATATTACTGCTTTCGGAATCGCTACAACGATTGGAGGCATGGTTCTTTATTTTGTCGGGAGGCGGTTCGATGAGTGATGAAAAGGGTGCTATGAAAAAGGATGTAAAAAAGGCCGACGAACAAGCACGACAAGCATGGCGTGGATGGGTCATTCCTGCGGTTGGTTCAATGGCTTTTTTCTCATCAATGTTAATCAACGGAGTTAAAAATTATCAAATATACGGATTCCCCACTCATGTCTTTAACAGAAGCGATTGGATTCTTTTGTCACTTCCTTTTATCGTCGTAGGTGTTGCTCTTTCCGACATGATGCCAAAAGACACAGGTGAGTGAAAATGAAAACTACAATTGTTGTTTCGGGCATTACATTTGCTGTTTTTTTTGCAGAAGCACTTATCCATTACAATTATGGAATTTTAGAAACGAAAAACCTTCCTTTTTCATGGAATACCTTTTTCCAAGATTTCACTGTTCCAAAGGGAAAGTCACTTGCTAAAATGGGTGCAATTGTCGGCGTGGCCTCCGTTATCACAGGCGAATTGATTTCTTATGTTGAAGAAAAATTCTAAAGGCATGAAGGTATAAATAAAGCAAACCATAATATATCTTTATGACTGACATAAGCGATGAAGAAATCGCTGATGTTCTTCTCCGTAAAACTGCTTTTTTTAATGACCGGAGGCGAGCGGTTGGAACTGAATACTATTCAAATCGTGATTTTTGGGAACGAATGTGGGAAACTGAATGGGATATGCTAAACGAAAGATTGCATAAAAAGGAAAATAATATTCAAATTGAGCCACTTCCAATTAATTTTCCTAAAATTGATGTTGAAGGGGAAGAATTAACTTTGTATTCTTTTGATGATTTCATCTTGCTTCATAATCAAGGAATTTTTAGAGAAACAGATTTCGTTATAGATAAGCGTGGCCGTTGGACTAAAAATGTAATTCAAGAAATGAAAACATACGGTTATGCACATCAAAAGACAATAACAATCGACAAACTATTGGTGATGAAATGGATGAAATGAAAGAATTTACAGACCTCGCAGACGCAAATTTAATTACTGCGAAAGGCATGATTATTATTGCCCTAACTGTTGAAATAATTGTGCAAACTTTTGCTTTAATTGTTCACCCTACTGATTGGTGGACTTGGCAATTACTTGGATTCATCACGGCTACAAATCTTGGTGCGTTAATTCTTGGAATCGTAGCCCAAAGAAGCGCAGAACAGTTAAGCAAAACTTACAAGCAAGTGTTCACGCCCGATTTCTATTTCACCGTGAAAACACTCACCGATTTTAGAAAAATAATGCAAGCAGAAGCCGAAAAAGAAGGCCGCAACATGAGTGATGAATGGGCCGACCTTGCACCGAAACTTTACGGAGTCGCTCGTAAGTGGCTTGATGTAAGACATGCTCAAGATTTGAAAATTCCGCCCAATTTAGAGGATTTAGGAATTGAAATTGACAAGTCGTTCAATCCCGAATCCGTTTCCGATGCAGAATTGTTTAATTCTTAAATAACAAGAGAGCCAATGAAGAGATATGAATCATCGGTGGAAATCATTCATCGCTATGATTGTTTTCTCTTTCACCACTGCATTTTTTTGGATGGCCTCGATTATTTGGCGAGTCGGAGGCGTGGCGGAACCTTCTCAAGCGGTACAAATAATGCAAGCCGATTTAGAATCTGTTGGAATCATCGCCTTTCTTTTTGACCTCATTATTCTTTGCCTAATTCTTAACATGATACGGCCATCAAACACCGATGGACACGCACAAGGCGTGAAGGAAATTCGTTCTTAAAGCATCTTTTAAATAGCAAGACGAACAAATGAAGAATACCTCAAGGTGATTCAATATGGCAAATCAAGACCCCCAACCCGAAATTTACACGACTCGGCACACATTTGATGCTTCATCCGTGGCTGTTGCCGCAGGAACAACAAATCTTGTTTCGGTTTATACCAACCAAGCAAACAACGAAGAAGTCCGTCTTTACGGAATCGCTGTCCGAATTGTTGATGAAGATGGAACGACTGTCAGCACACTCACTGATTTCGCTATGTCTATTCAAGTCGGTCCAAACAATGTTCCTTCCAACCAATTTGACATTGGATGGCTTCACACCAACCTTTCCAACGGTGGAAGTATTCTTACGCTCCCGACTCCGGTTCTTGTGCTATTCCAACAGCCGTTGTCAATCATTATTGAATCGAAGAGTCTTATTGCTCAAGCCGCAGACCGAAAGCGAACCATTGTTGTTGATTTGATTGGTGAATTGGCAATCCAAAAGGCTCCGCCCGGTTATCGTGGTGCTTGATGTTTAAATAGACGAAGCGATAATTACCAATTGGTGAAATCGTTTGTCTGTTCGTCGTCAAGTCTATGAATGGCGGAATGTCCTTCCTGTCGGTCAAACTGTAAGTTTGAACAAGCCGCCCATTCTAAAACCGAACAATGTTCACACGATTGCGCTTCCTGCAAATCAATCTGTTGATATTTTTATCGGCGGGATTGGGAATAATATTGACATTCCTGCAAAATTAACTGCGACTCAATTTATTGTCATTGATGCCGTAGCCGTTTGGCCCGAAACGCTTGCCGCACAAATTTATGTGGAAACATCTCGCTATTTCCAAGACTCCGATGGAACGCCAACGGAGGGAATTACAGGAAGAATTGTTCCTTTTCCAAACGGAAATAATGGTGTCATTAATTGGGATTATCGACAAGGATTGAATCCTCCCCTTTACATTCTCCCTCATCAAACATGGGGCATTGAAGTGACTCCTTTGGAAGCAATTCCCGAATACACAGGTGACGATGTGACTGATGAAAATATTGCATTTTGTTTCGTAAAATATCTTCTTATTGATGGGGCCGACGCTTTGGTGGCGAAAAAATTGATTGATATTGGATGGGAATTGACTCCCGAAAACATTCAACGATATAAAGAGGATATTGTAAGATTCCATATTCGTGCAGGTCTTTCCGAAATGAATGAATTAGAGGGTCTTGAAAGGAGGGTTTAATCTTGGCTATACGAAGGCAAATGTATGAGTGGGATTTATTCGGTGCTGATGGATTCGTTCCTGCGGATTTTCCCGATGCAGGTGTCGAGTATTCAATTTTTACGGGCGGATTTGGAACTTTGGTCAATGAAGTCAATATGGTGAAGGAAGACGAATTTATTGTTTTGGATAAAATCGCTTGTTCATCGGGCGTTTCGCCACAGGAATCTGTTGTCGCAGGGGGCGTTTTGACAAAATGGGTTCCAAATATGCAAATCCAAGTCGTTATTGATACAACAGGATATTATCGTGACCCTCAAAATATTTACTCATCGGGCGTATCGGGAATGGCTTCTGCTTATCCTTCGACGCTTGAAGATATTCCATACTATGAATTATCACCATCCATCTATATTTTGCCCCATCAAACATGGGACATAAGATACACTTTTTACAACGATTTGAAAACGGCATTTGCAGAAGGATATTTCACTTCAATAGCCGATACCACGGCACTTGGAAGAGTTTGGGTTTCATACACACTTTATGATGGAACGGATGCTTTTATTGCTCAAAAATTGTTATCTATCGGGATTCCTGTATCTGTTGATTCCGTTCAATGGTTTAGAAAATTACTTATTAAGTCCCGTGGATTAGATACCGAAACATTTGATTTCTATTTGAAGGCGGCACAGGAATATCGTGAAAACGAAGACCGCAGTGCTATCCTTACAGGATTGAAGCCATATTCTCCAAAAGAATGATTATTTAAATAGTCGGAACGATAAATGAAGGTTGGTTATCATGTCTAATGATGTTCGTAAGTTTGATTCACGCCGTAAATACACGGGAGCATACAACAAGAAAGGTTTCCAAACAGGTTATTCTCAAGCAGGTGATTCGGTTGAGCCAACGCCTTTGCCGTATTCGCAACAACCAAGACCCGGTGAAGGAGGCGACCAATCGGCACAACCAATTCGTAAAGGTCTTGACCCTCACACATACAACCGTGAAACACAAGCACCCGTTTCTCTTGGAACGCAGGAAAAATCACTTTTTACATCTGTTTATCCGTGGCATTTGGTCCCTCGCTACACTTCTGCGAATGTGATTCAACGCCAACAATTTGATTTTGGAACGACTAATCTCGCAAACAATGAATATGTTGATGTTCTCGTTATCAATGTTTCAAGAGCCGCAGGTTCAAACGCTTCAACGACTCCGCAAGCAACCCCTTCTGTTGCTCCTATTGTCCCAACACAGGCTCTTAACACCGCAGGAGAATCTGTTTCATACCGTGGACAAACCGATGCCTCCACCACACTATTCCCAACAGGAAGCGGAGGAACCATCGCCGCCGCACCATCGGGTTCCCTAATGAGTCCCGGTTCAACAGGCGAGTTTTACAAAATTTCTTCTTTTGGACATTCCGAAGTCCCAACAAACACGGCAGGAATAACTTATCAAATTTGGGTTGATGGCAGACTGTTGATGGAATGGAATGATTTCCAATGGTCGCCCGTGACTCCGAAAGGCGACCAATGGGTTTTTGATGTACCCCTTTTCATTGAGCGGCAAATTGTTTTTAGAGTTATCAATGAAACAGGTGCTTCTGTCACAACAGGCTCAATGGAATCTTGTTTCGTTGGTTGGTCGGAACAAAAGATGGGCTTCTTGGAAACCGATAAGATTCAAATGGAAACCATCACCACATGAGGGTGAAGGTACATGACGAATTTTTACACAGGTGGCGGTTCACGCACATCAAGTCAATTATTCGCAACGACTGATTTCTTAATTGAAGTCGCCAAAGGAACGGTTTTAGGTCATTCACTTGTTTTCAAATACGGACGAAACGGCGAGATTGATACGGGAACCGCTCCCGAAGATGTTTGGACATACGGTGGGACTTACACTTACAACAACACCCCCTCAATTCAATACATTTCAAGCGATAACGCATTGGACAATGGAATGGAAATTACCGTTGAAGGTCTTGATGAAAATTACGAACATCAATCCGTCACCGTTATTCTAAATGGACAAAACCAAACGCAAATCGGAACCGGAGAAACCTTTGTTCGTGTGTTTCGTTGTTATAATTCGGGACCAATAGAATTTGCAGGAAACCTTTTGATTTACGATGATACCGTATCATCAGTCACGCTTGGAGTTCCGTCCCCAACGACTTCAATCAAAGCGGAAGTGAAGGCAATAGACCAACAAACTTACATGGCTATTTATACGATTCCCGCAGATAAAACAGGATATTTACTCGGCGGGGCCGTTTCATTGACAACAGGTAATTCGGCATCAAAATCGGCTCTTTTAGATTTGAGGACAAAACAATTTGGAGGTGTTTTCCGAAGTCAAGAATTAATTGAAATCACAAGCACAGGGACAAGCAATTTTTCTCAAGATTTACACGCACTTGGGCCTTTAAAAATTCCCGAAAAAACAGATGTAAAGGCAACCGTAAGAAGTGTTGAAGCCAACGATACGGGCGTTTCTGCATATTTTTCTATTCTTCTTGTTGATAATTGAATCATTTAAATAACAAGCCGAACAATAGAGAGTTATGGCGAATATTTACGGCGGAAATAATACGGGCAAGGCAGGTCTTGAAATTACCGAAGCAGACGGAACACCCGATATTAAAGGAGTTTCAAAAATTGTTGTTTCTAATGGAACCTTGACCGATGATGGACAAGGACAAGTCACACTTACCACGGGTGGGGGTGGCGGCGGTACTCCGGGTGGTTCCGACACACAAGTTCAATTTAATGACGCAGGTTCTTTCGGTGGGGATGCAGGACTTGTTTTTAACAAAACAACAAACAAACTTACGGTTACAGGTGAAACTGAAATAGATGGTGATTTAAATCACGATGGGTCAAACATTGGCTTTTTCGCCACCGCACCGGCGGCACAACAGACAACAACCGTGTATAATCCTCCTGCACCACTGCCTCCTGTGTGGGATGTGGCAACCGCAGGTGCGGTGGACGCTGAACTATCTGCAATTCAACAATCTATTCAATCAATTATTGATTTACTACAAGCATACGGACTATCTTCTTGAAGGTGATTTACATGATTAATACGGGAACTCGGTTTGGAGGTGTGAAAACTGCTCAAAATTCTTCCATACCCACAATTCAAAATGGAAACAGGATTTTCACAACCATTCCCGATTCCGAAGAAGAATACATGGTTTCGATTCAAGAGATTTTTTTTGATGAACATTCAACCTTTGCTTTTTCCGTATCGCTTTTTCACCAAGCACATGAATTGTTTTTGGTTGAAGACCCCGTTATCACGGGCATGGATTCCGAAGCCCGAACCATTAATGTGCGATTGAAAATTAAGAACACAGGAAAAGGTGCATTTGAAGTTAAACTGTTTTACACTGTATTCGGAGGTGCTTAATCATGGCGAATGAATACACAGGTGACAACACGGGTGACGCTTTTCGTTTAGAAATTGCCGAGGAAGACGGATTTCCCGATGTAAAAGGTGTTAAGAAAATCATTGTTTCCGATGGTTCTCTTTCCGATTTAGGTGACGGAACCGTTCAATTAGCCACAGGTGGAGGAAGTGGTGGCGCAGGTGGATTAAACACACAAGTCCAATACAATAAAAATGGTAATTTTGCGGGCAATCCCGGTTTTACATTTGACGAAACAGCGCAGAATGTAGTAATCGGTAATGATTTGAATGTTGGTGGCAAATTGACCGTAGCGGGATTAATCGACCCGACAGGATTGGAACTAACTCCACAGTCAAGCAATCCCTCTAATGCAAATACACTTTGGTTAGATTCTAATAATTCAAATAAGTTAAAACAGGGCGCAATAAACATTATTCAAGCGGGCGACCCTTTATCCGATTTAAACAACGATGTAGGATTTGTCACCGCCACAACATCTCCTGTTCAATCCGTAAATACGCAAACGGGAGTCGTGGTTTTAGATACTGATGATGTTGGAGAAGGAACAACAAATCTTTACTACACTGATGCAAGAGCAGAATCCGCCGCACCCGTTCAATCCGTGAATGGAGCAACAGGAACCGTAAGTTTGACAACCACGGAAATAAGTGAAGGGACGAATCTCTATTATACGGATGCAAGGGCAGGGACCGCCGCACCCGTTCAATCGGTGTTTGGTCGTACAGGAACCGTTTCTGCACAATCGGGCGATTATACTACGAACCAAGTAACCGAAGGAAGCAATTTGTATTTTACAGATGCAAGGGCCGACGCACGAATAGCCGCCGCAGATATTAACGATTTAAATGATGTAGTTATCACAAGCGTTGCCGATAATCAAGCATTAATTTACGATTCCGCTTCTTCTCAATGGAAAAACGAAGCACTTCCTTCGGCTCCTGTTTCTTCTGTAAATGGGGCCACAGGAGTCGTTGTTTTAGATACGGATGATGTTGGAGAGGGAACGACAAATTTATACTATACAGAAGCCCGTTTTGACACTTCTTTTTCGGGTAAATCCACGACTAATTTAAGTGAAGGAACTAATTTATATTATACTACGAACCGATTTGATTCGGCATTTAATGGAAAAGATACAGACGATTTAAGGGAAGGTTCAGCAAATTTATACTTTACTGATGCGAGAGCCGACGCCCGTATTTCTGCGGCAGATATTAATGATTTAAGTGATGTTGTAATCACAAGCGTTGCTGATAATCAAGCATTAATTTACGATTCGGCTTCTTCGTCTTGGAAAAATGAAGCCCTTCCCTCCGCACCCGTTGATTCCGTGAATGGGGCCACAGGAATCGTTGTTTTAGATACTGATGATGTAAGCGAAGGCTCAACGAATTTGTATTACACCGATGCCCGTGCGTCTGCTTCCGCACCCGTTCAATCCGTGAACGGAGCAACAGGTTCAATTACGCTTACAACCACAGAAATTGCGGAGGGAACGAATCTTTACTTCACCACGGCAAGGGCCGATGCTCAAATTGCCGCCGCAGATATTAACGATTTAAATGATGTAGTTATCACAAGCGTTGCCGACAATCAAGCATTAATTTACGATTCTGCCTCTTCTCAATGGAAAAACGAAGCACTTCCTTCGGCCCCTGTTTCTTCTGTAAATGGAGCCACAGGAGTCGTTGTTTTAGATACGGATGATGTTGGAGAGGGAACGACAAATTTATACTACACGGAAGAAAATTTTGGCAATTCTTTTTCGGGTGAATCCACGACTAATTTAAGTGAGGGAACAAATCTTTACTTCACAGATGCAAGAGCCGATGCACGAATAGCCGCCGCAGATATTAATGATTTAAGTGATGTTGTAATCACAAGCGTTGCCGATAATCAAGCATTAATTTACGATTCTGCTTCTTCTCAATGGAAAAATGAAGCACTTCCTTCGGCCCCTGTTGATTCCGTCAATGGACAAACAGGAGCAGTTTCTCTTGCCTCCACCGATTTAACTGACACAGGAACATTAATGCGTCAAGGTGATGCAGTTTCTTTACTTTCTAATGATGCAGGATATTACGCTTCGGGAGATGATATTTCGGTTGGAACCATTACGACTTCTGTTACAGGTCTTCAAAATAAAATCATTTATGCCGATGCGACAGGACTCCATTCTGCTGTAACGATTGGAACGGGAATTTCATTTAGCGGAGGAACACTTTCTTCAACAGGTTCGGGTGGAACAGTTACTTCGATTGATGTTTCGGGAGGCTCAACAGGATTAACGGCAACAGGTGGTCCCGTCACGACAAGTGGAACGATTACTCTTGGAGGCACTTTGGCCTTAGCGAATGGTGGAACAGGTGCTACAACGGCTTCGGGTGCAAGAACCAATTTAGGATTGGGAACTGCGGCAACAGAAGATTCATCAGCATTTGCTACTGCGGCGCAAGGTGTATTAGCAGATTCGGCAACCCAACCCGGTGATAATGTTTCAACATTAACAAATGACGCAGGTTATACAACCAATGCGGGAAGCGTGACTTCTATTACCGCAGGAACAGGTTTAGATGGTGGCACGATTACCACAAGTGGAACTATTAATTTAGCCAATACTGCGGTCACGGCAGGAAGTTACACAAGAGCCGACATTACTGTTGATGCTCAAGGAAGAATTACTTCGGCCTCTAATGGAGCCGCATTTGGTGTAGCCATTGGAGATACAATAAGTGGTGCTACTCAAGGTTCTGTATTATTTGCGGGTTCATCGGGTGTTCTTGCTCAAGACAATGCTAATTTATTCTTTGATGATAGCACCAACCGATTAGGAGTCGGCACTAATAATCCTTCCGTTTTACTTCATATTCAAGAAAATTCTTTGAATGAAATACTACGGATTGAATCAACAGATGCTACGGCAGGTTCTAACTCCGCTCCCGATGTAGTCATTAAAAGCCCTAAACAGGCCGCTAACGATTACTTAGGAAGTCTATGGTGGTATGGGAACGATGATGGCGGAAACGCCGAAGCATACGCAAGAATAGGGGTAATTTTAGACGACCCTTCCGATGGTGTTGAATCGGGTGCTATGTTTATGCAATCCGATATTGAAGGAAGTCTTAGAACCATGCTTTTCTTAGAAGGCTATACAACAGGCGGAACGGGGCAAGTAGTGACAAATTATAACGCTAAAAATGTCAATTTTAGAACTTTGAATCTCGGAACAAGCGGTGGAGGACCGGGTGGCTACGGTATTGCCCACAATGCTTCTAATGGAAGAATCGGAATTGGAACTTCCGCACCCGCTTCACTTTTACATTTAGTAGGCGTTGATGATTCAAACCCCGAATTAAGAATTAGTAGGTCGGGTGTGCCAAACCAATACCTTTCTATGCAAAACGAGGATGCTTCGGGTGGTTTCATTTCTTCTCAATCGGGAACAAGCAATAAAAAGCCACTTTACCTGCAATCTATTCATAATTCAAGTGGTTCACCCGCAGGTGATAACTCCATTATTCTTAGAACGGGTCAATCTTCAAGTCCGACTACAAGAGTAACAATAAGTGATACCGCCAACAGGTTCACCGTTGAAAGCGGAACTGTTTTAGCCGCCGATGATAATATAAGAGTAGGTTTAACTTCCGGGCCTACGGAAACTGATTATTCAATATCGGTTTCTAAGAGCGCATCCACAGTATCGGGCGGTCTATTTTCTTCAAGTATTGGTGAAAGTTCTATTTCTAATGATAATGCGGGATGGTGGCTTACTGCGGCGGGAATGAACACAAGTGCCAAATATACCCCTGCGCTCAAGTTCGGTTCATCGGACACCGAATTTACTACTGATACTCCTAAATACTTGGCAGGTATTGTTGGTCGTGCGACTGAAACCTATAATGCTGATACAAGAGGTGGTATGGCTATTGATTTCTTAACCTTCCCCGATAACGGAGGTACTACGGGTGGCCCCACAACCCGAATGACTGTTGATGAAAACGGTTTTGTCGGTATTGGAACTACGACACCTGCTGAAGAATTACACATTGAAGGTTCAAGCGACCCGAAAATTAGAATAACAGAATCGGGTCAAAACGGTTACACCGAAATTACGGCTTTTGCTGATTCTTATGGTGCATTCAAAATCATTAACTCAACGGCTGACGAATCAACAATTATGGATTTATCGGCTGAAAGTAGCGGAACAGGGGCGCAAACAATTAGGCTATTTAGAACTGCTAATTCAAGTGCATCCTCTTCAAAATTCCAAATCCTAAGTCCCGGCACTACAACAGAAAAATTCAATGTGGATGCCACGAATGGAAAGGTAACTCAAGCCTTCGCTAAAAACGGTGTATTGACGGCTGATTCTAATGGTGCGCTTCAAATTGCATCTAATTTATTCGATGTAGCATACCTTCAAACCGTAGCCGTTGATGGCTCCACGATTACAGGCGACGGAACTCCCGGTAATCCATTAGTGGCCGCAGGTGGCGGTGGGGGTGGAGTTACTTCGGTTGCTACATCAGCCCCGATTACAGGGGGAACCATCACAGGAACGGGAACTATCGGTATCACCCAATCAAGCGGAAGTGCTGATGGTTATTTGTCAAGTGCTAATTGGACTACATTCAACAATAAGTTAGGAGGGGGCGACCCTATTTCCTCATTACTTAACGATACAGATTACATTTCGGGACAATCCTTTCAACCGCCGATAGGTCCACCAAATACTACCGGCCTACCCGATAATCCGCCTGTGGGTCGGGTCAATCCTGCCGGATGGATTGAGTTTGATGCGGGAATGGGTCCGATGTTCATTCCTGTTTATCAATGAAGTTAATCATTGAAGGTTTTGAACAGGAAGTCTTTCTTGACCTGCGGGTAATGTGGCGGGTTGAGCGATTGCTCTAATCTTATCCATGATGGCTACAAGTGCCTTAGCAGTATCATAACCATTAACCGTTGCTTGCTCGCAAAGGCGGTAAATAAAAGTCAATTCTTGCTCACTCAAATGAAGACTGTTTTCGGTCATATCCATAGGTTGTTTCAACACCTATTTAATTCTCAACCATTTTCCAAAAACTCTTTTTTAGAAATTTCACCTTCTTCAATTTCTTCATCCAAATACAGGTCTTCATATTCATCAGCATCTTTTTTAATTTCTGCCGTTTTTTTATTAGAACTCGATGTATTAACCTTACTTCCTGTCAAATCATCCCAACCAAAACCAACGATTGTAAGGATTCCGATAACGATTGCCGTAGCAATCTTAATCATTCCCGAATAATCAACAGACGCAGAAGTTTCGTCTTTATCGGAGCCATCGGGAACAATCATACAACAACATTGTTGTTTTTGTTATTTAAAGATTTAAAATAAAAGTCATTCCTCTTCTTGTGTCCGAGAATTATTGAAAATGGACCCATAGTTATGAGTGTGTCGCCCCTTTCTTAGCCGTGGTGGTGAAAACCATCCGACCCATACATCGGGAGAACCTGCCGCACCCTTTTCCCAAGCCATTACTCCTTTTGTCCATGAGCCTTTTGGCCGCTTTGATTCTGTTGGGACACAGTTTTTTGGATAAACATTTTTGTTTTCATTATCATTGACATACATTTTTTGATGCCTTGTTGAACGGTTATATTGGCCCATAAAACATCGTTGTTTCAACGAGTATATCAAGGTAATACTCAAGCAAGATAATTTATTTCACACCACAATTCGGTTTCATCGTGGAAATGAAGTGTGTTAAAATTTACCCCTTCCGTTTGTGCGTGATGTGGAGGGGTGACTGAAATCAATTCCAATTCTCTTCTGCCCCCACGAACATTATTTTTAATATTTCGGAAATAAACAAATGCAAATGGTTTCAAATTTTTTCTCTTTCTCAAAACCGCATAAAAGCATTTATTCAAAGGAGCGTCGGCCATCTCATCGTAAATAAAATTATAGCGATTAATTGGAAAGGGCATTCCAAGAATTGCCTCAAGAGATTTAGTTTTTGATTTGCCGTATCTTCCAATACACCAATCCGTAAGAAAATGTGGCGTTCCCACAATAATAACTTCTTCACCATTGAGGCTTGTTAAGGTTTTGTATTGTGGCCGCATAGTATCGAATAAATTTTATATTATTTAAAGATTAAGTGAAGATTGACTTAATTCCTCTCCGCTTGAGAAGGTATCTGCGACCCACGAAGAAACCAAATGGTACAGATTATCCGTGTAATTATCAACACCATAGCGTTGAATAATTTCATTCATCAAATTATCGTATTTTTTAACGGACCCTTGATGCACGGTCAAAATTAATTTATGGTCACAAGTAAGGTTTTCAACCTCTCCTGTGAGGGGGTTTTCAGCATCTTTTTCCACCACTGTTATACATTTTCCTGCAATTGGTGGCCTTCTGTATGAGGCTCCACATTTTGTGCATCTCACTTTCTGTTGCCCATAGGCACGAAGGTTTCCCCTCATATCACGGATGAGGTGTCGATTGATTAATCTCCCTGCTTGGTCTTTATTGTCCACCGAATGAAGAACCTCTCCCAATTCAAATTGCATCATTGTTTTCTGCCTCATTGACTCAAGGGTGTTGTAAGGGTTATTCTTTGGGGCTTGGTCGCAAGAAAGAGTATCGTGTGTAAATTCAAAGATAAATGGGTCTTTACCTTGTTCCAACCGTGTTTCAACCGTTTCAATACCTAATTTGTGTGCCTCTTTAGCAACAGGCCGCTTCATTGTCCCTTCATAAAAAGAAACAGGATATTGGGCAAGAGTATCAACATTCAAAGCCTCTTTATCAATTTCCGTGGGGTTAATTGTTGTAGTGAGAATAAGTGGTGCATCCATGAGTCCACCACGATTACCGGGTAAAAACGATTTGGAGAAGTTTAGCAATCCATCAAGCATGAGTAGCACTGCATCAATATCTCCATCACAATTTCTTCTTTTGGCGGCATGGAAAAAGGGGTGTCCGTAATGTCCTTTCACATCAGCGAAACCGATAATCCTGCCCAAAATTGCACCGCTTGTGTGGGGAGCGATTCCCATAAGCAAATGTCCCACCAAATCTTCTTTAGTTACGCACCGATAGAACGGCTCCACTTCGTAAAGCGTTGAAAGTAAGTCGTCGATGTAGTTTGCTGTATTGAGCATCATTTCAGCGCAATTAGTAGGAAGAACCACATCTTGAGCGAACAACGGAATTGATTCCATTTCATCGGCCACATCATATCCTAATTCTCTTGCCTTTTCAACCGTAAGGCCGATTTCTTTAGGCTTGAAATGCGTCATAGTAATGTCCACCATATCAAAGCGAATTGTTCCGTCACGGAATGTGGAAATGTTGTTTTTGAAACGAAGTAATCCCTTTGCCAAATGTTCATTCATCTTCGTTTTACTTGTCATTCCTTTAACGCCCTTGACTTGTGGATTTGCACCCAATATCTTTTTAGAAGATTTAACACCGAATCCGACTTCGGGAAGTTTTGCTTCTGCCACCTTTACCTTTTCGATAGCAGATTCCCATTGATTTTTAATGCTCACTTCTGCCCACAATTCATCATCCTTTCCAACCCATTGAACTGAATCGAAAAGAGCCTCTTTGTTACACCGTGGACAAACACCTTTCGTTGTCATTTCACTACATGATTCGCAATAAAAAATGCCGATTTGTTTTGCATCAGTTCTTTTTGCCGCATCAGCAACCAATCTTTTTGAACCTACTTTATGGCCCACTGAAAAAACAGTGTGGACAGGAGGCTTCATTTCACGCATTTTACTTCCTTCGGGCTTTCCCATTCTTGCTCCAATGCGATAAGTAATTCTTGGTCGAACATAGAAAAACTGATTGATAAATTGAAGAGGCGATTCAATCCCTTTTGTTTTTGAAATGTCTATTCCCATACACATTTTTCTCCAAAATTGTGCTTTCTTTCCCTGCAACATTCCTTTTGAATTAACATCAATGCACATACGATACGCCCACTGTTTGTCTTTTATTTCACCCGTTGCAGGATTGGTGTCATTTACTGCTTGAAAGAATTCTTCCAATGAAAGGTTATCATAAAATGCGACATAATCGGGATGAATTGGGACATTATTTTCCTTAGAAAATGCAATTACTTCTGTTAAGTTTTTAGGCGATTTTAATCCATTATCCTTCAATTCTTGTTCATGCCATTCGGGAACATAAGGCGATTCAATGAGAACATGATTGTTTTCTAAAAATTCTCCTACGGGAACAAGCAATTCTCCCAAATCCCAAACCTTTTCAATCACATAATCGGGGTCCGTTGGATATTGGAAGGGAAGTTCATCATAATCATTCACCATCTTGCCACTCCCATCTTTAAATTGAATATACGGGCCATCAATTTCATCACAAGGAGTCGCAACCGTTCCCTTGCCGGGTCGTTCATATTTTAATTGAGTTCCGATAATAACAAATCCGCTAAGGGCTTTCATCACCGCAGGATTGATTGAAGTCGTTGCTAAACCTGCTAATCGGCTTCTTCCATACCGAAGCCTAAACCCTCCCTCTTGCATTGGTTGTGAAAAGATAGGGCGACCTGCGAGAACATCCGAGATAAATTTTGTTGAAGGTTTTATTTCGGGCATTTTATCGCCTTCATTTTTCCCTCCCGAACCTTTTGCGAATGGCCGCAAGAAATCCCACCCATCAAGATTAAGAGCATCCACATATTTGAGAATTTTAGGTGCTTTTAATGTCAGCCCTTCACACAAAACAAGAAGCATTCCTTCCCTTACCTTGTTTGTTTTGACTCTTGGCAAATCTCTTTGTCCGGTCACTTCGTTGCCAACACCTTCGCCATCAATATAAATTGGGCAAGCGTTCACCATTTCTTCAATTTGGGGATTAGAAGGTCGGTATTGAAGACCTCTATACATTCCGACTTCTTCTTTATATCGTTCAACCTCATCATAACTCATTATTGGCTTTTCTAAACCAAAATCACGACGAACAATATCGGCAATAAGAACAGAAAGTGCTTGACCTGTGCCTCCTGCACTACGAATCGGCCCCGCATAAGAAACTGCAAGAGTGTGTTTCTGCCCCCCATTTTTGAAGAATCGTGCGGAAACGACTCCTTCAAGTGGTGCTACAAGAATTCCTTCTGTAAGAACAGCAAGACCCGCACAAATTCCGTGATAAACTGCCGCCTCGCTTAATTTTTGAGAGGGTGTGTCGGGAGTCCACAATTTTCCTTGTTTAATTCGCTCTTGAAAAACCGTTAAAGTTTCTTGATAGGGCGTTTTTGAAATCGCCTCTTCAAAGCCAACGGTTGTTCCACTTCCATGACAATCGTAACATTCCTTCATCCACTTTTCATTGTTTCCAACCTCGCCCCTTCCTTCACAAGTAGGGCAATCTTCAACCTTTCCGTAAAGAAAAGTTTCAGCAGAAACAATTTTAGCAATTTCAATCGCAACCCGCTCACGATTTCCATCAAATGAGTCAGTTAATTCACGAATCTGTTCAGCCGTTTTTCTTGGCTCAAGGTATGAAAGAAGTTTTTGGGTGCGGTCTGCTAAATCGCTTGCTTGAGGAATCTCCACAAACGGCTTTGGGTCATGTCCTAAACGCCTTGCCTTTTCAGCAATCTCATAAAGATTGTCTGCCCCTCGGTGCAAGCCTTCAAGATAACGAAGATATGTTGCACTATACATTAATCAAATCATTGGAAGAACAGGTATATGAACCGATTCACCACGAATGGTTTGATTGAAGAGCGTTCAATCCAACATGACCGAGCATCATAAATTCAGCATTTTGTGTTTGAGCATTGTTTAACACAGGCTCTTCAACAGTTTGTTCCATTCCTTCAAGTCGTGCCTCATCTTCTTCGGTGTCAAGACCAAATTCTTTTTTGAGAGCAATAAAATTTTCTGCAACACGGCGACGGGCTTCTTGTGTTGAGTCTTCTTTAACCTGCCATTTATCAATAGAAACAATTCGTGCATCAACAGGAGTTCCATTTTCATAAACAACAAGCAAAGGGTTTTCCTTATCGTCCGAAGAGATTGAAAGAGAAGATTCACTTGCCCGAAATGTCCCTAAAATTAAATCAATTTTGTATGATTTGTCGTCTTTCTTACCAAGCGATTCACCGCCAATAAATTCTCTTGCGGTTAAACCAACAGGGGTCGTATCACGATTTGACAAGAAAACATAAATTGCCCCTGCACCTGCAAGTCCTAAAACTGCAAGCATTGAAGAGCGATTCATAAATTATACTTATCATTCTCGTTATTTAAATCATTCCATGCTGTCCATGCGCTCGGTGAGCAACAAAAGAGCAGAAGCCCAAAGTCCAACAAAGATTCCCAAATTTTCGTCGTGTATAGCGAAAATTGCGATACTTCCGACGATTGAAGCCAACGATGAAACAAGTCCAATTTTTTTCCAATTCATTTAATTTCACCACCCTTTATTTCAAGCATCAATTAATCTTTGAATCAATTCGGCCTTCTTGCCACTTACAGGCAAATTACGCTCACGAAGAATATCTTTGAGCGCACTTACAGTCATGCCGCCAAGAGTCGCCTCAAGATTGTCATTCAAATCTTCAACAATATCCGCAATCACATTGTCTGCCACGGGTTCAACCGTTTCCTTTACTGCCTCAACAACATCATCAACGACCTCATCCAAATCAACATCCAAATCGCCATCTTCTTTCAAATCTTCAAGAACTGATTCTGCGGAATCCGAAACTTCTTCCAAAACTTCTTCAACCACTTCATTCAATTCAATATCAATACCCGTTGCCTTTTCAATAGCATCTTCAGCATCATCAAGAACCTCGGACAGTTTCAATTTCACTGCCTTACTTTGTCGAAGTTTGTTAAGAATTATGATGCCAAGCGTGGCGAGAGCAATAATAATTAGGGTTACAGTTTCTCCGGTTATTTCGGACATAACAAAATATTGCCTTAACGCCTATTTATAGGTTCTAACACCGATGGAAGATGATATGAATCATCTAAGGAAATGCGTTTTTATTGTAATAAAGTCAAATATTCCATTCCATATCCATTTATTGTACCTAACGATTTGTCCATATTAGCCAAAAGGTCACGGATATGCTCTATGGGAAATTCTTTTGGAGTTCCTCTTTCTAATTTCTTTGCTTGTAAATGACATCCCTATCGCCTTCGGAGTGAGGTTTTTTGAAAACCTCATTCGGCTCTCTTTTTGAAATCTAAAATTGCTTCCATTGGGTTCGTAAAACAACCTTGCCTTCCGACACCTCCATAGCCACGATACATCCAACAGGGGAGATAGAATGCAACCCCCTCATAGAAAATCCGACAAGAATAACCATTATACTTACATAGATATTGTGGCTTTTCCCACATTTCGCCACCATACCGAGTTTTCGTGACTTCAACACCGTGAATTATTCTCGTAGTTCCTTCATCCCATCTCCCTTTCAAAGAGTCAGCATCAAAGGTTTCAGCATTCATAAACGGTGTAGTAATTCTTCCTTGAACAACGGCAACCGCCACGCCCGTAGCAACGGCAAGTGAACCCCAATAAAGAACAGGTTTGGATTCTCTAAATTTCTTTACGATTAGATTTGTCCCACCAACAAGAACAAGAGTGGGAATTGCTCCCTTAAGTGCGCTTTTTACAACAGTATTCATAAAAGATGTTTATCGTTTTTACTATTTAATAATCAACATCAAGATTCGTCGGCCAAATCGTATCGGAAGGAAAGCATAAGTGGGCCTTTTTTCGGATAAACGACCAAGTTTCCTTTTGTCAAGAAAAACAATTGGAATTTACCGATAGCGGTTCTTTTTGTTGCTTTATTTCCTTTGACAAAATCATTCTTCGGAATAAAATCTAAACCTCGCATTGGGTCAAATCTTTCGTCAAGAGATGAATTCACATCTTCATCCATTCGCATATCATACCGTTTCGTGAGCGTTTCTAATTCGCTCACCTTGTTACTTGTTCTTCCTTTTGTTTTCATATCTTTGGAAACTTCATCATTCGTTTTGAATTTATCGACCAATAATTTGTTTGAGATATTCAGCGATTCAAGCCTTCTTTTAAGGCGGTTCATCACTTCTCCCTTCCAAAAACCCGCAACCCTTTCAACAGGAAGCGTTGAAGCAAAATCATCGAAATCTAATTGCCACCAAATATCGGCATAATCTTCATCTTGTTTCTTTTTGTTCTTCGCTTTGTTAGCATCGGGACCAAGCAATTCGCCTCGGCCTTGAACATTGTCTTTGAATCCAACCAATTTGCCATAATAAATTATTGCGTAGTCTTTCACAGGTACAAAATTAAGAACCCATCGCCTTCCATCTTTTACAACGATTGGAACACCCTTGTATGTTTTCTTTGCCATTGTTCGGACTTGAGTTTTTAGTTCCTTTGCCGCCGCCGTTGCCGACTTTCCTTCCTTCATCAATCGCAAAAAATCAACAATCTTTGCATCGGGAGTCAAAACAGGTTTTAATTTTACACCGAATTTCCCTTTAAGATTGATTCCTAAATTTTGGGCATACCTACGAACAGTTCTTCGTGTCGTTTTTGCGTATTTCGCCGCCTTCTCAACACCCCACCCTTTTCGGGACATAAGGTTGATAGCAAGTAACACACGATTCTCGATTTCGGGGTTCGGTGTCCATGCCATGATAACTACTCCTTTCCACACCTATTTAATTTCCATCTTTGAAAAAACGATAAATTGCCTTTGACAACATACGATGAATGCGATAAGAACCATCTTCTTGAACAGTTACGGCCATGCAGAAAAAGTGAAAATAATCCTTCTTGGCGACAAATTCCATCATATCCTTAATTGGGTCTTCACTTCGCTCTTCCCACGGAGTTTCGGAATGTTTATCATTGTAAATTGATTTAAGCCATTCATAACGCTCATCCCATTGAAGAGATTTTATCACGATGAGGAACTTAGGGAAGTAATATCCCCTTAAGAATGCCCAAGAAGCATCTTCCTTATTCATTTGAAGAGCCTCCTGTATCTTCGGAAATATCTTCCCAATTGACATTTTTAATGTAGTAAAAGTCGGGCATTGGTTCAACAAGATGGGAGCCATCAGCGAGTTTTATTTTCTTCAAGGCTGTCCATTCATCTTGCATTTTACGCTTTTTGGCGTAGGCTTGAATCTGTTTTTCAGTCGCCTTTCCATGTCCTGCACCATCATTAAATTCATCAAGAAGCGACTTATGCAATTCCATTTGCTTCACATCAACACCAATAGTAAGTGCCTTGATTGGGAAAGTTTGTGTAAGAGTTTGAAGTGATTTTTGGAATAAATCCATAGCGTTCATTACATCATGTTCATTGACTTCACTTCTTCCATTCAGCCTCGCAAAACCACGAATAAGATTATTGAATTCTGCCCACTTCCTGTAATCGGTTGGGCCTCGCATGGCGAAAGCATCTTTGAACTCATCCATTTCTTCAATAACGATAAAAGCAGATTCGATGATTCCTCTCAAGCCTCCGAGCCGAGGAACTAATCGAGAAACGAATTTCATATATTCACGGAAAAACAAACGATAATCATCAATTTGTTTTCCTTTGTTCCCTTTTGAAAACTCCTTGTCCATGTTTTGCATTATTTTCCGTTTAATTTTCTTCGGAGCATCGGGGTCGGAATTAAGTGTCGGCTTCGCAAAAATTAAGGTGAGTCTTGAAATAATTTGAAAGGTGTATTTGCCGAAAGCCGCCAACATTTCTCTCCTATCATGCTCTTCCTCATTCCAATAAGAAGGAGGATTTCCAAAGAAGGCGAGATTGAGGGTTGCATTTCTGTCAATATCCATTTTTCCTTTTTGTAACGAAAACTTACCATCCGACATAAGGTTCAATAATTCCCCATAAACATCTTCATCAAGTGTTTGAAATTCGGAAAAGACAAGTCGCTCATGGTTCATTTTAGAAAGCAATCCCAATTCAATCGAACCCAAATCATCTCCCGACATAGCCCCGAAAAGACCTGCAAAGGTGGAAAGTTTCCCCGTTCCTGCCATTCGGCACTTAACGAATGGCGATATGACTCTATCAACCAAGTGGTTCTTACCTTCGCCCGGATTCGTAACGAAACCGATGTGAATCATGTCTTCTTTATCCATCGGTGAAAGGCAGAAAAGAAGAATAGCGAGTTTTATTTCTTCATCAGTATAAATTTCGCCCCAAAGAGTTTCATCCTTCAATAACAAATCAAGCGGAGTCAATTGTTCTTTCGCACATAAATCAATAAATGCTTCAATTTGACTCTTTTCTAATTGTGATTTTTGAGAATCTTCTTCCTTCACAATTTCATCAAGGACAAAAACTCTTTGACGACTAAAATTGGTATAGCAACCTTTGATTTTAACACGATAACCATCCGTAATTGAATTGCGAATAATTTCGTCGGCCTGTTCCAATTCGGAATCTGTCATTTTACCGGGAAGGTATTTATCGTTACAGTTATGTGCAACACAAGGAACAGTATTTTCTCCATCACTGATGGCGAAATCAATAACCGTTTTATCCTTTCCCGAATCTTTCGTGGAAACGCCTTTTATCTCCCGTTTGATGCAGACTCCAATGCCTTCAACATCACTTCCCGAAACCAATGTTTTGATAATCGGAAGGACATTTGCATTGACTTCTTCAAGCGGGTCTGTTGATAGCGGGTGTTTCCCCTCAACCGTTTGGTTGATAAAATCAACAATGCTTTTTGGTATCAAGACAATCACCCATCTTTGTATAATCCAAACGCCTTCTTATAGGTGTAAGGCTTATCACACAACCATGTTCGGTGTCCAATGGCGGGAAGTTTCACAGAAGAGGGAGTTCAATCCTCAAACCGCTACACTCCCCACCATCGGAAGGGGGTTGTTATCCATGAATCCACTGCAAGCAGTGGTGGAATGTGAATCCGCCAAAAATGGCGGTGGCCTTCGTAAGATTTCGTCGGACTTGCTCAAAGAAGAAGTATTAACTTCATTCGGGCATTTGGTCTTCGGGAACCGCAGGGATGAGAACATCGTCGCCGCTTGCGTCAAGACGAAGGGAAATTTTGTTGTATTGGCGGTCATTCTTTCCATCAACCTTGTGTCGGAGGAAGGAAACTTGAAGAGGAAGGTCTTGACCATTGGAGGCAGAACCTTCAACGAATTGTGCGAAGTGGGATTGCTCGTAGCCACCAAGCCACATAGCAACACGGCGACCTTCGTTGTTGGTGTCAATCATATTGACGACGGTGGATTCACCGTATTCGCCTTCGATTCCGGCCTTGTAAGATTCAACGATGTAGCCCGTGTGGAGGGTGTCAAAGTCGGGCTTGATGCGGTCACGGTTAGGATAAACCGTTGGACCCGAAACGGGTGCGTTTTCTGCCACTTCTGCCAAGAATGCTTCAATTTCTGTTGCTGTGTTTTCACTCATTTTTTTTCACCTTGTTTTTGATGCCCTTTTGTTGTTCGGACAAACTTAACTTGTCGCTACGGCTATTTATAGGTTAGAAACAAGTTTAAATAGATGAGCCAATAAGTCATAATTATGTCACTTTTGGGATGGATTAATTTAGAAACGGGAGAAGTTACATTCTCAAAAAACCGTCCCAATGGATTCGTTAAAATCGTCTATTACAGTGTTGAGGGGTTAGGGACTGTTGAAACTACAATGGATTCTTTACATCGTCTTATTACAGGAATGACGATTGAAAATGCCATTGGGCTGAATGCTCTTGAAAAAGATTACCAATCAATTACTTCATACGCTCCTGCGAGTGTGAACCAATGGTGGAAATCAAAACTTCAAGGATTCCCATATATTGATTTAATTCTTGATGATGATGAAATTCTTTACATTACTTACAAGAAAGCCGCTTCCGATGCTTCGGGTACACAAATCTCTATGGGGAGAAATGAACAAGACGAAGAAAAACTTCCGATGGGAAGAGGTCGTGGTGGCGGCGGAGGTGGTCAAGGTCAAGGAGAGGGTCAAGGAGAGGGTCAAGGAGAGGGTCAAGGAGAAGGCGACGGGGAAGGTCAAGGAGAGGGTCAAGGAGAAGGCGACGGGGAAGGTCAAGGAGAAGGTCAAGGAGAGGGTCAAGGAGAAGGTCAAGGAGAAGGTCAAGGAGAAGGCGACGGGGAAGGTCAAGGAGAAGATGGTGAAGAAAAAGGTGATGGGGAAGATGGCGAAGGTGACGGCTATCAAAAGGGTCGTGATGCAGGAAGCAAAATTGCCGACGACAAAAAGGAAAAGATGAAGGAATTGGCTGAAAAAAATAAAGATGGAAAACCTGCTCAAGAGGGCGGGCAAGGTGACGGAGAGGGTCAAGGAGAAGGTCAAGGACAAGGACAAGGGCAGGGACAAGGACAAGGTGACGGAGATGGTCAAGGTCAAGGACAAGAACAAGGACAGGGACAAGGTGACGGGGGTGGTCAAGGAGAAGGAGAAGGAGAAGGAGAAGGTGACGGAGAAGGCGAAGGAGAAGGCGAAGGAGAAGGCGAAGGAGATGGTGCGGGAGATGGTGAAGACGAAGGTGCAGGTCAAATTGGTGAACAAGGAGAAGAAGGTGACGGAGAAGGTGATGGAGAAGGTGACGGAGAAGGTGACGGAGAAGGTGACGAAGACGGTGACGGAGAAGGTGACGGGGAAGAAGAAAATTCTCTTGAACAACAATTAGATGAAGCCATCCAAGAAGCCAAAGATGCGAATCAAGAAGCAAACGAAGCCCGTGAAAAGGCAGAAGCCGTTGATGCACAAGAAGCCGCCGATAAAGCGAAGGAAGCGGCAGAAAAAGCCCAAGATATTGCCGATGAAATTGATAATGAATCTGCTCAAGAAAAGGCAGAAGAGGCTCAAGAAGCCGCCGATGAAGCACAAGAAGCCGCAGATGAGGCACAAGAATTGGAAGAAATGATTCGTGAAATGTTTGAAGAAGAAGAACTTCCCGAAGAAGAGTATGAAGATTTTAAACAAGGAGTTCTTGATGAATTATTTAATGAGGACAGCGAAGAAGTCGAAGGTGCAGGAAATGAAATCAATCAAGATGATGAAAAAAATTATGCAGTGGGTAAAGGAGTTCAATTGAAACAGCAATATGGGAGAAAATATGTCAATTGGGAAACAGGAGAAATCAAATATTATTCTCTAACAGATAATATCACTCCATCTTGGATTGAAGTAACGCCTTTCTTCACAGGAATTTACAAAAATAATCTTGAAATTGTCGTGGAACGGACATTGGATGGCGCACAGGAATTATTAAATCAGTTAGGAATCAAAACTAAAAATCGAGATAATATATCTTTCCAAATGGTTTCTCCCACCGATGAAGCAACGCAATTGCTAAAAGAAATGCGTATGTTTAATGTGAATGGAAATACAGTTTCTTATTGATACTTTTTAAATAGCGAGAGGGACAATATATTTTTATGTCGTCCAATCAACCATTCATGCAAGAATGGCAGAAGTTCTCTCAAGATGCTATTGAAGAGATGAAGAATTATTCCGACGAAACACACCTTCATCGTGAATGGATGAGTTACATTTATGATGTAAATGGTGAATATCATCTTGGTGATGCTTCATATGGCGACGAATCACGAATTGAAATTGACCCAAATTCTAAAACAAAGGAAGATAGTCGCAAAAAAGGATTTAATGCCTCTCAAAGAAAGTGGACAATCCACGGACACCCTTTGAAGGATGGAAAAATTTACACAGGACGACAATACTTCTCTTCAACCGATATTTTGGGCGAATTTATCCGAAGTCGTGATAATGATGAATATGTTGTTCAATTCGTGGTATATCCTCATCAACAAGGAAAAGAAATTCACAACCGTTGTCGTGTTCTCATCTTCCCGAATCGAGAAACTTTGATTAAAGCCCTGCAAGATTCTCACCCGAATATGTCAAGAGAGCAGATAATGGCGATTTCCGAACAAAACGGATATAACAAAAACGCCGCCGATGGTTCACTTCAAAACGAAGCAGGTGTTGATTGGTTTGCTTTCCAAGAATCGCTCGGAAAAATGGGATTCATGGGAATTATTGACATTGAAGGCCCGCAAGGTGGTAAAACCGTTAAGGCATCTGCAACGAAACATATGAAGGCCGAATCAATTCGTTCTTCCCCACTCCTTTCTCTTGGAATTGCTCTTGCAGGAGTTTTAATTCTTCATCGAACCGGAGTCCTTTCAAAAATGAAGGGAATGACTGTTGATGGATTTGGAGCAGACTTTGAAACGCCCCATAATTGGAAGCGGTGAAAAACATGACGGAAGGACCAATACTCATCGGCGAATATTTGGGTTCGGGTGCTTGCGGTTCTGCTTTTCTTGTGGAAGGCGACGATACAAAAGTTATCAAAATTGCTCGTTTGATTGATTACAAATATGCTGATAGCGGAAAAGATAAATTAGAAATATCCTCTATCAAGGACGCACAAAGAAACTTAAATTATGGATGGCTTGGAGGAATCGCTCTAAATGAATTTCAAGCAATAATGTTTGAAAAATTGGCACAAATGGAAATGCTTGGAGAGTCTTACACAAGCACACTTCCCAAAACATATTCATTCACATCGGGAGAAATGCAACAGGCTTTATTGGATGATATAACTGCTTCTTACAACAAATACGGTTGGAACATAAACAAATACCAAGAACTGATGAATAGTTTTTCTGTTTCAAATAGATTGTTTCCCGGCACAAGAATTGGACTATGGGTGATGGAAAGGCTTGAAAGGGTTGGAGGCCGTATTGAAGGAAAACCGTGGATTGAATTGAATGAATGGTTGCTTGACCATAATATGATTGTTCGTGATACACAAAATACCGGAAATTATGGGTTTAGAAAAGACGGTACTATTGCTTGGTTCGACCCCGGCGTTTGTCCGTGGCCTATCAAAAAGAAATGGGAAAGTTCCAATAATGTTCAGTTACAAAATCTTTACAATGGTTTCAAGGAGGCTTACGGAGGAAAAAGTAAATTAATCGAGTATGAAAAAGCCATTGATAGTGGAAACTATCTTCAAAAGCATTGGCAATCGGAAGACGGTGAATCGCACGACATTATTAAATTCCTTTCCGAATCCGAAGAAGTGATTGGAAAATACATTGATGCAGGTGCGGCAGGTTCGGTTTATGCACTTAACGGTGACAAAGTTTTGAAAATTGTTCGTCTTAATCACAGATATGGAGGTCAAGACATAAATAAAGACCAAGCAGAATTCATTGAAGATGTTTATATTCGTAAATTAGAAGGGGAAAAGATTAACAAACACTTTGTTGATATTAAACATTACAATCGTGGAAGTGCTACAAAGGAATTAGCAAATATTGTGAATGAAAAGACTAAAAAGGAACATAGCAAACTGAAAAAAGGGGAGCCTATTGCTATTTGGGTCATGGAACGATTGCCGAAAATTGGAGATGTTAGAAAGGATGGTCGTTTGGTTGGTCACGATGAAGAAGAAAGAGATTTAAAAATGTGGGCAAGGGGATTAGGCTATTCAATGCACGATTTACACAGTGGAAACTACGGTTCAAGAAAGGATGGAACATGGGTTGCTTTTGACCCGTGGCCGAAAAAGAACTAATTAATTTCGAGGCGAAAATAATCTTGGAAGAGGCCAACCCTCTTCAATTTCTTTGGCTGTAACGATAAAGTCAAACCAATGGTCGGGAACCAAATCCACTTGTACCTCACTTGAATTATTCCTGTTTTCCCAATGAATCCCCCAATCTTTAGGATAAGTTTCCATAAGCCTGTCTTTTTGGATTTTTTCATCGACCACAATTTTAATCATCACGAAACCTGCGTCACGCATTTTTTCCACCTCATTGATAAATCGAACATCATCAACAACAACAATATTTTTAGAGGAATTATCTGCTTGACGGAGTAAAAAATCTAACCACACATTTTCCTCAATTTCTCTCATTTTCATACCTATTTTTTGAAGAAGTGGGCGGTCTTTATCTTTCATACCAAAAATTCTTTTCGCTACATTTTTCACTTCTGTTGCCAATGATAAAACCTCGCCCTCACCGTGATTCACAATTATTTCTCTTGCGAGCGAAGTTTTCCCCGATGCCATTCTTCCACAAATTCCAATTTTTAACGGTTTATTCGGCATTTAATCACTTCCGGTATCTGTTTCTAAGAATTGTTGTTGCGAGATACGAAGGTAATAGTTTGGCTAAAGGATAATTAAACCCTCGCTCAAAGTGAAACCAAAATGAGGGGTCAATGATGTATGTATGTCCAACATCATCAGCACTTCTTACACATCTTCCACACATTTGAGCCAATTCAATCGCAGTTTGAACTGCATACCATTTTGGATTTGTTTCTGCCTTTGTTTTTACTTGAATATCTCCAAGTGGACCGAAAGGAATTTTTGGAATCACGGTGAATCCAACCATTTTCCCATCGAATCCTTGATTAGCATAGGTTGAAATGAGAATTTCATTATTTTTCTCTTGTTCAAATTCACGGAAAACAGATTCTCTTTCTCTTGCGTCTTTTGTATGTTGCCTAAGTCTTGCATGAACCAATGGATGATTAATTTTTAATGCCTCAACGACACCTGCCTCAATAGAATCAGTGTAGGGTAAAATCAATCCTTTCTCATCGGGATATTTAGTGGCAATATCCGCAATCGCTTGAGCCGTCTTTTCAAAAGATTCAACCCCTTTATGAGATTTCGATAATTTCCCCCCATGAACTGATGAAATAACGGGTCGATTTTCTTCTTTGAATGGAGAGTAATCCACATTGATATAGCAAGTCTTTTCTTTATCCAAACCTAATTCCTTTCCAAAAATCTCATGGTCAAGAATTGTTCCGCTTAGAAAAATTCTTCTATGGCCGAGATTAAGGAGCAAATTTTCTGCATAAGGTGAAACATCGAGTGGCTTAAATGAAATCCAAGACGGATATTCTTCTTTATCGTCTAATTGATAAACCCAATTTTCCCATGATGTTGATATGGATGCAAGAAGCCCCATTATTTTAAGTGCGAAATTGTTCACATAACTTAATTCACGCTTTTCGTATTTTGTATGAGGGTCTTTATCCTTCATCTTCAATTTTATCGCTTCATGTAATGCAAACAAATAACGCCCCAAAACTTGAAGTCCTTTTCGCCTTTGTGCAGGAGTAGTTTGGAGGCTCACCGATGGTATTTTGGGAATCCCAAAACAAGGAGATGCGTCGGTTGAATCAAACTGTTTCGTAATGCGTTCCCTTTGTTTGATGAGCGTTTTTCTTTTCATTTCGCTTTTTTCGTTTTTAACATCGGTTGCAGAAGGAACTCGGAAGATTTTTTCCAAGACTCGTTGCGAGATATTCAATGAATAGAAACTCATCATGTTTTTTGCCAATTGATGTGCCTCGTCTATGATGATGAAAGGCCGCTCTTTGAGAACTTTACCACTTTGATTCATCGCCATGAGGTAAGCAGTATTGCCGACGAAATACATTGAATTTTGAGCCTTTGTCAAAGCAGAAAAATACGAACACAGGTTATCGGTTGGAACTCCGAAATCCCATTCACCAACGGGTGAAACGGGGTTTTTGAATGAACACTTAAAGCCGCTTGTAAATTTACAAGGAGCGAGAGCCGCAGAACACGAACCGGGAGATGATGTTCCGACATTTTCTAATGCTTCTTGTGCCAAATTCAAATCATCCAAACCTGCTTCCACATCAAGCATACAATCATAGTTACCTTTCCCCATGATTGAAGACATGTAAGGCATTTCTTTCAAATATTGGGCCTGTAATCCCTTGAGATGTGTGACAATGTAGGCAGGACTCGCATATTTTTGAGGAATAGTTTTCGCAATAGCCGATTTACCACTTCCAACAGGGCATTCAACGATAATATTTTCATACCCATCATCAATTGCTTCTTGAATTTTATCCAAAACTTGTTTTTGTATTGGTCGGAGTGGGTGAAACTTCGTATCTTTTGATAAAATGTCCCAATCGTTTGAGTAGGGTGTTTTTTCCGAAACATCTTCTTGACGAAAACCAATATTGTCCTTTAGCACTGCCAATGGTCTTTCACCCATTTGTCCTACGCCTTTTTCATCTGCTACTTGTTCAAGAATTGGCAACCATTGAGCAAGATTGAATTCATCAATGTCTTCTAAATCTCCTTTCGTAAGGACTTCGCTTGTCTTCCTCTTTTTCTCATTAGAAACGATTTGTTCTCCATCTAATTCCATGAGAAGACGGTTTTTTTCGCAGAATGTTTTTAATTTTTGAATTCTTTTGCTTGATGAATTGAAGGCTCCTTTGAAATCTTTCTTCCTAAAATCGTATTCCAATCCATAGTCGTCTAAAAGGTTTCTTCGGTGTGGGAATGTTTTTCCATGAACTCTAATCGAAACGAATCCCATAAACGCTCATCGTTACAACACCTATATCAAGCAAATGAAGAAGGGTATAAATAGAGAATGAGTCAATTTATTTATCATGGCGATTGATTCCTTTTGGACTTCTAAAATGCAATCTTACATCAATTCGTACAAATTGTTTCACAAAGGATTGCGTGAAATCGGTTTGAGCAACGAAGATATTTATTACCATTGGGTTTTCTTTTGTGAACGAACTTGTGATTGTGAAGGGTGTCGTGAACAATCCGATTGTGTTATTCATATTGATGTTCCCCAAGAAGATGAATAATTAAATAGATGGTTGGATAATTATATCTCATGCCCGAACTATCAAAGGATTCGTTGGATGCAATTAAGGCCATATATCAAGAATTACATGCGAAGCCGTCTGTAATTCACGAACATGGCATCAGTGTAGCCGAACATTTGGCCGCATATCTTTCCGAATAATTTAAATACGAAGAACTCCAAATAGGGATTATGGAGATTTATTCAGCAGGAGCATACATACCCCATCCCGAAAAAGCATACCGTGGCGGAGAAGACGCATTCTTTTACACGGCTCCCTCTTTATCAGCCATTGGTGTTGCTGATGGTGTCGGTGGGTGGGCAAGACAAAAGATTAATCCGAAACTATTCGCTGATGATTTGATGGAACACACTATGAAAGCAATTGAAGACGGGGAAAAAGACCCTGTTAATGCACTTGACTATGCTTACAAAAAGGTTGAGCAAACAGGCTCTTGCACCGCAACGGTTGGAATCATGGATGAGCGAGGCAATTTTAATATCGCAAATCTTGGCGATTCGGGATTTATGATTTTCCGCAAAGGAGAAATTGTTTTCAAGACCGATGAGCAACAACACGGATTCAATTTCCCTTATCAATTAGGCAAGGTTGAGGGTCGTGATGGAAATCATTATCCGCATGGAGAGGACCGTGCAAAAGATTCCGAGCGATACAGTTTCAAATTGTTGAAAGGCGATATTATCGTTGCGGGTTCCGATGGATTGTTTGACAATCTTTGGGACGCCGATTTGACGATTTGTGTAAAGGACAACATGAATGAATCGCCCGGTGTTATTGCTAAGGAATTGGCAGAATTGTCGCACGATGAAGCAGGACAACATGACAATTGGGTTCCATTTAGTGACCGTGCTTTGAAGCAAGGAGCAATCAAAAGCAAGGAAGGATGGTACGGCGGCAAGATGGATGATATTACGGTTGTTGTCGGAATTGTTCACGATAATTGATATTAAATAGCAAGGGAATCAATTAATCTTTATGAAGAATTATCCCGCTTTGTTCTATCGTACCGAAAAGAAACCGATTCATATTATCGGCTACACAATTGCATTGGGTTTGATGGGCATTGGTGTTCTTGAAACACTTCATTCCCTTCCCTACATCGTTAAAGGAGAATCAAACATTGTAGGCATGACAATCGGACCAATTGTAATTGCTTGTGGTGGTGTCGCCGCCACCATGTACCTCAAAGAAGCAGGGGTTGATTATTGATGAGTCCACAAATTATTTCTAAAGTGATTGCATTTTTGAAAAATCGTTAAATATGAGGAAGGAATGGGATTAATTGGGTCACTTCATGGAACGAAAATACCAAGTGAGATTTCACTTATCGAAGGGTAAGCACTTTAAGAAATGGCAAGTAAAGGATTTGTCCAATGGAGCGGTCAATTATTATGACCCATCCGAATATCAATTAGTCATGTATGATTGTATTCTAAAGAATCAAAAGACTACGGCAAAGAAAATCAATTGCGGCGCAAATAAAACCGTATGTGCATGGATTAGAGCAGGTCGGGTTGTTATCCGTTCTTTGGCTCGTCAATCCGAATATCCGTATTCCTTGATTTATGAAGTGTCTTACAATCCGAGAGTTAATCCTTTTTGGACTAATTATGAAGGAATTGATGTTGATAATACCGAACACGATGAAGTAATGTCTGTTGGGCGAAATTTATTCGCTCAATAAATACAATGATGCCTATTCTTCGTGAGGGTGTCCATGATGGTGAATATGCCCTTCCATGAAATATGTGGCATAGAGCATTGATGTTGCCCCAAGAGCGGCAATAGAAGCGGTTAAATAAGCCTCTTCCAACATGGCAGTGCCAAATTCAAACACATGAAGGACTCCATGCAGTGCAAGCACCGCTTCCATCACTCTCACTAATGATTTTTTTAAAAGTTTAAACATTTCCCTCACCCTTTTTCCATTCGGTACTGCCTTGACCAATTCCATATCTTTCCAATGCCTCATCAACAGTTAGAACTCCATCTTCGACCTCAACAGTAAAAATACCCTGTGGATAGCATTCGTCTTTCCAATCACAATAGGAACAGTTCCAATCGCCCACATTTGCTAATGCGTCTTTCTCATGCTTCCCTTTCTTTGTTTTCGACATAGTTCCATCTTCAAACAATCGTTCTGCCTTATCGTCGGAATAACGAAGGTCAAACTCTCTTGAAGGCGGCGTATCGGACTTAAGATTCTCTAATTGTTCATAATATCGCTCTCGCATCATGTCAATTGTCAAGTCAATCTTTTGCGGCATCACGCCCCAATCAAGAGTTAATTCTGCTCTTGGCTCCAATTCTTTCCCACTCATGTCCTTAACGATGATTCTTCCATCATATCCATCGGACAATTCCACACGGAACGATTTATGGACTCCATTATCACGGAGAACATAGGTAATTACAAAATAAGGAATTTCAACATTGTGGAATTTTTCATATTTTTCTCTTGCGGCGAGATAAAGACCTGTTTGCATCAAGTGTTCAATTTGAGGAAAACCATTTTCATAAACAGAATTACGATTTCCCATGATTTGAGCCTTTCCAAAATGTCCGTATTTGGTTTTTACTTCGATTCCAATGGCCTTTGTTGGGTCAATTTGAACTCTTTCAATTCCATCATCAAACTCAACCAATTCCGACCAACGAAGAATTGCATCCACTTCACCACTTAGGCGAATTTCGGCATCCTTTTCGGGATTCTTGGCAAGGTTGTGAACCATTTTAGAATTTGCTTCAAGAAGAATTCCTTGTCCTTCCCATGCTTCCTGCAATCCTGCTTCTCCTGCATTCCCCATCATAAACACGAATTGATTATCATCTGTTGAAGTGTTTGTTCTTGGAACTCTTTTCTTAGAATACCAAACTTGTCGCAAACACTTTCCAACAAGTGTTTTTTCACCCTTTTCGTTAATCATCCAAGCCGAAGCACCTGTCGGATTAACCCCACCTAATGATTCACGGTATTTTTTCTTTCGCAACCATGTAGTCGCTGATTTAAGAGGGTCAATTGCTATTTTTTCATTATCTTTTTGTGCCATATTGGGCTTCACCGAATACCGATGGTAAAGACAGGTATTTAATTGTAATCAAAGTTTGGAAGCAGGTGTTCCATCGACCCACACTTGATTTTCGTAAAACCATTGGGCGATTTTTTCATTATCATCCATGAAGTAAAGTAACGACGGAATATCGGGAGAAGGGATTGGGTCAAAAATGACTAACTCTCCCGCTTTATTTTGGCCGTAATTTGCCGATTGTAAATCGGTCACAAAAAATTGATATTCGCTCCAAATCTTTGCCGCCGCCATGCCTACTTTCATCGCATTATTTTTCAAAGATAATTCTTTGTCGGTTCCGATGATTTTTAGTTCTTCCATCATCCAAACACCTATCGAGTCACCTTTTTCTAATCCAAGAACACGGATTGCTTCATAATTATTTGAACGCTTAAGAACGCTTTCGATGTGATTTCTCACCATATCAGTCAATTCCGATTCCAAGACATAAAAAATTTCGGGAACGCCCTCAAAAACACCATAATCCAAAACTGTTTGAAACATTTCTAATTGAGAGGCATTCACAAGATTTTCATCATTTTCCGCATCGAGATTGACGATTTTAACCACTCTATCCCCATATCCTTTTGCCTTAAAAACAACACCGAATTCCCCATGAGCATAATAATCTCCAAGCATGTGCATGAGGTCGCCAATAACCGGAATTGAAGAATCCATAAAAAAATATTATCAAAACGACTATTTAAACACGAAGCCTTAATTACATAGTCGCACAATAATAAATTGTGCATCCGACTATTATGGATAAATATCTCCATGACGGAGTATTAATTCAAAGAGGAAAGATGGACAAAAAAAAGGCTTGGGACGAACCTGCGCTTCTCCTTCGTTGGAGATTCCGAACTTGTTCCGAATGTGAAACCGAATTCGACATTGTTGAACAAGGAAGATTTTACAAATGTGGTGAATGTGCATGAAACAAATTAGAAGTGTAAAACTTGCGATGAATAAAAACGCTGATGTAATCATGTTGGCAGATGTTGTAATGGGTGAGGATGATATTGATTCTCTTTACCTTTGTTATTTCACAATCCTTACTCCCCCACTTCGTTTGTCGGTTTTAACTTCGGGACAATTAGTGGAAAAACTTAGCAAAATTATGAATGTGGATAAATCAATCCTAATTAATCTCCTTCAACAAAGTCCCGAAGAATATGCAAAATATGTTCAAACATATACCAATGAACTGATTGGACAGGCAGATGAACAAAGCAGAATCGTTTTAGACAATGATGATAGCGCAAGTCAAGGTCGTGCCTTAATTGCATCTATCCTTAAATCGGGATATTATTTGCAGAAAACTAAATTTCATTTTCCCGATGGAACAGTTCAAGAGCAAGAGCAAAAAATTGACATTAAGGGAATGGAACAAACTTTCCGTGCGATGCTTGACATTTGTAAAAATTGGCGAGATGTTGAGGTGGAAGCATGACTGAAACTGTTGGATTAGAAGAAGCACTTCAACAGATGAAAGACGATGGGGTTGTTCCCGATGGATTTCACATGATGTTTTTCTCGGAAGACTTCACACTTGCTGAAACCTGTCCGATGAATCAAGTTTTGAAAATGGTTACAACAAGTTTTGAATGTTCCGATACATTGAGAAGGCAGGTCTTTCAAATGCCAAATAATCGAAATGTGGTTACTTATGAATTTGCATGGCTCGGAGCATTGGAAGAAATAAAGCAAGTTATGGAAAGAATTGACCAAACCATTACTGATGCAATTAAAAGACTCATTGATAACAAAGAATTGAAAACGCCTCCGAAAAGAAGGGTGCAATTTTTACTTTCTCAACAACCCAATATTGAAGATATTCCTACAAATGAAGAAGACGAATCGTTGTTTTGATAATGTACGAATTGAAGTATTCTTGATTGAATATAATCTTTCGGATTAATTGTAGCAATATGCTCGCTCTCAACGGTCACGACGATTGATGTATTGAATCGTGCGGGGTCGGTTGCCATAAACGGCAAACAAATGGCGACCCTTCTCATCTTTGGCACATCGGCAAAAGTGAGTAATTCTTCCCCTGTCGAGAGAATCACGGCCCCAATCGGCACGAATCTTATCCATGATTTCACTTTCTTTTCGCTCCAAACCATCGCTCATAAAATCAATGATGAGCCGTGCTTGATACGGAAGAACCGCAAACACTTTCTTTCTTCCTTTGAACATCGTTAGGTCGGCTAAGACCGCTTCCTTTTGATTTACTGACATTTTTAACAACCCTTATTTCTTATTTGTGCAAAACACCTATTTAAACCCCTGCTCTCACTTCTTGAGCAGTTCTCCAATAGGCACAATTACTACGAAAGGACTACACCTTTTAAAGAATTCGGTCATGTTCAAAAAATGGAATTGTCCGAAAACTCGGAATTGAAAACCCCATTAAAATTGAAATTAAATCACTGTTGAATGACAATTCTGCAATTGAAAATTAGATTTTTCAATTGGTTTCCTGTCAATCCCTTCATTTCATCCATATCTGCAATAGGTACATCGGGCCTTGTAAAGCAAAGTCCGTAAATATCTAAGATTGACTCACGGTTTGTTTCCCATCGGAATGTGAGGTAATCGTTTTGATAAATAATGGATGCGAAGGGAATTGTGGTCCCTATCCAATATATTTTACTTCCTGCTCCATCCATCTCAATCGTAGCGATTTTTGTATTCTGCCAACAACAAGTCTGCGAGGTCATAAACAGATTTAACGACATCTTCATTCTTCATTGGGAACGATGCAACCGGATTGTTCTCCATTCTTGCGGCGACAAGATTCGTAGCGTTATTGATGCACATACCAAGAGTAATCCTGCTTTGAGTATCATTCCCCTTACGGCGACTCGAAAACTTTGAAGAAGCGTTTGATTTGGAAGAAGAAGAAGAAGACGGTGGGCCAACAAAGATTTGACGCTCGCCACCAAGAACAATCAATGCTTTCGCACCATCAGCCGAATCAATAATGTCCCAATGTGGTCCGATAAATTTTCTGTCCGAGAAGAAACGATTTTCAATCAAATCATAGTTTCCGATTTCAACCGGCCTTCCTTGACCTTGTGAATCCTTGAAATAGATTCGGTGCTTTCCGTCTTTTATGTATTCTTTGAATTCCACGCCTTTGTTAGCAACGACTTTTACAACCATTTTACCACTTATCCTTTTCTTCTTTTCACAGGTATTTAATCCTCAAATCGTTCCTTTGGATTATCGGGGTTCAATTTCAAAACTGCACACAATTCTTTGAAACGATTACGAATCGTAACTTCGGTTACACCTGCTACGGAAGCAACCTCTCTTTGTGTTCGGGTATTATCCTTTAGCATCCCTGCCAAGTAAATAGATGCCGCCGCAATACCTGTCGGTCCACGGCTCACCATCGCTTCCGAACCAACCTCTTCAAGAATCAATTGTGCTTGTGATTGAACTGATAGGCTAACTCCCAATTGGTCACAAAAACGGGGAATGTATTCGTGGGGAGATGCCAACCCTATTGTCAATCCCAATTGACGACGGAGGAAACGATAAGTTCTTCCAATTTCTTTTCGGCCTGTTCGTGAATGCTTTCCAATATCATCCAATGTTCTTGGATTGTTGTGCATCCTACAAGCCGCATAAAGAGATGCCGCAACGACTCCTTCAATAGAACGGCCACGAATTAATTTTTGCTCAACAGCCTTTCTGTAAATGTAGGCCGCATCTTGAGCCACGGGTTTTGGAAACGACATTGAAGAAGCAATTCTTTTCAATTCCGAAAGTGCCGTCACAAGATTTCGTTCCGTTGCATTTCGTATTCTTCCTTTGTTATCGAGCCTTCTTAAACGATTCCAACGGGAATTTGAAGAAGAGGAAAGTGAAGCACCCGCACCATCCCTCCGTGAAGGAGTAATTTCTGTTGTGATTCCATAATCGTGCTGAAAAATATCTTTGGCAGGGCCGTGACGCTCATTATTTGTTCCTTCTCCATTAGAAAATTTACGCCAATCGGGTCCGTAGTCAAAAACCATGTTTTCACGAACTAAACCACAATCTTGACAAGAGAAATACCCATCCCTCTCTTCACTGAACGACTTGCACCCACAATCGGAACAGATTATTTCAAAGCGAACATCGTTATTTTCATCGTCTTTTGTTTCCATTCGCATCAACAGCCTTAGCCAAAGATGATAAGAACAGGTATTTCAATCTCGCCTTGAACGATTTAAAGCGTGAGCAAGATACGCCAAAGACTCTTGATTCAACCGTGAGAAATCAATCTCATTTCTTTCCATGTGTATATTTCTTTCATTTTGAGCATCAACACTTCTTTTTGAGAGTGTGGCAAGGCGACTTTTTACATGAAATAACAAAATCGGTTTTGGAACTTCACGCAATTGCTTCAAACTAAATCTAATCAATTTCCTCATTTCTCGACCTCCATTATTGCCCTAAATGGTGGAAAATCTTCGTATTCCATATCGCTTCTTCCAAAAAATAAAACTCGATGGCTTTTTTTGGAGTAAAGTCCTGCACAATGATGATACCCGACTTGTTTAAATCGCTCATCACGATTAAGAACTGCTGAAATTTTAACAGACGATGGGACATTTTTATATTTATCTGTAAGGATAAAGGGAATTTCATGCGAAGCCAAAGCCCTCTCTCGCATCATGTCATAAACAGGATTTCTCCACATATTTTTTCTTGTTCCCGCCATAGGCCTACAAGAAATTATTTGTTTCACGATTATTTATACCTTAGAAAATTCGCCATCAACAATCTTTGCGCCTACATCAAAGTGTTCCAAATTTTCTCGCTTAATCATCAAATCAAGTTTATCCCTTAAAGGACCATCTTCCAATTTATTTCGCAATAATAAAAGTCTTTTCTTCATTTCTTCAAGAATTGGATTAGAAGATTGCGCCCAATTCAAAAACTCCATCGTTTCAAACGAATCAAGAATTGCTTTGGCCTCTTTGAATATTTGAATATCGTTTGTTTTACCTTTGACTCTTTTCATTGAAGTCTTGCCGGTATTGGGAACCGCAGGGGGATTGGGACAAGTCCTCCTATTGTGTCCATAACCTCCGCAATTTCCGCAACGACGCATAATACTAAATTATCAACCCTGTTATTTATAGGTGTTCATACAAAAAAGTATTGTGAAGACGCTTAAATCAACCGCTACACACAAACTTTGTGGTGATGAAGAGATTCCTCTTCAAAAGGAATCTTTCCATTTGGAACATACATATCGTAATGGAAATTCAACATGGAAATGCAACGCTTTGTATTGTCCAAACTGTTCTAAAAACAGGGAAAAGGACACACGGCAAGGAGGGTTTAGAGATAAATGGACCGTAAAAAAAGAAGATTTCAATCTCACATTAGAATATCGAGAAGATGAAACAGGATTTTATGCCGCTTGCTCAAAATGTGGGCATGATGTTCGTAATCACGAATCCAAGACCGACTCATATATTTCAGTTTTTCTTCAAGAAAACGACACCGATGGGCCACCACTTCCATTAGAAGAGGTGAAGGAAGTCGTGTATAAACAAGGATTCGTTATTATCCCTTTCAAAGAGTACGAAAGAGTCCGAAAAATTGGAACTGAAAAGAATGGAATGATTCTCCCCTCCATCTTCGTTGAAGGGCAACAATATGCAATTCCGTGGAATGATTTTTTAACAAAAATGAGGGCGATTCCAAATGTTTCTGTTGTTGGTGTGCCTCGTACCTATTGGAAAATAGTTTAATCGTTTTTAAATAGCGAAAACGACAAAGAAACGATATGGGCGCACCACGATACGACGGAAACGGGTTCAGTAATCCCTTAAATCCTCTTTCACTTCATTCCGAAAATCATTATCGTGATGAGCCTATGATTGGTGCTTCATTTATGTCCGATGAAAAAAGAATTTTCGGTGTTGCAGGAGTAGGAAAGGCAGGAGCAAAAGCAGGTTCCAAAGCAGGTGCTAAGGCAGGTGCTAAGGCAGGTTCAAAAGCCGCCGCTAAAGCCGCTTCTAAAGCCGCCGCTAAAGCAGGTTCTAAGGCTACAAAGAATGCACTAAACGCAACAAAGGATGTAATCAAGGCAACATATAAAAGTCCAACAACAAAATTATTGGGTGCGGTTGGTATTGTGACAGTGGGAGGATTTTACACATTCACCGAAATTACAGGAACTCAATTATTCACAACCGATTGTGAAAATCAAGCCGCAGAATTGTATGAAAAGGGTTCCGCAGAATATCAAGCATATCTTGAACAATGCTATTCCGATAATGCAGAATCAATGGGAGAAACCGTAGCAGATATTGGTAAATTCACCGTTTTAGCAGGTTTCGGACTTTTGGGACTCTTAATTATTATGAAAAGATAAGGTGTTCAAATGATAAATTGGACACAAACAGGCCGCAATCCATCTCTTGACGGGGATTGGGCAGGAATGGGTTCTAAAACCAATTTTAAATCACGATTTGAAATCGTTTCTCCAAACGGAAATCTTATTCCCTTCACTTCCAAGTCCGATGGAATTCCCGATTGGGATAGCATCCCCCCAAATTCAAAATTAAAGTGGACGGTTGATACGAATGGAAAAAGCGATAGGGCAGAATTAAAACTCACCTATTTTGATAATTCTAAATACCTCACAACATACAATCAAGTTTTGAACACACTATCCGAATCTCAAATACAAATGCTTGAGGCAGGAAACGCTCAATTTATTGAAGAGGTAAATCAAACCACGATTGAAAAGGCAGGTGGATTGGAAAACCTGTTCGTTAATATTTGGTCGGATGTAATTACCACGAATGAAAACGGACAAGCAGAAGGAATTATCCAAATAACTGAAACATTTCCACGGAATACGGTTTATCTTTTCAATGCACATTACGGATATGATGCAGAACAGGAAAAAAACAACACAAGTAAAACAATTGAATTTGTTTGGGATGTTGCTTCATTACCGCTTATGGTTGTTCCCGGTGTAAATGTCTATTTTGTTGCGGAAATGGTTTTCATCGGTGCAAAATTAGCGGCATCGGGATTTGGATTCGCAGGTAAAAACAAATATGGAAAATACTTCCCACAAGGAGGATTTAATCATGTTTATTCATTTTACATTGAAGACCCCGAACAAACGCAACAAGATTATGTCACATCCATCTTTTCGGATGAAAATTTGGACATTATCCAAAAAATGAACCTTTTAACTCAATTTTACGGCGTAGCAAAAATCGGTGGGGGATTGGCTTTGATGTTTGTTGTGATTGGATTGATTAAGGGGAGGCGGTAATTATGGGCAATCTATTGAAGGGCATCCAAACGGCAATACTCAAAAAAGACACACGGAGTTTGTGTGGAACGAAACATACCGTGAGAGCAGAAGTAACAGGGCCAACGGCAGGAAAAGACACCATTTTGGTTTCTTACAAATTGGAAAGCACAAGTGGATGGTTAAAAACTGATTATCACACAGGAGATGGTTATCTTCACAAAATTAGAATAACCATTTTCAAAGACGGCAAGATTGCTTATCAGCAAGATGTAGCAGGTGACGATTCGGGAAAATTCATCAAACTTCCTCCATTTCTTATTACAGGCGATGGAAAATGGGAAATAACCGCAAAATCAATCGCCGCAGGAGATTGTGCGAAACCAACAGGGGAAAAGAATTTCGGATATTTATATGCAAAGCAACCCGAACCTGTTGAAGAAGATAATCAAGAAACAACCGTAAATCCAAATGATTTGACTCCAATTCTTTCCGTTGGAATGATTGGCTTCGCAGGATTGGTATTTTCTAAAATTTTAAGAAGAAAGAGAAGCAAGGGTGCTGAAACCTTTGAGGCACAGGGAAAATTGGATATGGAAAAAATAATTTACGACCTTTTTTATGGCGACGAAGAACAACAAAGACCGCAAAGAGAATACACCAAACAGAATTACACTATTTGGTTCCCCATAAATATGATTTTCTCCGAAGATAATGCAAAGAAGGCAGATTTATTTTTTAAGCGAAGAGTCATTTTCACGCTAAACAATGGACAAAGTTTTGGAGGGGTGACGATTCACGGAAAGGTGTTTCCCATCATGTCATTTGATAGCAAAAGAGGTTTTTACATCACCACGGAAAAACGATTTCAAGAATTCCTTGAAACAGGAGTCGTATCGTCAAACGGGGAAAAGAAGGAAAAAATGAATTTTGCGGAAAAAACAATGATGCAGAAAGGATATTACATCAAAGTTAGAAAAGTTTTGAATAATAGAGGACTGAAATTTCGGGACACTCATGGACAATACGCTCAAATGATGTTGGCCTTAAATAGAATACGCCAAAACTTCTCAAGAAAATTTCTTTCACAAAGAGATGTTGGTTGGTTGAAAACACTTCTTTTAGCGAGGGGGCTTTCAACAAGTGGAACAACAAGAAATCTCATTGACAGGCTATTTGAAAATCAAAAACCGAGAAAGAAGATTTATGAATGATAAACTCATTCATCCCATTTTCCCAACGGACATTTCGATGATTCTATTCTTGCTTTAATCTTCATGTTGCATCCACAAACATCACAAAATAGTCCCGTTATTTTTCGCACAGATTTATCGCAAGGATAGCAAACATTAATTCTTTTCAAATATTTCTTTGACATAGTATCATCCCCAATCGGGAAGCCCCCGCTTAAACACTTTATTGAAAGGAGGGTGATGGAGCAAAACGCCTTCGCCGTGAACCATATCGTTCTCCGATGGTGAATTCCATGCGTGGAGGGCATCAGCGACCTCCACAGGACTCGCTTTTCTGTTTTCCATAGTTCTCAACCTTTCGCAATCTTTTGCATCCATAGGCCACACTATTTGTCCCGATTTAGGATGGATTGAATATGGTGTACGAATCAATCCCTGTCTTCTTACAGGTGAAAGGTCACATACCTCTAATTCCCTCCCTGTTGCCATCTCCAAGACTTCTTGAATAATTCCTGCACAATGCCTTCCAAAATGAAGGAGGGGGTCTTTCTTCCGCTTAAAATCAATTACAGTTTTATCAATTAATTGCATAGACTCTTCCTCTTCTAACCAAACATGGAATCCTTTATTTCCCGAAAAAATCAGTTTCGGATGAAATCCTTCTGCGGATAAATAACGGCACAAATTATCTGCCCAATCGAATGCTTCTAACGGCGCATCTGCTTTATCAAAATCCCAAATCAAATTCTTACCAATCCAAATGTCTTCAAAAGACTCATGGCCTTTGTCTAAGAAACCTTTCCAAGTTTCCTTATACATTTTCCATTCCGGCGAATAAAGTTTGAATGGCAAGGGTGGAATCGGGTTCAAAGACTTCCAATGAATAACATTTGAACCAAGAAAGAAACTCACGGGTCTGCGTTCATAATCGGAAACTCGCAAAAGCGATTTAAAAGTTTCACGATTTGGAACATACAACCTTCTCACAGGAAACAAACCCTTGTCG
>Ga0208793_1000096_pt1 | contig 56849 bp, 58 predicted proteins | sample 17_taG_FD_184092 | JGI IMG/M metagenome (GOLD analysis project Ga0208793, IMG submission 184092) | Marine viral communities from the Subarctic Pacific Ocean - 17_ETSP_OMZ_AT15314 metaG (SPAdes) (version 2) | ecosystem: Environmental > Aquatic > Marine > Oceanic | place: Pacific Ocean | collected... | reverse complement strand
ACCAATATACAATAGTTACCCTACTACTATAAAAGTTTAACTATTTATAATAAACCATTTATATGAAAAAGATAACATTTATACTTGCATTATTTTTAGTAACTAGCTGTGCTAACTTTAAAGTAGCCACGCTTAATCATTCTCCTATAGTTACCCAGGAAGGTATCTTAGTAGATGTGATCGACAGTGAATCATCACTATACAGAAAGTTTAGTAGAGATAGTAAGTTTAGATGGAATTATTCTCAATTTGCTAAACAGCAAGACTTACGTTGGTATTATTCTTTTTACAATAGAAACTTTTTATGGAAGTATAATAGAAATGTTACTCCATGGGACTTATATGTAAACAGATATGACTTCTGGTTTGACTGGAACTTTAATTTTAATTTTGGTACATTCAATCATTGGGATCCATATAGATTTAGACAATGGGGATGGAATAGTTACGATCCATACTATAGTAATTTTCACTTATGGAATAGACCTTCTATGGCTCATATGAATAATTACAGACAGAGTACTCAAAAAGACATTAAAGATAGAGAGATAAAAAATAGAGTTAGAACTAGAGCTATCGCTAATAATAATAGTAACGTAAGGGTATATAATAGACCAGAAGTAAGAGAATATAAACTTAGAGAGTCTGTAAACATACTTAAAGGCGGAAATAAAAATATAATAATAAGAGAATATAATAATCCAAATAAGTTTAACAATGATAAAACTATCAGATCTAATCCTAGAAGCTACGGCAGGCCCGAAGGTAATAGTAATGGCAGGGGGGTCTGGAGCAGGGAAAACACATCTACTCCAGCAATTAGACCTCAAATCTCTTCCCCTAGTCAATCCAGACAAGTTCGTGGAGAATCCAGACCATCCAGCATACAACAAGCTAGGTCCAGCAACTCGAGCAGCGGACCAAGAAGCTCAGTCTCTCGTAGATAATAAGAAATCTTTTGTTTGGGATACAACTGCTAGTAACCCCAAAAAGATAAAAGATCTTATTTCGAGTGGATTTAACGTATACATGGTAATGGTGTACACTCACCCTATGATTGCATATATTTCTAACTTTAAAAGAGAAAGAAATGTACCTGGTTCAGCTGTGTTTTCTACTTGGAGAAATGTTTATCAATTAATACAAGATTATTCTAAGATGACTAAAGGTAATTTTTCTTTATTTGTAAATGCAAGACCAGGATTTGAGAAAGAAATTAAAGGATTTGATACAGCTGCTAAAAATGGAGCACAGGGTATCAAAGACTATTTACAAAGATATTCTGAAGAAAATAAGATAGACGGTTCATCATTCAGAAACCCAATTAAACTATCTGCTGAAGAAAATCAGGAGTTTGTTAATGCAACGTCTCATATGGATTATGATAGAGATAATTATAGTGAAGATAGAACGTTAAAAAAATATTTTCAAGATTGGTATCAAAAAAATGGAGTAGGACCCGGAGATGATAAGATGACTGCTAAACTTAAAAGTTATAGAACTAGTAAAGAAAAAGCAGTTAAGAGAGAAGAAGAAGTTTTAGAGAATATAGCTGAAATGTTATTTAGCCCTGTTTTTAACTCTAAACTTGTTAGTAACACTCCTAGAGAAATAGATTCTAACTTACAATCATTCTTAGCATGATAGCACTATACCCAGGAGCTTTTAAACCCCCTCACAGAGGACATTTCGAAATAGCCCAAAGGTTATTAGACGGGTCTATTAAAGGCAAACTTTACGGGTTAGATAACTATAAACAAGCTGGAGATAATGTATTAGACAAAAGATTTGATAAGATAGAAAAGGTTGATAAGGTAGTCATCTTTATAGGAGGAAACGAAAGAAACGGAATCAATAAAGAGCAATCAGCTGCTATATGGAATATTTACAAAAAATATCTAACTAATATAGAAATAGTTACCGAGGAAGGTAATCCAATGACTTTAGCTAGAGACTATGCAGCACTACATAATGATGAAGAATTTTATGCTGTAGCAGGTATTAGAGAAAAAGATGATCTTAGAGATTTAGGAAGAATTTCTGCTTTTAAGAAAACACCAAACGTAAAAGGATTATCAGTTACTTCAAACGATAGTAATAATGTTAGAGCAACAAACTTTAGAAAAGCTATACTTAGCGGTAATTTAGACCAGGTAAGAGACTTTTTTCCTAAAAGTTTATCTAGCGACGAAATGTTAAAAATATTAAATATGTTAAAAGGAAGTATAGTATCAGAACAAATGAAACAAAAGTTAGAAGATGTATTAACTGAGATATTTGTTTCTGAAAAAGAGTCTGTTGTTGAAGGTACATCTGGTACACACATAGCTCCTAGATCAGCTATGAAGTCAAAAGACAGAGCTCACTTAATTACCTTATATAAGAGAATAAAAAATCAAATAGGTAGTGACAATATAGCAGTTAAATTTATGCAAGATCATATTAGAGTGAGTATATCTAATGAGTTTGCTAAATCTGATTTCGATTTCACACCTTTTATGGGGTCTATATTAGAGTATATGTTAGATCAAAAACTAAACATTACTCCTTTACCGGAGATTAAAATAAAAAAAGACATAGCAGAAGCTTCTAGTGTATTTGGTAGAACAGCTTATTATAACCCTGAATTAAAAGAAGTAGTATTATATACCGAAGGCAGACACCCTAAAGATGTACTCAGATCTTTTACTCATGAAATGGTTCACCATATTCAAAACGTAGAAGGTAGATTAAAAAACTACGGGACTACAAATACCAATGAAGATGAAGAATTAGTAGAGATAGAAAAAGAAGCCTATACATTAGGTAATATTACTTTCCGCAATTGGGAAGATAAAATAAAAAATCAATAAAGGTTATGGGAAAATTAGTAGATTTATTAGAAGCATATCCGCTTCCGGAAGAAAAAGTAAAACCTCCTTATCAAATATACTGTGATATGGATGGAGTTTTAACAAATTTTGAAAAGCGTTTTGAACACTTTACAGGTAAACATCCTCAAGAGTACGAAAAAGAATTTGGATTAGAAGCATTTTGGCACTTAATAGATGTAAAAGTAGGAGTTAAATTCTGGGTTGGAATGGACTGGATGCCAAAAGGAAAAGTACTATGGGACTTTATTAAGGAGTATAGTCCTAAATTATTAACCTCTCCTTCCAGACATGATTCATCAAGATTGGGTAAAAACCTATGGGTAAGAAATAAATTAAACCCTAAACCAAAAACTATATTTGCTTATTCTAAAAGTAAACAAAATTACGCAAACGAAAACAGTATATTAATCGACGATAAACCGTCAAACATAGAAGAATGGCAAGCTAAAGGAGGTATAGCATTTAGAGTTAGAAAAGGAGATATAAGCGATGCCTTAAAAGGATTGAAAGAGTTAGGTTATGAGTAAAGAAACATTATTAAAAAAAGAGTTCAAACAAAGCGACGTTCAGAGAGTAAGAAATTTAGTAAATAAAGATTTCACTTCTGGAGTTAAAGTACAAGCCGGTTACCGAAAAACTTCTATAAAACATATAGAAGGAGACATATGGGAAGAAAGCGGTAAACAGTGGACTATTAAGAACGGAATTAAACAGAACATTACTAAGCTAGACGCTGCAAAAAAAGCATTAAGAATGCCTCTTAGGTGCCCTAAATGTAATGGTCCTATGGAGCACTGGTTAGCTAAAAAAATGTATAAGATACATGGTTTTTGTTTTGACCCTTGTGTTGTAGAGTATGAACATTCCCTTAAAAAAGCAGGATTATACAAACAGTATGAACAGAGGATGATTAAAGGTAATGCTAAAGAGGTAGTAAAGGATATTGAAAACTGGGTACTTGATTCAGTTAACGATAAACATACATTTGTTACTGAACAAGGAGCTATTGAAGATTGGGGCGGTATGAATAAAGAAACTAAAGATAAAATACTTAAAGACTTAAAAGAATTCACAACAGTTATGCGTAAGCATATAGAGTGATATTTATATATAAAATACAATGACACAGAAACAGATCTTAGAATCAGTTCTAAAAGAAATTAAACACGTCAAAGAGCAAATGCCGAACGGCGAATTAAAACAAATGCAGGTTGACGTTAGTGAGTTAAAAGTAGACATTTCTTCTCTAAAGAAAACCTTACTAAACCCAGATACTGGAGTTATTGTAAACACTAATAAAAACACAGAATGGAGAGTACTTCTTCAATCTAATCAAAAAGAATTCGAAAATAAGTTAGCTGAGGTAGAAACTCTTAAAAATTGGAAAGAAGGAGTTACTAGAGCACTTTGGATTATTTTCGGTATTATAGCAGCTATTATCATAAGAATGTTTATGATGCACGCTGAAGGATAAATAAAAAAACAATGCCAGCAAAATTAAAACCTTCATCTAAAGAGTATGTCAGGGACGCTAGAGGTAAAATGACTAAAAAATGGTCATGGAAACATTATACTCCAGCTACTACATCAACAGAAGAGTTAAAGAAGTTACTTGAAAACTCTAGTTATAAAAGAAAAAAAAGTATTATACTTAAAGAACTTGCCAAAAGAATATGAACACCCTTACTCTAGCCCAGCTCATCGGTGAGATTATTTACGAGATCAAATACTCTCATCCAAACTTTGATAACGAATGGGAAGAGGCTGAACGTTATTCTGAGTTTGTGAAGATTGGGAAAGAGGAATGGATTAATATAGCTAACCAAGGCCAACCAGTACCTTATAGCTCCATAAAAGATAATTTAGGTAATGTAGACTTAAACTTTGATAGTTTAGAAGAACCTAAAAAACAGAGATTTATAGATGCTTTCAACAAAGGAACTATTGAAATGTCCATAGCTGTTAAATTTTCTGATAACGATTACGATTTAGTAGCAGGTAATACTAGATTAGCAGGACTAGTAAAAAAAGGAATTGATCCAAAAATTTGGATTGTTGATATATCTGAATTATCCGAAAACTATAAAGACGGTAAAAAGAAAGGTAAATCAAGACCAGGCAGAGTAAAAAAGTCTGGAGCATCATGCAAAGGTTCAGTATCATCTTTAAGAGCTAAAGCAAAAAAACACGGTGGTGAAAAAGGTAAAATGTACCACTGGTGTGCTAATATGAAAGGTGGTAAAAAATGAAAATAGCAAATACTACACTACATAGGGAACCTAATTTCTTAGACCCTACTGAAGATATTAAAACACTTAAAGATCCTAATTCTGTTGACCTATTTGATCAAAATGGATATCATTTAACTAAAGCTGAACAAGCTTTCTTAGGTTATAACGGATATCAAACAATAGAAAGAAGACATGAAGATTGTATGAGATACGATTGGATGTTATGGGATAAAAGAGACGGAGCTCATATTAACCATTCAGACTTATTTGAAAGAAAAGGATTCAGCTCTAACGCATTAGAACAGCTTTACGCTGTAGCACCTTATAATCCAATGTTATATAAGTTAATAAAAATGAAACCGAAATGGGGAATAGACATTTCTATCGATTATGTTTCACCTAATGCAGTATTTGAAGTATTTCATTACGAATGGGACTCCTTTTATTATGAACAAGTTATAGAGAAAAAGTTGGAGATTGAAGAATTTCTTCTTAAATTAGATTGGGATGATGTAGCTAAAGCCCTGTGGAGAAGAAAAGATGATTGGTTTTATTTAGATTTTTTTGAACAAACTAAATGGAGAACAGACTATTTTGGTTTATCCCCAGAGAAGTTCAAAAACGTTATTTGGGATAGTTAATCTATTTATTTATATACGTATACAATACTCTATCTATGAATTACAAAGAACTTAAAGATCGTTTATCTAAATGCGAATACACTCTTAAGTGTTACAGAGAAAATAAAGCGGTGGAAAAAGATAACAAAACAGTGAAAAAATTAGAATTACTTAAGGAATCTCTTGAGAATCAATTAAAAGAACAAGAAGCAGGAATGGTAGTTACTAAAGACTCTGAAGAAGCAGAGAAATTAGCTAAGAAAGGAGTTAACGTAAATCTTAAAACAGAAGGTCCACATCAAACAACTTATATAAAAGTATCTAGAAAAGATTATAAAAAAGCTATACAAGTTATAGATCAAAATATAGACAGTGAGTACGTAAGTACTGACATAGTCGATGATGATGGAGACGGAAATGTAATTGTATACTTTAACTTTACATCAGCAACTACTGATCACGATCACTATAACCCTGACTCAGATCCAGCAGAGTTTATATACGACTTATCTATGGATTTAGAAGCTAATGGTATTTCTGTTGTAGATAAAAGCCACGATTTAGACGAAACTAAAGATATTAACGATCCTGTTCTTATGAAATTAAGAGCATTACAATCTAGGATGGCTAAAAAGAAAGATAACAAAACAGCATCTCCTAAAAACTCAGCAATATTATCCAAACTTCAAATCAAAAGAGACCAGGTAATGAGAGATATGGAGCAGGAAGCTGAACCAGAAGGAGGTCCAATAGCAGATAAGTATGGAGATATGCTTAATAAGATAGATGCTGCAATAGCAAAAGCTAAAGGAACAAAACCTAAAAGCTATGATGATACTTTTAATGAAGGTCAAGACGATGTCTTTGCTTTAGGGTACGATTTGGATGCTACTCAGTATTTAATTGACTACCTTAAATATAAATATAAAGAAGGACAAGACTACGAACTACATATTGGTAGAGGAGACACACATCCAAATGCTATTACTCTTATTAATCCTAAAATGGAACAAGATAAAGAGTTAGGTAACTTACTTATGAATGCTGGAGATCAAGAAGAAACAGATTATCAAGCAGATAGAGAAGCTGAAAAAGACTATATAGGAGAAAAGAAAAGACCAGGGCTATGGGCTAATATCAGAGCTAAAAGAGCTAGAGGTGAAAAACCTGCTCATAAAAATTCTAAAGCACATAAAGATGCAGTTAAAGCTGGTCAGAAGATAAATAAAGAAGGACTTTGGGCTAATATAAATGCTAAGAGAAAAGCAGGGAAAAAAGCTTCTCATGGTAATTCTAAAGCACATAAAGATGCAGTTAAAGCTGGTAATAAGTTAAAAGAACAAGACAACGTAAACTTAAGTAAAGAGCATCTTTCTATCATAGCTAGTAAAGCCGGAAAAGCAATCGTACAAGCAGTACATGCTTCAGGAGACGAAGTATCTAAAGCTAGAATTAAAAAAGTATTCTCCTCAGCACTATCTCCTAGCGTACCAGAAGCATTTACAGTACATATTATATATAAGAATGACTCAGAGGTATCATACAGATTTCAAATAGATGGAAACAAACTAATATTCTTGGCAAACGATAAAGACATCGTTTTATCAGATGTAGGAGTTAAACCTTCAGGTGAACCTTTTATAAATACAGAGCTCGTTAAAAACGAGATGACAAAATATTTTAAACAGATGCAAGAAATAAACGAACAAGATATCGAACAAAAATTTGACGACAGAGGAAAACCTACTCACTTAGGTCATAGACTGTCAGATAAGGATAAAGCTACTCTTGCAAAGATAGCTGATATGATAAAAAATGCTAATAATGACGACTATGACTATAATGAAGGTATAGAAGACGTTATAGATCCTGCTGACTACGGAGTAATGGCTCAAAATTATTTAGATGGATTTGATAGACCACACTCTCTTGATGCTGACGAATTAGAAATGTTAGGACGTAAAATAGTAAAGCAGCTATATAAAGGAGACTTTAAAGCAGCAATGGCTAGACATGGAGGTACAAATGTAAATGAAGAGTATACAAAACAAAAATTATTAGCTTACCTAGGACAATCAGACGATGCTATGATTAGAACTTTTGATGATAAGTATTTAATTATCTATAATCCTAAAAATGGTAACGACGATAATGCTAATATGTGGAATGACGATACTGTATTTGGTGTAGATCAAGATGGAGAAGAGCATGAAGTAAGGTATGACCAAATAGATGGCTTACAATTAGAAGGTATAAAAGAAAATTCTGAGATGGATAAGATTATTCAAGGTAGAAAATTCATTAAGGATTTAGCTCCTTCTATGAATAAATTACCTCAAGATGATCCTAAGAGAATAAAGTTTATCAAAAAAGTAAAACAAATAAACGCTAAATATAAAGAGCTATTAGCTAAACAAGATGATAAAATAGCAGGAACAGGTAGAGATCAAGAATTAGATGAAGGAAGAGGAGATTTCGATGATGTATTAAAAGCTGTACAAAATATGTCTAACAATGATGATATATCAGAGAGAGACGCAGCAGCAGAAATAGTATTAGCTTTAGCAGATAAATTTCAATTACCAGTAGATAAAAATCTAGAAGACTATATGCAAGAAGTAGTATCTGAAGTAAAAGTTGGAGATACACTTACTAAAGACGGTAAAAAAGGAAAGGTAACTAAAATATCAGATACTCAAGCTACAGTAGATTTCGGAAACGGAGATGTATACGGTATAGCACATAGTAGAATTAAAGGAAGTAAAATAGTAAAAGAAGAAGATACAATCAAAGAAAGCTCTAGGGAGTTAGAAACTTTATTTGGAGCTATAGGATATAGTGGTGGATTCGAAGAATTTATAGAAGATAATCCAGGTGCAGTAGAAGCACTACACGGATGGATTACTAGTGTACCAGAATTTAGAAAGAGACTAAGTGCTGAATTTTCCAATTCAGAATTAGACGGTATGGGTATATACGATATTCCAGGCTATGATGATGATGATATAGATGAAGCAGAAGCAAGACCAATACCAGATACTATCTTACGTGGTTATAATGCTAATGTAAAGAATGCACAATCAATGGCTACTGCACTTCTATCTCTTTTTAATCAAATAAACGATAAAGAACCTACTGATTTTACAGCTAATGGAAATATAAAGAGAGTACTAAAACTACTTAACTACGTTGCAAAAGCACCAGATACTGAGGCAGATCAAGAAGTAAAAGAATCTGGACCTGGATTTGCTCACGATTGTGCTGCTAAAGTAGTACATGAGAAGTATGGAAAAGGTAATTGTATACCAGAGAAACATACTCTAGTTAAAGAAGGAGAGAAACATGTAGTTACTCATTATGACGTTTTATTTGAAAGCGGCAAAACAGTAGAAGATATACCAGTTAGTGAGTTAGAGATTAAAACATCTAATGAACATTGGCACAAAGGATATAAAAAGAAAAAGAAGTAAAATGAACAAAGCTAAATTAGAAAATATCATTCTAGAGGCGTACGAAGAGGTACTTAAAGAAAGTTTATTAGATCAATTAAACGAAGAAGAACCTGAAGAAGAACCTATACCAGAGGAAGAACCAGATATGGAAGCTCCACAAGGAACAGTTCTAGAAGACGCTACTGATAAAATACTAGGTAAATTTCCTACCTTAAAAGCAGCTTTAGTAAAACTACAAACCGAACAATTTAAAGAGTTCGTCGAGTCAATAGACTGGGTTTCTCCTAGACCAACTTCATTTAGAGTAAATCTAAAGAATGGTCAAGACTACATACTTAAATGGATGGGAGATGGATTTCAAGCTCAAATACAAGGTAAAAGATACTATATTAATAAAATAGATGATTATCAGCAAGCATTAGATAAATTAGAATTACTTTATAGAGAGTCACCAATGAAAGGAGCTGGAGAAGGAGAACCTGCTGACGTAGACACCGGAGGCGGTGGCGGAGGCGGAGGAGACTTTCCTGGAGCAGATGCTGGAGGAGGAGCAGAAGGAGGAGACGATGCAGGAGGAGATGACTTTCCAGCAGTAGATGATGGAGGAGCTGATTTATCCGATGAACCTGTAGACTTTGAAGCAGGAGAAGAACCAGACGCATAATGAACATTACAGATAAACTATACACAGAGTGGGCTTGGAGGTCTAAAACAGGTACTCCATCAATGGATAATGCTGAAGATAGAGCTCTGCTTGATAGTATAATAGGCGAAGCAACAGATAAGAATAAACCAGTTACTCCCGACGATGTAATATCTCTTATTACCTCTATATCAGACGATCAAGAAGCTTTACAGTATCTAAGAAGATACATTAGAAACAGACCTAATCAGAATGCTTTCTTTGATTATATAAAACTTCAAAACATAGACGACAATACTCTTCAATCCGGAGATGCTCCTCAGAGAGTATTTAACGTATTAGCTGATAATGATGACTTAGAAAACTATATGCTCTACATTAAAAAGACAATAAACTTTTCTGATCTAGGTGTAAAAGGAAATATACTCAGTAAATTTAACGGTAAGCTTTCAGGTAATTCTGTTAAGTCTCTTATTAATATCGGTGGCCAAGAAGGAGGAAGAGGAGTAGGTAAAGCTGAAATAGGCTTATCAACACTCATAGGCGATGTTAAAATGATGAAAGGGGAAAAAGGAGATTTAGACTGGGGAGGTAAGTACTTAGAGGTAAAAGGATCTGCAGCTAGATTGGGTAAAAGAGATCATTCATTTACCGGTGGAGCCGAAATAATAGACACTTTAGAAGCTTTACAATTAGACACTAATAGACCAGACTCTTTTATGCCTGCTCTATTTAATATATCTCAAGATAGAGAAGATGTTGACTATAAAAAAAGTGTAGAACAACTTAATAAACTACTTAATCAAGTTTACGATGAAGAGTACGTTAAAAGGTATATTACACCAGAAAATTGTACTGACTCTAATAGATTAAGAGTAGCACTACAGAAAGTATATGCTGCTACATATGCTAAAAGAGAAGGAGTAGCACACTTTATATTTGTTGATACAAGCACTGGTTTTGGAGATTACTTATCACTGGCTCCTGAACAATTAATGACTTATATAGGAGAAAATCCAAAAACATTTTCAAGTCCTATATCACTTAAAAATGGTTTAGCACCTCAAGTATTTAGGAGTGGAATCAAATAGTTATGGCAAAAGACATAAAAAAAATAATCGCACAAGAGTATTTAAAGTGCGCTAAAGATCCAGCGTACTTCATGAAGAAGTATTGCTTTATTCAACACCCTACAAGAGGTAGAATTCTTTTTTCTTTATACCCTTTTCAAGAGAAAATCTTACATTTATTTAAAGACAACCAGTATATTATTACCCTTAAGTCTAGACAGCTAGGTATATCAACCCTTTCAGCTGCTTATAGTTTATGGTTAATGGTCTTTCATAAGGATAAAAACGTACTAGCTTTAGCTACTACTCAAGCAACTGCAAGAAACTTAGTAACAAAGACTATTTTTATGTACGATCAACTACCTAAGTGGTTAAGATTAAAATCAGTTGAAAAGAATAAATTATCATTAAGACTTAAAAACGGATCAAAAATATCAGCTAAATCATCTAATGCAGATGCCGCTAGATCTGAAGCAGTATCGTTACTATTAATAGATGAAGCTGCATTTATAGATAATATAGACGAAACATATACTGCTGCTCAACAAACGTTAGCTACCGGTGGACAATGTATGGCACTGTCTACTCCTAATGGAATAGGTAACTGGTTTCATTTAACTTGGGAAAAGGCTGAAACAGGAGAAAATTCATTTTTACCTATAAGATTACCTTGGACAGTACATCCTGAAAGAGATGAAACCTGGAGGCAACAACAAGACAGAGACCTAGGTCCAAGGATGGCTGGTCAAGAATGTGATTGCGATTTCCTATCCTCTGGAGATACAGTATTTGAACCTGAAGATATTACTTTCTACGAAGAAACATACCAAAAAGATCCTATGGAAAAAAGAGGAGTCGACGGTAACTTATGGATTTGGGAAGGAGTTGACTACAGCAAGTCATATATGGTTGTAGCGGATGTAGCGAGAGGAGATGCAACGGATTACTCTGCATTTCATATATTTGATATAGAAAATTGTGTACAAGTAGGTGAATACAAAGGAAAGATATCTCCTAAAGATTTTGGAAATGTACTTGTAGGAATAGCAGCTGAGTACAATGATGCTCTGTTAGTAGTTGAAAATGCTAATATTGGTTGGGCTACAATAGAACAGGTAATGGAAAGAGAATATAGAAATTTATACTATAGTCCTACTAATAATAGAGACACAGTAGAATCATATATGAATAAATTTGAACGTGATAAACTAGTACCTGGCTTTACTATGTCAGCTAAATCACGTCCATTAGTGATTGCTAAAGCAATCGAATATATAAGAGAACATTCTGTAAATATACAATCAAAAAGGCTAATGGCTGAGATGAGAGTATTTATATGGAAAAACGGTAAAGCACAAGCTCAAGATAGGTATAATGATGATTTGATTATTTCTTTTGCAACTGCTTTATATGTAAGAGATACTGCATTAAGACTGAGACAGCAGGGTATGGACCTAGCCAGAGCGTCATTATCATCGTTTACAAACCTCAATGCAAAGAACCAAGCTGTCATTAAAACAGTTGGTAATCAAGTAAAAAATCCTTATATTGTTAATACACCAGGAGGCGAACAAGATATCTCTTGGTTATTAAAATAGACTATTTATAATTAAAACGTACTTTAATGGCGGATAAATCCTTATTTGGTAGACTTAGAACACTTTTTTCAAACGATGTAGTAATTAGAAACGTCGGAGGAAAAGAACTTAAGATTGCTGATGTAAACAAAATACAGAATACCGGTAGGTATCAAACGAATTCTCTAGTAGATAGATTTAGTAGACTATATATCTACAATAATAAAAATATCTTTAACCCTAATATTAATTACCAGACACTAAGGATTCAATTATACTCTGATTATGAAGTAATGGATACTGATCCAATTATAGCTTCTGCATTAGATATATTAGCTGATGAAGCAACAGTTAAAAACGATCAAAACGAAATATTAGCAATACAATCATCAGACGAAAACATACAGAGAGTACTTTATAATTTATTTTACGATGTACTTAATATTGAGTTTAACCTTTGGTCTTGGACTAGAAACATGGTTAAGTACGGAGACTTCTTTTTAAAGTTAGAAATCTCAGAAAAGTTTGGAGTATATAATGTACTACCTTACACAGTTTATCACATGATAAGAAGAGAAGGAGAAGATCCTGATAATCCTTCTAAAGTAATATTTCAACTAGACCCAGACGGACTAGCATCATCTCAAAGTACTAATTACCTTCCAAAAAGAAAGTCTAACGAAAGAGTTATAGATTTTGATAATTACGAAATAGCTCACTTTAGATTAATATCTGATACTTCTTACCTACCATACGGTAGATCATATTTAGAACCAGCTAGAAAGATATATAAACAAGTTACTCTAATGGAAGATGCGATGTTAATTCATCGTATAATGAGAGCTCCAGAAAAGAGAATGTTCTACATTAACGTAGGAAACGTTCCACCAAATGAAGTAGAGCAATTTATGCAAAAGACCATTAATTCAATGAAAAAGACTCCTTATGTTGGAGAAGATGGTCAATACAACCTTAAGTTTAATATGCAGAATATGATGGAAGATTTCTATCTACCTGTAAGAGGAGGAGATACTTCTACTAGAATCGAAACTACTAAAGGTTTAGATTACGATGGGACTACTGACGTTAATTACTTACTTAATAAAATGTTTGCTGCTCTTAAGATACCAAAAGCATATTTTGGATATGAAGGAGAATTATCTGGTAAAGCTACTTTAGCAGCAGAAGATATTAGATTTGCAAGAACAGTAGAAAGAGTACAAAAAATAATGGAATCAGAGTTAACTAAGATAGCTCTAGTACATTTATACTCTCAAGGATTTACAGGAGAAAGTTTAACTAACTTCGAAATTAAGTTAACTACACCTTCTATTATATTCGAACAAGAAAAAGTAGCACTACTTAAAGAAAAGGTAGATTTAGCTTCTCAAATGAAAGACACTAAATTATTCTCATCAGACTATATATACGAATCAATATTTAATTTATCAGAAGATCAATATATGGAAATGAGAGACTTGGTTAGAGAAGATTCTAAAAGAACATTTAGAATAGCTCAAATAGAAGGTGAAGGAAATGATCCTGCTAAATCAGGTACTACATACGGTACTCCACATGATCTTGCTTCAATGTACGGTAGAAGAGCTACATCAACTCCTAAAGGAGGCGGAGCAGAAGACTTACCAACAGGCTATTCAGAAGTAGAAAACACACCAGACTGGGGAGAACCAGGACCTGACGGTGGTAGACCTACTGAAAAAGCTTCTGTATACGGTACCAATGATGCACTGGGTGGACGTGATCCTTTAGGTGTACACGGTATGAAAGGAGGGTATCCTTCAGATAACGACAACGTTGCTGAAAATCTATCTACTCAAGCTGTTTATCATAGAAATAAACAAGATCTTAAAAATATAGTTTTTAAAAAGCAGTCAGAACAGAAATCTAAAATGCTAAGTGAAGACAATATTAAAGATTTAGAGAATTAACACATATTTATATATAGTAAACGTATACAATGAGGATAAAACATTCAAAGTATCGCAATACTGGTTTGATATATGAGCTGCTTGTAAAGCAAATTGCAGCAGACGTACTTGAAAATAAAGAGTCAAGTGCTATTCAAATATTAAAAAAGTACTATAGCGGTAAAACTACTCTAGCTAAAGAATACAAGCTATACGAATTTGTAGTTAAAAACAATTCTGTATCTCAAGCTAAAGCAGAAACGATCATTTCTACTATTACAGAGGTATCTAGAAAATTTAATCAAAAATTACTTAAAGAACAAAAGTATGCTTTGATATCAGAAATAAAAGAAAGATATAACATCGACGAATTTTTTACTGTTGATGTAAGAGATTATAAAGCATTAGCGTCTTTATACTGTTTATTAGAAGCACAGAATAATTCTAATATAGTTGACCCTAGCTTTTTAATTAATAATAAAACAACTCTATTAGAGCATTTAACATCTAAGAAACAAAATGAGGAAGATGTTAAAGACTCACTTATTGAGCAATATTCTAAGTATGATACTGATTTAAAACTTTTAACGTTTAAAATCTTATTAGAAAAGTTTAATAGTAAATACAAAGATCTTCTTCCTGAACAGAAGAATATACTTAAAGAATTTATAACATCAGTAAACTCAAGTAAAAAACTATTTAATTTAGTTAATAAAGAATTTACTAAAATTGCCGAAGCTGTAACTGGCTTAAGTAAAAAAGTAACTGATGATATACTTAAGATTAAATTAGATGAAATATCTAAATCTATCAAGCCGTTAAAAAGCACAGATAGAGTAGGAGATACCCATTTAGTTAATCTTATGCAATATTACGATCTAGTAAACGAGCTAAAAAGCTTATGACAAGATCAGCACTGATTCAGTTAGTACGTGAAGTACAGCAGGAATTAGACGAGGCTAACGTTACTAATAGTGGCGGAGCATCATTTACACCTGGCGATGGAGCACAGTATGCTACACCAGCTGCATTTGGAAAGGCTACTCGAGCGATTAAAACGCTTAAGAAGCAAGGTTACAAGCAGGTTAGTCGTCCTAAACGACCGTCACATACTAAAGGATTTGATTATTTATAAAAAATGAGAACATACACAGTAACAGAAAAGTACAGAGCCGTCAACGAAGGTAAGATGGCTAAATCAGAATTTGTAAGACAAATGAGACTTGGTTACCCTGAACATATTACACAGTGGAACGGATTTAAAGATACAGTACAAATTCTTAAGAATAGAGGACTTCTTTTCGAAGAGGTTAAACCTATAGTAGTAGAGGAAAAGATTGATGCTATGAAATTGCCATATAGTCTAGAAGCCTTAGATAGAGGTATTAGACATGAATTCGCAGAAGCTAAAATTGAATATCACGCAGGTGCTAATATTAATATGGATCAATACAATGATGCTCTAAATAAAGCTAAAGCAAATTTAGACAAGGATCCAATGCACTACCTTAATATACTTGCTGGTAATGATAAGAACGTAGATAAGAACGATCAAATGAAACCAGTATCAGATAAACCAGATGTATTTAATGGTCTAAAGAAAGCTGATTTAAGAGAAGCTAAAACAATGCTAAAAGAAGGCAAAATGGATGACTTAGCTGAAAAGCTAGGAATAGATGTAGGTAGATTACAAGCTGCTGCTGATAGATTAAGAGAAATGGAAAGAGAAGATGCTGCAGAAACAGCCGGTAAAGTAAATGCAATGAAAGCCATTATAGATGAAGAACCTGATGAAGTAATGAACATCGATAGACACGGTAATGAAAAAGAAGATAAAGAAAGCAATTACACTAAAGTAAAGGAAGCAGAAGAAATGGATCAAGAAGAGTACCACTTAAAAAGAAAAGAAGCTGCTAATGCTGCTATAGATATTTTAAGAAGAAAGTTTCCTGAAGTTACTGCTGGGATACTTAAAGACTTTTTAAGAACTCATATGGATGATCTATATGGTGGAGCAGATCCTATAGAAGAATTTGAAAACTATGTATCAGTTAATTATGATAGTTTAGAAGAAGAAAGCGTTTCTGAAAAGAAAGGTAAAGATCATGACGGGGACGGAGATGTTGACGGAGATGATTATATGGCTGCTAAAGACAAAGCTATTAAAAAAGCAATGGGTAAAGAACCACAACAAGAAATTAGCACTGCAGATATTAAGGCTGCAAGAGCAGGATTAGACAAATTTGCTGCTAGAGAAAAAGAATTAGACAGACAAAATCCTAACAGACATAAAGAAGCTGGAGCTAAAGCAGCAGCAGCAAGAGATGCAGCAAGAGCAGCTAAAAAGAAATCTGGTAATAATACTGCAAAATATACTTCTTTCTACAATAAAGAAGAGAAAATCAAAGAAGCTATAAAAAAGATTGTAAAAGAATCTTTAGCAAAAGATACTCTAAACGAAGCTGCTACTAATCATTTAGCTGCAATGGCTGATACTTATGGAGACTATAAAGGTATGACAGTAGTACTAAATGATCTTCAGAACATAGTAACAGATATCGAAAGTTATTATGCTAAACAAAAAGATAGATTAGAAGGAGTATTTAAAAAAGTAGGTGAAATACAAAATGAAGAAGGATTTAAAGTAGGAGGATTTTTAGCTCCTGCTATAGAAAGCGCTTTTGTAAAAGATTCAAGACACTTAGGAGGTAGTAGATTTATGAAAGGCGTACAAATACCTCAAGTAAAAGTTGCTAAGTTTGATAACTTAAGACAAGAAGAAGCACCTGTAGAAGCAGCTCCAAAAGAAACTATATTCGGTATAAACGAAAAAGGAGAGTTTAAATTAAGAAAAGACTTATAAAAGAATGGCACAACTATTAGTAGACGTTACCCCATTTAAATCAGTACTTAGAGAGTCTAAAGAAAGACCAGGAGTATATGAAGTTGAGGGTGTTATGCAAAGAGCAGTTGCGGAAAATCAAAACGGTAGAACATATTCAAAAGATATTTTAGAAAGAGAAGCTTCTAAATACGTTAAAGAGTTTGTTGAAAGAGGTAATGCATTCGGAGAACTAGATCATCCTGAGTCTCCTGTTGTCTCTCTTAAGAACGCATCTCACATAGTAAAAGAGCTATATTGGAAAGGAAACGACCTTATGGGTAAGGTAGAACTATTAAACACACCAGCCGGTAATATAGTAAAAGAAATTATTAAAGCAGGACATACTATAGGTATCTCATCTAGAGGTACAGGTTCTGTTAAACAAACTAACGAAGGACAATTAGAGGTTCAACCAGACTTTGAATTAGTATGCTGGGACTTTGTATCTAATCCATCCACACACGGTGCTTTTATGAACCCTGTAGCTTTACAAGAAGGGTTAAAAAAACCAAATAAGTTTGCTAAATTAGACAATATACTTAACGATATATTAAGAGCCTGATAGGTTTTTGTAAACAGTATATATTTATATAAGAATATACAGTCACTTATACTGTATTAAAAACTTATAACTAACTTCATATTACGATTTCAATAATCGTACGAAACCACAAATTATTTTTATAATGAGTAAAGATTTATTCAAGCAAGCTATTGCTGAAGCTAAATCTGTAAGAGAAGCCGCTATTGCCAACGCTAAGGAAGCTTTAGAAGAATCTTTGACACCTCATCTTAAAGACATGTTAGCTGCTAAACTTCAAGAAATGGAAGAAACTACTATTGAAGAAGCTCCAAAGAAAGACGAAAAGGAAATGGATGAAGCTCCTAAACATGACAAAAAAGATGAAACTATCGAAGAAGCTCCTAAGGACGACAAAGATGAAGCAATAGAGGAAATAGAAATTGCAGAAGAGCCAGAAGTAGCTGAAGCTGAAGTAGAAGAAGCAGAGGATGATTCAGAAGAATCTGAAGACGATGCTCCTATCGACGAACCAGCCGAGGATGATATGCCAGACGGAGATGAAGATATTTCTAAATTATCTATTGACCAGTTCAAAGATTTAGTAAGAGATATTATCGCTCAAGAAGGAGGTCACGGCGAAGAACTTCCAGCTGATGACATGGATGGTGGAGATATCGAAGCTATAGGTGATGAACCTGCAGCAGATGATATGGACGCTATGGATGCACCAGACGAAGAAGAAATCGACTTAGATGAGCTTTTAAGAGAATTAGAAGCAGAAACTTCAGAAGAAGTTGCAGAAGCTAAGGACGATAAAGACATGGACGAAGCTCCAAAGAAAGATGACAAAGACGAAAACGTTGAAGAGGCTAAAGAAGACCACAAAGACGAAGGTAAGAAAGATGACAAAAAGATGGAAGAAGAAGTAACTGAAGAATCAAATGAACTTCAAGAAGCTTTAGAAACTATCGAAACTTTAAAGAAAGACCTTAATGAGGTTAATCTTTTAAATTCTAAATTACTTTACGTTAACAAGATCTTCAAGTCAAACGACCTTTCTGAAAGTCAAAAAGTTAACATTATCGCTGCTTTTGATAAAGCTGAGAGCGTAAAAGAAGTTAAACTTGTATTTGAAACTGTTTCTGATAGTGTAGTAGGTAAAAAAGAATCTGCTAAGTCTATTAAAGAATCAAAAGCTAAATTAGGTATGGCAAGTAAAGCTACTGGAACTACTGCAAGTAAGCCAGAAGTAATCGCTGAAGTATCTGATACAGTTAGAAGAATGCAAATGTTAGCCGGTATTATTAAACAATAATCTTAAAAAATTAAATTAAAATGGAAATTAACCAATTATTAGAGGGTTCTAATTCTTACAAGAATTTACAAGAAGACTCTGCAAAACTTGCTGAAAAGTGGGCTAAATCTGGTTTGTTAGAAGGTATTGAAGATAAAAAAGTCATGAATAACATGGCAATGATTCTTGAAAACCAAGCAAAACAAGTAGTCTCTGAAGCAAACACAACTAACGTTGGTGGAGGATCTTTCTCTGCAGGCGCTGGTGAACAATGGGCTGGTGTTGTCTTACCATTAGTAAGAAAAGTATTCGCTCAAATCGTATCACAAGATTTCGTATCTGTACAACCAATGAATTTACCTTCAGGACTTGTATTTTATTTAGACTTCAAATATGGAGACACTAGAAATGGAAGAGAAGCACAATCAAATTTATATGGTAACGTAACAGAAGGATCTACAAAAATGGTAAAAGACGCTGATCCTTCAGGAGGTCTTTACGGAGCTGGACAGTTTGGATACACTATCAATAGTGCATCTGTTGCTGTTGAAGAAGCTGCTGTAGCTGCTGATTCTGCTTCTATATCTTATGAAGATGGAGTTGATCCTGCTGACTACTACAAGATTACTAAATCTTTTAGTGGATTAGCTGCTGATTTAAAAGGTGTAAGAGCTTTTAGAATCTTATCTGCTTCTGTTGACGTAACTAACCCAAAGTATACTTCAGTATCTGGAAACGATGTAACATTTGTTATCGCAAAAGGAGACACTACTGTAGATGCTTCTTTAACTGGATCTATTATATACCACAAACAGCCAGTTGATAACGATAGAGGAGACTTCGAAGCTGATTCTTCAAGAGCAGTTGACACTTCTATCTCTATTCCATCTATTGATGTTAAATTATCTAGTGAAGCAATTGTTGCTAAAACAAGAAAATTAAAAGCACAATGGACACCAGAATTTTCTCAAGATCTTAACGCTTACCACAGTATTGATGCTGAAGCTGAATTAACATCTTTATTATCTGAATATATCTCTATGGAGATCGATTTAGAGATCTTAGATATGTTAATCCAAGACGCTAACACTACTGACCAATGGTCTGCAAAATCTAACAAAAGCTGGAACGGATCTGCATTCGTTACTTCTGCTGCTGGATCAGGAGGATTCTACAATACTCAAGGACAATGGTTCCAAACTTTAGGAACTAAAATCCAAAAGGTATCTAACAAAATTCACCAAAAAACATTAAGAGGTGGTGCAAACTTCCTTGTATGTTCTCCAAACATTGCAACAATCTTAGAATCTATTCCAGGATATGCTGCTTCAACTGATGGAGATCAGGCTGAATTTAACATGGGAGTACAAAGAGTTGGTAGCTTTGCTAACAGATTCAAAGTATACAAAAACCCATACATGACTGAGAACATTATCTTAATGGGATACAGAGGTTCACAATTCCTAGAAACAGGAGCTGTATATGCACCATATGTACCATTAATGATGACTCCTCTAGTATATGACCCAGAGACTTTTACACCAAGAAAAGGTCTTATGACAAGATATGCTAAGAAGATGATCAGACCAGAATTCTACGGTAAAATCTTTGTATCAGATCACAATCTAATCTAAGATTCTACTTTTTAGAATATATTAAGAAAGAGAGGTCCTAACGGGCCTCTTTTTTTTTTGCCTATTTATATAAGATGGAATTCCTTTCACAAGTTAACAGTTACCTTTTGTTTAACTAAAATCAATTATATGGATTTATTTAAAAAAGTTGGTCAATGGGCCGACGAACTTACGAAAATTGGAATGAGCATTGTTGCTCTCGGTGTTGTATTAGAAGTACTCTTTAAGGGTGCGTCTATACCATTCTGGCCTGAAGTATCTGTGGTAGATAATATCATGGGCATATTAGGAGGATTGAGTAACGAAGGCTTGCTAGGTTTAGTAGGTGCGATGGTCTTATATTACATCTTCAAGAAAGATTAACTTAAGAACTTTGAATTTTTAAGAAGAGGGGGCGTAAGCCCTCTTTTTTTATTGCTATTTATAAAAGAAAACGTAATAGTATGGCAAATGTACAAGTAGTGATTTTAGAGAACCTCACTCTAGATGATAATAATAAAAACAATGTCTACAGCAAAACATATTCTGGTGTAAATTATTTAGACCATAGAACTTTACTAGCTCCTTCTGGATCTAAAACTAGAATATTTTCTTATAACGGTGCTATAGATAGAGGAACTTTTATAACTGGTTCGATAGTTTACGGAAGAATTAGTAACTTAAACGACACATATAGTGTTAATCTAGAGATATCAAGCTCAACAGAAAACTTTCATCAAAAAATAAAACCAGGTGGTTCTTATATGTTGACTTCTAATGAGATGACAGGAAGCTATACTGTAGGTAATATTAATTATGATAATATTAGAGATATATTAGTAGAACCAGTATCAGGTTCAGCTAAAATCGAATATTATATAACAACATCTTAACTTATGGCTAATATAATAACTTACGGTGGCTCGAGTACATTTGCTGCCGGACAAACACCATTCGGATTCTATGACTCAGACAGTCAGTTTCAAACTGATGCTGATAAAGTAGCATTTTTCTGTGCTACTAAATTAGGATTTCCTTTAATGGACGTTGAATTACAATCAGGATCTTTCTATGCTTGCTTTGAAGAGGCAATTACAACGTATGGAAATGAAGTATATGCTTCTGTAATAAAACAGAACTTCCTTAACTTACAAGGATCTAAACAATCTACAGTACAGAATAACAATCTTATTAAACCAAACTTAAATGAACAGATAAGATATAGTCAACAATACGGTATTGAAGCAGAAGTTGGAGGTGATATTACTAAATACTCAGGTAATCTAGATCTAATAGCTGATCAACAAAATTATGACCTTAATCAATGGGCGGTAGATAACAATATAGAAGGTGGAATAGAGATAAGACGTATATTCTACGAAGCACCACCGGCTATAGTAAGATACTTTGATCCTTATGCAGGAACTGGTACAGGAGTACAATCATTAATGGATGCTTTTGACTTTGGATCTTATAGTCCAGGAGTAAATTTCTTATTAATGCCTGCTTCTTACGATATACTTAAAACTCAAGCTATAGAATTCAATGATCAGATAAGAAGATCGGCTTATTCGTTTGAAATAATGAATAACCAACTAACTTTACTACCTATACCAAAGAAAGCAGGTAAATTAAGATTTGAATACTTTAAAAACACAGATAAGTTATCCTCTACAGATTCTAGTGCTACTATTAACACTAGTGATAGCGCTTGCTGCGGAGATAACCCTGTAACTAATATATTTAATGCTAATTTTAATAATCCTGTATATACTGACATTAATTCAGTAGGTAGAGACTGGATATATAGGTATGCCGCTGCCTTAGCTAAAGAAATGCTAGCTTATATACGTGGTAAATACCAGACAGTACCTGTTCCAGGTTCAGAAGCTACTTTAAACCAAGCAGACTTACTAGCTGATGCTAGATCAGAGAAAGCTTCTCTATTAGAGCAGTTAAGAACATTATTAGAGGGTACTTCTAGAGTAGAACAAATGGAACAACAAGTAAGAGAGATGGAAGCTAATGCTAAAATGGTGACTGGAGTGCCAATGAAACTATATATAGGATAATGAAGTTAATGAAGATACTTAGCGAGGTTCAGTATAATACTTATGAAGGTATGGTACAAGTAATGTATGAAGATGGCAGTGATAAGACACAGATAGTTGACTTAATAAGAGCTTTACCAGGTATTACTACAGTAACAGTAGCAGATAGTACAATGGAGAACGTAGAAACATTAAAAATAAAACTTATTACACAAAAAAGCGCTATGGAAGCCTTTGAATCATTAAAAAACACAGCAATGTCAAAGTATCCTAACGTAAAACTTGTTAAAATAGGTGAACAAACAATAGAGAAAGTATAATGCTATTTGGATCTAACAGAGACTTTAACCTATTAGTAGGTATTAACAGAGAACTACTAAAAGACATAGTAGAACAGGAGATACTGTACTATAAGTTTAGTATAAAGGATACTGAAGTGAATATATACGGTGAAGGACTAGTAAAATCGTTTTTAGAACCGTTAAAACTCAATTGCCTTATAACTAGAGGTGATCAAGTGATAGCAGTAGATGAATTTGGACCTGATCTTGAAAGAGATGTTCAATTTGCACTGCTAAGACGTGATTTAGAAGAAGTAAGCGTAGTACCTGAGGTAGGGGATATACTTAATTGGCAAGAAGACTATTATATTGTAGATAACGTTAAGGAGAACCAATTATTTATGGGGAGAGACAAGAGCTACAACTTAACCGACTATGGAAGTCAATTTGGTACATCAGTATCATTGATTTTAGAGTGTCATATGACCAGAAGAGAGCAAACTGGTATAACTTTTGCTCAGAACGAAGAATATTAATTATTATGAAGATAAAAGACATACTTAGCGAAAAAGAGCACGATTGGCAACAAGATAGTCCTGATTTTAAAACTAAACAAACAGGATATAACAAGGAAACTGGTCAATATACCTGGGATGTTAAATATACACCTTTAATTTCACTTGCTGAAAATATAGAAGAGTCTTACGAAGACTTTAAAGAGGTAACTCGTAAGTATCCACAGGATGAAAAGTTAGAACAATTATTTAAAGTGTTTAGTAGTTTTAAAAGAGCTTACAAAATGCATATAAACAGAAAATATGCCAAATAATAAGCCATTACCAAAGACTCAATCACAGATATCACAAGATTCGATTAGTCCTTTTCAAGGAGGTCCAGCAAGTGGTAGCAAACAGCCTGTGCAAGACCTTAAAAAAAGGGAATTGCAAAGATCTGTAAAGGATGATGAAACTAAACGATTCAGTCTAGGGTTAAAAGACATAGATGGAGCTATATTTTACTACTTTAATAATGTAATCAAACCATCTGTACTACAAAACGGTGCTAAAAAAGATGTTCCCGTGCTATATGGTTCACCAGAACGTTGGCATGCAGTACAGAAAGAAGGATTTTATAGAGATAGAAATGGTAAAATACAATTACCGTTAATAATGATTAAGAGAGACAGTGTAGAGAAGAACAGAGAGTTAGCTAATAAGATGGATGCTAACTTACCTACACAGTTTGGAGTGTTTGAAAAGAAATGGAGTAGGAAAAATCAATACGATAGATTTTCTTTACTTAATAACAGGTCTATACTGAAAGAATACCAAGGAGTTGTAATGCCAGACTATGTAAATATAGTATACTCATGCGTAATCTTTACACAGTATATAGAACAGATGAATAAATTAGTAGAAAGTATCAATTATGCATCAGATTCTTATTGGGGAGACCCAGAAAGATTTAATTTTAGAGCAATGATTGATAGTTATGCTACAACAACTGAGCTATCACAGGGAAGTGATAGAGTAGTTAAGACAAATTTTAATATAAACCTTTTAGGACATCTAGTTCCTGACGGTATTAATGCTTTACAACAAGGATCTATGAAATTCTTTAATAAAGCTGCTGTATTATTCGGAACAGAGGTAGTAAAAGATATAAATGACATATAAATGGGCAGATATTCTAGTACGAGAGTAAATTCAAGGACTGTAAGATTTTATGATAGAGCATCTGCTACAAGATTAACAGTACAAAACATAGCTGAAGCAATGACGGCAGAACAAAAAACCTTTACCACATTAAATAATGCTTTTACCAGCAATAACACAACTGTGACAGTATCAGATCCAGTAGTTACTTTTGAGGACATATCATTCGCAACTGTACCTGATGGGTTCCCTGCTATAGAAAAAGACGATTTTACAGTTTTTGTAAACGGAATTGCATCAGAAATAGATGCTATTGATTCAATTACAGAAGATGGTAGCAACGTAGTTATAACTTTTAATAATAGTTTAAATTTTGACTTAGAAGCTGACGATGAATTTATGATAACTGGTAAATTGGTTAGCTAATGGCATTAATTAAGTGGAAACAAATAAGTGGGCAACTTGGCAACTATGGAAACCTTACAGGTTCCTTAGATGTTAGTGGATCTATTAACTTAAACGGACAAGCAATAGGTACCGGTAAGTTAAATGAGACTACTTTTAATACTTATACATCATCTCTTGCGGATGGTAGTATAACAGTAGCTTCTGCTTCCTATGCTATATCAGCTTCAGTAGAAATATTAACAGAAATCTCATCTTCACATGCTGAAATAGCAGATTCTGCTTCTTTTATATCAGATTCCTTTATATCAGCTTCAGGAGTTAGAGCTGGCTTTAGTTCTACTACTTTTAACGGTAATAGAATAATATCTCAACAACATTTACCAGGATTCTTTACTTCATCGTTTAATCCAGGTACTTCTGGTAGTGTATCCGACTTTTTAGAGAAAGTATTTTATCCAAACGATGCTCCTCAGTTTACTTCTAACGCTAATGTAAATATAGCTGAATTTTTAACATCAGGATCTACTATACACACTTTAACTGCTAATGATATACAAGGCCAAGCATTAACTTTTGCAGCTCAAGACTCATATACAGCAGGATTTGTAAATGTAGCTACAAATGGAGTAGTAACGCTACTTACTTCATCAATAGTTGAACTATTTAATACAACAAATAGAGGAGACGGAACAAATGCACACCAAATACCAGTAAAAGTAACAGATACTTTCGATGCTGTAACAAATCAAAACTTATTTATTGATGTAACTGCTAACTCAGCACCTGTATTTAGACAGACTTCCGCAGCTGGTACAATAATAACAGCATTTACAGCTAGTAGAAATGAAAATGCATCTACAGGAGAAGTAACTAAAATATACTTTACCGATACTAACTCTGATTCTATTACTATAAGATCAAGTTCTGTACCAGGAGGACACTTTACAATAACAAAATCTTCTAACTATGTAAGTATTGCTCAAGCAACTGCTTCTTTAGATTTTGAATCAACTTCTTCCTATAGTTTTTCTATATCAGCATCAGATGAACACTACGAATCTGGTCAAGATACAGATTCTATAGTAAATTTACCTATAACAATAAGTGTAACAGATAATGTTCACCCAACTATTAATAATCAAACTTTAACTGCAATTAATGAGTCTAGTTCAGCAGGAACAGTAGTAGATAATATTGCTGCTTCTGATACAGAGGAAGATACTATTACGTTTTTCAACTTCACTCTATCTAAATTAGAACTAGACAACTCTAACGTACCTACTGGTAGTTATGGAGGTACTTCTCAACTATCTGACCCGCATGAAAACCCATTCCAAATGAACTCATCGGGTCAGGTAACTAGGAAAAATGGAGTACATTTGAATTCTGATCTAATAAATGAATATCAATACTTAGTTCAAGTAAAAGATGGTTTTAATACAGCTTCTAATCAAGCTACTGTAACTATCCCTATAGATGATGATACTCCGCCTACTATTGGAGGAGGAAACAACTTCTTTATAATTGAATCAGCAGTATCTGGAGCAGCAGTATACGATAATAGTAACGGTTTTTCAGGAACTACTACACAGTTTACAGCAAACGAGCCAGTAACATTCACTGTTAACCCGTCTTCTAATTTTGCAGTTGATAGTTCAGGTAATTTAACTATTAATAGAAATATATCTGGATCTAGTGATGTAGGCGGTAATAGTTTATCAGGACAGATTACTGCTTCTAACAATTTTGCAACAACAGCAGCTACAACTTTTACAGTTAACATAACTGATAACGTTGGACCGTCGGTAAGTACACAAGCTCAAACAGCTAATTTAAATACTAATGGAGCAAGAGTAGGTAACTATATTTATCAATTTGTATTCTCTGATACAGAAAGTGATTCTATTAATAAAGATAGTTTAGTATTTAATAGTACCACAGCTTTATCTTCTTCATTTGCCAGTGATACAATATTAAGAATCTTTCCTACTGCTAGTCTAAGTGCCGGTAATTATGTATATAGCGGTTCTATTCAAGATGATAAAGGATTTGAAACTTCAATTTTTCAAGATGATTTTGATATTTCACAAGCACCTATAGGTACTCTAGGCACTAATGGTACATTTAGGGTAATAGAATCAGCAGTAAGTGGTAACAGTATAGTAACAAACTTAAACGGTAGAACTGGTACTCAAGCTGATCTATCTGTATCTTACTCACCATCTTTAAATTCAGCAGCAGTACAGTCGTTTACTTCTTCTAATGCAGCTATAGTTGTTAACAGTAGCGGTAACTTAACATTAGGAGTTAACTTAAGTGGATCTGCAACAAGTTCAGGAGCAACTATATCTTCTGATATAACGTTTAGAGATCAATATGACAATATAGGGTCTGGTAGTATATCAGTAACAGTGAGACCAAACTCAGCTCCAGAAGCAAGTTTTAGCTATGTAACAAATGCTTTAACTTGTTCAGTAGATGCTGGAACTACATTAGCCAATATCTCGATTACAGATGATGAAAGTGATACTCCTTTCTCAATGTCATTGACCGGCGATGTAACTAACTTAAAATTAGTACCTCAAAATGCTAATTCATCTTCCTTTCAATTACAAAATATAGAAGCTCTAGTAACAGGTTCAGACTTTAATTACACTGCTTCTGTATTTGATAATTTTGATGAAACAAGATCATATAACCAAACTTTCAATGTAAGAGATCAATTAGGTAAGACATATATGTACGGGTGGAAAAATACTTCACCTAGTAATCAATCTACTTTCCTATCAGCAGCAACCGGTGATAGTTCAGGTAGCCCAATAACATCTGGGTCTCTTATTGCTATGCTGCAAAGCGGAAGTTTAGGTTCAAATTCATTTACTCCTGCAACAGTACCTCTTAAAGTAAGTTTATTTAAAACCGGTTCTCTAGTTAACCTATCAGGTAGTGCAGGTATAAGCTCTGTAGGATCAATAAACTTTTCTCAAACTGGTTCTATATTAATGATAGTATTTCCATCTCAATCATTAGTAGCAGATAAACCTGCTAGTATGTACGATGGATCTATACCAACAGGGCAGGATGAAGTAAATGAGTATTATTTATATCAAGACAATACAGTTGGAATAGACGGTGTATCTAATTCCGGTGTAATTTATTTTAATACAGAAAATTTTGTAGAAGGAAATAAAAGATGGGGAATGATTTTTCAAGAACAGTATAATTCAAGTACAGCTACTTATCATTTAATAGCTGACGAACAAACATATAGTAGTTAATAGATGGCAATAACAGCAGGAGATATTTATGTAAGGTCGGGGAATGCGGGAGCATTTACTCAAGTTACTTATGTTCAAGGAGGATGGATTACTGTTGCTTCTGGTTCAAACATGACTAGCTTAGATCCCACTAGATTATCAGATGGTCAAGTAGTATACGTAAGATCAGAAGATCAAACTTATGTATGTAACTTTTTTGAAGCTTTTGTTACTCCAGGATATTCAGGATTTTCTAATTCAGCTTCATTTGCTGAATTTAATTTTCCATCAACAGCTGGAGAAGGAGCTGATATAACATCAGTAGTAGCAGGATCAGGATTGAGCGGTGGAGCAACATCAGGTGCAGCAACACTATCTTTAGATACTGGCTCAGTACAGTTTATGTCCGGTTCTTTAGATTTAGCAGTCTTTAAACAAACTGGTTCATATTTTTCTACTACCAATACATTACATATTACCGGCGGTTTAAAACTAAATGCTTCAGAATCTGGAGACGTATTATCTGTGTTTAGTGGTTCAGTTAAAACTGTAAGTGTTAACCAACAGGGAGTCCTTCAACTTGTAAGTCAATCAACAACCCCAACTGCAGTAGCAGGTGGATTATACTTAGATACAAATTATGATCTTTATATAGGTCAGGAATAATACTTTTAACATATTTATATAAGAACACTACTAACAATAAAATTACATTATGGCAAGTTGGAAAAAAGTCATCGTATCCGGATCAGCAATATCCGCGTTAAATAACGATGCAAACTACTTAACTTCTACCGCGCAATCTATTGTTTCATCCTCCGCACAATTGGCTGCCGATATTTCTGGCTCCGGTAATGTAAGGTTTGAAGCTTTAAATACCGAAACCGGAAGTTTAAGCACAAGAATAGAATCATTAAACACACAGACAGGATCTATATTAGGTACACAAGTAATAGCTGGAACAGGTTTAACTGGAGGCGGAACTTTAGCAGCTAATAGAACTCTTAACGTAGCATCCGCAAATAACGGTATAGTCGCTAACGCAGACAATATCGAACTAGCTACTGCATCAAGTACATTTACTGATGGAGTAAAAGCTAAATTAAGTGCAGAAGGAGTTATATCCTCATCAGCACAAATAGACGGAGACTTTTTAAATACAACAGGAGATAATGTATTATCTGGTTCTGCTCAAATAGCAGCAGACATATCAGGATCTTTATCAGCAGCAGCAATAGTAAATCTCGGTGCTAATTTAGTATCTGGATCAGCTCAAGTAGTTGCTTTAGTTGAAGCCGGAACAGATTCAAATACATTTACAGATGCAGATCATAGCAAATTAAATGCTATTGAAGCAAGTGCTACTGCAGACCAGACAGATGCAGAAATAAGAGCAGCTGTTGAAGCAGCTACTGACTCAAATGTATTCACTGATGCAGATCATAGTAAATTAAATGCTATAGAGGCTAGTGCAGATGTAACAGATACGACTAACGTAACTGCTGCAGGAGCATTAATGGATAGTGAATTAACTAGCATTGCAGATGTTAAAGCATTAAATCAAAGTTTAGTAACAGGTGCTTCACCAACATTCGTAGGATTAACTCTTACAGGAGATTTAGAAGTACAAGGTACTACAACAACTATTAATTCTACTACAGTAGATATAGGAGACAATATAGTAGCATTAAATGGTACAGGAGCCGCTTTAGGTGGTTTACATATTAACGATGCTAACGGACCTAAATCAGGTTCACTTTTATGGGACGGAACAAATAACAAATGGATTGGAGGTCAATCAGGATCTGAAGTTGATGTCGCTTTCTTAAAAGGACAAGGATTACTTTCAGGTTCAGGTCAAATTGCAACAGATATAAGCGGATCGTTTGTTTCTGCAAGTAATGCATTAGGAAGTAGAATAGACAATATTACTAGTACTATTACATTATCTGCTGACAGTGGAACCAATGATACATATACAACTGGAGAAACTTTAACCTTCACAGGAGATAATTCAATTACTACTACAGTATCTGATAACCAAATTGCAATTAGTATTGCCAACGGTGTTGTATCAGGATCAGCTCAAGTAGTTGCACTAGTAGAAGCAGGAACTGACTCAAATACATTTACAGATGCAGATCATTCTAAACTGAATGCAATCGAAGCTTCTGCAGATGTAACTGATACAGCTAATGTAACAGCCGCTGGAGCCTTAATGGATTCAGAAGTAACGGATTTAGCCGGTATTAAAGGAGTAACAATCTCTACTTTACAAGCTAAACCTTCTGAAGGAGCTTTTGCAGATGGAGACAAGACTAAATTAGACGCAATAGAAGCTAGTGCAGATGTAACAGACACTACTAATGTAACAGCAGCCGGTGCTTTAATGGATTCTGAAGTAACAGCATTAGCCTTAATTAAAGGGTTAACTGCAGCACAGATATCTGGTTCAGGCGATGTTAGATTTGAAGCTTTAAACGCAGCGACTTCTTCATATGCAACTGTACTAGGATCATCTATAGTATCAGCATCGGTATTAAGTTCACCTTCACAGGGTACGGTTAGACTTGCTACAAACGGTGTTAATACGGATGTAGATTCTGGTTTACAAACTGGCGACTCACCAACATTTGCTTCTTTAACTCTAACAGGAGACTTAAATGTAAATGGAACAGTAACAAATATAAATTCAACTGATTTAAATATAGAAGATAAATTTATCTTACTTAATTCTGGATCAGCTTCTGGTAACTCAGGTATAATAGCACAAAATTCTTCTTCAAATGGAGAAGGAACAGCATTATTCTTTGATGATACAGCAAACAGATGGTCATTAGACTACGCTGGAGCAAATGCTAATACAGATGTAGTTGCAGCAGATGCAAGAATAGCAGCTGTAGCATTAGCAAATGACGATGCAAATTACCAAAAAGACGGAAACATTTTCGTAGACGGAAGTGGAGATGTATTCATATACGTAGAATAATAATAATTATAATAAAATAATAGATGGCCTGGAAAAAAATACTCTTTAGTGGATCACAAGGTGAACTTAGTTCATTAGCAGTTGATGGAAATATAACAGGTGTCTTCCAAGGCGCCTTATCATCCTCAGCTCAAATAGCAGCCGACGTTTCTGGCTCTTTTGTTTCAGCAAGTACCGCTTTAGGAACGAGAATAGATAATATCACGAGTACTATAACATTATCTGCCGATTCAGGTACTAATGATACATACACAACTGGAGAAACTTTAACTTTTGAAGGTGATAATTCTATAACAACGACAGTTAGTGATAACAAGATATCAATTAGTATAGCAGATGATGTAGTTTCTGGTTCAGCTCAATTAGCAGCAGATATATCAGGATCTTTATCAGCCGCTGCAATAGTAGATTTAGGAGCAGGTATAGTATCAGGATCAGCATTCTCAGGGTCTTTTGAAGGGAATGGATCAAATTTAACTAATATTACAGTTTCTCAAGCTGCTACAGTAAAAAGTGACTTTACGAATCAAACATCAGTTAATTTAGATCACAACTTCGACTCTAGAAACGTTAATGTAGTAGTATATAACGACAGTAATGTACAAATTATTCCTGCCAGTGTTACTTTAAGTACAACTAACAGAGCAGTAGTAACATTCGATTCAAGCACTTCAGGGTATATAGTTGCCGCTAGAGGTGGTCATATTGTATCAGGATCTATATCAGCAGATAATATATCTGGATTAGATGATAAGTTAGTTAACTTAGGTTTTGCTAGCACTGGTTCAAATACATTCGTTGGAAACAATATATTCACAACAGTATCTGGGTCTGGATTCTCTGGTTCTTTTCAAGGAGATGGATCAGGATTAACAGGAGTTGTTGCAGACGGAACAATTTCCTCTTCTGCTCAAATAGCAGCAGATATATCAGGATCCGGTAATGTTAGATTTGAAGCTTTAAATGCAGCTACTTCTTCTTACGCAACTAAATTAGGATTAGGAATCGTTTCTGCATCGGTATTAAGCTCACCTTCTCAAGGTACAGCAAGATTAGCACTCAACGGTGTTAACACAGATGTAGATCTAGGCTTACAAGCAGGAGACTCTCCAACATTTACAAACCTTACTTTATCTGGTGATTTAGAAGTTCAAGGGACTACTACGACTATAGATTCAACTACTTTAGATATAGGAGATAATATCGTAGCTCTAAACGGAACAGGAGCTGCATTAGGAGGTTTACATATAAATGATGCAAATGGTCCTAAATCAGGTTCTTTACTATGGGACGGAACTAACAATAAATGGATTGGAGGACAATCAGGATCGGAAGTAGACGTAGCCTTCCTAAAAGGACAAGGATTACTTTCAGGTTCAACTCAAATAGCAGCAGATATATCAGGTTCATTTGTTGCAGCAAGTGCTTCTCTAGCATCTGACCTAAGAACAGCAGAAGGAGCAGTAGATACTTTAGAAGCTGTAGACTTTACAGCAGGAACAGGTTTAACAGGTGGAGGAACTTTAGCATCAAATAGAACATTTAATGTAGTATCAGCAAATAACGGTATCGTTGCTAATGCAGATAATATTGAATTAGCTACAGCATCTAGTACTTTCACAGACGGTGTTAAAGCTAAGCTTAGTGCAGAGGGAGTTATATCTTCTTCAGCACAAATAGATGGAGCTTTCCTTAATACAACTGGAGATAATGTAATATCAGGATCAGCATCAGATGTTAGAACATTTTTAAATGTTGAAGATGGTGCTACTGGAGATCAAACAGATGCAGAGATTAGAACAGCTGTAGAAGCAGCAACAGATTCTAATGTCTTTACAGATGCAGATCATTCTAAATTAAATGCAATAGAAGCATCAGCCGACGTAACAGATACAGCAAACGTAACCGCTGCCGGAGCCTTAATGGATTCAGAACTAGCAGAAATAGCAACTGTTAAAGCACTAACTGCAGCAGGTATTTCTGGTTCTTATGTATCAGCAAGTAATGCTTTAGGTACAAGAATCGACAATATTACAAGTACTATAACATTATCAGCCGATAGTGGAACTAACGATACGTACACTACTGGTGAGACTTTAACGTTCACAGGAGACAATTCAATTACTACTACAGTATCAGATAATGAAATAACTATTAGCATCGCAAACGATGTGGTATCAGGATCAGCTCAATTAGCAGCAGACATATCAGGATCATTCGTTTCAGCTAGTAATGCTCTAGGAGCAAGAATAGACAGTATATCAACAGACTTTGATGATATTACTAACAAACCAACATTAATATCAGCATCAGTTCTTTCTTCACCATCACAAGGTACAGCAAGATTAGCTATAAATGGTGTGAATACAGATGTAGACTTAGGTTTACAAGCAGGCGATTCACCTCAATTTACTAACTTGACAGTATCTGGGGATTTAACAGTAACAGGTAATACATTCGAAGCACAAGTAACTAACTTGAATGTAGAAGATAGAATGATTCTACTTAACTCAGGTAGTACTGGAGGAGATGTAGGTATTATATTTGGAGGATCAGATCCATCAGGAGACGGTACTAATAATGCTAACACTGGTTCAGGTATATTCTGGGATAGTCCTTCTAACGTATTCGGATTTGCACAGGATGTTAAACAATCAGCAGTTAGTGCATCAGTAGAGTCTAAGATAGGAAATATAGAAACATCTAATAGTAATCCATCTTCAGCACCAACGTTCCAAGGAACAGGTACTACTCACATAAATGAGTCAGATGAAAGTATATGGATTTATAGCTAATGAAAAATGTTAAAAAGGTTTTTAATGGGAATTTTGAGACACAGTAAATTAAAAGACAATAAAGAGGAGCCGCTTCCTAAGGAAGTAAAAAAACAAAGGAAGCATTCTTCCCTTTTTAGTCCCACCGAAGCTGCTTTTCTAGTAAATAAACTAAGACAGGCAAACTACACCGGAGCAGAGTTTGAACAATTCTATCAGATTATGGCTAAACTTACAAAACTAGCTAATTCCGAATAATAGTAGGATATTAATCTTTTTTCCCTTATATTTATATATAAATGTATTATTGGCCCGAAAGGGAAGTGGGCTCGAAAGAGTAACCAACCATAGTAAGAGGTATGCCAAACTGGAAAAAAATTATATTAAGCGGATCATCTGCTAATTTAAACAATCTCTATGTCGAGAACGCTATAACAGCATCTGCATTAGTAGTATCTGGTGATATAGTAGCAAACAAACTTACTACCAATATAGTTTCTCAATCTATACTATTTACCTCAGGCTCTAACAAATTTGGAGATGAGTTATCAGACAATCATTATTTTACAGGTTCAGTTAACATTACAGGTAGTGTTACAGGGACTGCATTTGTCGGAGATGGCTCTGGATTAACTAACGTTACAACTACTGTAGTAGAAAACGCAACAGTATCAGATACCTTTACTAATGTAACTTCAAAACAAGTTACTCATAATTTTAGTACTAAAGATGTAATAGTATCAGTCTATAATGATAGTGATCAACTAATTATACCCTCCTCTATAACTACAGCAACCGTTAACAGAGTAGATTTAGCTTTTGATTCATCTACATCAGGAAGAGTGGTTGTTGCAAAAGGAGGTCACCTAGCATCTGGATCAGCTGTACTATCCGGAACAGGTGTTTTATCTGGATCTGCACAAATAGAATTACTTACAAGATACGAGGAAAGTATTACTGGGAATACAGCCTACACTATAACACATAACTTAGGTGAAGACTATCCAATAGTGCAAATATATGACTCAAATAAATTACAAGTACTACCGGGATTAATCTCTGCATCTTCATCAAATGAAGTGCAGTTAGAATTTGATTCCAGTTTTACCGGAAAGGTTATAGTCAAAAAGTAAATAATGTATAAAAACCTATATTTATAATAAATTAAAGTATACACAATGAGAATAGATAGCCCCTTAATGACTAATGCAATAGCGACCGGTTCCTTTTCAGGATCGTTTGTTGGCTCCTTTGATGGAGATATAACAGCTGACCAGGTTGCGTTTGCAAACATAACAGGTAAACCAACGTTAATATCTTCTTCTGCTCAAATTGGTGTTGGTGACGGTGCACTAACTCAGAATAATTTCACTAACACTCTTAAGTCTAAATTAGACGCAATAGAGGCTAGTGCTACAGCAGACCAGACAGATGCACAGATTAGAGCAGCAGTAGAAGCTGCTTCTGACTCTAACGTATTTACAGACGCAGATCATACAAAGCTAAATGCAATTGAAGCAAGTGCAGATGTAACAGACACTGCAAATGTAACATCAGCTGGAGCCGTGATGGATTCAGAAGTTACTGACCTTGCAGGTATTAAAGGTGTAACAATATCTACATTACAAGTAAAACCATCGGAAGGTGCTTTTGCAGATGGAGATAAAACAAAGCTAGATGCAATAGAAGCCTCAGCCGATGTAACGGATACTACAAATGTAACTGCTGCTGGAGCATTAATGGATTCAGAAGTATCAGCGCTAGCATTAATTAAGGGCTTAACTGCAGCACAGATATCAGGTTCAGGTAATGTAAGATTCGAAGCAATAAATGCTGCAACAGCATCATATGCGTTAAAATCAGGAGCTGGTATTGTTTCAGCATCAGTTCTTAGTTCTCCTTCTCAAGGTACAGTTAGACTTGCTACTAATGGAGTAAATACAGATGTTGATTCAGGACTACAATCAGGAGATACTCCTACATTTAGCGGATTAGCAATTACTAATGATGTTACTATAAACGGTAACTTAAATGTGTTAGGTACTAAAACAGAATTACAAGTAGCTTCTTTAAATGTAGAAGATAAAAATATTTTAATTGCTTCTGGAGCAGCCGATAGTGCTGCAGCAGATGGAGCTGGTATAACGATAGATGGCGCTGACAAAGCTATGACTTGGAATCATGCTAATTCAAGATTTAATTTTGATGCACCTGTAAGAATAGCAGGTAATATTATTACAACAGGAACAGTAGACGGAAGAGATGTTGATGCAGATGGAACTAAATTAGACGGAATTGAATCAAGTGCAGACGTAACAGATACTACAAATGTTACAGCAGCAGGAGCTTTAATGGATAGTGAAGTAACTGCTTTAGCATTAATAAAAGGACTAACAGCTGCTCAAATATCAGGTTCAGGTAATGTGAGATTTGAAGCAATAAATGCAGCAACAGCTTCTTACGCTTTAGCAGCAGTAGATTTAACAGCAGGAGCAGGACTAACAGGAGGAGGTACTCTAGGATCTGATAGAACATTTAACATCGGAGCAGGTACAGGAGTAACAGTTAATGCAAACGACATAGCGATTGGACAAGCAGTTGCAACAACTAGTGATGTAAGATTCGATAGTATTGGAGTAGATACAGCAGCACCTGGTACATCTGGTGTAATTAGAGCAGCAAATGATATTGTAGCATTCTATTCTTCAGATGAAAGATTAAAAGACAATGTATCGAATATACCTAATGCTTTAGATAAAGTAGAAAGTTTAAGAGGAGTAGAATTCGATTGGAATGATAAACAAGAAGTATACGAAGGACATGATATAGGAGTTATAGCACAAGATGTAGAAAAAGTACTTCCAGAAATAGTTGAAAATAGAGATAATGGATATAAAGCTGTTAAATATGAAAAACTAACAGCAGTATTGATAGAAGCAGTTAAAGAGCTTTCTGCTAAAGTAAAAGAGCTCGAAAATAAATAAATATAGTTATACTAAATGGGTTTTATTATTAATGCGGACTTCGAGACTAATCTCGGACCGACGCAAGAGTTGTATGTAAGGGTTGAAGGATTTACTTTTAATAAGGTAAATGCACAACTTAGTTTTCAAATTACCTACTGGGTAGACAGAAGTCATGCTGTTAGGCACAACCGAGTTTATTTAGACGAAGAGGTAAGAGGAATGAAAGGTTTAATTCAGAATAATATTATTTATTTTGATACACCGACAAGTGAAGGGAAAGAACTTATACTTTCGCAATTTGAAAAAGTAATTGTTAGTAAAGTTCAGGAAGTAGAAACACCTCGATTTGAGGAACAAATGGTAGAGGTAGAAGTTCCTTTTGTGAGCTTTGATGCAGATGGAGAGGAAATATTGAAATATAGAACAGTAGTAAAACCGAAAAAAGTGCAAGTAGGCTCATTTAAAGAAACAAGATCAGTTATAGACTTAAAAGCTTTTGATGATGTATATGGATACGTATATGATAGACTTAAACAATACCTCACAACATTTTTTTCCGAAGAATTAATACAAAAAGTATAACATGGCTAGATTTACGTACGGAGCTAATAATGTAGAATTTCAAACTTTTAGTAGTTGGTCTAATGCACTTGCAGATAATAACAATGTTTCTGCATCTACAGCATATTCAGAATTTATACCCGATCAATCAGGAAGTTACGCTGCTTCGTTCTTACAGAACAGTAGTATGTTCTATGGCTCAGTCGTAGGAGGACATGGTGGTAATGTTGCTATCACTGCTCCCTATACAGTTTCTGCAACAAAAACTATTACGGTTAAAAACATAAATATCACAAACACATCAATAGCTTTATCAGCTACTACTTCTTACCCTTATGTATTCGATTCATGGAGAACAGCTGCTAGTGGTAGTGGGGATTCAATAAGTACTAATGCAAACGTTACTCTAACAGACGATACTGCAGCAGATCATGACGTATATTATGCACACTTTACTACGACTCACGTAGATCCACCATAAACTTGTGTATATAAAATATTTTTCGTATATTTAAATAAATAAAAGGTTTTGAGAGTAATTTGGGTTTTAGATAATGTCAAAGGTGAAGCTAGTTTCTACAGTAAACTTTACACACTCATACTTATAGCATCTATTAGACAATGGAAGAAATTCTACCCGGACGATACATGTATATTATATTGCGATGAACTATCGAGAGAAACGCTTAAACTAACTAATACACTACATTTTTGGGATGAAGTAATACTTTATAAACCTACCTATAATATAAACAGAAAAATCTTTTGGGCAGCAGCAAAACTCGAAGTACTTTCTTTACAAACTGAACCGTGTATTATGGTAGATAATGATTTACATATATTCTCTCCTATAAAGACTTATTTAGATCCTAATAAGTTTTATGTTCATAATATCGAAAACGGTAAAGGATACTATCCAGGTTATGTTGATGATTATGTCAGAAAACTTTCATATACCCCTAGATGGCAAACTGAATCAGTTAATGTTAGTTTTTTACAATTACCTGATCCAAAGTTTATTCAAGATTATGCTGCAGGGAGTATTAAATTGATGGAAGAATTTACTGCAATGGATGTTCCTAACTCTCAATATTTAATTTTTGCAGAACAACTATTTCTTAGACATATGTTTGATATGAGAGCAGTAGAGTTTAAGTCTTTAGTAGCTACATACTGGGACTGCGATGCATGGGAATGGGGTGAACATCATGACAGAGGTATATGGCCTATATATGAATCTGAAGTATACGTTAAACATTACGGACCATTAAAAAGATGGATATTAGCAGATAAAGCAGACCAGAATTACGATAGAGAAGTACAACATTTGACAAGATGCATTAATTTCACTGATCTTAACTTAGCACATATAGAAAAACGTTAATATGAAAATTTACAACAAAGAATACATTAGACAATTTCTTACTAACAATCCAGTTATGTCAAAAGACATAAACGGTAAACCGGTAAAAGAGTTTAGACAAGTACCCTATAGATGGACTCACGGTGCTACTAACTACCATTTAGGAGATGGTCATTTAGTTCACTCTATTATAGTTGCTATGAGATATAAAACACTATGCTGTTTAGGATCAGGAGGAGGATTTATACCGAGAATAATGACTCAAGCTAGATTAGATTTACATGACACAGAAATATTTGATGGAGATAGCGATATTAATTATGGAGATATAGGAATTACTTATTTAGTTGATGCATGTAACGGAGTAGGAGGCAAAGTAGACTATGAAGAACCTCATTCTTTCTTTAGATACCAGTTTATTCCTAAATTCATAAAAGAAACTACAGAAAACGCATATTACAATTATTTTGTAAAGAAGGATATTAAATTCGACTTTCTTTATATTGATGCAGGACATTCTTACGAAGACGTAAAAAAAGATTTTGAACTATACTCTCAACTGTTAAATCCAAAAGGTATGATCGCTATTCACGATACTGATGAAAGGTACCAAAAAGAAATGATTATCACAGAAGATGAAAAAGAGTATTATGAATTTTTTGACGGTCCACCAAAATTTATAAAAGAATTAGGACCTGAATGGAAGACATTTGATTTTTTTAATACAGGTATACACCCATCAAAACCTCAATCAACAGGATTAACAATAGTACAGCGTGCTTAACTTAGCTACAGTAGTCGGAAGAAATACACATATGTTACCTCATATGTTAAATCACTATAGAAATATGGTTGATAATATGTATGTAGTAGTATATCGGCAATCTGAAGATGATAATATAGTAGAAGAAATAGAAGAATTAGGTATTACACCCTTCAGGGTAGTTACTGAACCTAAATATGACTGGCACAAAGTAACAGAACTATACAATAAACTTAAACGCACTAAAGCCGATGAATGGTGGATTGTATCTGACGATGATGAACTACAAGTATACCCTAGAGACGTAAGAGATATAGTCGAAGAGTGTGAGACAAAAGACTATAAATTTGTAACTGGAGGATTTCTAGACAGAATAGGACCTCAAGGAACATTTCCAGAAGTTAAACCAGATACTAATGTGCATGAAACTTTTCCCTACGCAGGATTCTTTAGGTATCCAATGTCTGGAGCTTGCCCTAACAAGGTTACGTTAATGAAAGGATATGTAGATGTAACACCAGGACAGCATTACGTAAGATTTGCTAACTACGCTACTAGCTGGGGTGAAAGACATCCTGATAGAATGCCTATAGAAGATTGTTTTACTCAAGTCCACCATTTTAAGTGGGACTCTTCTGTTCTTCAACGACTATTAGAAGTAGCAGAAACAAAAACTCACTATAGTTTTCATAAAGAATATAATAAAATGTACAGATCTATAGCAAGATCTGATTGGAAAATAGACATAAAAAATAAGGAATATTTAGTTGAAAAGTTGAAAAACTTTTCGTATATTGATTATAATGATTACCCGTACTGGGATAAGTTAAGAAGTTTAATAGTTAAAATTTAATAAAAATGGCAGGTAAATTAACCGATCAAGAAAAAGAAGCATTATTACTAGAAGAAAGAAAAGTAAAAGCATTAGAGAAAATTGCAGCATCTACTGATGCATTAGCATTATGGTTCGAAGAGAAAGATTTTTCACAATGGGATGAAAGAGCACAGTTCTACTTACACGAATTCATGACTATAGCAAAAGGCTCATCAAATGACCAAGCATAAACTTGGTATTGTAGTTCCTTATAGAAATAGATACGCACAACTTTATGAATTTAAACAATCGATAAAAGAGTATTTAAGAAAAACTGAAATCGATTTTAAAGTAATTGTAGTAGAGCAAGATGACGCTAAGCTTTTTAATAGGGGTAAACTACTTAACATAGGTTTTTTAGAAGCTAAGAAACTAAAATGTGATTATGTTTGTTTTCACGATGTAGATATGCTCCCATCTAAAGCAGATTACAGCTACAGTAACGTACCTATTCATATGGCTACTACTTTAGTCTCATCAGATAACACAAATAAACCTATATTCGACCAATACTTTGGTGGAGTAACTTTATTTCCAGTAGAGTTATTTGAAAAAATTAACGGGTACAGTAATAACTACTGGGGTTGGGGATTTGAAGATGATGATTTACTTTGGAGATGTTTACATTATAACCTACCCTGTGACACTACTCTTCTTAAGAACTCAGGACCTAAAACAGCAGCTTTAAAGTTTAACGGTAGAGATTCATATGTTGAAATAAAAAATACAATTAATTTTTCTAAGGACTTTACTATTTTTGTTAGTTTTCATCCTGAGCATACTGATTTTGATTTAAATGCTAGAGATGATTTTTTCACAGCTTTTGGTATACCTGGATATGATTTCAATATCGGATGGAATAGTTTTAACAGATATAAAGTTGAACTATTTAATAAACGTAAAAAATACATTCAGGTCTATTCCGATGAAGATTCTATGAAGAAAGTTACTGCAGTAGTTTCTTATAATAGTGTAGATAAAGTTATTGAAGGGTTTATTAATGGTGAATCGATTGGTAAAGTTAATTTAGACACTCAGATACTTGACTATTCAAAATCTAGGTTTATGTATCTAGGAGTTTCTGATCCTAATAGAGAAGAACAGAATAAATTCTATAAAGGTAAGGTAGACAGTCTAGCTATATTTAAAAATAAATTAGACACAAAAGAAATAGTAGAAATAAGTAAAAATAGATATTTCGGGCTAACTCAAAATTTTGGCGATTACTTAAGTGCAGGTAAATTAATGACTTATTACGACGGTAAGTTTATCAAAGGATACAAACTAATGGATCTATCAGGTAATAATAATGATGGTGTTATAAAGAACTGTGAAATGGTTCCTACTGATTTAGAAAGCAGTACGGTAATACCGAAACCTTTTAGACGATTAGGTAGATATAAATTACTAGATCACGAAGATGCAGGATTTAGTAATAATTCCTGGCAAGATCTTAACACACGTTACAACCAGTTAAGATTTAATAATGAAGTTAAAAATAACTGGCATAATCCTAGTATAGACGGAATAAGTAATTTAGAGTTTGATATACATTCTAGTACTAAGACCGGTAATGTCACTCATTTAATAGTAGCTATATGACAAAACATAAATTAGGAGTATGTATTCCATACAGAGATAGAGAAATACATATGCATGAGTTTATTCCTAGGACAGGTAAGTACCTTAAGTCAAAAGGGATTGATTTTCAAATGTACTTTATTCATCAAGTTGACGATAAACTATTTAACAGAGGTGCTACAAAGAATATTGGAGCTAAAATTGCAATAGAAGACGGCTGTGATTATGTTTGTTTTCATGACATAGATATGATTCCTGAACAAAACGGAGGGGCTGATTATAGCCATCCAGGAGAATTTCCAAGACATATCGCTACTAATATATCTCAAATGGACTATGGGTTGAAATATCATGAGTACTTTGGTGGAGCAGTAGTATTTTCCAAAGAACATTTAGAGGCTACTAATGGTTATTCAAACGACTATTGGGATTGGGGTATGGAAGATGATGATTTATTCTGGAGATGTCACTTAGAAGGACTCACAAACGTTACTTATTTAGATATAGACAAACCAGAACAACAAAAATTTGCTAGATTTAACGGAGATTCATCAAAAATAAAAATACCTTTTACTCGTAAACTAAGAGGATTAACCTCAGGCGACCATTCTATATCTATGTTGGTTAGAAATCAACACCAAAAACATAAGACCGGTATATTTTTGATTGGTGATGCTGAAATTAAGTACATAGAACATCCTATTTTTAGAATACCCGGATACGATTACGGTATTAGTTTTAATAATTCTAGAGCTATTTCTTTAACTTACTGGAACAATTTTAATAAACACCACTATATGTGGATCAAAAGATATGCTGATCAATGGAGCTGGGTAACAGCTACGTTTGATAAGTATGAAAAATTATCTCATTTATATCTCAACGGTACAGAAGTAGACTCAAAAGCAGGTTACGGAAGCCCTTCACCTTTAAAATGGGACAGTAATCTTAAAAGTTATGGATTACAAGATATTTATCTGGGACACTCCCCATCGTTTCCTGATAAGATACATGGTTTTTTTAAGGGGGATATTGCTAAAGTGTTTGCTTGGAATAGATGTTTAAAACCAGAGGAAGTTAATACTTTGAATCTTTCAATACCGGTAGGCAATAGGGTGTTAGATTTAGACTTTAATGAACCTAAAACAGGTTATGAAGCTACTGATGTAGAAATGCTACAAGAAGACATTATCGTACCAAACTCTATTATACCTCATAGAATTAGCGGTAGATTTAGATGTTTACCTCATAAAGATGAAGGACTAGTAAACGGCAAATGGGCAAAAGGAGAAACTACAGCAAGAAATGAAAAAAGATACGTTACACAAATGCAACAAGGAAAAATTAACTATAAAGGAGACGGTATAAAACAACTGCAGTTTGAAATTGTAGGAGAAGAAAAATTCACGCCCTGGGCTAAAATGATAAATATAAAATTATGATAAGTGAACAAAATGATGCTTTAGCAAAAGAAAAAGAGCATAGAAAAATTCTACTCGGTAACCACGATTATGCCACTACAAAGGAAAAATTAGATGGTGTTGGATGTGGTATGTGTTTAGCTAAATGGACTCAAACTACTATACATCTACACATGGGTCAAACGCACTCTTGTCATCACCCTGCTACTCATAAAATACCATTACATGAACTAAAACGTAATCCTTCAGCACTTCATAATACCAAGTTTAAGAAAATGAAGAGGAAAGAGATGCTAGAAGGTAAAAGACCTGCTGAATGTGATTACTGCTGGAACGTTGAAGATAATTCTCCTCAGTTTTCTGATAGAGTATTCAAATCTAATGAGTCTTGGTCTAAACCATACTTTAATGAAATTAAAAATTTAGGATGGAGAGAAGATTATAACCCAAAATATGTCGAGGTATCGTTTTCTAATCTATGTAATTTTAAATGTTCATACTGCGGTCCATCGTTTTCATCAAAGTGGGTTGAAGAGGCTAAAAAACACGGTCCTTACCCTACTCAAGATAACTTTAATGATCTTCAAGGATTGATTTCTAATGGCAAAATGCCTATACATCACACAGAACACAATCCATATGTAGAAGCATTTTGGAAATGGTGGCCTGATCTCTATAGAGACTTACATACCTTTAGAATTACCGGAGGAGAACCGTTACTATCAAAAGATACTTGGAAGATATTAGATTATATTATAGAACAACCTAACCCTAATAAGAAACTAAACTTAGCTATTAATTCTAATCTAGGAGTACCTGATAATTTAGTTGATAAATTAATAGAAAAAATAAAAAGAATAGAAGACGAAGGAAGAGTTAATGAATTTATTATCTTTACTTCCGTAGATGCATGGGGTGAAAGAGCAGAGTATATCAGAAACGGTCTTGAATTTAACAGATTCTGGGCAAATATGAATAAAATACTTACTGCATGTCCTAGAGTAAACATTACTGTAATGTCTACCTTTAATGCTTTATCTGTTACTTCTTACAAGCCTTTAGTCGACGGAATATACAAGCTTAAAGAAACATACGGATCCTCAGATAGATACTGGGTATCTGCTGTATTCTTAGATAGCTCATACCTCAGACATCCTATACATCAAACAGTACAGGTATTACCAGAAGGAGATTTTGCACCAATATTATGGGACACTGTACTATATATGGATTATCTTGGGATACCAAAATTTGATCATAAACTAATTGGTTATTCTGATGTCGAAGTACAGAAAATTAAAAGAACATACGATTGGATGGTCTCTAAATTTAAAGATCCTGAAGCTATATTGAGACAACAGAGAGATTTTGGAAGATATTTCAAAGCTCATGATGCAAGAAGAGGTACAGATTTCTGTAAAACTTTCCCTGAACTAGAAGAATTTTATCATTTTACACAAGCAATAACAATATAATGAGGTTACATAAAGACTACACTTATTTATTTCATGACATCGATAGACATGGAGTAAGACAGAATCACACACATCAAATGTTAGTAAATGACTTTACAGCATTAATTAGATTTAAACCAGATCTTGATAACATATATGAACTTTTAGAAGATCGTAAAGAAGATCCGTTTTACAATACAACTGTGTACGTTAAACAGTGTATTTTTGGTAAAAATGGTAAACACTGTGGATTATTTTTGACTACGTTTATTGATGAGACTAATTTAGTAAAACACCACTTAGAGTATGAATGGTGGGAAAATCCTAACTGGGATGAAGATCCGGATTCATCTAAAGATAGAGTAGCTAAAGCATCCTTAATGGTAGAGCCTGAATTTGACGGTACCTACAACGTAATTATCAGAAAATATAATAATGAAGTAACTATTGATATACCCGGTATTGGTGCTAATTCATGTGCAGTAAACGGTATGATTGATTATACGAAAGCACTTATGTGGTGCGGGACTGCTACTGGATTACCAAACGAAGATGGCGATACACCACAAGTATTCCAATGTGTTTACACAGGAGACATCAGCTTACTACATATTCAAGAAGCTACTATGTCTGAAAATGATATTAAATTAGCGTTTAACGATTATGAACAGTTTAAAGATAATGGTTTTGATACTAAGGGAGATGCAATCTATATATCAACAAATTTTGAAGAAACAACCCCACTTAAGGCTAGAGATTACTCAGGTAACGGTATGCACTTGTTAAAATACGACTACAGATGGATAAGTTAAAAATACTATTAACAGAAGGAGATAGCTGGACTGCAGGAGATATTATTGACCCAAGAATAAAAGAAGACTTAGCTGGTAATGTTAACGCAAAAATTAATGATAATTATAGATTACCTAAAGTTTGGCCTCATAAATTAGCTACTAAATTAGGTGTAAAGTCGATGAATACGGCTGTTGCAGGATCATCTAACGACGGTATTGTAAGAAGGGTAATAGACAACGTTCTTAACTTACTTAAAAATTATGAACCGCAAGAAATCAAAGTAGTAATAGGTTTAACTTCACCAGAGAGAAAAGACTTCTACCATAAGAAAGATAATGATTATGGATGGGATGTGCTTTACCCTTTAGATTCTTCTGAACTATCCGAAGAGAGAAGTTTATTTAAAAAAGTTTATTCGTCTATATACTGGAATAAAGAAGAGTATATTTCAAGATATTTACAATCAGTCTTTCTTATACATCAGTTTTTACAGTATAAAGGTATAGACCATACTTTTTTTAATGCTTTTTACCAAGATAATGATGGCAAATTTGGATTTGATTTACATAGTAGTATAGATTTACTAGAAGCTTCAATGTCTAGAAGCTACCTTAAACATCTTAATATTTACAGCCTAATTGATGTATACAGGGAAATAGTAGAAAATTACTTTTGTCTAACAAGTTTTAAAGGTTATTTAGATAAGTTTGGTAAAAATCACTGTTTTGATGGCATGCACCCAAATGAACAAGGTCATGATATATGGGCTGAATACCTTTATCAATACTTTACTAAAAAAGATTTACCAGCTCTACATGATGCTATTAATTTAGCTAGATTAGATAAACCTACAGAAGAGATTCTATATCATTATAGAGACGTACCTGAAATAAATGATATTGATGCAAACGGTCATGTAATGGTTAGACCGATATTTTCTCAAACCAATATCGATAACTTAATGAAATTACCTAATGGAGACTTAGCAAAACACGACAAAGGTCGTTTTACATACCACACTATGATCCATCACGATACTCCACTTGTGGCATCGTGTTTACATAAATTACCAGAAAAAGTATTAGAAGGGTTGCGAACTGGAGACTGTAAACTAATATTAGATGATAGTTTAGAAGGTAAGCCTATATTTCAATTCTTGTCTGAACTTTATAAGAACACAGATATATTAGGACTCAATAGAAAAAATATAGTATACGTTACTAATAATTTATTTGCTGAAAGAGATTTCAATACTTTTAAAACTGATAATAGTAATTTTACAGAACATATAAACGTTATATCTTACCTTTATAATGTTGTTGATATTAAAAGACTTAAAGACCCTAAAACAGGTTTAGAATATAAAGATGCGTATCTACCAAAGTTTGTTGATATAGAAGAAGAGATAAAATATAAAACTGAAAATTTAAATACTACTGTTCCTTTTTTAAAAGTAAACAGAACCGGTAGACCTGAAAGAAATCTTTTTATGTTGTATGTAAATGAACATAATTTATATCACAAGTTTAAAATTAGTTTTCCAAAGTACAATAATGAATTTTATAGTCATGAAGTAAAAGAACTATTTCCTTCTTTAGTAACGGATGAAAATATAGAATCTCTTAAAGAAAAGATACCTTTCGATATAGACGAATCAGATATACACAATCATGGAGAACCAGGAGGAGGTAAAGGGTTCTTCAATGCTGACTTACCATTTAGACCTATTCACTATAGAAATACTTTTATAAGCGTCGTATTTTGTGCTTTTCCAATGGATAAAGCTTGTCATTTACATAGCTCTACTTTTAATCCCATGTACTGTGGTCATCCAGTAATTCAATTTGGTCCGAAAGGACATTTAGAAGAACTTCGTAAGAGAGGTTTTAAAACTTTTGGCAAATGGTGGGACGAAAGTTATGATGATATTGAAGATGACTGGTTAAGATTTGAATATGTTTGTAAGATAGTTCACAGATTATCTACTAAAACTAAGCAACAGTTTTTAGATATGTATATTGATATGAAAGATGTACTTCAACACAATTCCAATTTTATTTTTAATTATGATACACATAATAATTTAACTAATAAGGTACTTTACAACGATGAAATATTCTCTTCCAATTAGAAACGGTAGGTATACATTAATATCTAAAAAACCTTTAGACATCGAAGTGCCTAGTAATATAGACAGGTACGAAGGTAGCATAGAAACTATAGTACATGACATAAATAAGTTTCAATTTAAATCTGATCAACTATATAATGCACATATAATAATAACCTCAGATACTATTGATTTATTTACGTTATCTTCCATCATTAAACGTCTACCTAAATTTAAATTCGACCATAAACAAGTATACGTAGACGATGTAAAACACCACGGAGAATACCTTAAGAATAAAATTAACTCTGATTTTTTTATTTGTGATTCTTATATGCTTCCTATAATTGGATATCAAAATAGAGCAGATGCAACTATCTACGGCAATCTTCTCAATCATAGAGCTAGATTAGTAAGGATGAAAGATTTTGATCAAACGTTTTTAAAACCAGTATTATGAGAATAGCTGTATGCTTAAGCGGTCAATTAAGACAATGGGAAATGGGAGTAGAAAACCAGAAATGGTTTTGGACTACAGCCAATAAAGAACACGTACAGGTAGATTATTTTGCACATACGTGGACTTACAGTTGGGATAGACCAGGAGTTACACAAGAGTATCAACAACGACAAGTAGCACAACAAGAATTAGATTCTTTTAAAGTTAGATACGACCTAAAAGGTCTGTCTGTAGATTCTAGAGAACAAAATCTTTTTAGAGGAAACGATCATTGGAGTTCACTATTTTACAGTTTTGCCAAATCTTTAGAATTAAAGAGGGATTACGAAATAGAAAATAATTTTATATACGACATAGTAGTGAAATCTAGACCAGATATTTTATTTCACCCTAATAAGACTTTCAAAGTTCCTCATTTAGAGAATAATGTTATTCATTCATCTCACGGTGGAGTAATGGATTTAGAATATCACATGTACAACGTTAATGATATTTTATTTCTCAGTAATTCTTTTTCTATGGATTTACTTTCTAATTTGTATTTCTACAGGCAAGAAGGAATTGAAGACTACAATATTTACAATAAAAAGAACATACACGTAATGGGACCAGGTACTCTAATGCATGAGTACTTTCGTGATTATGGTATTACACCGTATTTCGGTACAGCACCTCCATGTATACTACTTAAAGAAGGTTGTCCGCAAGACTTAGACTTATTTGTCCCTGATGAGTTTGAAATAATGACAAAATACTGGCAAGACTGGTACACTAAATGAAAAGTATAGGTTTTTTTGCCTGCTCTAATGGGTATGGCCACTACAAACGTATATCGGAAATAGCATCATTACTATCTAATGATTTCGATATTACAATATATGCTAGTTATTTTCAAGTAAAAAAACTTGGACAGGTAGAAAACTGTAAGCATGTAGAGCTTAAACTACATAACATTAGATGGGATAAAACTATAAGCGAATCTAATGTGAATTTCGGGACTTACATTAAAGGTATAGAAGAATACAAAGACTTTTTAACTAAACATGATTACATAGTATCAGATAATATAGTTGGGATACTACAACATAGACCAGATGCTATTCTTCTTGGTTCGTTCTTATGGAAAGATGTTTATAAAGCAAAATTTGGATCTAACGTGTTGTCTGATTACGATTCTAATTTATTAGAGGTACATAATCCTCTGTTAATTACAAACAAGTATGCAGAGACCGGCGGAGTAGTGTTATATGAAAATAAAGTTCAATTCGGATTCGGGTGTAAAGATAATAGTTACACAGAATTTAAGATAGATAAAATATTAACACTAGAACCTAGCCTTAATTATCTAGATTCATACGCAAACTTTTTTAAAGGACTTAATTTTAATATAACTAAAGATTTTAACATAACCAAAAATATAGCTATAATGAGCCGACCAGGACTTGGTATTATTACTCATTGTGTAGAACACCACATTCCATTAATAGCTTTGTATGATAATAGAGATTCAATAGAGATAGTAAAATTATCCAAAAAAGTCCAACAGCTTAATATAGGATTTCACCAAAACGTTAAATCAAATTTTGACTATTCTAAATTTAGTGTTTTTAAGGACAACTCTATTTATAGATATAACCACTTTGAAAAGGATGGTTATGTAAAGATTGCAGGTTATTTAAAATCAAAGTTATGAGTAAACCCAACTACTATTTCAGTACATTTAGTGATTTAAAGTCGTTCGATATTTTATCAAATGACGAAGTAGTTAACAGGTATACTGAAACAGAAAAACTACTATATAAAACTGATGATTTAAGTACTAACAATAAGGGTAAATCAGGTCCTGTGTATGACCCTACTGTAGAAATACATAAACCAATACACTTTATGTATACTCCTAAAGGTATACCAGTGGAAAGTCAAGGAGTAAAGTCTGATATTACAAGTATGAAGCTTTTTAACTACGGTAAAAAATGGACACATTGGGTTTATCTTACTATACCTAAAGAGTTTATACTAGAAAATCAAAGACATACAGTTGATAACCATATAGAACCTTTGGTTAAGATATTTAGACAGTTTATGCAAGAATGCATCGATAAAAAACTCAGTGATAACGAATGTTATGTATTACAATCAAAATATGATGAAAAGTATCCAGAGGATTACCCTTTAAATACTCACAGACTTATGAGACCTGGCTGGAGATTCGATAATAAATTATCACAATTTATTTCAGTAAGAAAATCTGGTATATTTTTTCCAATAGCTTATCCTAATCATGATGATAATGTTATTTTATTTAGAGGTACGCATAGAGCTTTAGTATTTGCAACTTTAGGTTATGATATCCCCATTTTTGTACAACACCCCAAATTAGGAGGAAACAATAATATAAAATTTGAACTTACTACTGATGTTCCTTCTTTTAGTAATGTATCGCATAAAATAATAATAGATTTAAAAAATAAACAACTTAAATATGAGTAAAAGTTTAGCAGTTTTAATTCATGCAAGACAGAAAAGCACTAGGTGCCCTAATAAACACCTTAGACCTATTAATGACACAGGAGACAATATTCTTGATGTAGCTTTGAGAAATGTTAGAGATTTAAATAATGTAGAAGAAAAGTATTTAGCAGCAGCAGAAGATGAAATAATGGACAGGTATATACCCGGTGTGCAAATACTACACAGAGAATATGCTTCAGTAGCTCCCGGTAATGCTCACCACTCTATAATGTATAAACACTTGGAAAAAGTAAAATCTGATTACATATGTAACTATAATCCATGTCAACCATTTTTGGATATTAAAAAATTACAGGCAGTAATCGATTGGTTTAAAGAATGCAAGTACGATAGTGCTATCACAGTAGCAAGAGAAAAAAACTTTTTTTGGAATAACGACCTTACACCTGCTAACTTTACAGCAAATGACAGACTTTCTACAACCTCAGGTCCAAGTCTTATAAAAGCAACTCATTCTTTAGTATTTTATAAAAGAGAGTATATGCTCAACAATTGGGAACTATTTTCTAACACAAAAGAAGACCCGTACCCGTACCTTATTGATTGGCCAGAAGAAGAGTTGATAGATGTGGACACAGAATTAGATTTTAAATTAGTAGAAAAAATATATGAAGTACGTAATAGACATTGATGACACTATCTGCAAAGAAGAAGGACCTGTAATAGGCAGAAAACCTTTCGAAGATAGAATAGCAAAGATTAATAAAATGTATGACGAAGGTCACACTATAATATACTATACAGCTAGAGGAAACAAAAGCGGTAGAGGAGAAGCTTATTATAGACCTATCACTGAAGCTCAGCTCGAAAGTTGGGGATGTAAATACCACCACCTTTACTTTAAACCTTTTGACGCAGATATATTCATAGATGACAGAGGAATACACCCTAAGGATTTTTTTAAGAATAATTTATGATATTAAATAAACAAAAAATTTTTAATGCAATTAATAGACCTCGTACTAAACCATTTACACATTACGTTGTAGATAATATTTTAAATTACGATTTTACAAATGAAGAAGAGTTTATATTCAACTACTCTCTATATCATCAACTTTTAGGAGAGTTAAGTGTAATCAAAAATGATATTTTAAAAATTTACAATCCTATTAGAATACAACAACCATTTGAAGATGCAGATGTAAGTAATACTTGGTCAAGAGTACACTGGTTAACAAATGGACCTCACGTAGAACAGGAAGTACATATGGACCACTATACTAAATTGTGGACTCTTATAATTTACTGTTACGGTAGTACTGGGACTTATTTATTAGATAAAAATAAAGAGTTTTCTAAAGAAGTTGAATGGAAACAAAATAGAGGGTTAATATTTTGCCCTGGTAATAAACATGTTCCTACCTACCATAGAGTAGTAAATAAAGAAAGTAATATTAGAAGAGTAATTACACTAAATATCACATCAGAAGATTACCCAATAAAAGGTCTTGCTCAAGCTTTTGATAAATTTAATAAGATCATAATAAATAATGATAATACATAAACATACAGGTGTAAATTTTTGGAAACCGTTTTTTAACGATCTCAAACCTTTTGATACTCTAGACATAGTAGATGTAATAAAAAGAAATAAAGATTCTATAGCTTCTTTTGATAAGTGTAAAGAGCTAGAAAAAAAAGGTCATTATTTTTTAAGAATTACTGAAGACCAATTAACAGACCCTAGAGTTAAAAAATTACATGATACATTTAATCATAAAAATACTAATATAAAAGACTTACAGGTAATAAAATTCGAAGGTTACGGTAAGAGAGTATTTACACAGAACTACGACAAAAATTATATTAAACCTAAAACTAAAGGTAACCACTTTATTCCCGATCAACCTAACTTTCAGCTGAGAGACGGTAAAATTTCTCCTGGATTTGGCACGTGGGACTGGAAAGATTATTTTTATAGAGTCGATAATGGTGAAACACCTAGAGAAAATATATACTTAGAAATACCGTATAAAATTGTAGAAGATAATATAGCATCACTAGAAGGTACCGATACAAGTATTATAAAAAAGTTTGTTAGAGAAATAGAAGATACAAACGAAGCATGGAATAATATAGAATATGTAAATGAGGTTATAAAAGAATACGATACCATATGGAAAGATTGGAACTTTCAGTTTCCAATTTTGTCTTATATTTCTGTAAAGAGAGATGGGTTATTATTTCCTATACTAGGAGGTTACTCGCCCAATAGCCTTCCAGGTAATGGTTTGCATAGATTTTTTATGACAGCTTTATCAAAATCAGATATACCTATTATTTTACCAAAAAGTAAGGAAAGTAGGTATTACATTAGGTCTAAATTTAAAGAATATAGAAAGTTAGATAATGAATATACTTACTTATTATTAGATGTAGATACTGTAAAAAAAGTAATAACTTTTTACCTCTCTTCTGAGGACACTATAAAAGAATGTTTAGGAAAATATGAATTATTTTGAGTTTATAAAATATAATAATAGAACAATAGAAGAGCTTAGAGAATATTTCCAAGTAAATTTTTCTAAATACTATGACTTATGGTATGACGGATACTGGAGTAGTAAGTTTACTGGTGTTGGAATGGCTGTAGCTTTGTACTTAACAGGTTATATACATAACAAGAAACCTAAGTACATAGTAGAGTATGGTAGCGGAGTCACTACACTAATTATGAGTACAATATTGAAAGACCTAGACTACGGAGGTAGTATTATATCATTTGAAGATAATAAAAAATACCACACCTTAGGTAAAAACTCAGGTTTTTATACTAATAGTGATGTGTACTTAGTGGATGTTAAAATTGAAGATAATCAAACTTGCTACTATAATCATGATATGAATTTATTAAAAGGCGTAGACTTTGTTTTAGATGATGGACCCGATATAGCTAAATACAAATGCAATGCGTCTACTAATATGGTTAAGTTAAAAGAGCATTTCAACACTAATTTTAGTTTTCTTATAGATGGAAGAATCCAACAACAAAGATATTATAAATCTTTATTTGGTGATAAAGTAGAAAGTAGCTGGATTGGAATAGATAAAACTAAAGAATTTAAAAGAGAAGACGGATATAAATGTGGAATTGGAACAATATGAAAAACTTATATATAAACGGATGTAGCTTTACCGCAGGAGATAACCTAGAAGACAGAGAGACTTGGCCATACAAGTTAGCTCAGCTCTCTAATACTACACTATATGATAATTCTGCTAACGGTCAATCTATGGGTTCAATATTTCTTAATAGTATAAACCATCTAAGCTCTCTAAGTAGTTCTGATACAACTGCAGTGATTGGTCTAACTTGGCCTCACAGGCACTACTTTACCTATAAAGGGTGGAATATAAATGTAACTAATGCTGATTTTCCAAAACCTAGGTTAGGATCTAAATTAAACTTCCGGAGAAGACTAACTTCTTCTAACTATTTAAATAAGAATTTAATTGAAATTGAAGAACTAGCTGCTGAATTAACAAATGATAGAGTTGAAAATATAGAACCAATTTATTTAGCAAAAAGAGAGTATATAAAAGCTATGATTACCCATAATGAAGATTATACAAAAGACCTATTCAACCTCTATTCAACTCAAATTATTAGCTTACAGAGTTTTTTAGAGTATAAAAAATTTAATTACTGTATTGTAGGGTTCGATAGTAATTCTAGTCATATTAAAAAACTACTTAACTCAAATAAAATAGAATCATCTAAAATTTTACATTTTAATAGAACTGAAAACGAAACAGGACACCCAACAGCGGAGGATTGTGATAGAATATCTAAAAAAATATATGAAACAATTTTTTAATATAGTACTGCCTATGGCAGGAAGAGGATCGAGATTTAGAAAGAAAGGATACAAAGACTCTAAACCATTCATTGATGTAGAAGGTAAACCAATGATTCGTAGAGTTATTGAAAATCTCAATATAGAGTTTGATAAGAACTTTAAATTCATTATCTTATGTCAAAAAGCAGATTATGAACAATATGATTTTCGTATATTTAACGAAATAATAGGACATGATAATATAGAAGTTATCAAACTTAAAGGTATTACAGAAGGAGCAGCATGTACATTGCTTACAGCTAAAGAACATATTAATAATCGAGTACCTCTACTTAGTTTTAACTCAGACCAAATGATAGACTATAATCCCGATGAAACCTTTAGTAGATTAAGTCTACATGATGGAGGTATGCCATGCTTTAAAGGAAATGGACCTAAATGGAGTTATGCCAAAACAGATGAAGAGGGTTATGTTACTGAAGTAGCTGAAAAGAAACAAATTTCTAATGATGCTACTGCTGGATACTACTACTGGAATAGAGGATCTGATTTTGTAAAGTATGCTGAACAGATGATAGAAGCAAATGATAGACTTAATAATGAATTTTATGTAGCACCAGTTTATAATTATGCTATTAAAGACGGAAGACGTATAGTAATTACTCAAGTCGATAATATATACCAAATGGGCACACCAGAAGATTTACAATACTACTTACATGGCAGATAAGAAAACCATACCCGTACTATTATATGGCCAGATTAGAGGTATAATTGCCTTTAATAGATTCCATAAAAGTTATTTAAACAGTAGAAAATATAACTATGAATTTTACTTAGGTGGATGGAATTCTCATATAGAAAACCAACTAATACTACCATTTAAAAATAAAATACTAGTTAATGAAAAAGAACTTCGTGATGAATTCGAAGAGCTTACAAAAGAGAGATTAAAAAACAACAGTAAAGGACTTACAGACCTTACAGCAGCACGTATATCGTACCATTACAAAAACCTTAAACAGGTAACTAAAAATCGATTGAATAAAGCAGAATTTTGTATAGTCTGTCGTGCTGATTATTTTTTACACTTACCTGATGTTGAAACCCACTTAGACGAGCTATTTAAATCCGATATAAGCTTACTAGAGTTACCATTTATTAGCCTAAAAGACGGTCTTGCAGTAGATATGTATTTTCAAGCTCCAAACGACGGATTCTTTTTATGTAACATGAGAGCACTCGATTTAATGTTTGAAATGTACGATAATGTGTTTTATAAAAAGGAGTTAGAAGATATTAAAATAGATCCAATAATCGGCCCTCATCAAACTCTGGCTAATTATATTATTAAAAAGAATATCACAGTAATTACAAATAGTATAAACGTTATGATTAACACACCAGTATCAAGAAGATAACATGAACAAACATGGCAGAAAATAAAGATACATTTTTAGAACATAGAAAGAAACAAGAGAAATTACATTTCAGTAATGTTGATACCTCTAATCCTTTGAGTTCACTGCTAACAGTAGAAATTAATACTACTGAATTATGCAATAGAACGTGTGTGTTCTGTCCTAGACACGATAAAAATGTTTATCCTAATAGGAATTTAAATATGTCTTTAGAGACTGCTCAAGCTATAGCAGATAATTTAAGTTTAGACAACTATAAAGGAAAAGTATCGTATAGCGGATTTAGTGAGAACCTACTTAATAAGAAATTTGCCGATATAATCAAAATACTTAAAGATAAACTACCAGAAACTACAGCAGAATGTAATACAAATGGTGATAGATTAACACCAGAGTATGCAAAGCAATTATTTGACTCAGGTTTGGATCTACTTTATATAAATTTATATGATGGAATAGATCAAATTAAAAAATTTGATGAGATTATGAAAGATGTTGATAAATCTAAGTATAAATACAGAGCTCATTACTCTCAAGCTGACTATGGTTTAAATATCAATAATAGAGGTGGGTCAATAACTTGGTTAGGGTTAGATGAAGAGTCAGTTGACAAGTTAAAAGG